>Ga0207705_10001237_pt1 | contig 20577 bp, 13 predicted proteins | sample KBSC13metaG_FD_184314 | JGI IMG/M metagenome (GOLD analysis project Ga0207705, IMG submission 184314) | Corn rhizosphere microbial communities from Kellogg Biological Station, Michigan, USA - KBS C1-3 metaG (SPAdes) (version 2) | ecosystem: Host-associated > Plants > Roots > Rhizosphere > Soil ... | reverse complement strand
GTAGAAGGCATGGACCAGGACGTGGATCATGGCCTCGGTCACCGGCGAGGCGGCGGCGAAGGCTTGGCGGCGGGCGTGCGCGGCAGGGTTATCCAAGGCGGCCTCTGGCGGTGGCGGGTTCAAAGATGTATATGTCATATTGCTTTGAGTGTCGCCAGTTCCCGCGGTGTCGCGGGGGAGGGCGCTGCGGGAGACGCGCGGTGTTCATCCTCACCGAACACACCCCAAATCCGGAGGCCCTGAAGTTCATCCCGCACGTGGCCTTGACCTGTGGCGCCAGCCGCTGGTGCGCCAGCGCCGCCGATGCGCCGCTCGCGGCGCGCCTGTTCGTCTTGGACGGCGTGCGGCGGGTGTTCATCGCCCCGGATTTCGTCACGGTCACCCGCGCGCCTGACGGGCCCGCCTGGTCCGACTTGCGCTACGGCGTCATTGCGGCGATCGCCGAGTTCCTGGAGACCGGCGAGGCTGCCCTGGCCGACCATGGGTTGGCGGCGGGGACGCCGCTGGACGATGACGAGGTGGTCGCCGAGATTCGCCAGGCGCTGGGCCTCTACGTACGACCGGGCGTGGCGCGGGATGGCGGCGACGTGCTGTTCGAGCGTTTCGAACCCGAGACCGGCGTCGTCTGGGTCAAGATGCAGGGCGCCTGTGGCGGATGCCCGTCTTCACGGCTGACGCTCAAGGCTGGCATCGAGCAGATCCTCCGCCGCTACGTCCCCGAAGTCCTGCGCGTTGAGGAGGTTGCGAGCGAGCCTGTTGCGCCGGCCGGGCCCCGATGGGCGGGATGGGCCAAGGCGGCGGCCGCGCCACTGCAGGGCGCACGCACCCTGTTTACTCATTCAGGCCGGGCAATGAACTCAGCGAAGCATGAGGGTGCGGCCCAGTTGAGCGCCCCCGGGGCAAACCGCCCGCCAGGCTGATCGCGCAACGGCCAGAGCTGCAGCATGAAGGCGGCGCGGCAGCAGCCGCGCGCGCCTAGAGAAGGAGGGGGGGCCAGCCAGCGCGTGCGGCGGCGGCCAGGGCAGCGGCCGCCAGAGCGCCGATGAGCCAAGTCGCCGGGTTGCGGAGCCAGACCACCGGAGGAATGTCGCGACGAGTGCGCCGAGTAGAACCGCCGGCAGGGTTGCAGCAGCGAAGATTAGGATCAGTCGCATCTATGCGATCTGCGATGTCAAATTCCGGACGTGGGCCAAGGTCTCCTCTTGGCGAAGCTGACCAAAAGTCAGTCGGTGAAGACCACCGTCTTTCGCCCGTTCAGCAGAACCCGGTCCTCCAGCATCCAACGCACGGCGCGGGCCAGCACCCGGCGCTCGATGTCGCGGCCCTTGCGCACCAGCGCTGCCGGCGTGTCGCGGTGCGTGATCCGCTCGACGTCCTGTTCGATGATCGGACCCTCGTCGAGGCCCGACGTGACGAAGTGAGCGGTGGCGCCAATCACTTTGACACCGCGCTCGTGCGCCTGATGGTAAGGGCGCGCGCCCTTGAAGCTGGGAAGGAAGGAGTGATGGATGTTGACGCAGCGTCCCTCCAGCCGCGTGGCCAGGTCGTCACTGAGCACCTGCATGTAACGGGCGAGCACCACGAGTTCCGTACCGGTCGCCTCGATCAACCGGGTAAGCTTGGCCTCCTGCTCCGGCTTGCCGTCCGGCGTCACCGGCAGGTGATGGAAGGGGACGTCCTTCAGGTCGGTATGCGGAAATGTGCTGGCCGGATGATTGGAGACCACGGCGGTCAGGTCCATCGGCAGCTCCCCCTGCCGCCAACGCCATATCAGGTCGGAGAGGCAATGGTCGGCCTGCGAGGCTAGGATCATCACCCGGCGACGGATCTTGGGGTCGCGCAGCGTCCAGGTCATCGCCAGATCCTGCGCCAGGATGGCGAAGGCGTCTCGGAGCGCAGCGGTGTCTACCCCGGCCGGATCGAACACCACACGCATGAAGAAGCTGTCGGTCTCCGCGTCGTCGTATTGCTGGGCGTCGAGGATGTTGGCGGCGCGCTCATAGAGGAGGCCCGAGACGCGCGCGACGATCCCCGTGCGATCGGGGCAGGAGAGCGTAAGGATCATGTCGGCCGCAACCGCTGGCAGCAGCGCTACCGGGGGTCAACCTGAATGTCCGCTTTGCGGCGAGGAGCAAGGTTCCCTGGCGCAGGGCGCAGCCGGCAAAAAGGACGACCCTTGGCGCCCTCAGATTGGAGAGGCGACGGGCCTCGTCAGTTCGGCCACCCGCACCGGCGCGTGTTCAACGCAGGCGTAAGGGTCGACGTCGGCGCCGCGCCGCGATCCCAACGATGACGCGCGGCGCCGCCTGCCCGACGGCCGGTGAGGCAGGGACCCTGCCGGCAGATCGACCCCGCGCGGCCGCCTCTCAGCCCACGAGGGACCGCGCCAGCAACCAAGGACGCCATGGGCGGCCGTGACGTTGTCCAGTCGGCCGTTGACCGGGGTCCGGTCCGCGGAGGCGCTTGCCATTTGAGGACATGGACTTGACCGGAGGTGACAATGTCCCGCGTCCGGCCGTGGGGTGGCGGGGCGGCGCTTGCGTCGTCGGCGTCGGTCGGCTGGAAACTCGTCCACAAGCTGTAGCGGCGTTGAGTCGGCCCGACGGTTTCGGGCGCCTGTGTCTCCGGGGGCGGACAATGGTCGAATCCGCAGTGCGATCGACGCCTGCGCTGCAAGGCGCCATCACGCCGAGCTACCGCAGCTATGCGCTGCGCCTGCTCGCTTTGATCTACGGCCTGAACCAGATCGACCGGCAGGTGATCAACATCCTGGCCGAGCCGATCAAGCGTGATCTTGGCTTGGCGGACTGGCAGATCGGCTTGATGTCGGGCTTGGCCTTCGCGCTGTTCTACACCGTGCTCGGGATCCCGATCGCGCGGGCGGCGGAGCACCGCAATCGCCCGCTGATCATCGCCGGTTCGCTGGCCGCCTGGAGCGGCTTCACGGCGCTGTCCGGAATGGCGGGCTCGTTCCTTCAGCTCTGCCTGTTCAGGGTCGGCGTGGGCGTGGGCGAAGCCGGGTGCACCCCGGCGGCTCAGGCGCTGATCAGCGACTATTATCCCAAGGCCCGTCGGGCCTCGGCGCTCGCGGTCTACGCCCTGGGTGTGCCGATCGGCGCCGTGGTCGGCCTGGCGTTTGGCGGGATCGTCGCCGACGCCTTCGGCTGGCGGCAGGCGTTCCTGCTGGTGGGGGCGCCTGGATTGGTTGTCGCTGCGCTGGCGGCGCTCACCTTGCGAGAGACGCGCGCGAGGGTCTCGGCCGACCTGTCACGAACCCCGCAAGCCTCCGTTGCGGAGGCCTTCCGCACCCTGGCTTCGAAGCGGACCTTCTGGCTGTTGGCGACGGCCGTAGGCTTCAAGGTGATGTTCACCGACGGGCAGGCGCCGTTCATCGCCTCCTTCTTTCTGCGCAACCACGGGCCGCAGATCGCCGAACTGGCGGCGCATTTCGGGCTGAAGCCCATCGGGTTCATCGGCCTCGCGATCGGATTGATGACCGGCGTGCTGGGCGCGCTCTCCACCTGGCTCGGCGGGGTCATCGCCGACGCCGCCGCCGCGCGCGACGTCCGCAACGTCGTCGTCACCCCGGCGGTGGCGATCGTGATCACGGTCCCCGCCTATATCGCGGCGTTGACGGTCTCCGACGCCCGGGTCGCCCTGGGCCTGCTCATGGTCATGTGCTTCACCAATTCCCTCTGGGCGGGGCCGGTCTATGCGACCACCCACGCGATCGTCCCGCGCCAGCTGCGGGCGACCGCCACCTCGGTGCTGATCCTGGTCATCAACCTGATGGGCATGGCGTCCGGACCGGTCATATGGGGCGCGCTGAGCGACCTGTTCTCCGGGCCGCTCGGGCTCGGGCCCGCGAGCGGCCTTCGCGCGGCCCTCATCGGCTCCGCGCTCGCGAGCCTCGCCGGGGCCGGGCTCTATTGGCGGGCGCGGTCGACCATCCTCGCGGACCTGGAGCCGGACGATTGATCCCGGAGAGCCGGGGCGGCTGACGGCGGACGAGGGCGGCGGTCAGCCCGCGGCGGGTCGGCTGCGGCCACCGGCGGAGCGGGGCAGGGGCGTGTACCAGATCGGGGACCCGAAGGCGCGCTCCTGGATCGTCGCCGGCGTCGCCTGGGCGATGGGCAGGTTCTGGTGGATGGCCAGCAGCGTGCTCCAGCGGGGTGTCGGGATCTCCAGGACGCGCGCGTAGTAGACGGCCGGCGTCCGAGGGTCGAACGCGGGGTCGCGCCAGACCGTCGAGAGGACGGCCGCGCCAATGGTGTTGTGATAGCGCCCAGTCTTCAGATCGACCGTGTTGCCGACCGCCGGAGTCCGCCCCGTGCGCGGATCCGCCTTGCGATGGCCGGACAGCGCAACGTCGAACACCTTCTCCTTGTAGGCGCCCCCGTCCAGCCAGACCTTGACCACCTGGATGCGATCGAGATTGGCGCCGTCCGGGTCCTTGGCGGCCTGCAGCAGAAAGTCCGGCGCGTCGGCGCCAGCCGGGCGCGGCGGAAGGTCGGAGCCCATGGGGGCGCCCTCGGCGTAGGCCCGGCGCACCCAGCGCGGATCCCGCAGGGTTCCGGCCCCAAATCGCCAGCCGCCGAACATCCGCACCCGGATGCGGGTCCCGGACGTGGCGAAGGTCTCCTTGCGCTTCAGGGCGGCAAAGATCGCGGGGCGGGTGTTCGCCTCCGCCCACACGCCCGTCAGGCCCGCCGAGCTGTAGAAAAGCGGGATGTTCTCGCCGACCTCACCGACCGATCCGGGCTCAACGCCCAGCACCTTGCGCGCCATCTCGCGCGTTGGCTGCATGGTGCGAGGATCGACCCCATAGGGTCCGCCGCCGCCCGTCTCGCTGGAGGCGCTGAGGCCGTTGTGGATGTCGGAGCCGCCGACGAAGCCGTACTTGAAGGGGTTCGCCCTGACGTCAGACTGAATGACCAAGCCCCGGCCCAGGGCCTCGCGGACGTAGGAGCCGTGGTGGACCTGGGCCTTGCTCTCGCCCTTGTAGAGGTGGTCGAAGACCTCGAAGTTGGCGAACTCGTCGTTGGGCGACAGCGCCGGCATGGTCTCCGACTGACCCTTCACCTGGACGATCTCGGTGAGCGGCTCGTTGAGCGCCCGAGCCTGAGCGTAGGCCTCGTCGATGCGGCGCCCGTCGCTGTCGTTCCAGTCGTACATGAGGCCGCCGCTGAGATTGCCATTGTGCGGGATGGCGATCGCCTGAAGGCCGTGCGACCGCAACGTCCCGAGCCAGGCCCAGAGGTCCTCCGGCCGCGCCGAGTCGAGAGACGTGAACGGCGGCGGGGCATGATCGCCCTCGAAGATCACGTTGCGGTGCAGATGCTTCCCATCGGGCATCGCCGACCATTCATAGGCGATGAAGGTCGTGAACACGCCCGGCCGGTAATGGGCGTTGGCGGCCTTGACCTCCACCGCCCAGGCGTCGGACGCCGCCGCGGCGGCGCGCAGGTCGCCCAGTCGCGCCGCCGGCGAGCGATTGATCAAGGCGAAGGCCTTGCGGCCTAGGGACGCGATCGATCGGCCGAGCGCCGAAGCGGAGAAGGGGCTGCCGGCCTTGTCCAGTTCGGTCAGGCCGCCGAGATATTCGGCGTGGTCGGTCACCGCCATGAAGTCGAGGGCCCAGGCGCGGCGGGCCGGAACCGGTTTCGAGACCGTCCGGCCCTGCTCGCGCTCGATCTGCGTGGCGGGCGTCAGCACCGTCTGGCCGCGGCCGAAGCGGTAGGCCTGGTCGGGGGTGATCTTGGTCCCCCAGATCCAGGCGTCGAAGGACTCGGCCGTATGGAGATGGAGCTCGCCAAAGAACACCCGGCGGGCGTCGGGCGCAGGCGTCTGTAGAGAGGCCGCCCGCGCCGGCGGGACGAGGGCCGTGCCCGCCAGCAGGATGGCGAGGCACGCCGCCGGCCTGCGGCGCCGTGGCCTAGGATGCAGAGACCTCATGTCCATCCCGCCCCGCGGGCCGCAGGTGGAAAGACGGGGGGCGGCCTGCGGCCGCCGCCCCCCAGGAGCCCGGGGAAGAGCTCAAAACTGTGTCGTCAGCTCGATGCCGAAGGTGCGCGGTTGGCCAAGCCAGCCGATGAAGCCGTTGGCGGCCTTTGTGCCTCCGGCGCTGACGAGCGCCGCCTGCGTTTGGGGCGCAGCGGCCAGGATGTAGCGGCGGTCGGTGAGGTTCCGGCCCCAGAGCTGCACCCGCCAGCGGCCGTCGGGCGCCTGCACGCCGAGCAACGCCCCCCAGAGCGCGTAGCCGGGCTGCAGCGAGCGCGGGTCGAGCGAGGGGTCCAGGTATTGCGAACTCTCGGCCGTGACATTGCCTGCGACGAACCAGCTGAGGTCTCGCCCCGGCACCGGCTGCTCCCACCGCGCCGCCAGGCTCCATTGCCATTTGGGGGCGTTGGGAAGCGTCAGGCCATCGAAGTTGCACGTCCTGTGGGAGGCGTCCGAGAAGGGCCCGGACGAGTCCGGCGGGGCGGAACCCGCGAAGGGATAGCTGGTGTCGCACTGCAGGTTCTCCGCCCCGCCGGTGATCACCGAGTCGACATAGCTGGCGGAGGCGTTGACGGAAAGCGGGACGATCGGGTGCGCCTGAAGGTCGAGCTCCACGCCCTGGTTTCGGAAGTTGCCGGCGTTGCTGACGATGAACCCGACGCCGGTGGGCGATAGGGTGGACTGCTGGTAGGCGTGAACGAGGGTGCGGAACACGTCGAGGTTGACGATCATGCGTCGGTCGAACAACTCGGATTTCACGCCGGCCTCGTAGTTGAGCGAGGTCTCCGGATCGAAGGCGAACGGCGTCGCGCTCGCCGAGCGCGAGTTGAAGCCGCCGTCCTTGAACCCGCTCGCGGCCAGGGCGTAGAGCATCACGCCGTCGCGCACGTCATATTGCGCGCTCGCGGTCCAGGTCAGGCTGTGGGAACTGATCCGGCCGTCCAGGGCGGCGTTCGTCCCAACCTGGGCGAGGAAGGGTCCCGAGACCGCGCCGGTGATCGCGTTGTCGACTGTCTGCACGATATTCGAGGTCTTGCGGTCATAGCTGTACCGCGCGCCGCCGATCAGCCGGAAGTTGTCGCGCAGATGGACCGTGGCCTGCACATAGGCGGCCGCAGCGTTGGTGGTCTGGTCGTACATCAGGAGGCTATGGTCGCCGACGCTCATCTTGCCGCCGCCGCCTTGCGCAGCGGGGAACACCCGGTTGGCGCCCGCCTGGGTGGTGCGGTCGGCGAGGTAGCTCAGCTCGTTGTGGAAGAGGTAGAGCCCGGCGACATAGTCGATGAACCTCTGCCCCGAGGAGACGAGCCGCAGCTCGTTGGAGGTGGTGTTCAGCCGGTCGCGCTGGAGGTTGCTGGTGATGTCCAGCGGCAGGCTGCCGGGGGCGTTGTCCGCCGCGTCGTCCAGGTAGCTGTTGTAGGCGAGGATGTCGGTGACGGTCGCCCCCAGCTGGTCGAGCTGGCGGCTGGCCTCCACCGAGACGCCCCAGGTGGTGGTCGCGTCCGGCGCCCCGCGCGCCGAGTTCACCTCCCACTTGCCGGTCACCACATAGGGGTGCAGCGGGTTGTTCGCCTTCTGGGCGACCACGAAGGGCGAGGTGGCGAAGCTTGCGGGCGCTGGGCTGTAGCCGAACACGATGCCCCCCGGCCCCAGGGGGTCGATCTGAACTCCGCTGTTCCCTTCCGCGTCGATGCGACTGTAGTAGCCGATCACGTCGACCGTCGTGGCCGCGTCGGGGGTCCAGCGCAGTCGTCCGCGGCCTCCGAAATCCGTCTTCTTGTCGACGCGGGTGTCGTTGTAGAGGTTCTTCAGGTAGCCGCTGTTGGAGCTGCTCCAGAAGGAAAGCCGGCCGGCGAGTGTGTCGGACAGCCCGCCGCCGAGCGAGCCCTTCACACGCATATGGTTGAAGTTCCCGTACTCAACATCAAGCGTGCCGTCCCGGGCCTGCACAGGCGCGCGCGTGGTGATGTTGATCGCCCCCATGGGCGTATTGCGTCCATATAGGGTGCCCTGCGGACCCCGCAGCACCTCGACGGTCGAGATGTCGGTGAGCTCGCCGTAGACCGGCCCGGCGACCGGGACATAAACCCCGTCGATGAACACGCCGACGTCGGGCTCGGTGCCGGGATTGGTGCCCGACGTGCCGACGTTGCGGATGCTGATCGCAGAGTTCCGGTTGTTGTTCGCCTGGTTGATGCTGAGGCTCGGGACGGAGCGGGCCAGGTCGGCGGCGGTGGAGATGTTCTGCTTCTCGAGTTGGGCGCCGTTGAAGGCGCTGATCGACATCCCCACCGACTGGACGTTTTCCGGCCGCTTCTGGGCCGTGACCACCACCTCATCGATGGTCGCGGCCGCCGAGATCGCGGTCTGGGCCTTGGCCGGCGCCGCGGCGAGAGCCCCGCCGAGCGTCGCCAGGCTGGCGCTGAGCATCAGGGCCAGCCGACCGCCGGCCCGCCCGCGGATCGAATCCGCCATTTTGGTCCCCCCAAGTCTTTCCCGGACCTCGCGAAATGGATCCGAATGCAATGAAACCCTAGGCCAAGCTTCCCCAACAGGATTGCGAGAGCGCGTCAGCCGCTTGATATCTCGCGACAAGATCGGACCGCCGCGACTCAGGCGCCGGCCTGTGCGAACGCGCGGTCCAGCGACTCGGCGACAAGGTCGACATCGTCCATCGAGAGACAGAGCGGGGGGACCATTCGCAGGATGCTGCGGTGTGGACCCGACTTGCTGACCACCAGCCCCTGGCGCCGCGTTTCCTCGAATACGCGGACGGTGGTGTCGGCGTCGGGCTCGCGCGTGCGCCGGTCCTTGACCAGCTCGATCGCCAACATCAGCCCGCGCCCGCGGACGTCCCCGATCACCGGCCACCGCTGCTTGAGCTCCTCGAGGCGTTGCAGGAGGGCGCCGCCCACCTGCGCAGCGTTCTCCTGCAGCCTTTCCTCGCGGATGATCTTCAGCACTTCGCGGCCGGCCGCGCAGGCCACCGGGTTGGCGCCGTAGGTGTGGAACAGGAACTTCTCGGCCATGCTCTCGGCGATCTCGCGGCGCGCCACCACGGCGGCGAGCGGGATGCCGTTGCCGATGCCCTTGGCCATCACGACGATGTCGGGGACCACCCCGTGGGCCTCGAACGCCCAGTAACTGTCGCCGGTGCGGCCGAACCCCGACTGGACCTCGTCGATGATTCCAAGGCCTCCAGCGGCGCGGACGCGCTCGAATGCGCCGGCGATGTAGCCGGGGGGCATGGGCACGATCCCGCCATAGCCCTGGACGGGCTCGATGATCATCCCGGCGAGCCGGCCTGTGGTGGCCGCGCTGATCGTGCGGTCGATCTCATCGAGATACGGTTGGACGCTCTCGCCGAAGACGCCGCGGTAGGCGTTGGGCTCCGGCACGAAGGCGACGCCGCCGAGCTGTGAGTTGGGGTGCCGGAAGGCGGCGATGCCGGTGAGCGACTGCGCGCCGACGGTCGGCCCGTGATAGCTCGTGCGGAGGGCCAGCATGTCGGTATTGCCGGTCGCGGCGCGGGCCATCATCAGGGCGAGGTCGATCGCCTCCCCGCCGCTGTTGGTGAAGTGGACCACCCAGTCATGCCCCGGCGGCATGGTGGCGGCAAGCTCCTCGGCCAGGTGGGCCGGCGTCGGGTGGTAGAACATGGTGGTGCAGTGGGTGAGCTCGGCGACCTGCGCCTGCACGGCCGCCACCACGCGCGGGTGCGCATGCCCGACGGAGATGCAGAGGTTCATCCCGAGCAGGTCCACATAGCGGCGACCTTCCTCGTCCCACAGGTACTGCCGCTCGCCGCGGCGGAAGATCAGCGGCGTCTGGTAAGGCGTGAACTTCCGCTGCGAGGCCGCGAAGTACCGGTCTCGCCGGCGGACGATGCCCTCCACCGACCAATCCGTCGGCAGCTCGTCCGCCTTGGCGGTCTGGGCGATCTCGGTCATGACGCTGTCTCCGCCTCCGCTTTCAGTATTCGGCCTTGATGGTTCCCACGGCCGCACGGTCCCGCGCGGTCCGGGTGCTGGCGGCGAGATCCTGCAGATACTGCGCGCGCACGGGGGCGTGCTGCATCGCCAGCATGGTCTGCATGCCGCGCGGCGTGCGGGTGAGTCCGGGCAGCCAACCCCGGTCCCGCAGGCCTTCGGCGACCGCGTAGATGTCCACTTCGTCCGAGCCGAAATTGACCACGGAGAGGTCCGGTTCGGCGATCAGCTTCAGCCCCGGGATCGCCTGGATCCCCGCCACATAGAGGTCGGTCATCTCGGCCATGCGCGCGGCCAGCGCGGTGAATCCCTGGCGGCCCAGATGGTTGAGCACGGCCCAGGCGGCGGCCACGGCCGCGCCCGGGCGGGTCCCGCAGAAGGTGGCGGTGGTGTAGACCCCGCTCGTCCAGCCATCGAGCCTGAAGGTCGAGCGCTCCAGGTCCTGCGCGTCGCGAAAGAACACGGTGGAGGCGGGCTTCGGGCAGAACCCGAACTTGTGCAGGTCGGCGGACAGCGAGCGCACGCCCGGGACCGAAAGGTCGAAGTCGGGGATGTCGCGGCCGGCGCTGCGGAACCAGGGCGCGATCCAGCCGCCGACGCAGGCGTCCACGTGCAGCCATATCTCGCGGTCGGCGGCCAGCCGGCCGATCTCCTGAACCGGATCGATGACGCCATGCGGGAAGCAGGGGGCGGAGGCCACCAGCGCCATGGTGTTCTCGTCCACGGCCGCGGCCATGGCTGCGGCGTCGGCGCGGGAGTCGCCGCGCAGCGCGGTGCGCCGGACCTCGATGTCCATGACGATGCCGGCCTTCTCGAAGGCCGGATGGGCGCTCAGCGGGATCACCATATTGAGAGGCCGGCCGGCTGTCGCCGCCGGCTTGGCGCGATGGAAATCGCGCGCCGCCTTCATGCCCAGGAAGATGCTCTCGGTGCCGCCCGTCGTGAACACCGCCCTGGCGTCGGCCGGGGCCCTCAGCAGATCCAGGCCATAGTCGAGGATCTCGCGTTCCATCGTCGCGAGGCCCGGATAGGCGCGGCCGCTGGCCAGGGCGTTCTCCGAGAAGTGGCTCACGAACGCCTTCTTGCCGATCTCGTAGGTCGTCGCGTCGGCGTAGAAGAAAAAGATCGACGTTCGCCCGTTGCGGTAGTCGTAATCCTTTGCGCTGCGCGCGCTCATCTCCGCCTGGAGTCCCTCCCAGTCCAGTCCGCCCTCGGGAAACCGTGCGCGCGTGGCTTCAGTCATGATGTCGGCTCGGCTCTGTCTCAGCATGGCGGGACGCCACCCTGTCAGGCGTACCAGCCGCGCAGGGGTCGGGCTTGCTCGCGGGCGACAAGGTCTTGATCCCGCCCGACAGGATGGCCGCCGCTCAGTCGGCCTGCCGCTTCCACCGGGTCGGGGAGACGCCGTGCCATCGCTCGAAGGCGTGATTGAAGGCGCTCTGTTCGGCGTAGCCGAGATAGCTCGCGACATGGGCGAGCGGCAGGTTGCCGTCCTTGAGCAGGCGCTCGGCCATCGTCTTGCGCTGCTCCTCCAGCACCCGGGAGAAGCTCCAGCCGCTGTCCTTCAGCCGCCGCTGCAGGGTGCGAGGATGCATGGTCAGATGTTCGGCGACGATCTCGATGCTCGCATGGCCCATCGGGATCAGCGCCTCGACGAGGTTCCGGGTCGCCGAGACCACCTCGCCGGAGGTCGGCAGGATGCGTTCGTCGAGGTAATCGAGCACAAACCTCTGGATGTTCGCGTCCCGGTTCGGGATCAGCTGGTCGGCGAAGCGGGCTTCGATGATCACCGCGTCCAGGTCCTGCTCGAACAGGACCGGGGCCCCGAAGTCCGCGAGGTAGGCGTCGTAGGGGCGAAGCGCGCGGTGGCGCACCGCGAAGCGGATCACCGGGACGCTCTCGCCGGTCAGGGCGGAGAGCAGCTTCCAGGTGGACATCAGCGATTCTTCGATGAACTGGTCGGCGAGACGACGCAGGTCCGGCGCCATCTCGTAGGAGCGCATGCAGCTCTCCGGCCCGACGGCAAACGCCGTCCGATAGCCGGTGTTCTGGATGCTCAGATAGCGGCTGATGTTGCGCAAAGCGCTCGTCAGCGTCTCGGAATGCTGCGCGACGATCAGGAGCGGCCCGAGATAGCTGAAGTCGCGCGCCTTGTGCAGCCTTACGCCGAACGCCGGCTCGCCGAGCGTGCGGCTGGCGAGCTCAAGCGCCCGCAGATAGGCTTTGAAGGAGATCCAGCGGAGAGGGTCCTGCAGGTTCCCCGCATGAAGGCCGACCACGCTGAGCAGGGACGCGGGATCCCCTCCGAGCGACCGTACGCAGGTCTCGAACCCGGAAAGCGCGCGGGCGCGGACCAGGGCCACCATCGGCGAACGCCTGGCCCGGGCGCCCGGCGGCTGCGGATCCGACACGGGAGGGCGTCCGATTCCCAGCGGGCTTGAGGAAATCTCGCTCATGCAGGGCCCGCGGATCCCGGACTTATATTTGGGGCCTGAGCCACGGTCTTTTTGTATTCAGATATAATTCGCATGATCGGGCGGAAGACCCAGACATTCGCCGTATTGATGTTCCACAATTCCTTGGGGTCGTTCTCAATATCGAACAGCCAGGGGTTGTTCAGACGTTGGCGGATCCCGTTCACCACCCCCTCGCCGGGCGTCACCACCGGGCCGCGAGCGGACTCCCGGATCGCGTAGTGCAGCTTGAAGTTCCGCCATTTGACGGCGAGCAACTCGTCGCCGTGGAAGATCATCACATGCTCTCGCCGCGAGGGCGCGGCGCCGAACAGGAACTCGGTTTGGTCGATCGAGTCGATCGGCCGGTCGGTGGGAACGCGATGGTCGGCCCCCGCAGCTCGGGCGAAGGTGCGGTAGAAGTCGAGGATCGAGACCATCTCGTTGGTGACCCGCCCTGCCGCGGCGCGGCCAGGCCAGCGGATGATGGCGGCGGTCCGGATCGCGCCTTCCCAGGCGCTGGGAAACTCGCCCCGGAAGGGGCCCGGGTCGGCCTGGGCGCCGTAGTCGATGCCGCGCCCGTAGAGGGTCTGGGGACCGTTGTCGCTGGCGAACACCACGATCGTGTCGTCGCCGATTCCAGCCGCCTTGACGGCGTCGAGCACCCGCCCGGCGTTGGCGTCGATCTCGGCGAGCACGTTCTGATACTGCGACCGCCCGGGCTTGGCGAACTCCGGATGCGCGAGGGGCGGATCGTGGGGCAGGGTGAAGGGGACGTAGAGGAAGAACGGCTGCGACCCGCCGGCATGGCGGCCGATGTAGTTGACGGCGCGGTCGGTGATCTCCCGGTCGATGTACGGCCGGAAGGCGTAGTCGTAGTCCCGCACCTTGCGGCAGGGCTCGCCCTTCCGGCCCTCGAGCACCGGCTCGGGGGTGTAGACGCTTGCGTCGTAGCCGGGCTGCAGCGCCTCCAGGGTCTCGTCGGTGCTGCGGGGGATCCCGTACCACTCGTCGAAACCTTGATCCGTCGGCAACCGGCCCGCGACTCCGCCGAGGTGCCACTTGCCATAGAGCGCGGTCGCATATCCGGCGTCGGACAGCAGCTCGGCCAGGGTGTATTCCCAGGGGGTGAGTCCGTCAGGGCCACCGTCGTTCACCACGGCCGAGGTCCCGCTGCGGATCGGCATTCGACCGGTCATGAAGGCGGACCGCGAGGGCGTGCAGGCCGGCTCGACCATGAAGTTGGTCAGCCGCACCCCTTCGGCGGCGAAGCGGTCGATGCGCGGCGTCGTCACCCCGCGGATCGCGCCGCCGGCGTAGCAGCTCAGGTCCCCGAACCCGAGGTTGTCCACCAGCATGAACACGATGTTGGGGCGCCTTCCGGCCGTGGGCCGGCCGATCGCGGGGGCGGCGGCCGCCGCCGACAAGGCGCCGCTCCCGAGCAGGAGTTCGCGCCGGCTGGCGGCGGGCCGCCTGGCGGGCGGTGTCTCATCGGTCATCTCGGACTCCCGGAGTGGCGGATGCAGCGAAAGCCGACGTGGCTCGTCGAGGTGTCGTCGGCCTGAGGTTGCCGCGCCGCGGGCCGGTACCGCTGGCAATAGGCGCGGGCGCAGAGGTGCGAGCCGCCTTTGACCACCCGGGAGGGCGGGACCGTGGCGCGAGCGCGCGGGTCGCCGCGCCCCTCGGCCGGATTGGCCGCCGGCGCGCAGCAGGCCGGGCCTGCGGGGCGTCGATGCGGCTGGTAAAGGTCGGCGGTCAGCTCCCAGACGTTGCCGATCATGTCGAGGAGGCCATAGCCATTGGCCGGGTACAGACCGACCGGCGTGGTCCCCGCATATCCCTGCGGCGCCTCCCGACGCCAGGGGAACTCGCCGAGCCAGATGTTGGCCATCGGCCGCCCGTCGGGCTCCAGCGCGTCGCCCCAGGCGTAGTCCGCCGCCTCCAGGCCGCCGCGCGCCGCGAACTCCCACTGCGCCTCACTCGGCAGCGCCTTGCCAGCCCAGGCGGCGTAAGCGGCGGCGTCCTCGAACGCGATATGTACAGCCGGATGGTCGGGCGCGGCGGCGGGCCCCTCGGGCCCGGCGGGGCGGCGCCAGCTTGCGTCGAAGGTCAGCCGCCACCACGCCGACGGGTCGCGCAGCGAGACCGGGCCCGCGGTCGGGGTGAAGACGAGGGAGGCGGGGCGGAGCAGCTCGGGCGGGGCGTCGGGGTAGGCCTCGCGGCTCGGCGTGCGCTCCGCGAGGGTCAGGTAGCCGGTCGCCGTGACGAACGCTTCGAACTGCGCGTTGGTGACCGGGGTCCGATCGATCCAGAACCGCTCCACCGTCACCTGCGAGGTCGGCGCTTCCTCCGGGTAGTGGCGGTCCGAGCCCATGCGGAAGCTTCCGCCGGCAAGGAACACCATGCCTTCAGGTTCGGGCATGGCCAGCCCCGCGCTCCCGCCGGGCCGGAGCGACGCGCGCGGACTCTCCAGCCCCGGCTCCGCCCGCTTGGACGGCGGTTCCCACGCCGATGCGCCTGCGGCCCCGATCGCATGCTCCTTGCTGACGGCCCCCAATGGATTCACCTTCCCCCGACGGCCGGTTCAACGGCAGGCGGACGCTAGACGAGGCGGGGCGGACAAACTTGATCTTTCGCGTCATCAATCTTGACCTTGGGCGACAATCTCCGCTCGCGCGACAGATCACGATTGAGCGCACGGCGACGGCGGGCAAGATGCGGCGTCGCCGGAAGGGCGGACCGTCGGGATCGGGCCGGGGGCCGGCGCAGCGGCCGGCGGGTTCGCCCGCGCCGCCGCGACGCCCTCGGCTCGGCCGTCCCGGGGTGCGGCGGGTGTGCAAGGGGGAAGCACGTGAAGACTCGAAGCCTGCTGATCATCTCCGGGCTCGCGGCCTCGCCGCTTGCCTTGCTCGGCTGGCAGGGCCTGCCGTCCGGCGGGGCGTTGGGCGGACGCGCCGTCGCCGCGGCGCCCAGCCTCGGGCGCGAGTCACCGACCCCGCCGGACGCGCCCTATCGCAGCGGCAAGCCCCCGCAGGACCGGCGCGCGTTCTTCGGGGAGTTGCACCTGCACACCGCGTTTTCGTTCGACGCCTGGACCTTCGGGACCAAGATCACGCCCGAGCAGGCCTACCGGTTCGCTCGCGGCGAGCCGGTGATGGCGCCCGTCGAGCAGCTCAGTCGGCAGCAAGGCGTCGGGGGGACCGGCCTGGTGGCCGTCCGCCGGCGATGGCCGCTCGACTTCATGGCGGTGACCGACCACTCCGAGTTCATGGGGGTGGTCAACCAGCTGGACGATCCGGCCAACGCCGTCGCCAAGACGCCGCTCGGGCAAGGGATCCTCGCCGATCCGCACCAGGCCATCGTGGTGCGCGCCGCCACCCTGCGGCCCAACGGCGGGCCGACGCTCGAGCCGTTCCATCCGCAGCAGGCGACCCTCGACGCCTGGACCCGCGAAATGACCGCCGCCAACGCGGCCTACCGACCCGGCAAGTTCACCACGTTCATCGCCTACGAATGGACCGCGGCGCCGGACGGGCGAAACCTGCACCGCAACGTCATTTTCAATTCGGACCACGCGCCGGCCCCGTTCACCGCCGTGCAGTCGAAACGACCGGAGGATCTCTGGGGGTACCTCGAGAAGGTCCGCGCCGGGGGCATCGACGCGATCGCCATCCCGCACAACGGCAACGCCTCCGACGGGCTGATGTATGATTGGAACGATTCCGGCGGACGGCCGATCGACGAGGCCTACGCCCAGCGCCGGCTGAAGAACGAGCCGCTGACGGAGATCAGCCAGAACAAGGGGCAATCGGAGACGACGCCCGAGCTTTCGCCCACCGACGAGTTCGCCAATTTCGAGGTCTACGACCACCTGATCTCGCGCCCCTCGGTGCGGAGCAAGGCGGACGGCGGCTACATTCGCCAGGCCTTCGGCCGGGGTCTCGTGCTCCAGGCGCGCGTCGGCGCCAACCCTTACAAGTTCGGGGTCGTCGGCGGCTCAGACATCCACAATGGCTTGAGCGTCAGCGACGAAGACGGCGTGGGCGGCTCCTTCGGCGTGGACGCCAGGACCATGTCGCCCCGCGGGGATGCGGCGAAGCGCTCGCTGGGGATCATCAAGATCCGGTCACGCCTGGACAGCGACGCCGACGCGGCCGGGCGGCCGCACACCCTGCAGAACCCGCTCGAAGTGGGGTCGGCCGGGATCACCGGCGTGTGGGCGGAGGCGAACACCCGCAACGCGATCTTCGCCGCGCTCAAGCGGAAGGAGACCTTCGCCACGAGCGGCACCCGCATCCGCGTTCGGATGTTCGGCGGCTGGCGCTACCCCGCCACGCTCTTGCGTCGCACCGACTGGGTGGCCCAGGCCTATGCCGACGGCGTGCCGATGGGCGGCGACCTGCCGCCCGCGCCGGATCCGCGCCGAGCGCCCACCCTGATCCTGCAGGCCATGAAGGATCCGAGCGGCGCCAACCTGGACCGAATTCAGGTGATCAAGGTCTGGCGCGATGGGGAGGGCTACAAGGAGCGGGTCTTCGACGTCGCGCTTTCCGGGGCGCGCCGCGACGACGGCGCGGGCCACGCCGCTCGCGTCGGCGACACCGTCGATCTCAAGACCGGCAAGTACAGCAACGCGATCGGCGCCTCGACCCTGAGCGCCCTGTGGACCGACCCTGCATTCGATTCCGCGAAGCCCGCCGTCTATTACGCGCGGGTGCTGGAGATCCCGACCCCCCGCTGGTCGACGCTGCTCGCCATCGCCAACCATCTGCCGATCCCCACGGCGGCGCCGGCGACGATCCAGGAACGGGCCTGGACGTCGCCGATCTGGTACACCCCGGCCGCCGTCCATGCGCAGAAGACGGCTTGGACCCCCCGCCGATCGACGCGGTAGGCCTCTCAAGCCCAGGGGGCGAGCCGCCTTCGCCCCGCCGCCTGAGTTTGGCTGGCCGCAAGGCCCGATACGACCCTGGCGGACGTGAGGCTCACCCCATCGTCGGGATGACGAAGGCGCTATCCTCGACCATCCCTTCGGGCCAGCGCGCGGTGACGGTCTTCAGCTTGGTGTAGAAGCGCACACCTTCCATGCCGTGCTGGTTGGTGTCGCCGAAGGCGCTGCGCTTCCAGCCGCCGAAGGTGTGGTAGGCGACCGGCACCGGGATCGGCACGTTGATGCCGACCATGCCGACGTTGACCCGGGCGGCGAACTCGCGCCCTGCGCGGCCGTTGCGGGTGAAGATCGCCACGCCGTTGCCGTACTGGTGCTGCGACGGCAGGGCGACGGCTTCGTCGAAGCTGTCCGCGCGGACGATCTGCAGGACGGGCCCGAAGATCTCGTCGCGGTAGGTGCGCATGCCGGGCTTCACGTGGTCGAACATCGAGGGGCCGATGAAGAAGCCCTTGTCGTAGCCCTGCAGGCTGAAGCCCCGCCCGTCGACGACCAGCTCGGCGCCCTCGTCCTTGCCCATCTGGATGTAGTCCGAGATCTTCTGGCGGTGCGCGGCGGTGACCACCGGGCCGTATTGCGCGGCGGCGTCCGTCGAGACGCCGACCTTCAGCGTTTCGATCTCGGCCAGCATCTTCTCGCGGAACGCCTCGGCGGTCTTCTGCCCCACCGGCACGACCACGGGCAGCGCCATGCAGCGCTCGCCCGCCGAGCCGAAGGCTGCGCCGGAGATGTCCTTCACCGCCTGGTCCAGGTCGGCGTCGGGCATGACGATGCCGTGGTTCTTGGCCCCGCCCATGGCCTGCACGCGCTTGCCGTTCGCCGTGCCGCGCGAATAGACGTAACTGGCGATGTCGGAGGAGCCCACGAAGCTCACCGCCTTGATGTCGGGATGCTCGAGAATGGCGTCCACCGCCACCTTGTCGCCCTGGACCACGTTCAGCACGCCCTTGGGCGCGCCGGCCTCCATCATCAGCTCCCCCAGGCGAAGCGGCACCGAGGGATCCTTCTCCGACGGCTTCAGGATGAAGCTGTTGCCGACCGCGATGGCCACCCCGAACATCCACATCGGGATCATCGCCGGGAAGTTGAACGGCGTGATGCCGGCCACGACCCCCAGCGGCTGGCGCATGGAATAGACGTCGATGCCGGGGCCGGCGCCCTCGGTGTATTCGCCCTTCAGCGCATGCGGGATGCCGCAGGCGAACTCGATCACCTCCAGGCCGCGCTGCACGTCGCCCCGGCTGTCGGCGATGACCTTGCCGTGCTCCGACGAGAGCATCTCGGCAAGCTCGTTGATGTTGGCTTCGACCAGGCGCTTGAAGTCGAACATGACCCGGGCGCGGCGTTGCGGATTGACCAGCGCCCAGACCTGCTGGGCGCGGGCGGCCGAGGCCACGGCGGCGTCCATCTCCTGGGCCGTGGCCAGCGCCACGCGCGCCTGCACCTCGCCGGTGTTGGGGTTGAAGATGTCGCCGTAGCGGCCGGAGGTTCCTTGGACGGCCGCGCCGTCGATGAAGTGGGTGATGTCTCGCATGCGCAGCGCGCTCCATTCTGGGTTTCGTCGATCAGGGGGCGCTGCAGCCAGGCGCCCTCATGGCCATGGGCTCAGCTGGCGAGTCCGCCCAGCAGCACGTACTTGAGCTCGGTGAATTCCTCGAGCCCGTGGCGGGAGCCCTCGCGTCCGAGACCGGATTGCTTCACGCCGCCGAATGGCGCGACGTCGGCGCCGAGCTTGGCGGCGTTCACCCCGACCATGCCGGTCTCGAGTCCCTCGGCCATCCGGACCACGCGCCCGAGATCGCGCGCATAGACATAGGCCGCCAGGCCATAGGGCGTGGCGTTGGCCTGCGCGAGCGCATCCGCCTCGTCCCGAACCCGGTAGACGGCGGCCACCGGGCCGAAGGTCTCCTCGCGGCTGATGGCCATGTCCGCGGTCATGTCCGAAAGCACCGTGGGGCTGAAGAAGCGGCCGCCGAGGGCATGTCGCCCGCCCCCCAGGCGGACCTGCGCCCCCTTGGCGACCGCGTCGGCGATGTGGCGCTCGACCTTCGCCACGGCGGCCTCGGAGATCAGCGGGCCGATCTGCACGCCGGGCTCGAGCCCGCGCCCGACCTTGAGCGCCGCCGTGCGCGCGAGCAGCCGGGCCAGGAACGGCGCGTAGACCGGCTCGTGCACGTAGATCCGGTTGGCGCAGACGCAGGTCTGACCGGCGTTGCGGAACTTGGACTCCAGGCAGCCGTCAGCTGCAGCCTCCAGGTCCGCATCGTCAAAAACGATGAATGGGGCGTTGCCGCCAAGCTCGAGGGCCAGCTTCTTCACCGTCGAGGCGGCTTGCCGCATGAGCAGCTTGCCCACCTCCGTCGAGCCCGTGAAGCTCACGGTGCGCACGGCGGGATGTTCGGTGAGGACCCGCCCGATGGCTCCGGCGTCGCCGGTCACGACATTGAACACGCCGGGCGGGACGCCCGCGCGTTCCGCCAGGGCCGCGAGCGCAAGCGCGGTCAGCGGCGTCTCTGGGGCGGGCTTGAGCACCACCGCGCATCCGACCGCCATCGCGGGCGCGACCTTGCGGGTCACCATGGCGGCCGGGAAGTTCCAAGGCGTGATGGCCGCGGCGACCCCGACCGGTTGGCGAAGGACCAGGATGCGCGCGTCGGCCCGCGGGGCGGGGATGGTCTCGCCATAAAGCCGTCGGCCTTCCTCGGCGTAGAAGCCCACGAAGCTGGCCGCGTACTCGACCTCCGCCAGGGCTTCGGCGAGAGGCTTTCCCTGCTCGCGGGTGAGGATCTGCGCCAGATCCGCCTTGTGGGTCGAGATCGCCTGCTGCCAGCGGCGGAGCACGGCGGCGCGGGTCTCCGCCGTCAGCCCCGACCAGGCGGGGAAGGCCGAGCGAGCGGCCTCCACGGCGGCTTGCGCTTCGACGGCGCCGAGGTCCGGGACCGCACCGATCGCGATCCCGCTGGCGGGATCGCGGACCGAGAGCCGGGGGACGCCGGTCCAGGCGCCTCCGATCAGGCAGCGGTCGCGAAGCAACGTCGGATCGGCGAGCCGCAAACCGGTCGCGTGCGGGTCGTCCGGCGCCATCCGCGTCATCCTTGCCTTTCCCGGCTCCGTCGCTGTCATCCTCGATCCTCAAAACGGCCAGTTCCGGCATCTGCCAGGCGCGGCGCGAACTTGTGCGACGCTA
>Ga0207705_10001236_pt1 | contig 20582 bp, 18 predicted proteins | sample KBSC13metaG_FD_184314 | JGI IMG/M metagenome (GOLD analysis project Ga0207705, IMG submission 184314) | Corn rhizosphere microbial communities from Kellogg Biological Station, Michigan, USA - KBS C1-3 metaG (SPAdes) (version 2) | ecosystem: Host-associated > Plants > Roots > Rhizosphere > Soil ... | reverse complement strand
CGGCGCGGATTGGCGCTGGATGCGGGGGCGCACGGATTCCCCCTGGTATCCCAAACACGTCCTCTATCGCGGGGCGCCCGACGCGAGCTGGGATGCGGCGATCGACGCGCTCATCGCCGACGCCCATACTTTATGTGAGCACCGGTCGCGCGATTAGTCCTTTCGCCGCATGGTTTCCTTCCCGTTAACTATCTGGGCCTAGGTCGAACGGTGACCCATCGTTCCAAAGGTGCCGCAATGTCGCTCTGGTCTTACATTTCGGGCAGCAGCAGCCAGTCGAGCTCGTCTTACGTCAACTCCAACTATTCGGCCGCACTCGCCCAGATCGAAGCCAATGCGAATGGCGCGACCTCCGCCGCCACCAGCTTGACCGACACAAGCAGCGATAACGGCGTCAGCATTTCCGCCAGCGCGCAGGCCGCGTCGTCCGAGGCCGACGACAATCAGATGGATTTTGGCGATCTCGCCAATACGATCCGCTCCTCGCTCGACACGCTCTATGCGGCCGAGAAGGCTGCAGGGAAGCCGCAGGTCGCCAATTTCGGGAACCTGAGCGGGCGCGCTCTGTCAGCCGTTGTTCTAAACCAGGGCAACCAGTTCACGCCGACCGAGCAGCGCGAGGCCAAGGCCGCGCTCGACCAGCAGACGCGCCAGGATTTCGCCGCCGCCACCCAAAGCGGGATGAGCATGAGCAGCCTTGCCAACTACAGCCAGAGCCTCGTCACGCAATATGACGCGATGAGCCCCGAGGAGCGTCAGGCGCGCGGCTGGACCGAGAGCTTCCGCGACAATGCCGCCAAGGTCGTGTCCGAAGGCTCGCTGTCGCTGTTCAACCAGATCGGCAGCTCGGACGGTTCGGGTAGCACCGCCTTCGGTTTCTGATCGCCCCTAGGGCTGGCCCTGGCCGCCGCCCGCGCCGTAGACATTGCCGGTCGTATAGCTGTTGTCGTCTTCGGCCAGCCGGACATAGATACCCGCCAGTTCCGCCGGCTGCCCTGGCCGCTTGAGCGGCGCGGTCGCGCCGAATTGCTCCAATTTCTCCATCGATGCACCGCCGCTCACCTGCAACGGCGTCCAGATCGGCCCCGGCGCCACGCCGCACACGCGAATGCCCTTGCCGCCCAATTGCTTAGCCAGCGACTTCACATAGTTCATCGTCGCTGCCTTGGTCTGGGCGTAATCGTAGAGATCGGGCGAGGGGTCGTAGGCCTGCTCCGACGCGGTGCCGATGATCACCGATCCCGGCTTCAGATGCGGTAGCGCCGCCTTGATGATCCAGAACGGCGCGTAGATGTTGGTCTTCATCGTCGCGTCGAAATCCTCGGTCGAGATATCGAGGATCGACTCGTGCGACTGCTGCCGCGCCGCGTTCATCACCAATATGTCGATCCCGCCCAATGCAGCGACCGTGTCTGCGACGAGCTTGGAGCAATAGGCTTCGTCGCGCAGGTCGCCCGGCAGGGGCGCCGCCTTGCGGCCGGCTTCGTGGATCAGGTCGACCACCTGTTTGGCATCGGGCTCTTCCGTCGGAAAATAAGAGATCGCCACGTCCGCACCTTCGCGCGCGAAGGCGATCGCGGCGGCACGGCCCATACCGCTGTCGCCACCCGTGATCAGCGCCTTGCGGCCGGTGAGCCTGCCCGAACCTACGTAGCTCTGCTCGCCATGATCGGGCGGCGGGCTCATCTTCGAGGCAAGGCCGGGCCAATCCTGCAACTGCCTCTCGAACGGCGGCTGCGGATATTTGGTGGTCGGATCCACCAGCCCTTTGGCCTGGCGTTGCGGGATGGCGTGATCAGCCATTGGCATCCTCCTTCGCGCTGCCCGGCTCGGCCATGCCGGTATGCATCTTGGCGAGCATGGAGTCGGGCGTGATATGGATGATCGCCGCTCGCAGCTTGTTGTCCCAGCCCGACACGACATGTCCCGCGCCCGACATCATCGCGTCCCAGCCATCCTTGGCGACCTTGGCCGGATCGGCCTTCTCGGCGGTGCCAACCTTGGTATCGAGCATGTCGGCGCGGTCGAAGAATTCGGTCTCGGTCGCACCCGGCATCAGCACGGTCACCGTTATCTCGGTGTCACGCAATTCCTCACGCAATGCGTAGGAAAAGCTGTCGAGATAGGCCTTGGTCGCGTTGTAGACCGCCTGATAGCTGCCCGGCATCAGACCTGCGATCGATCCCGTGATCAGGATCTTGCCCGCGTTGCGTTCGCGCATCTGCCGCCCGACCTTGTGCAGCAGATAGGTCGTGCCGAGGACGTTGGTGTCGATCACGAACCGCCAGTCGGCGACGGCCTGATCGAGGAAGGCATGGCCCAGGCCACGGCCCGCATTGGCGAGCAGCAGGTCGATCGGCCGGCCATTCGCTGCCGCGAGCAATTTGTCATTGCCCTCGATCGTCGAGAGGTCAGCCTCGACCGAGGTGACCTGCGTGCCATATTTCTGGATGTCGCCGGCAGCGGCGTCGATCAGCGGTTCGTCGGCGACGACCAGCAGGTCATAGCCTTCCCTGGCGGCGATATGCGCGAGTTCGAAGCCGATCCCGGTCGAGGCGCCGGTGACGATCGCGAGCTTTCCGTTACCCATAAGAACTCTCCTTAAGCAGGCATCTCGACCTTGGTCTTCTCAAGGCCGGGTTTGAGGACGATCTTGGTCGCGACGTCCTGGTGGTCGTGGAAAAGCTCGTAGCCGTCGGGCGCATTCTCGAGCGGCAGATGGTGCGAGATCAGGAAGGTCGTATCGATCTTCCCCTCCGCGATCGCGTTGAGCAGGTCCGGCATATAATGCTGCACGTGGGTCTGGCCGGTCTTCAGCGTCAGGCCCTTCTCCATGAAGGCCCCGAGCGGGAACTTATCGATGAAGCCGCCATAGACGGCCGGCATCGAGACGCGCCCGCCCTTGCGGCAGGCAAGGATGGCCTGGCGGATCGAATGCGCACGGTCAGTGCCGGTGAAGGTCGACACCTTGATCTGGTCCCAGACATTGTCGACGAACAGGCCGTGCGCTTCCAGCCCGACCGCGTCGATCACCGCATCGGGGCCAATCCCGCCGGTCATCTCCAGCAGGGCGTCATAGACCTTGGTGTCATTGAAATTGAGCGTCTCCGCGCCGAATTTCGCCGCCAATTCCAGCCTCTTGGGAAAATGGTCGATCGCGATCACGCGTTCGGCCCCCATCAGGAAAGCCGATTGGATCGAAAACAGTCCGACCGGGCCGCAACCCCAGACCGCGACGGTGTCGCCCGGCTCGATCTGCGCGAACTCGGCTGCCTGCCAACCGGTCGGCAGGATGTCCGACAGGAACAGGACCTTGTCGTCCTCCAACTCGTCGGGGACCACGATCGGACCGATGTCCGAATAGGGCACGCGCACAAATTCGGCCTGGCCGCCCGAATAGCCGCCGGTCATGTGGCTGTAGCCGAACAGGCCCGACATCGGCTGGCCGTACAGCGTCTGCGCGATGTCCTGATTGTCTGCGGGCAGGCCGTTGTCGCAGGCCGAATATTGGTGCTTGCCGCAATGGTAGCAGCTGCCGCACGCGATCGTGAACGGCACCACCACGCGCTGACCCTTTTTCAATGTCGATTTGGGCCCGGTTTCGACCACCTCGCCCATGAATTCGTGGCCGAGAATGTCGCCCGACTTCATCGTCGGAATGAAACCGTCATAGAGGTGCAGGTCCGATCCGCAGATCGCGGTTGACGTGACCTTGATGATCGCGTCGCGGGGATTGATGATCTCCGGATCATCGACCGTATCGACGCGAACGTCATGCTTGCCGTGCCAGGTGAGCGCGCGCATCGGCGTCTCCTTCTTATGCTGCTGTAGTGTGAGTGGCGGGGAGGTCGGTCGCATCCTTGCGGGTGCGCGCGGCGGTGCTGATCTCGCCCGTCTCCATGAACTGTTTGAACCGGCGCAGGTCGCGCCGCGCCTGGATCGCAGGCTCGCGCTGGAACAGCTTCGCGATCAATTGCGCGATCGCCCCGCCGGGCGGATCGTAGGCGATCACCGCGCGCACCACGGTTCCGCGGCCCGGCGTATCGCGAAACTCGACGCTGCCCGCGTTGCGGACCTCGGCGCCTTCCACCGATTGCCAGGCGATATATTCGCCGACCCGATCGTCGGTGATGACCGACTCCCACGAAACCGTGCGGCCGCCCGGCGCCTTGACGCTCCAGGTCGAACGGTCCGGTCCGTCTACCGTGATCGAATCCACGTTCTCCATCACGTTGGCGAGGTTCGCAAAATCGCGCCAGAAATCGTACAATTCGCGTGCAGGCTTGTTGATTGTCACCACCGCGGCGGAGACCTTGCTTTCGTCGCGCGGTGCGTCTTCGGCGCGCACGTCGCGGTCGCGCGCGGCGGTTGCCGGCGCGTCCATCTGTTCGGAGACGGTCATGTCGGCTCCTCTAAGGTTGTCGTTGTCTGTCCTTAACCGGTGGCGCCCGTGCCAGTTCCGAAGCAGAGCCCCAAAAAATCCTTGCTGTAACGTAGGTTAAGTGCCGTGCCCGAAACGATGCGGAAGGGTGATTGCCGCGACGTCGCGAATGCGTAACAAGCAGTCCGCTTACACTCCTCCGGTCGTCTCCCCATGAAGCGCGCAACGCTCAGATCTGATGCTCGACGCGGGGGGATCGGCCGCAGCATGGCGCTGTGCGCGGCCGCGATACTCGGCGGCTGCACCGTCGGCCCCGATTTCAATACGCCCGCGCCGCCAGCCGCGACGGCTTACCTGCCGGGCGGCGGACCTGTGCCCACCGTATCGGCGTCCGGGAAGGATGGCGGCCCGCAACGCTTCGTGATGGGCAAGACGGTCGACGCGCACTGGTGGAGCCTTTTCGGATCGCCCACCCTGGATGCCCTGGAAACAGAGGCGATCCGCAACAACCCGACGCTCGCCGCAGCGCAGGCAACCTTGCGCCAGGCGCATGAGCTCCATCTCGCGCAACGGGCCGCGACCTTGCCTTCGGTCCAGGCGAGCGCGTCGGCGCTCCGCCAGAAAAATTCGGAGACTTTGGCCTCGCCGCTCACCTCGAACGCGCAGTCCTATTCGCTTTACGCTGCGCAGTTCGATGCAACCTATGTGCTCGATCTGTTCGGCGGTCAGCGCCGCCTGATCGAGGCGGCGGCGGCTGAGGAGGAGTATCAGCACTTTCAGGTGGAGGCGGCCTATCTCGCGCTGACCACCAATGTCGCCAGCACCGCGCTTCAGATTGCCGGGCTCCGCGCCCAGATCGCCGCCGCCAATGCGGCGATCGAAACCGATCGGCGGATGCTTGAGACCAACCGGCGTATGGCCACGGCAGGCGAGGGGTCTTCGGTCGACGTGGCCAATGCGGAAACCGCGCTGGAGCAGGCGGAGCAGGGCATCCCGGCGCTTCAAAAACAGGTCGACCAATTGACCGACCAGCTCGCGATCCTGGTCGGGCGCACGCCCGCCGAAATGCACGCGCTCGATCTCGATCTTTCGCAGGTTCGGTTGCCCGAAGACCTGCCGCTCAGCCTGCCGTCCGATCTGGTACGCCAGCGCCCCGATATCCGCGCCGCCGAGGCCAGCCTCCATATCGCTTCGGCACATGTCGGCGTGGCGACCGCCGCGCGCCTGCCCAACATCGTGCTCAACGGTACGCTCGGCGGCAATTCGACCGCGATCGGCAACCTCTTCTCGGCCGGCAACAGCCTCTGGACGATCGGTGCCGGCGTGACCCAGCCCCTGTTCGATGCGGGCGCGCTTCGCCATCAGCAAAAGGCGGCGGAGGCCGCATTCGATGCGGCCAAAGCGCAATATCGCGAAGCGGTGCTGGCAGGCTTTCAGAACACCGCCGACGTGCTGCAGGCGATCGAGGCCGATGCCGTGACCCTGCGCCACGCGGCGCTCGCCTGCGCGGCGAGCGCGCGCGCGGCCGATATCGCCCGCACCCAGTATGCGAGGGGCGAAACCGGCAGCCTGCCCGCGCTCGCGGCCGAGGCGACCGATCAGCAGAATGCGCAAACACTGGTCCAGGCGCGTGCCGCCCGCTACGCCGACACGATCGCGCTCATCCAGGCGCTGGGCGGCGGTTGGTGGAACAATCCGGACGTGTCGGGGGAGACGCATCAGTGAAGACCGCGAACCGCCGGGCTGCTCTCTGCCTGCCGTTCCTGATCGCCATCGCCCCGGTCCACGCCGCGGGGCTGCGTCTCGACACGCAGGCACAGCGCCACCTTGGCCTCACCACCGTATCGCTCGCGCCCGCCAGCCGTGCGGAAGAGATCGACGCCTTCGCCAAGGTGCTCGATCCCGCGCCTTTGGTGCAGAGCGTCTCCGACCTCGCCACCGCGCAGGCCGCCAGCCAGGCATCCCGCGCCGAGGCGGTCCGCGCCAAGGCCTTGAACACGCCCGCCGGCGGCGTGTCGGCCAAGGATGCCGAGGCCGCCATTTCGCAGGCACGCCAGGACGCGCTTAAGGTCGACGTGCTCCGCCGCCAGATCGCGCTGCAATGGGGCCCGGGTATCTCCCGCTTGCCGCCCGTGCGCCTGAACCATTTGGTCGACGCCCTGTCGCGCGGCTCGGCGGCTCTGGTCCATGTCGACAGCCACAATAATGACGGCCAGGCGGGCGCGCGCTTCGTCAAGATCGATATCGGCGACTCTTCGGTTCGCGGCCGGGTGCTGGGCGCGGCGCGCGCGGCCGAGCCTCGCCTCCAATCCTCGGGCCTGATCGTCGAGGTCGACGGGTCATCCGCGATCCTGCTTTCGGTCGGGCTTACCCAGAGCGCGCATATCGAATCCTCGGCGCCGCGCACCGGGGTGGAACTGCCCCGCTCGGCGGTCGTCCGGTCGCGCGGCTCGCTCTGGGCCTATGTCCAGACCGGCCCTGATACGTTCGAGCGCCGCATCGTCCCCAATCCCGTCGCGGAGGATGCGGGTTTCTTCGTGCCGTCGGGCTTCACGCGCGGCGAACGCGTCGTCGTTCAGGGTGCCGCCGCCCTGTTCGCAACCGAGCAGACCATATCGAGGGCGGACCGCTAAACATGCTCGCGGCGCTCGTCCGTTGGTCGCTCGGGCGGCCGCGCCTGATCGGGCTGGCCTGCTTGTGGTTCCTCGCCTTCGGCCTGTTCTACGTGCGCGACGTCCGCGTCGACCTCCTGCCCAATCTCGCGCCTGCCGAGTTGACGATAAACACCGAAGCTCCCGGCCTTGTCGCCGAACAGGTCGAGGACCTGATCACTCGCCCCATCGAGCGCGCCATCATCAGTTCCGAACGCGTTGCCGGCGTCCATTCGGAATCCACTCAAGGCCTGTCAGCGATCACGATCCGCTTTGCCGAAGGCGCGGACAATTATCGCGCGCGCGAGGTGATCAGTGAAAGCCTGTCGGCGGTTACGCATGCCTTGCCCGCCGCAGCCGCGCAGCCGCGCATAAGCCCGCTCACCTCGGGCGGATCGCATGTACTGACGATCGGCTTCACCAGCGACAAGCTCGATCCGCTCGCCTTGCACGATCTCGTCCAGTGGACCGTGCGGCCCCGGCTGCAGACGGTAGCAGGCGTGGCGCGGGTCTCGGTCTATGGCGGCCGCACGCGTCGGATCGAGGTACGCGCACGCCCCGCCGATCTTTCGGACAGTGATCTTGGCTTCCTTGACATCGTCAACGCGGTCCGCCGCTCGACCAGCGTGACCGGTGCGGGTTTCATCGACACGCCCAACCAGCGCGTGCTGATCGCGCCGCACGGCCAAGCGCTGACGGCCGACGATGTCGCTGCCGGGCAGATCCAGACGCCGGGGAGCGCCCCCGTTCGTATCGGCGACGTCGCCGACGTGGTCGAGGCGCCCGCGCCGGTCTTCGGCGATGCGCTGATCGCGGGAAAGCCGGGCGTGCTGATCGAGATCGATCGGCAATATGGCGCCAACACGCTCCAGACCACGCACGCGGTCGAGGCCGCACTGGCCGACCTCCGCCCCGCGCTCGCCGCGCAGGGCGTCACGATCGACACCGCGATCGATCGGCCCGCGACTTTTACCGTTACCGCCATGTCGGGCATCGCGCGCGACCTGCTGATCGGCGCGATCCTGATCGCGATCGTGCTCGCGCTCTCGTTCCGCGAATGGCACGCGGTCCTGGTTACATTGGCCAGCCTGCCTTTGTCGCTGCTGGCGGCGGTGATGGTGCTCAAGGCGCTCGGTGGTTCGCTCAACGTGATGACGCTGGGGGGGCTCACGCTGAGCCTGGGCATGGTGATCGACGACGCTGTGATCGGGGTCGAGAATGTCCTCGCGCGCCTGCGCGAAGCCGAGCATTCGCACGCGGCCGATCTGGATACGATCCTCAGGGCCTCGCTCGAGGTGCGCGGCCCCGTCCTTTACGCAATCCTCGCGGTGATCGTGGCCCTCGCACCCTTGCTGGCGCTGCGTGGCCTGCCCGGCGCCTTGCTCTTGCCGTTGGTGGGCGCGGTCATCGCTGCGTCGCTCGCCTCGCTTGTGGTGGCGACGGTCGTCACCCCCGCTCTGTGCTTCCTGTTCCACGGCCACCAGGATCCCAAGGCCGAGCCAGCGATCTTGCACCGGGCGAAGCACGGCTATGGCGGGCTGATCGAGACGGTCTGCGCGCGACCCGCCCTGATTCTGATCGTTACCGGCCTGATCTCGCTCGCCGCGCTTGCGACCTTGCCTTTCTATCATGCCGAGCTGCTGCCCAGTGTGCATGATGCGCACCTGCAGGCGTCGGTTCGTGGGCTGCCCTCGACCGCGCTCGCTGCGATGGACAATTACGGTGCCAGCGCGAGCCATGACCTCGCCCGGTTGCCCGGCGTAGTGTCGGTCAGCCAGCGCATCGGGCGCGACACCACCGGCTACGATGATGGCGGCCTCGACGAAGCCGTGTTCGACATCGCGCTTGCGCCCGGGCTGAGCGCGGCACGGCAGCGCGACGTGGCTGATCGCGTCCGCCGCCAGCTAGCGCAATATCCGGGCTTCGAGGCCGACATCGAAACGCGCTTCGATTCGATGCAGGAGGCGCTGAACGCCACCGCGCCGGTCCAGATCAGCATTTACGGCCAGGATCTCGATGCACTCGACAGCGCCGCCGACCGGATCGGCAAGACGCTCAAATCCCTTCCCGGCGCGCGCGACGTACAGGTCGAGGGCGATCCGCGCACGCCGACGATGCGCGTGGACTTGGATTTCAAGCGCCTCGCGCTCTACGGCCTGTCGGTCGCCGACGTGCTCGACACCGTCCAGGCCGCCTTTGCCGGCACCGAGGTCGCGCATGTCTACGATGGCGGACGCGTGATCGACGTGGCCGTCACCGCGCAGGATCGCCTGCGTCGCGATCCGGAGAGGATAGGCGACCTGCTGCTCCGCTCGACCTCGGGCATATCGGTCCCGCTCAAGACCGTCGCCAACGTATATCTCACCGACAGCCGCGCCGCGATCGTCCACGACGGCGGGCTGCGACGGCGCGTGATCACCGCCAGTCCGGTCAGCCCGCAGCGTTTCGTGCGCATCGCCCGGACCGCGATCGCACAGCAGGTCACGCTGCCGCCGGGGGCATTCCTGGGCTTCGGCGGGACCGCGAAAACGCTCGCCGCCGCACAGCGCGATCTGGAGATCAGCTACGCGCTGGTCGCCTTCGCGATCGTCGGCCTGCTTTCGATCGCCTTCGATGCACGCATTGCGGGCCTGATCCTGGCGTCGAGCCTCGCATCGCTGGTCGGCGGCGTTGTCGCGGTGGCACTCACCGGCGGCGTTCTCACCATCGGCACGCTCGTGGGCTTCATCGCTCTGTTCGCGCTATCGATGCGCGGTGCAATCCTGCTGGTCGACCGGCTCGAACATCTGGTTCTGTTCCATCGCGCCCCCTGGTCGGTCCAGACGGTCGCCTTGGCGGCGCGCCAGCGCCTGACGCCTTTGCTCCTGACCGCCTTGCTTGCCGCTTTGGCGCTGCTACCGCTCGCGATTGATGCGGGGCAGGCCGGGCGCGAGATCGTCGGGCCGATGTCGATCGTCATCCTCGGCGGGCTCATCACCGGCACCATTGCCAACGTCGTGATCCTGCCGGTGATGCTGCACGCTTTCTGGCGCCCCGCCTTCGGCCGTCGCGTGCCGCACAGCGTGACGCAGCAGCACCCGCACACGCACTGAGGCTTTTCCCGTCGGGTGCCGCGCGATAGGGCGAGGGCCATGCCGATACGCCTGATCTGCCTAGATGCCGACGACACGCTCTGGCACAATATGCGCCACTTCCACGTCGCCGAGGACGCGCTGTTCGCGATGCTGCAGCCGTTCGCCGACGCGCATGTCGCGCGCGATACCTTGAACGCCTGCGAGGCGCGCAACCTCAAGCTCTACGGCTATGGCGCCAAGGGGTTCACCCTCTCGATGGTGGAGACCGCGGTCGAGCTTGCGGGCGAGAGCCTGTCGCGCGATCTGGTTGCCGCGATCCTCAAGGCCGGGCAAAACCTGCTGGCTCATCCGGTCGAATTGTTCGACGGCGTCGAGGAGACGCTGGAGGCGCTCTGCGAGCGCGGCCGGCTGGTGCTGGTGACCAAGGGCGACCTGCTCCACCAGGAAGCTAAGCTCGCCGCCTCGGGCCTCGGCGACCGCTTTTCCGGGATCGAGATCGTCAGCGACAAGAAGCCCGACACCTTTCGTCGCCTGTTCGAGGCCTATGGCGTCGCGCCCGAGGAGGCGGTGATGGCCGGGGATTCGATACGCTCCGACGTCCTGCCCGCGCTGGAGGCAGGTGCCTGGGCAGCCTACATCCCGCAGGCGGGTGCCTGGACCCACGAACAAGGCAAGTCGCCCGAAGCCAGTCCCCGCTTCCGCCAACTCGACGCGCTGGCCGATCTGCTGGGCTGGATCGATATGATCGGCCAGGCGACAGGCGGCGAACCGTCTAGATCCTTGGCATGATCACGATCGTCACCCATGCGGCGATGCCGGCCGGGCCGCCCGACGATGGGCTGCTGGTCCAGGCGCTCGCCGCGCGCGCGATCGAGGCGCGCTTACGCGTGTGGGATGATCCCGACGTCGACTGGGCGCAGACCGCTCTCACCGTGGTGCGTTCGACCTGGGATTATCATCGCAGCCCGCGGGCCTGGTTCGATTGGCTCGATCGCGTTTCGGCCGTGACGCGGCTGGTCAATCCGGTCGAGATACTGCGCTGGAACAGCGAGAAATCCTATCTGCTCGATCTCGCCGCGCGGGGCGTGGCGATCGTGCCGACCTTGCTGCTCGAACCCGGGTCGACCGATCTGGTCGCGGAGTGCCGCAGGCGCGCGTGGGACGATATCGTCGTGAAGCCGGCGATGGGCGCGAGTGCCTATGGCGCTCGGCGCTTTGCCGGGCGCGCGCTTGCCGAAGCGGACGCGCATGCGGCCGCTTTGCTCGCGCATGGCCGTGCGCTGGTGCAGCCTTACCAGGCGAGCGTCGAGCACGAGCGCGAACGGTCGCTGGTCCTGATCGCGGGCGAATTCTCGCATGCCTTCGCCAAGCCTGCCTTCATGAGCGGCTTGGGCGAGACCGACGGGTTGGAGCGGATAGCGGTCGACGAAAGCCAGATCGCTTTCGCGCGCCACGCTTTCGCGCAGGCGCGGGGCGACCCGCTTTACGCCCGCGTCGATATCCTCCCCACGCCCGACGGGCTGCGGCTGATGGAGCTGGAGATGATCGAGCCTCAGCTCGCCTTCCCGCTCCACCCGCCCGCACTGGAGCGGTTCGCGGATGCTTTGGTGGAGCGGCTCAGCTGAACGTTGTGGCGAGATGCTCGCGCAGCATCCGCCTGGCGCGCACGAACATTTCCAGCCGCGTCATCGAGAACATGCCAAGCACGAACACTACCGCCAGATCGGTCAGGAAGGCGGCGTTGAAGCCGAACTGGCTCGCTTCAACGCGTAGGCCCTGGCGGATGATGATGATCACGAAGATGAACAGCATCGCCGCGGGCGAGGCCTGCTGGTTGAGCGCGTGCGTCTCGGGATCGATATTGATCCGCATCATCGCGCCGCGCCGCCAGCCGATCAGCCCGCCGACGACCAAGGCCAGCGCGACGTAGAGCCATTGCACGCCCTGCGGGACCGACTGCCACAACACGCTCGCCGCCACTAAGGTGTAGAGCGCGGGCACCACCCACAGCATTTCCAGCTTGAGCGGTCGCACGCGCTTCATCGATCGGAAGCGCAGGAAGATGACCAGCGAAACGATGATCGCGGTGACGACATAGCCGATATAGGCCTGACCCGGTTGTCCCTGCATATCCGCCCCTTAAGTGTGTTGCTGTGGCATATCGCCTCAAATTCGACATGTCGATTGGGCTGGAAAAAAGGGACGATTGACGCCCTGAATTGAGGTGGACGATGATATCGACCGAGCGAGGGGAGACAGGAAGATGATGTGGCGGGGCTTATTTTTTGCGTCCTTGGCGTTTCTGCCGGGCGTGGCTAATGCGGATATTACCGCGATCTACTCGACGCCCGATGCAAGCAAGACGCTGAAGATTGAGGTCGCGAGCAACGGAAATTTACGAAGCGAAACATCTCCCGGCACGCGTCTGATTTTCCTTCGTGGTGGAATGGCTTTCGTCGTCGATCGGCACTTCACGCCACCTATGGTCGCGAGTGTGGACGATCTCCGTTCAGCTATTTTTGAATTGTTGGCCAAGGTTGCGCCGGCCGCGTTGGAGCAGGCCAAGCGTGCGCCCCATCGCGTTTTCGTGATGAAAGGGACCCAGGTGGTTCAGGGCCGGAGCGGAGATGCTTATTACGAGCAGGCGCCCGACGGAACGGTGGCGGTCACGCCCTTTGTCGTTATCAGTCGCGACCCCGCAATAGCATCGCTGGGCCGCGCCATGGCGGAGCAATTCGAACAGGGCGAGAAGCTGTCGCCTTCGCCTCCCAATTTGGCGACCCGTGAAATTCTTAGAAGCGGCACACCCATACTGATCAACGGAATGGAGCTTCAGTCGCTGTCCGATGCTGCGATCGATCCGTCCGAATTCGAACTTCCCGCGCCCAAAGACACGCCGCAGCAGCTTCGGGAGAGGTTGGCGAAGCAGTAGCGGACCGGATAAGGCCGCGATGCGCCGGCGCCGCTGTCGATTGGCGTGACGCGGGCGTTCGCATCCGCTAACAGCGCGCCTTCCCTGTTTATTGGACCTTAAGACCTTGTCGACGCTTCACGCCCGTTTCGCCGCCGATCTCAATGCCGCGCTCGATGCGCTGGAGGGCGAGGGCGCGCTTATGCGCGGGCTGGATCGCCGCAACGTCACGGTCGAGCCGCCGCGCGACGCCAGCCATGGCGATCTTGCCACCAACGCCGCGATGGTGCTGGCAAAGCCCGCCGGCACCAACCCGCGCGCGCTCGCTGAACTGATTACGCCCAAGCTGACGGCGCTCGATTACGTGACCTCGGTCGATGTCGCGGGCCCGGGCTTCCTCAATGTGCGTCTGTCGGACGACGTCTGGCGGGGCGAGCTCTCCAACATCCTCGTCGAGGCTGCCGATTATGGCCGCTCGGCGATGGGTGGCGCGAAGACGGTCAACGTCGAATATGTCTCGGCCAATCCGACGGGCCCGATGCATATGGGCCATGCGCGCGGCGCGATCGTGGGCGATGCGCTGGCGACCCTGCTAGAATATGCGGGCTTCAAGGTCATCCGCGAATATTACATCAACGACGCCGGCGCGCAGGTGCAGACGCTCGGCCGCTCGGCGCATTTGCGGTACCGCGAGGCGCTCGGTGAGAATATCGGCGAGATTCCCGAGGGCTATTATCCGGGCGACTATCTCGTGCCAGTCGGCCAGGCGCTCGCCGCCGAGTTCGGCGATAAATATGTCGGCAAACCCGAGAGCGAATGGCTCGATCTTTTCCGCACCAAAGCGGTCGCGCTGATGATGGATATGATCCGCGCCGATCTCGCTCTGCTCGGCATCCACCACGACATATTCGCGTCCGAAGCCGCGGTGCAGGATGCGGGCAAGGTCGATGCCGCCTTCGCACGGCTGCGCAAGGAAGGCCTCATCTACGAAGGCGTGCTCGAAGCGCCCAAGGGCGAGCTCCCCGACGATTGGGAGCCGACCGAGATGACTTTGTTCAAGGCGACCGCGTTCGGCGACGATCAGGATCGCCCGGTGCGCAAGGCGGATGGCGGGCTCACCTATTTCGGCACCGATCTCGCTTACCATGCGCAGAAGGCCGAGACCGCCGACATGCTGATCGACATCTGGGGCGCGGATCACGCCGGCACCGTCAAGCGCATCCAGGCGGCGGTAAAGGCGCTGACGCACGGCGAGAAGCCATTCGACGTAAAGCTCGTCCAGATGGTCCGGCTGATGCGCGCGGGCGAGCCGGTGAAGATGTCTAAGCGCTCGGGCAAGTTCATCACCATCGCCGACATGGTCGAGGAAGTGGGCAAGGACGTGGTGCGTTTCACCATGCTCGCCCGCAAGGCCGACGCGCAGATGGATTTCGATTTCGCCAAGGTGGTCGAAGCCTCGAAGGACAATCCGGTCTTCTATGTCCAGTACGCGCATGCCCGGATCGCCTCGCTCCATCGCCGGGCGGTGGAAGCGGGTATGACACTTCCGGCGGCCGATCTGTCGTTGCTCGATGCCGAGGAATTGGCGCTGGTGAAGCTCGCCGCACAATTCCCGCGCATCGTCGAGGGCGCGGCCAATGCGCATGAGCCGCATCGCATCGCTTTCTACCTCTACGATCTGGCGGCGGCATTCCATTCGCTATGGCATCGCGGCAATGACGATCCGGCCCGGCGCTTCCTCGTCGTGGAGGATGCAGCCATCACCGCAGCACGTCTGGCGCTTGCGGATGCGATCGGGCAGGTTATCCGGAACGGGCTGGGCGTGATGGGCGTCGCAGCCGCGGAGGAGATGTAAGGGGATGGCGGAGATCCGGCGGGGTTTTGGCGGCGAACCGCTCGGCAACGAGCGTCTGCCCTGGCTCGAGCCGGTCGAGGACGAGGACGACTATCCGGAAAGCGGCGGTGGTGGCGGCGGTGGCCGGGTCGCGCTCTGGCTGGTGATCGGGCTGGTCGTGATCGCGGTCCTGTTCGGCGGCTTCATCGTCTGGCAGCGCCATCGCGCGCAGAGCGCCGACCTCGGCACGATCATTCATGCCCAGCCCGGACCCTATAAGGAAAAGCCGGCAAATCCCGGCGGCCTTGCGGTCAACGAAAGCGACGTGATCGCGTCCAAGATGGGCACGGGCAACGACATCGACAGTCCGATCGATCTCTCCAAGATTCCGGAACAGCCGATCACCGGCCCCGGTGCCGACAAGGGGCAGGAGCCGCAGGAACCGGCCAAGGCACCCACACCCGCTACGCCGGGCCAGCCGGCCGCGCCGGCACCGGCGCCGATCGCCAAGGCGCCGCCCAAGCCGCAGCTCGCCTATAATGCCCCGACTGCGGCTTCCGCGCCGGTGATGAAGGCGCCGCCGGCCGCGCCCAAGCCGCAGGTTCCGGCCGCACCGCCCAAGGCGTCCGCCCCTGCGGCGCCGCCCTCGGCCAGCGGTGGTAGCGGCGGCACGATCCAGCTTGGCGCACTTGCGAGCGAGGCCAAGGCCAAGCAGGTGTGGAAGTCGCTCTCCAGCCGCTTCGCCAGCCTGGCGCCCCTCACTATGTCGATCACCCCGGTCAAGGTCGGCGACAACACGCTTTATCGCCTGCGCGCCAGCGGCGGCGACGCGGCCCGGTTGTGCGCGCAGCTCAAGGTCGCAGGCGAGACCTGCAACGTGATCCACTGATGACGCCACTGATTCTGGGGCTGGCTGGTACGGCCCTGACCGACGCGGAACGCGGCTTTTTCCGTGAGGTGGATCCGGCGGGCTTCATCCTGTTCAAGCGCAACGTCACCGATCGGGTGCAGATGAAGGCGCTCACCGACGAATTGCGCGCGGTCGCCGGACGAGACGACGTACCGATCCTGATCGATCAGGAAGGCGGCCGCGTCGCGCGCATGCAGCCGCCCGAATGGCCCGCTTTCCCGCACGGCTCCGATTTCGACCGGCTCTACGACGTGGCGCCTATGTCCGCGATCGAGGCGATCCGTGCCAATGCGCAGGCGCTGGCGGTCATGCTGCGCGAGGTCGGCGTCAACGTCGACGCCTTGCCCTTGCTCGACGTGCGCCAGCCCGGCGCACACGACATCATCGGCGACCGCGCGCTCGGCACCGAGCCTTTGCGTGTCGCGGCACTCGGCCGCGCCACCCTCGAAGGACTGAAGGCGGGCGGCGCGGTCGGCGTGGTCAAGCACATGCCCGGGCACGGCCGGTCGATGTCCGACAGTCATGTCGAGCTACCCGTGGTGGGGGCGTCGGCCGAGGAACTGGAAACCGACATCGCGCCCTTCAAGGCGCTCGCCTGGGCGCCGATGGGGATGACCGCGCACGTCGTCTACACCGCCTGGGACAAGCATCTGCCCGGCTCGCTCTCCCCCACGGTGATCGGCCAGATCATCCGCGGCAAGATCGGGTTCGACGGGCTGCTCATGTCCGACGATCTCGGCATGCACGCGCTCAAGGGCAGCTTCACCGATCGCGCGGCGGGTGTGATCGCGGCGGGCTGCGATATCGCGCTCCATTGCTCGGGCGACATGGACGAGATGCAGGCCTGCGCGAAGGGCGTGACCGAGATCGGCCCCCGTGCCCGCGAACGGCTTGGCGCGGCGATGGCGACCATTGCAGCGCGCGCGGACGGCGCCGCGTTCGAGGCGCTGGTTGCCAAGCGCGACGCCCTGCTGGCACTGGAATAGCCCTGCTGCGTCTGGCCTTCGCCTGTCTGGCGCTGGCCGCCGCAATCGGCGCGGGCGCCCCGGCATCGGCCGTAACCTACCGCGCCGTCGTCGATGAAAAGTCGCCATTGCACGCGGCCTTGGCAGTGGACCTGCTTCCCAACCGTATCGACGACCTCGTGCTCGCCGTCGGCAAGTCTGCGGCCGCGACCCTGATCGGCACGCCCGTTTGCGACGGCACGCCGCTCGTCGCCCGTGCGCCGACCTTATGGGTGGCCCCGGCCACGTGCCGCACCGTCCGGTGGAGCGTCGCGCTGCGCGATCAGGACAAGGATGGCATGGATGCGTCCGATCCGACCGGCGCGTGGAGCGCTGCCGGACGCTGGTGGCTGCTGACCGACCATCTCGCTTTTCTCGCGCCGCGCGGCGGCTGGGATGCCGATGTCGCGATCGTGGCGCAGCTGCGCGACGGCAAAGAGAACCGTATCGTCCAGTCTTTCCCGCACCGTGGTCAGATGCCCTTCTACGGCATCGTCTCGGCCGAGCCCGCGCGCGTCTATCGCAGCGGCGATTTCACGCTGCGTGTCCATGGCGCGGTTCCACCGGAAGCGGGCGAAGCCCAGCAGCATTTCTTCGCGGACACGTGGAGCCGCTGGCGCCGCGACATCCTGCCGCGCGGCGCCACCGCGCCGTCGGCGCTCGATATCCTCTGGATCGCGCCGCCGCCGCATGGCGATCCCGGCTTCCTCGCCTCGGCCGGTATGCGCGCGGTGCTGATGCAGAATGTCCCCGGGCCGGACCAGGCGGCATCGGGCGCCAAGCTCCGCGCCGCCGTCCTCCTTGGCGTGCATGAAGGCTTCCATACGCTGATCGGGTCGATCCCTGAGACCTGGCCGATGTGGGTCAATGAAAGCTGGGCGAGTTACTTCGCGCTCCGCGCCGCTAAACGCCATCTCGATCCCGCCGCGCTCAAGGTCACCAGGGACTTGATGGATGCACCCGCGTCGCTGTCGCTGCTCGATGTCCAGAAGCAGGTCGATCATGGCGATAACGGCAATTACGACGCCTTCTACGGCAAGGGATCGCGTTTCTGGGCGGCGATCGACGCGGTGCTGACCACGCGCCGCAATGGCTCGGGTCGGCTGGCGGCGTTGATCCAGGACACGAACGGCCTGCAGGGCATCGACTGGTCGAAGCCGGACGCCATCGCCCTCTTCCTCGATGCGCGGAGCGCGGGACGGGCGTCGGCGATCGTGCGCTGCTATCTGATCGAGGCGGGTTGCGGCTGAGCGTTCAGGACGCGGTTTCCAGCCAGCGCAGCTCTTCGATATTCGCCCTGGCCGCGGCGTAAGCTGGCGATTCCCGGCCTGTGAACACCGCACGCACCAATTGCCCGACCTGACCCGATTCCTGGAGCCGGTGGAAGACGTGGTCGTCGTCGAGCAGGACCAGCTCGCTGACCGGATAGGATGAGGCAAGCGCGATCTGCGTGCGATAGTCGCACGTATGATCCCACCGTCCCGCGACCATGAAGACTTGGGCCGGCAAAGCGTGCAGCGCCGCGAAATCCATTGTCGGTGTGGAAATGCTTCCGGCCTGCAATAATCGCATGAGTGGCTTGGCGAAGGCTGCCGAAACTTCCAGGTCGGGATGAAGGGCGGCTTCATCCTGCGGAGCCGACCGGGCGACGGGCGCGAAGAACTCGAACAGCCGGACATGTGCGGCCGCGCCGCGCGAGGTCGCATCGAGCTTCGCCAATGCGTCGATCTGATAATCGCTCTCGCGAGCGGAAATCCGGTCGGCCCTGCCGTCGGCCAGGTCGGCGATCAACGCGCTTCTCGCCGCGGGGAGGTTGGCCCGCTCTACAAAGAAATTCTGCCGCTGGAACAGGCTCGCGATCCGGGTACGCGGATAGGAAGCGCGCGCCAGCAACTGCGAAAGCCGCACGCGGTCGTCGGCTGTGAGTTCGGACCAGAAATGGTCGGACGACAAACCGTATCGTGCCTCAACGAAAGGATTGACGGCAGCCTGGGTGAAGACCCGATCGGCGAAACGGCCATGGCGCGCCATATATTGGTGGACCAGAAACGCGCCCCCGGACCGTCCGTAAAGGCCGATCCGCCCTTCTGGCCCAAGCAGCGCGCGGCGCACCGCATCCAGATCGTCGATCCATTGTTCCGCCCTGAGCAACCGATAGGCCTGTGCCCAGTCAACCGCAGCGCCCGCGCCAACGCGCGCCTGCACATCCGGGCAATCGGCCCGGCCGACGACGCCGACGACGTTGAAGTCGTCCCCGAAGATCGGCCGGACGCTTGGGGCGAAGGCCTCGGGCGTGACGTAGAATTGCTGGCCATCCGCGACGACGAACACCGTGCGCCGTCGCGAATCGAACGGGGAAAGCAGCATGTAGCGCAACATGAGCGGAGCGCCATTCGGCTGCGTATGATCGAGCGGCACGCGGATGCTGTGTATCGCTGCTCCATCGACATCGGCCCGTGCAGCCGCACCTAGGCGGCCAGAGCCAGCCATCGCCCCAGCCGCTGCAATAGCACCAAGCGTAGCGCGCCGTGTCAGGTGATGAACCGTCTCTTCCAAGCCTTGCATCGATATGGTGCTCGCTTCAGATCCGAGTCTATGACTACATATGTAATCATTCGAATTCAAGCACTCGCGCGAGGAGAGGACAGGCCCGCCGCCGGCGAGGATCCACTAAGCGGGGTTCGGCATCGCGCCGGCGCTAGCGGTCATGCCAGGCGGTTGTACGTCGGCGTTGCGGTCGAGCGCCACTGCACAACCCGACAGGGTCAAATCCTGCCCGATCAGACGCCACCGCGTGGCCCCGCGTATCAGCCGCGCAAATTTTGGTTTGGTCTCGAACCCAGCATTGAATTCCGTCAGAGCTGGTCCTGCCAGATATTCTGCGAAGCGCGCGCCCGTCAGGATCGCGCCGGTCCATGCGCCATGTGCCAGCACGGTGTCGCCGACATAACGTCCCGCCAGCCGAGCCAGCATCATGATCCGCTGCGACCGCGTCGTCGGCAGGCCCGGCGCCGACCAGAGCGGGTCGTCGGGATTGACGGTCAGCACCATCTCCCACGTCACCAGTGGGTGCCCGCGCGCGGTCAGCGCGGCACACAAGGCGCGATCCTCGTCGGTGACGGGCGCGAAGCCGCAATGCCCCATCTCGCATTCCAGCACGCGCGGCATGCCGCCATCGTCGACATCGATAACCGCCAACCCCACGCCCGCATCGACCTTGGTCAGCGCCCAGCGTCCGCGGCGACGGAAATCGGACAGGCCGGGTGCGGTTGGCGAGAGGCTTTCGAGCCTGGTCCCCATCCCGCCGAGGGCTGCCCAGGCACGCGCCGCGACATCGTTCACGACGATCGCGTCGCAGCCGAACATCGATCGCAGACCCGCCCGGCTGATCGCCCAATGGCCGCGCGAAAGCAGGATCGTCTCGCCAAAAGTCGCCCCCAACACGCCCAGCGCGCAGGCCGCGCCGAACAGGCGGACCCCGGTCTTCTTCTCATAGGCGAGCAGCGCGTCGGTGAGCGTCCGGTAATCGGCGATTGGCCATTTCTCGGCGGGGCCCAGGCGATTGGACTCGCTAAGCCATGCCATGCTGATCGAATCGTCGTCGATTGCGACCGCGAGCTTGCGTTGCTGGTCCATCATCCCTCCCACGGGGCCAACTCTTGCGCGGGTTCCTTACCAAAGCGGATAAGCAGCGGAATGTTCCGCCGCTTGCAGTTGGTCAGTCCGCCATTGCGGCCAGATCGGACAGATATTTTTCGTGCCAGCGGGCGTTGATTTCCGATGCCTGCCGCTGCGGTTGCCAGCGCGGCGCGGCCTG
>Ga0207705_10001234_pt1 | contig 20588 bp, 19 predicted proteins | sample KBSC13metaG_FD_184314 | JGI IMG/M metagenome (GOLD analysis project Ga0207705, IMG submission 184314) | Corn rhizosphere microbial communities from Kellogg Biological Station, Michigan, USA - KBS C1-3 metaG (SPAdes) (version 2) | ecosystem: Host-associated > Plants > Roots > Rhizosphere > Soil ... | reverse complement strand
GAGGATGCGACAGGCCACTGCCTCGCCACTTGGGAACGAAGCCGAGGTGAGGGTCGACCGCGTAGACGTACAGGCGGAGTCGTGGGACAATGTCGAGCTTGGACCGCTGCACCAGGCCGAGCACGACATCGTCGACGCCGCGGCGCTCAATGTCGCCCGCTTGCAGGTCGACGATCTTGCCATGAACTCCCGAAGCAAGCACCGTCCATCTATGGTTCGCGAGCGAGTAACATCGGAGGAGACACAACCCATCGCTCCGTCGACGGCTCCAGACCACCGTTTGCACATCTGTCGATCTGGCGACAAAATGGCCTCTCACCGTCCGAACCACCGTCTCCCCGTCGACACGTGGCGGGGCAGCCGGGTGCCATGCCGATAGCCCGGGATGCGCATGTCGTCCCAGACCGATTGCGTGAAGAGTGCAAGCGTCAAGCCATATCGAAACGATGACAGCAATGGCCAGTCCCCAGCCTCTAACCTTCACGCCGCACCACGCAGACATAGTTTCGAGCGGAGTGTTTCTTGATGAAGCCGTTCACGTAGGTCGCGTTGTCGACGTCTCCCTCGGTCTTGAGCGTCGACGGCGTATCCCCTTCCAGAATGAACAGGAAGCCACCCCGCGCGATGAAGAAGGCGGCAAGCTTGACGTCCGTAAAGCCGCCGTTGTCGGACAGAATGGGCGGCAGCAGACCGTCGAGATCGCGCACCTCGTCGCCGGCGATCAACATTGGAACCGGCACGGCCTGCCGAACCGGGCCGAGGTCTACGTCACGAGCCAGCGCACGCCTGGCAATGTGGCACGCCGTAATGAATGGCTCAGCTCCGACGATGGCGTCGACGTGGGTGAATCGGTTGGAGGTCAGTCGTGCGCCGGCATCCGCGAGTGGAAGATCCGTGGTCTCAGGCTCTGAGCCCAGCGCGTCGGTAAGCCCACGTCGATAACGAATGAGCAGGTATCGACGGGCCGCGGGGACAAGCAGGAGCACAGAGACCAGTCCAAGCGATCCCAGGCCACGGAAGCCGGGACGCATCAGCAGCCGCCAGGTGGGCGCGGCGAACGGAGCAGTGAAGAAAACGATGAGCGCGACGGTGAGCCAGAGAACAAGCAGCAGGATGAGTGGAGCCAGCCATATTGGATAGACACGAACATAAACGCCCACCGGAAACGGCGGCGCCTGACCAAGCTCGACAATCCCGCCTATCGACTTCACACCAGGCCGCAGTCGCAGGTTAACGGAATGTGGCGGAACAAAACTTGATCCGCCTTGTTCACAACTGTCAGACATGCAAATCAGCGCATCGGACACGTCGTGGGATTGGCCCGTTCGTTCGTTGACAGCCACTAACTGAACGCCATAGTCGCCCTCGACACGGCCGCACGGCAGCAGCTTGCCAATCGCGGCAATCGGCCCTCCCCCTTTCGGAGTTAAGCGTAGATGTACACGGTCGTCCGTGTCGACCCGAAAGGCGCCCGTCGATGTCGACAGCCAGACGTTCCCGCCGGCAATGTTCGACCCAAGCACCGATCCGCCCGCCAGCACGTGATAGTACCGGTCGGCATCTTCGACGACAACTGCGCCGGTCGATGTCGACAGCAGAGCCTTGCCGCCAACGTCCGTGATCGATGAAACCGAGAGTGGGTCATCGGGAATTCGTCGAGCGGTGTCGCCGTCCACCCGAAAAGCCCCCGTCGTAGTCGCTAGCCAAACATGCCCGTTGACGACTGTCACACCGCTGACATCGAGCGACTGATCCGGCACACGCTTAACGACGTCGCCGTCCACCCGATACGCTCCTGTGCGGGTGGCGATCCATACGCTCGGCTTCGCGCCTGGCCCCGAAGCCACCGTCGAGATGCTGTTATTGGAGTCGGGAATGCGCACGGCCCGGTCGCCATCGACACGGAAGCAGCCAGTGGTCGATATGAACCAGATGCGGCCTCCGGCGGGAATGATCCGAAACACCTCAGCCTTCTTTCCCGGAAAGGTGAAACCTGGATCGCTCGGATAAAAAAGAGCGATGTGCTTGGGTCCCGACGGGTCGATGCGAAATGCGCCACGGTCGGTCGCAAGCCACGGGACACCATCGATTTCGAGGATCTGATTCAAATCGTAATCGAGATCAACAACGTGTTCCGCCACCCATTTGGGCTTCGCCACGCCTCCGGAGGCTGCCGTCCCCATCTGTAAAGCGAGCCGAAATGCGCCTCGATCTGTAGCAAGCCAGGGATTGCCGTCGATAGAGGTGATATTGGCGACGTCGAGATCCCGGTCCGGCGTGCGATGCCCCATGTCGCCGTCGAGGACATAAGCGCCGGTAGTGGTCGCGAGCCAGATGCGGCTGCCGATCTTGTTGACGCTGGTCACCACCAGCCCCATGTCGGGCACGCGGTGCGCGACGTTGCCGTCGACACGGTACGCACCCTGCGTCGTCGCCAGCCACACCACACCGTCGATGACGGAGATGCCGCGGATGTCTAGGCGGAAGTCGGGAATGCGCATGACATTGTCGCCGTCGACGCGGTACGCCCCCGTCGACGTTCCCACCCAGACGTCGGCGCCGTTCTCGGCGATCGCCGTCGCGGCCTGTGGGACGTCCGGGAGCCTGCGCACGATCTGGCCGTACGCCGATATCGCCGGCACAAGCAGGAACAATACGGCCGCAAGCCGTTGTTTAGTAGAATTGAGGGTTCTTATGAAAAGTATCACAGTTGACCTGAACCGAGATCCGGGCGATCGCTGGATGCTCTCGGAGCGCGACATCGACCACGCCGCGCGGCTCATGGACCGCTATGCCGTGGACATTGGCGGATTGGAAGCGCACCGCGACATGCTGGAGGCGTACGACCTCTCCGGCAACATCTCATGGGAGTATCGGGCTGAGATCAATGCGACGTCCATAGCCATTGACCGCCCCTATCTCCAGGTGCTGCTCGGTAACGTCTATTATGACGCGCTAAAGCTGGTATTGGGTTCGGGGAGTGCGGGATTTGCTTGCAGCGCCTATGCCGTGGACTCACCGGACGGTCCCATCCATGCGCGCAATCTCGACTGGTGGACCGACGAGAACCGTATTCTCGCGACGGGCAGTCGAATCATCGAGTTCACAGGCGCGCCCGCGGGTCCGTTCAAGATCATAGGCTGGCCCGGATATCTCGGTGCGCTTTCGGGAGTGGCAGCGGATAGGTTCTCGATTACGCTGAACTCCGTAACCAGCGAAGATCCGTTTCAGTTGGCCACCCCGGTGTCGTTCGCGATACGCGACGTGCTTGAGACGGCGTCGACGTACCGCGAGGCCCTCGACCGCCTGTCGAACACGCCATTGATGTGCGACTGCCTTATGCTGATTGCGGGAACAAAGCCGGGAGAGATGGCGGTTGTCGAGCGAACGCCGTCGAGGTCGGCTATGCGGGAGCCGATCAACGGCTTCATCGCCGTCACGAATGACTACCGGAAGCTCGGCAAACGCACCGGCGGCTATGCAGACCTGGCATCAACGGCTTGCCAACGCTACGACCGCATCTGCACTTTGCTGACCGTTCACACCGATCGAGCGCCGTATGAGTTACTGTCGATGCTCAGCGATCCGATGATCAAGATGGTGAATATGACGATACAGCAGATGGTGATGTGCCCGTCGACAGGGGAACTTATGGCGGCGGCGGCATGAGTTACGAGTTCGCGATGCCGATCACTCGCTTCGCACGTTTGCGGGGTAACGTCTGTCGGCAAAGGCGCGCGATGGCGTCGACGGCGCCGCGTACCGCGGACTGAGCCGCGGCAAGCTTCGCACGCGTAGCGCGGCGGGTGGCGGGGAACAAGACTCGATACAGATTGATCACAACTGAAATACTCAGTGTGATCACTGCGACGAGAGCAAATTCTTGCGATACGGTTGCCGGGTGCATCCTTTTATCCTGAGTACCATCAAAGTAGAGCCGAACATATGGATAAGAGACTGTAGAGCTAACGCTCCTTCATCCTTCCATAACTTAGACGGAAATCTCAGGGAAAAGTTACACCCGGTCGCAATTCGACCAAAACTAAGACGGCGGCCGATGGCGCAATCATAGGACCGCCCGCTCAAACATACTATTACCGCGGTGACACCGTAAACTTCTCCCAGTCGGCGATTGTTATTCTGTAGGCGAGTACAATGCCGACATTTAATTGCGCAGAGGGGGAGACATTTGCGGACAGGTACATTTGATTAGAGTAGCTCTTGAGGGAAACGGTTCCGTCTTGATTCGACTCCCAGTGGAAAAGTTCTCCACCCGCGACACTCTTATCGACAGCCGGGCGTACCGCATAGAGAGCATTGTCCACCGGGCTAACACAAACGTACAGGTTGTTGCTCACTGATCTGAGCGTTACATAGCCACCGCCTTGACTTTCCACAACGAACTCCTGCGCGGCGCCCAGGTCTTTACCCTTTGCCACTATTGGTTTGTTGGGGTCGGGAGACACGGTCACGAACATCCTGTTTGCATTGGCCAGTAATGAAATGGTCTTGCCATCCGGAATGTCATTGACAGACGTTCCAGTGGGGGTTGACGGGGCATTCGTTTTGTGGCCCGGCGTCGACGATGCCGGATCGGCCGTCGCCGCTGCGCCACCCCGAACGGTGATATAGTCGATCGCAACCCATCCACCATCCGGCTCAACCTGAAGAACATGATTGCCCGGAGTCAGGCCGGAAATGGTAAAGGCATTGATATTGTCGTCGCCGTCAGTCCGATAGAGGCGTTGATCCGCCTTCAGGCTGCCGTCGATGGAAACCTTCAGCGATCCGATCTTGTGGCGTCGCCCGTCGACGTTTATCGACGGTCCCGACTTCGCGAAGACGTCGACGCCGGTGCCGCTGAATGTGTACGCCCCGTACGAGCCTGGGCCGCCGACGTGACTGGATCCTCCCTGGAACGATGAGTCGTCAAGGGAGTCCATCCTATTCCATATCCAACCGGGCGCGGAGTCGTCGATAATTGGGTCTGTCGTCGTCACGGCCATCGCGGTGGATGCCGCGAATGCAATAACGATCGCGGCTAATGCAATAGCGCTTCTCTTTTTACTCACTTACTTCCCCTTACATTGCATGAGTCGCTCTTCGCGCTTCATACTTATCCTGACAAAACACCCGGGAAACAACTGGCAGACATTTTATTCTTCCACACCCTCATAGTATTTAGTTGCGAATAAGAAATACGTTTACTGACTCTGAGGCAACTCCGCGGGTGACGATGCCACCGTGCCTGAGACCACCCCGGCCGGTTGGATATAGAGCGGGTTGCTGAATATCCAGGGTTTTGTTCCAATGCAGAGGTTACCCAAACGGAACCGATATAAGAATGCTTCCACGCGATATGCCCCCGGTGCACTGGACACGTAGTCGAGCGCCCCACCCCGGGCCGCGGCGATCGGCTTGCCGTCGCGATAGAGGCGGATGAATGACCGGGTCTTGGGCACACGCGCACGGAGATTGTAGGTGGACCCGTCGACTGGCGTCGTCGCGCTGTCTCCCATCAGAAATCGGCCTTGCTGAGTGACGCACTCGAAAACAAAGCCAGTCGAATCGGCGTAGTTATCATAGGCGATATACGAGTGACCACGCGCCAGGGCGCCATGCACCGACGCAAGGTCGACATCCGTCTGGACGCGATCGTCTACGCCGTTCGGGGCATCAAGTCCAACGAGAGGCTTGTCGAGGAGAATGTGGGTTCGGAGAGTGCGGAAGACATCCGTATAGGTCGGCACGTAGTAAGCCTTCCCGCCGAACTTCATTATGCCGTGAGCGTCGATCGAGCCGATGCCGACGACGACCTGATAGCGGCCGTCTGGATAGCCGTCCGTGTGTCCCACGTTAGCAGTCGACGCCTTTGTCCCAAGCGACGACGGGAGCGGCCCGCCTGTAATTAAAGCGTCCCACAGCTTGAGTTCACGATCCGGGCGAGCTGCCACGAGATTGAAGGCTCGCTGGGGTCGATTGCTTCGATACCGGCTCCAGACGAGAGCCAGGCCGGGGATACTGATCTTGGTGCGGGCGATGGCGCTCAGATTGAAGACTTCCAGTCCCATCCGCGCATCACGCAGTCCATAGTCTCGCCAGTGATCCTTGAGGTCGCACGGAAGCGCGATAAAGCCGATGCCACCGGTATCGACGATCTGCGCTTGCGTCGTCGCAGGGTCGTTCGATGCGGGTAAGAATGAATCGGGCACATCGAGCGCAAGCAGGTGCCCCGCTTCCGTCGTCACCTCGGTGCCAACGATCATCAGCGTGCGGCCACGCCAGCCGTCCTCACCGGCAGTGCGCGCGTCGAGGCTCGAATGGTCGCACAGCACCACGAAATCGAGGCCCGCCTGGTTGGCCGCGTCTGCAATCTCCTTGACAGTTCCAGCGCCATCGCTATAGGTAGAATGCACGTGGACTGCGCCGGCGTAGTCGTAGTAGCGCGGAAGGCCAAGGCTATCCTCCCGTCCCGGCCTGGCGACATCGTCTACGCCTGCCCGCGTCGACCGCTTCGACGGGACATATTGAAAGCGCTCTCGCAGCGTTGCGAAAAGCCCCTGACATGACAGAACGGACCAGTACAGTTCTACTCGCGACCAACGAATTGCCAATCTCTTGCTCCACTCGCGAAAATCCAATTTATTTTAGCACGCACACCGCGGATTGCAGCACACGAGCGAAGGCGTCGCAGTATAATGCCATCAACCAACCAACTAGCGTTGGGGCATCCAAAGCGGTAGGAGCGGTCGCGGGTTGACATAGCGGCTGCTGCGCCTGCTGGGCTTAACTCTATTTCTAAAAGAACGAACGAAGGTTCAACTTATGACAGCGCTTGACGAACTTAAGACCCGCACCGCCGATGCGGTCACCCTGCAAATGACGTCCGCCGTGCTCGAATGGGACCAACAAACGCAGATGCCACCGGGCGGCGCGCATAGACGGGCTTCGCAAATAGCGTTGATACAAAAGCTCGCCCACGATGCCATGGTGTCAAGCGAGACGGAACGCCTCCTCAACCAAGCCGAGATCGACGCTGACGGCCTCGACCCGGAGTCCGACGACGCCGCCTACCTTCGCGTCACGCGCCGCGACTTCGACAAAGCGGTTAAATTGCCGAGCAAACTCGTCGAGGAGATAGCGTCGACAACGGCCCTTGCACATGAGGAGTGGGCAAAGGCCCGATCCGCAAGCAACTATGCCGTCTTCGCCCCATGGCTTGAAAAGATACTCGATCTGGAGCGCCAGGTCACCGACTGTCTCGGCTACAAAAACGAGCGCTATGATGCGCTTCTCGACCAATACGAACCGGACATGACCGCCGCTGAAGTCCGCACGATGTTCGACGCGCTCAAACCCGCCGTCGTCGATCTCGTCAAGCAGGTAGCGGCGCAGCCGCCGATCGACACGGAACCGCTCACCCGAGACTTTGACGAAAGTCGGCAGCGAGAGTTCGGCGAAAAGATCATCAAGCTGTTCGGATATGACTTCAACCGGGGTCGACAGGACCGAGCCGTTCACCCATTCTGCACACATTTCTCTCGCAACGATGTCCGCATCACCACAAGGTTCGACCGCAACTTTCTGCCCATGGCGCTCTTCGGAACGATCCACGAGACAGGCCACGCGCTCTATGAAATGGGTTGCGCGGAGAAATACGACGGCAACTTGCTGGCCGGAGGGACGTCGCTAGGTGTTCACGAGAGCCAGTCCCGGCTGTGGGAAAACCTCGTAGGGCGCAGCCGCCCATTCTGGCGAAGGTTCTATCCGGAATTACAGTCAACCTTCCCCGTCCTTGCCGATGTCGACGGTGACCGCTTCTATCGCGCGATCAACAAGGTCGAGCCGTCGCTGATCCGGGTCGAGGCGGATGAAGTCACCTATAACCTCCACATTCTCCTGCGATTTGAGATCGAAGTCGAGTTGCTCGAAGGACGGCTGAGCGTCGCCGATGCCCCTGCCGCCTGGAACGCGAAAGTGCAGGAGTACCTGGGCCTCGACGTCCCCGACGACGCCAACGGCATCCTCCAGGACGTCCACTGGTCGTTCGGCGGCATCGGCTACTTCCCGACGTACAGCCTCGGCAATGTTATCTCGGTACAGCTCTTCGAGGCTGCGAATGCCGCTCTCGGAGGCGCGCTTGACGAGCAGATTGCCGCCGCGGAGTTCGGCCCGCTTCGTGAGTGGCTCCTAGAAAACGTCCATCAGTGGGGCCGGAAATACACACCCGCCGAGTTGATCAAACGCGCCACCGGTCGTCCCATCGACACGGCGCCCTATCTTAAATACCTGCGCACGAAGTTTGGGACGCTGTACGGCATTTAAACAAGGCGATGGATTACTACGCGGTTCTGGATCTCGACGTCAACTGTACCGAGGAGGAGGTCAAGGCGCAATATCGACGCCTTGCCCTCCAGCACCACCCGGACGTCAACCCCGGCGACGAGGAGGGATCGACCGCGCGGTTGCGTAGCATCAACGAGGCCTACGAGGTACTTTCCGACCCCGTTAAAAGGCGCGTCTACGATCTCACGGTCGACAAACTGGTTGCGCATCGGTCGAGAGAGCAATCTGATTCGTCAGATATGCCCTCCGCAACCGCCCCCGTATCGCCGCAGGCCAACCCTTATACCGGCGCCGTTGCCGACGCGCGGCGGAGAAGCGAACGACGCACGGCCGCTGCCGCCGTCCTCGCGGCTGGATTCCTGATATTACTATTGTCGAGATCCCCCATTAGTTTTGGTCACTGGAACATACCGGACACGGAGGAAATCGGCTCCAACCCGCCACCAATGCAGAGGCAGGACACGGTCGACAACTCAGCCGAGGCCAAGGCACGCATCGTTGGCTCGCTTCAACGAACGATTGACAGGATGCAACCTCAAGTCAACCAGATCCTCACCCACGGTCAGGATGTGGTGACGTCGTCGAATCAAACACCCCAGGACTTCACTCGCCAAACCGAACTCAGCCGCCTTTCCGAGGAACTCACCGCATTGAAGCAAGCAAACTACGTTACTCAAAACGACCTTAGTGAGGCTCAAACGTTGGAACTCGGACCTCTACAGCAGTCCGTCAGTCGATATCGGACTGACCTCGAAGCGGTGCGAAGCGCGGGCGAAAATGCCGCCCGGGACATTCGAGAACTCTCACCCTCCGCCGGTCAAGCTCGCTAAATCCACTCGGATTTGATGGCAACTACGCAAACTGCCGCTGAAGCCGTACACCCAAGGCCTTGACAATCGGGCGTGAAAACGGATACGATTCATCGTCGTTTTGAGTGTGTGGCGAAGGAGTGCAGGGTGAATACTCCCGAAGAGATCCAGGGAATGCTGGAGGCGCGGAAGTTCTGCGTCGTCGGGGCGTCGAGAGATCCCGCCAAATATGGTCACTCGGTGTTCCGGGCGATTCAGTCCGATGGGAAGACCGCGTACCCCGTCAATCCCCACGCCGACTCAATCGGAAAGTCCACCTGCTATCCCTCGGTTGCGGACCTGCCGGAGACCGTCGAAGTCGCCGTGTTTGTTGTCCCGCCCGACATTGTCGAGGAGACTGTTCCCGAATGCCATAGGCTCGGGATTAAGAATATCTGGATGCAGCCGGGGGCCATCTCGCAGGCAGCGATAGACTACTGCGAGGCAAACGAAATGCCCGTCGTGGCCGGGGAATGTATTATGACGCTCCTTTGGGGAGACGTCGTAGACGACGATATGTTGTAAGCGCGCCGGGGCTCAGGACCCGGCGCAATCAGGAGACAGATGGAAAAGAATACTAGCTATTACTGCATCGACGGACGCATTTACGATGTCGTCATGTCCTGGAACGCCGATTTCAAGGACACGGACAAGATCTTTAAGATCGGCTTCAAGGCGACCGACCGCTCGACCGACCGCGCCCTGGCTCTGCCCAAGGAAATCGCCACCTATGCGATTGGCGACGTCGAGGAAACCCTCGGCGAGCGCGTCAAGTACTACTTCGACGGCAACCGCGACGAGATGATCAGCGAGTGGGTCACCACTGCATGGCGCCGCGTTAGCGACTACATCGAGCGCGGAAAATAACCAACTCGCGTTGGGTTATTTGTCTTCGAACGTTCTTAGCATGAGGCTGCCGTCGACGCGGCGGCCCATCGCCACCACCGTATACGACTTGCCACCGTCGAAATGCGCGGGTGACGGCCCCAACAGTTGCGACGCATCATCGCCCGTCCACAACTTCAAATCGTAATCTCCCGGCTTGAGTGATACAGGCTGACTCTCGGTCTTGTAGCGCAGGCCGTCGATGGCAATCACATTATTCAGCGCCAGTGACAACTTCGCCATATCGCGCGATGCGGCAATAAACCGAAGCGTGGCCCGATCCCCCATCGGCGACGCCTCGTTCTCTCGGATAACTCCGAGTCCAAGATCCCCGGCATCGCTCGCCGGCATCGCTATCACCGTGTAGGAAGCGCCTCGCACCAACTCGCCGCTGACAGTGGCCGATCCTGTGCCACGGTCCGACCGCAGTCCCAGTGCGTAGTGCCCCGGCTCCAGCATCGTGTACCCGGAATTGCTCCCATATTCGACATGTTTCGCGACCGTGTGACCGTTCAGCGACAGATCGACGCGCACAGGCGACGGAACCGCGTCGACAAGTCGAACGCGCGACACTGTCGATCGGTCCGGTCCGTGGTCGTGGCAGCCGGCTAGAAGTACCAACGGAACACAAACCGCGAAAATTCGAGAATGAAATGAGCCCATGTGAGATATCTTATACGCACAAACGCCGACCCCATCGACAGGGTCGGCGTTTACTATATGGCGGGGGCACCAAGACTCGAACTCGGGACCTTCGGTTTTGGAGACCGACGCACTACCAACTGTGCTATACCCCCACGATAATGGACAATGGATAGTGAACAACTTCAAGATCGTTGTCCATTTCCATTGTCAATTACCCATTACTACTTGGATTCGCGATGAATCTTATGCTGACGGCAGCGGGGACAGTACTTCCTGAGTTCCATCCGCTCCGGATGCTTGCGCTTATTCTTTGTGGTGGCGTAGGTGCGCTCTTTGCACTCCGTACACGCCAGCATGATAATAACTCGGGCTTCATTTGCCATGGTTTTTCAACTTTCCTTGTTTGACCGTTTACGCGGCCGGCGGCATTCGCCGCTGGTGATTCTCTCGACCTACCCTATCCTTGGAAAGCAGGCCAAGCTTAAGTACAAAACGTTCGAGCGTTGTCCACCTTGGATCATCTGCCCAAGGTGTATCGAGTCCCATCGGGGATTTCGAACAACTGGAGCCGCTCATTGAACGGAAAGAGACCAGCCTCAAATCCGTCTGCTATCGCATTCAGCCAACTGCGGTAGTCGTCGGCAATACGTACGGCACAATCGCCTTCATGGTCAAAATCGATAATCTGCCCGACGGTACCGCCGTCGTCCGGGTCAAGGTCGACGCACAGACTGTTCCCGCCACTATCGGCAGCGAAGGGGATTCTCGCCGCGAGAAAGGTGCAGGGCCTAACACCCGGATTCCCGGATTCCAGAACGTTGTCCGGTCCCAGGTCTTCCTCGATGGAACGGTGTTCGTTCCATTCCCCGAGCATCCCCCGGAGCGAGAGCAACTCCCAACCGTATGGAACCAGAATGCCACCGATCGGTTTCCAACTATTCGGTTCATGCAACTGCCCGTTGTGCCGCTTAAGCGAGCTACGCACATCGTCAGGCAGTCGATAGCCAACGGCCGTCTCAAACTTGGCAATGTCATCTTCAGTCGCTCCCGGCGCCAATCCGTCTAATATCAACGGGTGGTTCGCAGCCAGGTAATTTTCGATGCGCATCCAGACTTCGTCCATTGCAGCCTCGAATTATCCTGGGTTTGCCGGAAGCGACCGACAGATGTTATGTCCTATTCGAAGATCTTCGAGACGACGCCAGCGCCGACGGTGTGGCCGCCTTCGCGGATGGCGAAGCGGAGGCCTTCCTCCATGGCGATCGGGTTGATCAGCGTGCCGACGATGCGGACGTTGTCACCCGGCATAACCATCTCGACACCTTCCGGCAGATCCAGCGAGCCGGTGACGTCGGTGGTGCGGAAGTAGAACTGCGGTCGATAGCCCTTGAAGAACGGGGTGTGGCGGCCGCCCTCTTCCTTGCTCAGGATATAGACCTCGCCCTCGAACTTCGTGTGCGGCTTGATCGAGCCCGGCTTGCAGAGAACCTGACCGCGCTCGATGTCCTTGCGCTCAACACCGCGGAGCAGGATGCCCGCGTTGTCGCCCGCCTGGACCGTATCGAGGGTCTTGCGGAACATTTCCATCGAGGTGGCGACGGTCGACTTGGTAGCCTCGCGGATACCAACGATCTCGACCTGCTCGCCGGCCTTGAGGACGCCGCGCTCGACACGACCCGTCGCGACAGTGCCGCGGCCGGTGATCGTCATGGTGTCCTCAACGGGCATCAGGAACGGCTTGTCGACATCGCGCTCCGGTGTCGGGATGAAGGCGTCAACCGCTTCCATCAGCTTCAGGATCGCGGGCTCGCCGATCTCGGACTGATCGCCCTCGAGCGCCTTGACCGCCGAACCTACGACGATCGGGGTGTCGTCGCCGGGGAACTGATACTTGCTCAGCAGTTCGCGAACCTCGAGCTCGACCAGTTCGATCAGCTCGGGATCGTCGACCATGTCCGCCTTATTCAGGAAGACGACGATCGACGGAACGCCGACCTGGCGGGCCAGCAGGATGTGCTCGCGAGTCTGGGGCATCGGGCCGTCGGCGGCCGATACGACCAGGATCGCGCCGTCCATCTGCGCGGCGCCGGTGATCATGTTCTTGATGTAGTCCGCGTGGCCCGGGCAGTCGACGTGCGCATAGTGGCGCGCATCCGTCTCGTACTCGACGTGGGCGGTGTTAATGGTAATACCGCGGGCCTTCTCTTCCGGAGCCGCGTCGATGTCGGCATACGCCTTCGCCTGCGCCTTACCGGTCTTCGCGAGTACGCTGGTGATAGCGGCCGTCAGCGACGTCTTACCGTGGTCGACATGACCAATGGTTCCGATATTGACGTGAGGCTTGCTGCGGTCGAACTTAGCCTTTCCCATATTTCAATGCTCCTTGATAAAGCGTGTGTGTACTTAATGAGACAATGTCCCACCGTCCGGTTTCCGGACGGCGGGGCTGGATTACTTAATTACTGAGCGCGGACGACCGGCTTGCCCTGCCCCTTGGCAATGAGCTCTTCCGACACGTTGCGCGGCACCTCGGCGTAGTGCGACGGCTCCATCGTGGAGGACGCGCGGCCCTGCGTCATCGAGCGAAGGCTCGTGACATAGCCGAACATCTCAGCAAGAGGAACCTTGGCCTTGATGATTACCGTTCCGCCAAAGCTCTGTTCCTGACCTTCGATCATGCCTCGCCGTGAGTTGAGGTCACCGACGACGCTACCGAGGAACTGATCAGGCGTCGTCACTTCGATCGCCATGATCGGCTCTTTGATAACCGGCTGCGCCTTGCGGCAAGCGGCCTTGAAGGTCATCGAAGCGGCCATCTTAAACGCCATTTCCGATGAGTCGACTTCGTGGTACGATCCGTCGACGACGGTCACTTTGATATCGACCACCGGGTAACCGGCAAGAACGCCGCTTTCCAGCGATTCCTTGATGCCGGCTTCGATCGGATTGATGAACTCCTTGGGAATGGAGCCACCGACGGTCTTGTTGACGAACTCGAAGCCGAGGCCGATTTCGAGCGGCTCGACGATCAGTTCGCAGTCGCCGTACTGGCCCTTACCGCCCGACTGCCGCTTGTACGGCTCGCGGGCCTTGGCCTGGGTTCTGACGGTCTCTTTGTACGCAACCTGCGGCCGGCCCTGGTTGGACTCTACCTTGAACTCACGCCGCATGCGGTCCGTGATAATGTCCAGGTGAAGCTCGCCCATTCCCGAAAGGATGACCTGTCCGGTCTCCGTATCTGTGCGGATGCGCAGCGTCGGGTCCTCGGCGGCCAACCGCTGGAGGGCAATGCCCATCTTTTCCTGGTCGACCTTGGTCTTCGGCTCAATGGCAACCGAGATAACCGGCTCGGGGAACGTGATCTTCTCGAGGAGGATCGGGTTCTTTTCGTCCGAGAGGGTGTCTCCCGTCTTGGTCAACTGCAGACCGACAGCCGCGGCGATTTCACCGGCGAAGACTTCGTCCACTTCCTCTCGCTTATTCGCATGCATGCGAAGGATGCGTGAGATGCGCTCCCGCTTGCCCTGGTTCACGTTGTACACGTAGGAGCCCTTGGTGAGCATTCCCGAGTATACGCGGAAGAAGGTCAGGTTGCCGACGTGCTGGTCGTTCATCAACTTAAAGGCCAGCGCCGAGAACGGCGCGCTGTCCGATGGCTGCCGGGAGTCCTCTTCCTCAGTGTCCGGATTGATGCCGGGCACCGCGCCCTTATCGAGCGGCGAGGGCAGATAGTCGATAACCGCATCGAGCATCGGCTGGACGCCTTTGTTCTTGTAGGCGGAACCGCAGAGGATCGGGACGATCTTCATCTCGATGGTGCCCTTGCGGATACCCGCCTTGAGCTCCTCTTGAGTGATCGGTTCTTCCATCAGGAACTTGTCCATCAGGGTTTCGTCGCACTCAGAAACCTTCTCAACCATCTTCGCACGGTATTCGGCGGCCAATTCACGGAGGTTCTCGGGAATCTCAGTGACGGTCCAGTCCTTGCCGTCGTCGTTCTTATAGTTGATCGCCTGCATGGTCACAAGGTCGATAAGCCCGCTGAACTCCGTCTCGGCGCCGATCGGGATCTGGAGCGCGACGGCATTAGCGCCGAGGCGATCGACAATCGTGCCCATCGAGAAGAAGAAGTCGGCGCCGGTACGGTCCATCTTATTGATGAAGCACATGCGCGGGACTCGATACTTGGTGGCCTGCCGCCAGACCGTTTCGGACTGCGGCTGAACGCCGGCGACCGCGTCGAAGAGTGCAACGACGCCGTCGAGGACGCGCAGTGAGCGCTCCACTTCGACGGTGAAGTCGACGTGGCCGGGAGTGTCGATGATATTGATCCGGTGGTCGTTCCAGAAACAGGTGGTCGCAGCACTCGTGATTGTGATACCGCGCTCCTGCTCCTGCTCCATCCAGTCCATCGTCGCGGCGCCTTCGTGCACTTCGCCGATCTTGTAGGTTCGGCCGGTGTAGTACAGGATGCGCTCGGTCGTCGTGGTCTTGCCGGCGTCGATATGAGCGGCGATTCCGATATTTCGTGTTTTATCGAGAGTATATTCGCGTGCCACAGTGTTATCCTTAGTACAGTCTCAACAAGCAGCTTTCGTAAAGTTAGGCAAGCGCCGCCGGTCTGTGCACCGGCCGTAAGCGCATTGCTGCGCTTACGCTGCAATGCCTGTTTTAGAAGCGGTAGTGGGCGAACGCCTTGTTGGCGTCGGCCATCTTGTGCTTGTCGTCGCGCTGCCGAACGGCGGCGCCTGTGTTGTTAGCCGCATCGGCCAGTTCGGCGGAGAGGCGATCGATCATCGTCTTGCCGCTGCGCTTGCGCGCCGCGGTGACCAACCAGCGTAGAGCCAGCGACAGCTTGCGATCCGCCCGGATCTCCATTGGAACCTGGTAGGTGGAACCGCCGACGCGGCGAGGCTTGACCTCGACCTGCGGCATGACGTTCTTCACCGCCTGCTCGAATGTATCGATCCCTTTGCGGCCCGTCTTGGACTCAATCACCTCGAGGGAGCGATAGAAGATCCCCTCGGCGATGCTCTTCTTTCCGTCGACCATGATGCGGTTGACGAAGCGAGTCACCAATCGATTGTGATATACGGGATCGGGCATTACCGGTCGCCGCTTGGCTGGGCCTTTGCGTGGCATAGTTCAATCTACTCCTAGTGTGAGTTCTGTCAAAGCACGGGCGTCGTCGCCAGAGCGGTCATCCAGTGACCGATTCTCCCACCACTTCACGCCGCCAATGGCGCGCTTATGGCCGCACTCGTACAGTATGGGTTACGACTTACTTCTTGGCTGCGGCAGCCTTGGGCCGCTTGGTGCCGTACTTGGAACGGCTGCTCTTGCGATCCTTGGTGCCCTGGGTGTCCAGGGTACCGCGCACGATGTGGTAACGGACGCCGGGGAGGTCCTTGACGCGGCCTCCGCGGATCAGGACGACGCTATGCTCCTGCAGGTTGTGGCCAATGCCCGGGATGTAGGCGGTGACCTCAGTGCCGGGGTTGTTGCGGCCCGAGCTCGTCAATCGTACGCGAGCGATCTTTCGAAGAGCCGAGTTTGGCTTCTTCGGTGAAACCGTTCGAACAACGAGGCAGACTCCGCGCTTCTGCGGATTACCCTTCATCGCAGGCGCCTTGCTCTTCTTGGTGGTGCGCTTGCGGCCTTTGCGTACGAGTTGACTAATGGTCGGCATTGCGTCAGCAATCCTTTCGGTGTAACTAAGATCGTTTTCTATTGTTGGACGTCGCGCCGAAGCGTCGCCGCCTATTCAAACCGGACTAATTCTGTTTTTGTCTCGAAGTGTCACGCACAAAAACACCCCGCTTACCGCCGGAGGTGTCCTGGCAGGCGGCACGGGGCATGCATGATTGGCAAGCGACTATTGTCGGTCGAACCTAGTGAGGATGAACGCCCTATATTTCAGTAGGCGCACCCCTCCGCTATTGCCCCCTCGCAAACAAAGAAATGGCGAATCGCGATCTGCTTTACGCACTCTTCGAGACGAACCTCAATATTATACTGCCCGCCCCAGGTACTGTCAAGCATTTTCAAAAGTAATGGGTGATTATTTGTGGATTCGAATACATCGTATCAACGCGCAAGTCACGACACTGCCGGTGTAGCGGGAGGCTGTTTTGCCTCTTCCTGCTGAGAAACGAAATCTGGAAATGTCTGCCGGAAGCTTTCGCTCGTCCAGTAGTCGGAGTAGAAGAGGATCTGTTTTTCGTCCTTTTCTTTTCCAACCTTATAGTGGAACGTTCCATTGACAACGGCTTGGAAGCAGGAGGGACAGTGATCGGACACCACTTTCACAGTTCCCGCAACCTGGCCTGGAGACATGTACGGCGCCGCGCCATCGACGGCAGCATCCGAGGCCACCAACGCACCGCGGTTGAGCAACTGCGTACGTATGTCCGACGGGGCTGACGTCACCGCCGTGAGGAGCGGTTTCGATTCAAATGGCAGGTTGCACGTTTCGCAGTAGTTCTGATCTCTGAAGACGAAGAAGTAGACGATAAGCGGAGTGCCCGCGATACCAATGCTTTCGAGCACGCTCCAAATGGCGTTCTTACTCGCGCCATCGATAATTGGCAACGCGTTGACTAAGGCGACGATGCCCAGAAGAACCGCCGCCGGGAGCAGGGCCAGAGCGAACATGAGGCCGTTGCGACAGGCGCCCTTGGAATTTCCGAAGTGCGCGCCGACGGCAGTTGCGATCCAGATCCCCGCAACTGTCACGATAATGAGGTCGAAATGTATAAGAAAGATCAACCCAAAGAGAATGAGCGCGCTACCAAAAGCGCCAAGGAACGAAAACAAAGCAATCGCTCCCAGGCCCTTTGCCGAAAACTTGCCACTCTTCTTGATGTGGTGCTGTTTGACGTTTTCAATCGGCGCAGCCATACTTACCTCATGGAATATTGATAACAAACTCGGCAGGAGCTACGGGAAACATTGTACCACCACGCTAGTGCTCAGGCGAATCTGGCATCTGCCTCACTGACGTGCGCTTCCGGCAGCCGAGGTGGTAAACGACCACCTCGGCCGTCTCGAGCCTGGCGAGGCTACACTCCGCTGACGGCAACATTTCCCCTTTCGAAGCCCACCTCGATATCTCTATACTGACGCAATCCGGTACCGGCCGGGATCAGTCGTCCGATAATCACATTCTCCTTCAACCCGATCAGCGGGTCCGACTTTCCACGGATGGCGGCCTCCATCAGCACCCGCGTCGTACGCTCGAAGCTCGCAGCTGACAAGAACGAGTCCGTCTGCATGGCCGCCTCCGTGATACCGAGAAGCACAGAGGTATACGTCACGTTTCTCGACTGAGCGGCCAGGGAGCGGTCGACTAAGGATCCCGGGAGAAGGCCGGAGTCGCCGCCATCCTCGATGCGTACCTTGCGCAGCATCTGCCGGGCGATCACTTCAATATGCTTATCGTGGATATCGACCCCCTGGCCCTTGTAGATGGCCTGAACTTCACGGACAATGTACTCCATGGTCGCCGCCGTGCCGTGACGGGCCAGAACACGGTGTGGGTCGAGCGGACCATCGGTCAGACGATCGCCGGCCTCAACGACATCGCCGATGCCAACAAGCGGACGCACTCGATGCGGAATGAGGACGCGACGGATGGTAGTGACGCCGTCGACACCCGCTTTGCGCACGTGACGTAGGTCCGTATCGGTGATTATGCTGCCGGCGATAAGCTTCCTCCCACCCAGGTCGACATCGACGGCTACCGTATGCCCAACGATCGACGGCGCACCATCCGATGCTGACATTATCGTGTGGATGACGACGTAGCGCAAGCCCGTCGTCGTGATGTCGACCACGGTACCGTCGACGTCGGTGACGATCGCCTGCCCCTTCGGCGACCGCGCCTCGAAGATCTCCTCGACACGGGCAAGTCCGTTCGAACGATCCTCGACGCCCTTGAGAAGAGACTTAATGTCGCGTACTCTTCGGCGTTCGGCCGCGGGTGAGCCGGCGTCGAGGGTCACATTGCCCCGCACTAGGTCGGCGTGAAGGTCGCGGAGGTGCGCCATCCTCGACGTAGTTCCGGATCCGGCGACGATCCCTTTCTCTGCCACTCCTCCCGTATGGAACGTCCGCATCGTCAGCTGTGTGCCCGGCTCACCGATCGATTGCGCCGCTATGATACCAACGGCTGTGCCTGGTTCAACGAGCTTGCCGGTCCCCAGGTCGAGGCCGTAGCACTTCACGCAGACACCGTGACGCAACCGGCAAGTGAACGGAGACCGAACGTGTACACGGCCCACGCCGCTCTCCTCGATAAGGCGTGCGGTCTCCCGATCGATGAGCGATTCCCGCGACACGAGCAGATTGCCTTCGACAAAGATGTCGTCGACGGGAAACCGTCCGTAGATCCGCTCGGCAAGCGACTCGATCAGCTCGGAACCAATGCGAATCTCTTCGACATAGATGCCCCGGGGCGCATCGCCCGCGTTTTCTGTCTCGTGCGCGCAAGACTCTTGAGCGCGACTAGGGCGAACATCCTCCGGCGACGTGGTCCGGCTGCGATCTCCATCAAAAGCTCTGGCGTTCGTCATGGGCTCTCCTTTAAGGCTCGACGTGACAATGGGCTGCTCGTCATTGTGTCGATCAAGCAGGCAGACTATGGTTGTCGCTGAGACGTGACTATGCGCTTAAGGCGCGATGAAGAAAATGGGTCGTGGAGCGCAGGCTCCGTCAATAGGTCGTGCGGCCAATGCCGCGAGTTAGGGGTAGATCAGTAAAGTCGACACTTTGCATCGAAATGGAAGGGTGACAGGTTTATTCAAACGATGGAACCGAGCGAAAAGTTCCATCTATTCGAAAAACCTTTCGAATGGAGTCCAGAGTTAAGACAGATTGATAGAGCCCGGCAGAAATCGGATGTAGCTGGCAGTGTACCGAACGCGCCGCGTCTCCTGGGGCCCAATCCGGAAGCGGACAGCATTCCTGCCCCACCCTCCAAAAAGCCACTGATAGGAGACGGCCACTCGTAGTCACCCGGGGGAACGTCGAAGTACTGCGTTCCCCAGCGATATGTCTGTTTGTATCCGTTGATCTCAATGATCGGATTCACGAGAGCGTAGAAGAACATGATCGGCGGATAGGATGCCGTCACTTCGATGCGGCAGAGTGGTTGCTGGTGTTGATTGGGTTGTTGATACCGGTCCACGGCCTGATACCTATTAGTGACCTAGTTAGTGACCTAGTTTGCTATGCGGGGTGCGGAGGACGGCGGCGACGAACTCGACGGCCGATTCGCACACAGTCGTGGACCGCATTGGTTCGTAGGTCACGTCAATGTAGCTGACTTTCGGCGTGCCGGCAGGACCGCATTCACGGTAGTCGAAACAGAGCTGCGATTCAGAATGGCGGGCGATTATTACGAGAAGATGCAGATTCGTCTCTGGATGTTCGGGAATATACTTCTCGACCTTCGCGCCACCAAACGTAACGATCTCACCCTCGACAAACGATTCAAACCAGTTGTTTTCGGATGCCAGTTCCCACTCCTCGATGGGTAGAAACCAGTCACACGCGGCGTTTAGCCAGAGGCATGTGTCCTGAAAGGGAGCCTCCTCGCCATAATCGTCAAGCGCCACATTCTCTATGGCCTGCAATGCGGGCGGAATAGCAACACCTAGCGTCCGCTCAGCAGCCTGTCGGCGCTCTTCCGTTTGCGTTGGGGCTTCGACGAGTTTGGCGGCAAAGGTCGATTTCACCAGCCTCGGCACTTCGGATTCCGAATCTTCAAGGACGACATAGCCATCGGGAATCGCGTCGAGGGCATCAGGATTGAGGACGGGAAGAAACAAGAAGAGAGAAAACATCCCGTTAGGCGTAGACTTC
>Ga0207705_10001233_pt1 | contig 20608 bp, 18 predicted proteins | sample KBSC13metaG_FD_184314 | JGI IMG/M metagenome (GOLD analysis project Ga0207705, IMG submission 184314) | Corn rhizosphere microbial communities from Kellogg Biological Station, Michigan, USA - KBS C1-3 metaG (SPAdes) (version 2) | ecosystem: Host-associated > Plants > Roots > Rhizosphere > Soil ... | reverse complement strand
CCCGCTCGACAGTCCGCGGCGTGCCTCCGCCCCATGACCGCTGGCACGCCCTTTCCGCTCGAAGGGCATCTGATAGCCTTGCGAGGCAAGCGGCCACTTTATGCTCTCCCGCACACATATGTGCGCGAAACCATAGTTTGGCCGCGCTTTGAAAGGATAGTTTGGCCGTCCGTGCGATTGTGAAATCGCGCCAATCCACGCACTTCAGCGCCAACGCGTACTCTAGATTGTCTCCTCGCCAGCCAAACGCAGAGATTCGTTTAACTCTTCCCTGTTAAGCAGCACGACCTGAACTCGCTCAGGCCTTAGGCTCTCCGCAACGTCCAGCAGGAACTGCCGCGCGAAGTAGTAGACATGACACAAGCGTAGTTCAACCTCGATACAGCCATTTTGCATCCCGTAATCAAGCTCGATGATCCTTTGCTGTGCCGCAGACAATTGGGGGTTTGGCCCCAGTCGAACGCGGGCGAACTGGTGCCATGCCGAGTCCTTTGCTGGGTCAATGTCGCTGGGACGCAAGCCACCAATTTCTAGGATGCGCGCGAACACAAAGTCCAAGAACTTGCCACGCCGCTCGCACCAAGCCCGTACGTGCCATCTATGACCGTCGAAACCTAGAGCATGGGGGGATATCCAGCGTGGGGAAGGCACTTCCGCACTCATGGATTGATAGGTGACTTGAATCGTTTGTCGGTTGCGGATCGCAATGAGTATTTGCCGCAGCACATTCGCTTCGAGTTTGCGCCTGATCCGCGGGAAAATGCCTGTAGGAGGGCGCCATCCCAGCCAAGATTCTTCAGGACCTACAACGTCATCAGCGAGCAGCAGCAGCTGCGTCAGGTACTGGCGTGCAGTCAACTCAAAGTGAGGCTTGAACCCAGCGGTCGCAACGTAAGTCTTCAGGTGGGGGCTGTATTCCATGTTCCCAGGTGCGATTTGGTCGTAATGCGCCAAATCGGCAGAGGCTTGCGGAACAGAAATCGAGAATTGGTGAATGAGATCGGCGCGATTGATCTGGGAATCCCAGAACAGACGGCGTTCGATGAATGCCAAGCGTTGCTCGACGCTCCACCGCATGGTGGCTTGGGGTGGCTCGGACATTTTGCGAGGTCTCCTATCAGCATAGTAACTTGACGCGTCTAGAAATGATACGTATAGTTACTGTGCGGAATGCCCCGCGAACTGGTACCCACAGGTCCTAACCCCATGACCCAGCAACCTGATCACCACGACCACCCCGAACATCCTAGCCATCCCGACCATCCGAGCCATCCGAATGTTCCACCCGGGCCACCGGATCACCGCCCGCCGCACGACGTACCCCGCCCACCCCATCATCGGCCTGTTGGTTAACCGCGATGGAGCGTTGGTGGATCAAGCATGCTGAACGCTGGAAGCGCGAGCAAGAAGCATTGGATGCCGCGGGAATCCGATTCACGGAAGATCCGGCAGCAAGCGCGTCCGGCAAATTGGTGTTGCATCTCAGCATGGAATCGGGCGGCCAGCCGCTAAGGCTGACCGCCCATTTCCCATCAAGTTATCCATCGTTCCCACCCATGGTCTTGGCACCAGATTTGCGTTTGCGCCGCCACCAAACGCCTGGAAGTCATCAGCTTTGTCTGTTGAAAAATGAAGACGACTGGAATGTCGGGTCGGACACACTGGCGAACCTCATAACCGAGCAGTTGCCCCGGATTTTTCAATCTCAGCCAGAAGTCGCTGGAGACGAGCGGTTCGAAGCTCACGAAGGCGAACCTCTCACGATGTACCTCGAACCCGAGCAATGCTCGTTCATTGGGTTCCCATCGTTCGAAATTGAGCGACTCAGCGCACAGGGAACGTTGCGATTAAAGGTTGACTCTTTCCGTCCGCTGCGGGGTACTGTCCTCGACATTCGGAACGCGGATGGGACCATCGTCGCTGAAAATGAAGTTGTCGTCGGCCTCCCACAAGACCGCAACTCGATTGTGACCGGGCGTTGGATCAAACTGAATTCCAGGCCCGCGCTGGCTACTCCGGCCGAATACTATGCACTAGCCAAGAGTTTCGATCCTGCGTTCGGAACCCCGCACTGGCAATCCCTTCGACCTGGTGAAGGGCCTCGGATTGATCTAATTGCTTTGCTGTTTTCAGATGAGCTTGAATGGCGCGAGTCTGCCGGCAACACGATTGTCATCAGCAAACGCAATGAACCTGGGCAACCTGTCAAGCCAGCTATCCATCGCACCGAACTCGAGAGCAGGGCGAATTACTTTGTGCGAGATTCGAAGGCGCGCAGCTTGCAAGCGGGAACAGTCGCACTTGTTGGCCTAGGCAGTCTCGGTTCATGCGTGGCAAAACGGCTAGCGCAATCTGGAATCGGCGAGCTTCGCCTGATGGACCAAGATGTGCTGGATGCCGGGAATGCCATCCGGTGGGAGATTGGGCGAAGCGCTGCGGGTTATCCGAAGGCCTCCCTACTGCAAAGTTGGATTCAGGCAAACTTTCCGTATACCAAAGTCATAGGGCTGCATGGAAAGCTCGGATACCCGACGACGAGTGTTCAAGAAGAGTCGGCAACTGACGATCTGATCTTCAAAGGCACCGATTGCGTGGTGGATGCAAGCGCATCCCTTCGGGTAATGCAGTACTTGTCTGATACTGCGCGTGCGCGCGGCATTCCGTATGTGTGGCTGTATGCGGGAAATGGTGGCTGGGGTGGATTGGTCGGCCGGACCGGGAATGCTGGGAACGAATTGTGTTGGGGATGTCACATGCATTACTTGAGCAACGTGGGCTTTGATCAACTTCCCGCCGCGCCTGAGGCGGATGTGGTCCAGCCGCCAGGCTGTGCCCACGCTACTTTCGTTGGATCGCAAGTGGACATGGAAGAAGTTGCCTTGATGGGAGTACGACTGGCTTTGGATGAGATCCTTGTCAGGGTGCGCTCTCGAACAGATCGCGCATATACGTGGAATTTCGCCATGGTGCGCTTGCGAGACGCGCACGGGGAACCGATGCTACCGGTATGGACCCCGTACAGCCTGCCACCGCATGACCACTGCCCCAACCATTAAGGCATGCTGGTTGCGGCAAAGCCATGCATCTTGGATTAAAGCTGAATCGTCTCGCTGCTTCCCCTATGAGACTGGCGGCGTACTTATCGGGTACGTCAATGACGATGTTGCCGTTGTGACAGAAATCGTCGGACCTGGACCATGCGCTATCCACCGGTCCGCTCGGTTCCTGCCGGATCACTCTTATCAGAGCCGCGAGGTGGAGCGAATCTTTACTGGCTCGGGTGGTGTACACACCTACTTGGGCGATTGGCACAGCCATCCAAACGGCGTAGCCCAACTAAGTGCAACTGACCGGAAGACACTTCGACAAATTGCACACAGCCCGGAAGCTTTCTGTTCTCGTCCGTTGATGTTGCTGTGTGCTGGAGGCGACTCCGGTTGGATCATTGGCGCTTTTACTTTGATGAGAAAACGCCTTCGAGGAATTGCACCTATCGACGTTCACACCTATTACGATAATTTGAAACTCGGCTCGTAAAGTTGTCCATCTTTATCATTTCGTACGAACGGCCTTTGGCACATGACATCGGGCCACGGCTGTGGTGATCGTCTTGGAGCCCTCATGTCGATCAGGGCGCGCTGCTTAGTCGAGGTGAGCTAAGCGGGCGAGCGCGGCAATCGTCGAGGGCGATGACCGCCTCCGGTAGCCCTCGCGCATTGCGGTTGAATTCTTGCCGGTATTGCCGGCTGCACACGGAAGAAGGCACAACCGTCACTATCGACCCTATGTCGTCAGTCGCAACCATCCCGCTTGGACATGGATTGCCAGCCCTTCATTTGAGCCAGCAAGCGACAATGACACATGTCGCGTCAACGGCGGCCCGCAAGGTGCACCCGTACAACGCATACCCGCCCAACGTTGGATAAGCTGGGTTAGGATCGCAGCGTTACGGCCCCTGTTCCGCCCATGACTTGGGATTGCAACCATGAGTTGTCGCGGATAGCTACGGCTTCACAGGGTCGTTCGTTAGCCGACGTACCCAGCGGAAAGCGATTGCAGATAAGCGACAACGTCGTCCGTTCGTCCTTCCTCGACCATATCAAGGGCTGTCTTGTTCTCGAACGAGCGGATTGGGTAATTCTTGATGTTGCTAAGCGCCGTTGCCGGATCGTTGCCTAGGTCAACAGCAGCCTGAAGTACACGCACGATGTTGCGCGCAAATTCCTGCGCGCGCTCGGTACGCACAGATCTGAGGTTCCACGCTGCGAGCACGTCCGCGACAGCACACGCGGATATATCACCGAGCCGGGCCAAGGCGTCGATAAAATCCTGCTCGTCTGTGATGGGGGCGCGAGCCATTCCAGAATGGTACGCCAAACGACCGGGGCGCGCATGCTCGAATTCGCAGGAATACTCATCGACTGTCCGTCGCTATATGGGCCACCGCAAATGATCCATTCCTTGTCTCGTGCCACGTGTTACCTGCAGAGCTTCTGCGTCCTCGCTCGCGGCAAGCACGTGTTGCGAAGCCACTCAACAGGATTTTTCATCCGTACGCGAACCGCGCTCCTATTGGTCACGAATTGGCACGTCGTTAGCGGGCTCGACCCTGCCGACCCGACGAAAAGCCGGAACGATTGCGCGCCGCCCCATTACTTGAAGCTAACGGTACCGACGCCCACACGGCATCTCGTGGAGCTCGTGATGCCGCTATACGACGAGAAACTCAACCCCTGTTGGTTTGAGCATCCTGAGCGGCACAAGATCGACATCGCAGTTCTGGAGATTCCGCGCCCGTTGGAAGAGAATTTCCAATTCGTGGATATCCAGTCCGTCGAAGATGAGGGTAATATTCCTGAGGTCGTTGCGAAGGACGTCTTTATCCTCGGCTACCCTTTCAAAAAGGACGACTTCAAGAATCAGTTCGGTGATGACGTCCCATACTACTTGCCGGTTTGGAAGCGCGGGAGCATTGCCTCCGAGCCTGAACTCCCGCTAGGTGGGCGTGTCATCCTGATCGACTCGCTGAGCCGGGCGGGGATGTCGGGGGCGCCAGTGCTTATTGCGGAGGACCGGTCAGGTATGCGGGCCCGGACTGCGGAAGCTGATGCGGTGATAAGGCGCATCGCTGCAGGCGACACGAGCGCGCTGAGAGAGCTTGACATGTCCAAAGTTGAGGACGTACGCGGCAAACAGTTCCGGCTACTCGGCGTTTATTCTGGAACGATTGGCAGCACCAAACTTGCCGAGGTTGCTTTGGGCAAATGCTGGACGGTCAAAACCTTGGCGGACGTGTTATCGCGAGCGGTCCCGGGTGTAATGCCATTCCACGGTCCAGAACCAAACCCGTACTACGACGAATATCTCAATCGAATCGCAGGTGGTGATCTCATCATGCTTGATGCCAAGGGCGACGAGATCTCGCGCGTGCCTCTTGGAGGAACGCAATAATAATCGTTACGCGACCTTACTCGCAGCGCCCCGTCAGAGTGGGCGCGGCTTGAGGGACACCACGTTCTTGTCACCGTCCAGTACATGGTCCGCTTCTGGCCGGCTGTTGCCCGACGACGGATTCTGTTTGCGTCGGCGACACGGAAAGATGCTTTCGACCTGCACACCTGGCCCTCACCAAACATCGTTCGGGTCAATGTGCGCGTCCTTTATTGCGAATGCAATCACCGCGTCGGGATCTTCAAGAAATACTTCGGCTGACAGATAGGTGGGTTGTGTAGCCAACACTCGCTGGCCGACACGGACTCGCATGCCCTGCCGGGCTGCTGGCGAGATGATCCATGAATCGATCAAGGGTACTGTCATCAAGCTGGCACGTGCGAACTTAGGGCTCGCGGCAACCTGGAAACGCCACGAACACCTCACATGAAGCTAGCCCATTGGCTGCGCAGGGTCTGCGCTACCGCTTCGAAACGAAACGTAGTCTAGGTCCCAGACGTCAAGAAGTTTCGCGTTGCGCACCGTTATCTCATCCTCCGACATCGCGAAACAGTCGCGCAACTCGATGCCGCAGCCGTCCGGCAACTTGGAACGGATGGCTTTCTCCGCGGTCTTTGCAACGGTCTCGGCCTCATCTGCTGAAACTTCTGGGTTGTCGCCAGGCCGGAACGCGAGCACCACGGTCAGTGGGTATGAATCCCCCTCATCGCACTCGACGTTCCGTTTATCGCTTAGGTCGAAGAAGACGAACGATATGTTCGTCCCGTCTTTCGCCAAGACTTTTGCTAATTTTTCCGCAGCCCCCGTTTCCTTCATCCGATCGTTGAACGCATCGGGGAACGACGGCCGTCTGTATCGTGCGGCGAGCCAATTGCGCAGCAGGGCCAAACATTCGTGATTGATGGAGTAACGGTCATCGGGTAAAAATCGTGCGAGGCATTCCTTGTCGATTTGTGCTTTGTTGGGGCTGACAAGCTCGATGCATTCCTTGCTTCCGGCGCAATCAACCGTGTAGTGCAGTGTTCTGGATGACTTGCCCCAAGACGAGTTGCCGTCTTCCCGGTCGATCAATCTTCCTATGATGACTTCGACAAAAGGCTCTTTGGTGACGTCGTTCGCCAAGTCACAGTCGTGCGAGATCACGACCACGCGTACACGTTCCCGATCCTCTGGAAGGCCAAGAGCGCACTCGTCGACCGCATCATTGGGGAGAACGCTACCTTGGCGCCAGCCGTTTCCTCGCAGCCATTGTGTGGCCTCGGCCTCTCCCATTGACCATTACGCCTGCTCGCCCGGGAAGGAAGTCCCAAAATCAGAAGAATCCAGTTTTTCCTTCTTTCCAGCCAGCAGCGCGTCGAGCTTGGCGCGAGAATCACGCCCCCGTCGAACTACATGCACAAGCTTCTTGGCAGTATCCCGTCCGTCTGCACCACTGGCAATCAGTTGGATGAACGATTTACCGGATTCGATGGGACGACCAAGTACTGCAGGAGTGGCCTTGAATCCCAGCTCAATGAAGATCGTTGCGGCCTGCGCGAGTTGGTGCAACGGCTTTTGGTTCTGTACCTTGGGAATTTCGCCATTGAGCCAGTTGTAGAGCGTTTGGCGTGACACTCCAAAGATTCCTGGCAGGCACGACATGGTGCGCCCGAAACCCGCCTTAACCTGCGCCATGTCTCGCGAGAATGGGGCTTCCGGTTCGGGCGGAGTGGTGTCGATGATGCAAAAGCAAGCGTATCCATACGGTTGACGAACGAACGCCAAAGACGCCACACCGCCCGTGCCCACTTGCTGGGCCGGCAGTCGCCGCATCGTATGAACTGGTTCATCGCCAGCGCGAATCGAACCCAAATACCCGCTGGCCCATGTCTCCGGCGATGTCCCCGTGCAAACAGCCAAGTCAGTCATGGGGTGTCCCAAGCCTCTCGCGCATAGTCTGTGACGATGGTGTAGAACGCATCGTTCACCGCATCGTGGATCGCAGCGAAATCTTCGCGTATCCCATCCAACGAGAACGTCTTTCGTTCTTGCACAAAGCCATCTGTGTCGACCGTCGCGTGCAACCCGTCCTCTTCGGAGAAGCGCGGTTCGATCAGGAGACCATCCGGTTGTAGATCCGGAGGAAACGCCAAGCCGCCTTTCGTGATGAAGATACGGGTGCGCAGTTGAGTGCCGCCGATCGCATTGAGGGCTTCGATGTAGGAATGTACAGGCACACCGTTTAAGCGTTGAGCCAGCCCTTGTACCTCCGGTGCCAAGTACTGCTCCAGGGTATCGCCTTTCTTTGGCGCCACGTGATCCAGGTAGCGCAATCCGACCCGCTCGGTGTAGTCGAGGGCAATCACGTCATTCGCAAGCGCAAGCCCTTCCAGGAATCGTTTGGAGAAATTCTCGTAGGTGCCGTACTGGGTCGACTGGAGCGTCAGGCTCGCGACATCCAGCAAGAAGCTATGTGTCTTCGCGGCGTTGGAGAAAAAATATTGCTCTGGTGGAGCAGGCTGCGGTCCCTCGGGATTGTCAGGACCGATCTGCAGCATGAACGTCTGGCGCTTACTGAAGACCGGGAACCCCGCCTTCCTCATGCCCTCCTGCACGGAAGGCACGAAGTCGCGAATTTTCAGGATGGTGTTGAAACGCACTTGTGCCAGCGTGAAATACACCGGCGGCTTTTTGAGCGGGTTGCCCATGCGTGCGTACCTCGTGTCCCTGTACTTTACACTTTAGTTGACAATAGTGCCAGCGCAAGGTTCCCGTTCCCATAGCGGGACAATGCTGTTTCCCGGACAAAGACTTGCGCCGAGCAGCGCAGGGTGCTAACGTACTCTGTAATGTCCTAAGTAGTTGATATATAAACAATAATTACCGGTAACAACGAACGGTGTAACCGTCATTAGACCGCATTTATGCAAATCAACTCCTTTGATGCGACATATTCCGTGTTTCGCTCACGATTGGTGTCTTTACGTAGAAATACTGGAAGATCAAGCACTTGTGACATACATTCTGGATCATCTAGGAAGCCATGAGCGACCATCTACGCACCGCCCGAGAGGCACGGAATTGGTTCAATGACGAAGGCATCTCGATGACTGACTGGGCACGTGAGCATGGATTTCCCAGGCAGGCCGTCTACGCGGTCCTGTCCGGTAAGTCGCGCTGCACACGAGGTCGTGGACACCGAATTGCTGTGGCGCTCGGCATGAAGCGATCGACTACTGATGCGATCACTCAAGCTCGCTCACCGGGCGTGAGCGGCGAACCACGCGAAGAAAATAGAGCCAAGCCGCACGCCGGTAGTTCGCGTACGGACGTCGTTGGCCGGTCGGCCAACGCCACCACCACCGAGGAGGTGTCCCCATGACCACATAGCGCGTCTGGGGTCAGAAACGCAAAACCCCGGTCGGCGGACCGGGGCTTGCGGGATCAGCGCTTTTCTAGCACGCCTGATCCTACTGTGCCCCCTTTTTCTCTAGAAATCAAGCCCTGCGCGAGCAGGGCCGGGGTGGGTGCGCGCATCGATGTTTGCGGCATGGTGCGTGACACGACCCGCCATCTATTTCCGGCATCTGGAGGATCGATCATGTCTTTCAACCCAGAAAAGCTCGATGTGTACCTTCGGGCGAGCAAATTGGCAGAAGCCGCCAAGGACTACGTACGCCAAACGTCGCAAGGTTTGGCACGTGATATCGGGCAGTCCTCATATCCAAGTCTCGTATGCCAACCGCCCGCTCCCAAGATGGGCACCATCGTCAACTGTGAAAGTCGCACAGTCGAAGCGGCTTACGCGGCTCGGCTGGAGATAGACCCGAAAGTTGTCGCCTACTTCGAGCAACCGACAATGGTCGAATGTATTCGCCACAGTAAAAGTGGGAGGGCACGACGCGTCGCGTACTACCCGGACTTTCTCGTACTGAGGCCTGATGAAGTGCTCGTCATCCAGACCAAGGACGACGCGCATCTTCGCAAAAAGTGCGAGACCACGCCGACCGATTGGATCCGCCAACCTGACGGTGAGTACATCGACCTGCCTGCACGCGTCGCATTCGAGGCCATGGGATTGCGCCATGTCGTCGTGTCCGATGCGCAGTTGTCGAAAATCGAAACATCGAACCTGAAAACACTGCTGCGCGTCCGTGAACGCGCGAAGGCGATACCCGACGGAGTTCGCCGGGCCTGCGCGGCTTTCGTCGCTCGCAACGGTGTGGTTTCGCTGCAGCAAGTCTTGCAGGAACTTCAATTGGATGACACTGAGCCGGTATACGCGTTGTTGCTCGACGGTTCACTTCAAACGGACCTTACCCGCACCTTGCTCACTCAGCGCGAAAGCTGCCTGGTTTCAGGTGAGCGCCAGTTGTTGCGCCAGGACGTCTATGAAATGTGGATTGCGCGTCATTGCGCCAGGTCGATCGTGTCGACGGCGGACAATTGCGCATCTGCGCCACAGCAACGGGTGCCCTGTGAAAAGCACCTGCTGCGCGCCCTCAGGAATATGCGCCGCCTTCAGAACGGAGAGCATTCACGGAGTGCAAGGCGTTGGCGCCACCGGTTGCGTAGCGCCGGCAAGAAAGGGTCGGGTGAAATCGAGACTTTGGTTCCTGCATGGCGTCGGTGTGGGGATACTCGCCCGAAGCGTCCGCCGGAAGTGCTGGCGTTCTGTGACGAGTACGTCCGGGAGAAATGGACTTCACATGCGTCCCCATCACCGAGTGCGCTCTACCGGATGTACGAGGATGCCGCCAATGAGCGTCATCCGGAATATCCGCCGGTGTCGATAGTCACGTTTCGCGTCCGCCTGCGGGTACTCGCGCAGCCACTCGCGAGGCAACGTGGTGGCAACCGCGCCGCAAACGCCGCCGCCAGTCCATCGGCAGTTGAGGATCGTGCCATCAAGGCACAACGGCCGTTTGAGGTGGCGCTTTGCGATCACTACAAAATCGATCTGTATTGCATTGTTCGGGCGGCAAACGGCGTGAATTACGTTGCTCGTCCGATCCTGACGGTATTGAGGGACGTATGCACGGGCGCGATCTTGACGGCTTGCCTGACCCTCCTTCCGCCGTGCCGCCGCACGTGTGCACTCTTGTTGCGCATGTGCTTGCGCCGACATGGACGGCTTCCCGAATCACTTATCGTGGATCGTGGCGCAGAGTTTCAGTCCGTGTATTTTTCCGGTCTGATGGCCCACTGTGGCATCGAGCTGGTCCTTAGACCCAGTGGACATGGCCGATTTGGCTCCGAAGTCGAGCGGTCCTTCGGCCAATACAAGGAGTTCTGGCTTGCCTCTCGGCCCGGCAATTTCGTTCGGCTGCGCAACGATCGTGCCGTATCGAGGGAATTCAAGTCGTACGCACGCGCGGAGCTCACGTTCGAGCAGGTCGCCACGGAGCTTGCGAGTTTCGTCGACTGGTTCAACGAGCGCTGCCTCGATACCGCAACATGCTCGCCTCAGGCGAAGTTGGAAGACCTGCTCATCGCGTTTCCGTTCTCGGGGATTGTCGTCAAAGATGATGCGGTATTCAGGATTGCATCCGCGGTCGATGGTGGGGTTTATCGCGTGGACCCGGCGCGCGGCCTGCATATTGGCGACTACCACTACTGGGCCACCGAGCTGGCTCGAGTCAGGGGCCGTAAGCGCAGCGTGGAAGTCCGGCTGGATCCCGAGGACCCGTATCTGGTTTACGCGCTGGTTGAAGGGCGTTGGGTACCCTGCTTGACGACGGACGCAGTGACACACGAGTCGATCAAGGACCCTGTGTTGAAGCTGGCCCGTTCCATTTTGGTGTTCGAGTCGAAGGATGCGCGGCGGATCGCCAAACGGGATGCCGAAATCGCGCTTGGGCGAAGAATCAGGGAGTGTGAAGAGGCGGAAGCTGCTGGGAAGGTCGCCAGGCAGAACACAGCCACACCTCCTGTTGGACCGCGAACACCCGACTTGTTCGAGCGCGTTCGGCAGGAATCGATCGATCCCCTGACTGCGACCAAATGGTGAGCACAATGACTAACTGGACTAAAAACGCGGCTGAGGCGTTGAACAACCTGCGCCTCGAACATCCTCGTTTCACGGAGGCGCGCAAGCGCTTGGCCCGAGCACTCGACATGGCGATGCTCGGAGAGGTCATAGTGCTTTGCGGACCGTCCCGTGTCGGAAAGACACGCTGCATCGGGGACGTGTCGACGTCGGTGTTTGGCGCACGTGCCTTTACTGGCGATCAGATGCCATTGGTGTACGTCGAGGTTGCCAATGAATCCTCCGGCGGGATGCTTACGACCAAGGCACTCACCGCTGATTGCCTGGCAGCCGTTCGACACCCCTTCTACGGCGGTGGTGAGCTCGGGACAATGTCCCCCGAGGCCTTCGACAGCGTCATATATCGAACTCCCGAGGCCACACTGAAGAGCGCATTCGAGCGAAGCTTGCGTGCTCGAAGCACGCATGTGCTCGTATTCGATGAGGCGCAACACCTCAAGTACGCGCACGGTGGCGCCCAAGCGGCGGCACGCATTCTCGATTCCTGGAAATGTCTGGCAAGCAAGGCACAGATCAAGCTTGTCCTCGTTGGCGCGTTCGAGCTGCTCGATTACATCCGGTTATCCCCGCATCTGCTTGGGAGATTGGAGGTCATCGCCTTCGATCGCTACCGGTTAGACGAGACATCCGATGTGCGGAGTTGGGAGCAAATCCTGCTCACCTTGAGCGGGTTTCTCCCGTTTGCCTCCACCAGCACAAGCCTTCGTGACTGGAACGCACTGCTGTACGAAGGATCGCTGGGTTGTGTCGGGCTTCTCCTACGATGGATCCGTCGCGCACTTGCATCGCTGGACCCACACCGCGACAAGTTCATCACCCGTGAGTGCTTGCTTGCAACGGCTCCGTCGAAAGCCACGGCGGCTGCGATCGCAGAGGAAATCAGCCGTGGCGAAACTGCGCTGCAGACTTGGCTTTCGCCGCCAAGCCAACAGAGAGAGGTTCCGAAGCCTGGGCCGCACAAGTGCAACCGCAAGCCATTTCGTCGAAAGTTAAAAAGAATCCCTCTGGGAGGACGAGCCTCACATGTTTCGACTATTCCCACTGCCACTGGAAGGTAAGGGCACCTCCGACGTCGAGTCACTGCCGTCGTATGTGCTCCGGCTCGCACGGGTGCACGCGGTTTCTGTCGCCACCGTCCTCAACAGCCTGCCTTATGAACGGAGCGTCAACTCTGCCAACAAACTGCTCTCGGGCTGCCTGGGATCGCTGGTGAGGCCGAACACGACCACTCGGCTCGTCGTGGATGCACTCGCTCGCGTTTGCAGCGAGGATCGCGCGGCCTTGCATGCCGCAACACTGCTTCCGCTGGAAGAGACAATGGCGCGTTCCGCGTCCAGCTTCTCGCCGCACCTACGTTGGTGTCCCTTATGCCTGGCCGAACAGGTGGCGGGTTCGGACACCACGTACTTGAAGCTGGCGTGGCAGCTTTCAGGTGTGAAGGCATGCATCAACCATCGCGTGCGCTTGCATGACACCTGTCCGGAGTGCGGGAACGTGCAGCGGGGCTGGCGAAGGATGGTCCCACTAAATGTCTGCGAGCAATGTGGGAATCGGCTTGACCAGATGCCGCAACCGGTGCGTACGTTGGAGGAGTGCGCACCGGATCTACTGCATTTGATCGAGACAGTTGCGTCAGAGCCGCCGGCAGAATTTCCCGCCGGCGGCAGTTCCGCGGTGGTCCGGACGCTGGTCGATTCGCTCAAGGAATCCGGAGCCTGTCCAGATCGCTTCGCACACGTCGAGGTGCTCGAGATATCCAGATATGCCGGTAATCGACTGATGTCGTTGCCTATGGCCAGGCGCGTTGCGTTTCAGCTCTCCATCACGCTGGCCGAGCTTTTTTCCGGCGATGCCCGGGGCATCAATCACGTGTTCGGTTTCTGTCTGTTGAACCCACTACCAGACAGCCTCGCGCCTTCGTCCCGCTTGCACCTGGCTGGCGAGCCCGAGATGTACCGGGCGCTGCTCACCGTTATTGAACAGTCACCGTTGGCCCCATCTCTTCGTCAGGTGGCGCGGCAATTGGGGGTGTCGGTCGGTGCATTGCGGTACCGCTTTCCCAGGGAAGCGACGCAGATAGCCCGTGCGTGGCGCAAGCGCAACGTCATGGCGACGAAAAGGCGATTAGCCGAGGTGCGGAACGCCGTCGCCAAGTGCATTGACGAATGGAGCACGCGGCACCGTGGAAAGCTGACCAAAAAGGGAGTCTTGCGTTTCTTACGCAGGACGACCGATCTACCCAAGGAACCCCTGCGGAGGGAAACAGACCATGCACTCATGGCACTCGAATTTCGCCGCAAGCTTTCACAAAGGTGTGTGCGGCTGGGCGTACGCGATCCATGGGAACGCTCGAACAAGGGACCCGAAGCGTCGAGCACGAAAGGATCCGCGGACGAAGATATTTCCCGTGCACTGGCATGGGTGCCGAGATCGGGTCATCGGACGGGTTCGACGGGAACCACAGCAGCGCCGGATCTAGGAAGACGACTGCGATGTGGAGAATCTTTGAGGGGTGACGATCAGCCGGCCGTCACTGGTGATCACGCCGATCGTCTGCTGGCGAAATAGGAGTGGAACATGACACACGAATTGCGTGATTCAAAAACGACCGTGCGACAACAGGTTTGCGGATGGTTGGCAGTGTTGCTTTCCCTGTCGTGGGTGCTTGGTGCTGCGCTGATCTGGACAGTCCTTGCGCGTGCACCTGTTGGAGCGTTGGCTGAGACCGACGCAGGGAGGCTCGTGTCAATACAAGGATCCAGGGTAACCACCACTAATGGATATTTTCACGTCTCTACGACCCCCTCGGCCCTCCTCGGCATTTCATTGCGTGTGGTTCGTACGAACTCACTTCAGTCGGGTACCGGCCTGCAGTTGTGTACCGAGCGAAATGCGGGCGATGCGTACTGGTGCAGCGATATCACCGATGGCTACGCCGGCAAACTTACAGAGACAACCTTTGCAAGGCGAGCGTGGTCGCATGGAAGGATGTCTGTACTTCTGGTCATCGCTCTCGTTCTGACGTTTTTCGGCTGGGCGCCGGGTGCGGGCGTCGGTGTCCTCGCTGGCGACGACCAGCAAACGCCAGCAAACTGAGATCTACGATGAACAGAGTTACGCCAGGCTTCTGGATAAACGACAGATCATAGATCACCCCGTTAGTGCAATTCTGTCATTTTTGCGCGGTTGCCATGGGTGCTGCTGCTGTAGGGTTTTCGCTGCTTCCGAATCTCAGCAACTCATATAGAGTGGAACTATTCCGAATTGGTTTTACCGCGGATTGATCAGGTCGCAACAAACATTGCAGTAAATGGTGAATACGGAATGCGTACGCTGTCCCAGCAACCTTCGCCCTCGTCACTCGGTACATGCGACGCAATGCCCTGAATATCCACCACGGCCAGACGTGGAGTGGATGCGCTCATATCCCATAAATGCAGTGCAAAACCGAGCAGATCACGAGCAGTATTCCATTCCTTACGAGTAAGGTAAAAATCGCCACGGATGCCCGCACGACTTGCTTTGACTTCTATGCACAGCGGCGTACTGTCGACATCGGATACTGATGACAGCACGTCGTAACCATCGGCATTGCTGTCAAGTGCGATCCATCGAGGCAGTCGCCCTGTACGTTGCTCTTCATACTGGAGGGTCAATCGTTCACCTTGGCGTCCCGTTTCATTGAGGCGGACGTCGTGAAGACCGCGAGCGCGAGCCGCCAACAAATCCCAGAAGGCGACGACCTCCTCAGATACCTCAGTTGCCAATCCAGCCTCACGGCACACTTGGGCTATTTCAGGCGGAGAGTACTGGAGCACGTGTCGACGTCCAAAACGGGCACCTTGCACCCAAGGCGGATCTGTCGCCTCTACCAGATTTAGTAAAGCCTCCCGCAATCGTTCTTCCGTACGGCGCATGAGTCGGATCGACTGCCCCCGGGCTGTAGGCACTAACAGACCGTTTTCGTTGATCTCAGTCCAACCTAGCAACTGAGCGCACCGGCAGACCCTCTCCGAACTGACAATGCCGAGCTTGCCCAACGTTCTGGCAGCACCCAGAGGCATAGGTGCAGCTTCGAGTAGATCTAACAACTCAAAGCACCCATGTGCGATGCCCGGCGACAGTGCTTCAGTCACTGTCGGCGCTCAGGTCGCGGAGCAAAGCTTGCACATCGTCAGCATCGAGGCTGCCGCTGGACAGCTCATCCTCATCCGATGTCTGAGGATCCATCGGAATTGGGTCGATCCGCAACGATGCATCGTTAAGCGCTGCTGCCATTGCGTTGATCTTCGACTTGAGCCTCAAGTTCACAGTCTCGTCCACGCTCTTCGAGCACTCTACGATCTCGATGGTCGTATCTTTATCCGGCGGCAGACCGAGGCGATGAATACGGTCCATAGACTGAAGAAAGTGCGCTGCATTGAATGTTCGATCCAAGTAGAGTGCATGGTGGCAAACCGTGTGAAGGCTCACGCCCTCGCTGGCGGCTGCAGGATTCACAACCATTACGCGAACATGGGGATCATCATGGAACAATTTAATGCGGCCCTCACGGGTAGTATCGTCGTCATCGTCGCCAGCGTCCACGCTGCCATGAATGAATACGGCCCCCAAGTCCTGGAGCGTTGCCGCAATGAACTCGACGTTGTGGCGAAAGGATGACCAGATCAGAATCTTCTTGCCATCACGAGCCAGTTCTCTGGCCCGTCGTAGTACATAGTTCAACTTGGGACCATTGCCCTCCGCGATAACCGCTGATAGCAGGCCAGGCTTAGCGATCTCAATTTCTCGCGATAACAATGCAGGATGCGATACAAACATTAGCAATCGTGTAACGGAGCGTCCTAAATTACGGAAGGCGCCACGGGTGCGGTCACTCAGATAGAGAGCGGCTTGGCGGGCAACTTCGCTTTTCATAAAACCATAGAGCTCCGCTTGGAGCGGCGGCATGGACACCACTTTTGTCATTACTGTGGGCTCGCGTAGCCCCAGCTCTGCCTTATTGGTACGCACGTAGATCGGACGCATTCGCTCGATGACATTGTCGGGCGTCGCTTGCACCTCGGGATATAGAAACGAAAACTGAGGCAACAAGTCATCTACCGCTTGCGGCATGGGCGTACCCGACATCACCAATTTACTCACGGGTAGTTGGGACACGCTCAACACCGCGTTCGCCGTCAGACGTGCTGAGCCAGCTTTGATGCGATGGCTTTCATCTAGAAACATGTGTATCCGGTGTTGGGCCAGGTGCTGCGTGATTACTTCGCGAGAGCGTGGCATTTGCTGGTACGAGATCAGCATGAACATCGGATCATCGTGAAGATCGTGGACAATATTTCCACCACGCAGTCGGACAAATCTGTTTGGTTCGCTTGGGAAGCATTCCTCCAGTTGCTCATCCCAAGCCGCGAATGCATTCTTCGGAGCCACGACCAAGAGCCGATCGCCGGGCTGACGGCGATATGCAAAAGTCGCAAGAGCCTCCGTCGTCTTTCCGGCACCGGGAACCGAAAACGTGGCGCCGGCTGGGAGTGCTGCCAGTCGCCGAATGTTCCGGATTTGGTGTGTCTTGAGCTGGCGCGTGAATCCGGCGACCTGGAGCCGTTTCAGCAGATCGGCCTCTTCGACCTGATCTCCGGCCACGGCAGCAACATAGGACCGCGCGTTTCGCGCAGAATGGCGAAGTAGATCGACAGCTCCGGCGTCAATCTGGAGTTGCTGACCCGCTCGAAGGCCGAATGCCTGAAGCAACTCACCGAATTGATGTCGCACTCCGACAAACGACCACCATGGCAGCGTTACGGTAGTGCCACCTTCGGCGCGTGCATCCTCGCTGGCGCGATCAACCATGTCGCGCATAAGCGAGAGCCAAGGTCCACCGACATCGATCTCATCCCAAGACAGGACAGCTCGTTGATCGGTATGTCGGTAGGCAAGCCTAAGCATTTTTGCTGGTTAGCCAATCGCGGATCTTTCCGATAAGCACCTCGATGCTCTCGATTTGTTGCAGCACGCCAGCAGTGGTGCTATCTGATCTAAGACCATCCGACACTGCCGCCTGAAGCTTTGTATTGGCGTCGGTCACTTGCTTAAGCAAATACCCTGCGTTATTACGTTCCTTCTGTAACTCGCTTTCAGTCTCGATGACATCAACTACCAGCTCGCGTACTTTGTCAGCGTTTTCGGGCTTGAGTATCTCGGCGGCCAGCGCGTACGACACGTCTGGCAAAGGTTCGGTCGGGCCACCACCTAGCAAATCTTGAACCACGGGATCGGGCGACGGCACGACCATGGGGAATGCCTCGGACAGCTTGGCTTTTACCTTGGATAAGTGTTCCTGGATCTTAGGGATGACTCCGTAAAGGCGGTCGCCAGCAGTTCCTGGTTTGTCGATCAATGCAAACGCAGCATTCTTGAGTACCGCCTGCTCCGTTGTCGATGTGGTCTTTTTAACCGCTCTGTGGAGCTGCCTAAATGCCTCCTCCGCGCCACTCACGTCCGACCACTTATGTTCTAGGCCCCGGCTTTTTAAGTAGGTGTCGGCCATTTCGAGCATGGATTTTGTTTGCTTCACATCTGATTCGGACATGTCGTACATCTCAGCGAGTTCACTGTCCGTGAGGTTGTGTTGCTTTTGCTTGTTCCGCAACATCATCGCTCTCGCTTCCCAAGAATACTTCGCTTTGATGTCCTTTTTAATTTGAAGATCAGCCTCGATCCTATCGATTTCTTTATCGTCGCAGTGAGGTAAAACTGCGATATCAATGTGTGCAAAGTGTGGATAATCTGTAGAATTACTGAAATACAGTGATCGCCAACACGACAATCGACGGTTGCCATTCACTACAAACCCATATTCATCCAAAATGATAGGCTCTACCTGTTTATTCATCTTGTCTTTGAAGTAATCAAAAAGGTCGGCATCCCTTACGAGCTTCATTAATAGCTCGTGCTGTGTCTGCTGCACAACCTCAAGCTCAGGATCACTTTCGAAATAATCTTGTGGCTTATCTTTATTCGCGGCCAACCACTCCTCTTGCAGCGCGGCGGTTCGTCCATTTGCAAGCCGATATTTTGGGAGCTCTATTGATATTCGGAACTTGGGAAGTTCAAGCTTCTCTCCCTTGACTTCCATGGCCCATGTAGCCGCTGGAATTTTGGGCCTAGAGTCCGCCAGCTCTTTAAGGCGGCGCTCGAACGGGTACCCATACCGGCTGAGAGTCATGCTGAATCCCCTGCTGAGTCGAATGAAACTACCACGAGAGGTATACGAATTACGCTACCGAAGATACCAAGCTCTCGTACCAGCCTGTCCGCATTAATGATGTTATCCCCAAGTTTTTTGGCGGCGGCATGGCTCGGAACGACCATCACGCCTACTTTGATGGTCTTACGGAGAAACATTTGCTGCAGTTTTAGGAGATCGGCGTACATACGGGACATGTTTCCCGTTTGTACACATAGTCCAACATCATGCTTGGCGCTGGTGATGGTGATTTTGGATGCGCGACCTGCCAAAGCAACTTCGCCCGACCAACCATCCTTATTTAAAGCATCAACGATCGCGTCTCCAATCTTTCTCGCCGCGCGCCGCGCAGGCGTGACGGCGCAACCACGCACGGCGTGCTCAATTTCCTTGCGCAGTGCAGTAGGCAGGACCTTGAAGCCATCCTGATGATCGTACGTTACAACCTTCATGAGCCCACTTCCCCCGGTTCGTCGTGCACTACTTTCGACAACTTACTCTTAGTGTGATCGTACAGCTCCTTGTCATGGGGACGATAGCGCGCGACCCCGTTTAGCGCATCGTCAATGCGTTGCCTTGCTTGCGAAGCGTAGTGCGACACCAGTTCGCATCCCCAGAATCTACGGCCATGAAGTGCTGCTGCCACACCCGCAGATCCAACGCCCGCAAAGGGATCAAACACCAACTGCCCTGGCTTGGAAAGCGCAAGGACAAGACGTTCGATCAGCCCCACTGGAAATTGGCAGGGATGGTCGGTCTTCTCGATATGGTTGGCCTTGACGTTCGGAATGTCCCAGACATCTTCTGGGTTCTTACCAAGTGGGTTCCCCGATAGTTTGCCTTTGTTCGGCCCTTTGAAGTGTCGCTTACCGGGATACTTGGACGGGACACGGACGGGGTCCACGTCGAAGTGATAGTCGTCGGATTTCGAATACCACATCACAACTTCATAACGCCCGGAGAACCGGTGCTTGTTGTGAAGACCGTGGCCAAAGCGCCAAATGATGCGGTTGCGCAACTTCAAGCCATGTTTCTTGAATATGGGTGCCATCTCGATATCAAGTGGAACGATCTCCCCGTTTTCCATGAAGTTCCCCACCTGCCAGCACAAAGACCCCGTATCCTTGATTCTGGGGATGATGAGATCGAGGACTCGAGCCTGCCACGCCAAATAGTCATCCAGCGCTGCCTTCTTTTCGTAAACCTTACCGATGTTGTAGGGCGGTGATGACACAACCAGGTCAAACAAAGGGACATTGGGCAGCGCAGACAGCAGGTCGTCGACGTCGCCCTGCCAGATCGCATAATCGCGTTCCGTGATGCCAGCCGAAGCCTTTGCAGACTTGGATGCTTTGACGATCACAGTCTTTGGGGTGGGAGGTGGTGGTTTTTTTATCATCGGCATCTCGCGACTTCGGGCAACGACGCGTACCGCATGATCCCCGAAAACCCCAAAAAGATCCAGCTGCCTATACGGGCTGGGCTATTGATGCCGGGGTCCGCCTCGGGGCATGAGACGATGTTTGGCGTGCCTAACTACGGTACGCGGAGCACGTGCGCCGTCGCTCGTGTCGCATAGCCATGGGGCCATGAGATGCACTGCACCAAGCGCCCAGGAGCCCGGGCTCGCCGCCCTAGCTGAGGACGTGGGCTGTCCGTGACCTTGGCAGGCCGTTTCAGATCGTGGCCAATCTATGCTTTCCCAGAAATCATAGTTTGGCCAAAACGGCCAATCTATGGTTTCCTGCACAACATACACAAACTGAGAAACCGGGGAAATGGGCCCACCAGGACTCGAACCTGGAACCAAGGGATTCGCGTGATCCGGGGATTTCTGCCCGGCGCGGACTATCTCTTCGCCCGCAGCTTGCACTGTGAGG
>Ga0207705_10001232_pt1 | contig 20610 bp, 15 predicted proteins | sample KBSC13metaG_FD_184314 | JGI IMG/M metagenome (GOLD analysis project Ga0207705, IMG submission 184314) | Corn rhizosphere microbial communities from Kellogg Biological Station, Michigan, USA - KBS C1-3 metaG (SPAdes) (version 2) | ecosystem: Host-associated > Plants > Roots > Rhizosphere > Soil ... | reverse complement strand
TCCTTGTGCTTCTTCGCAGCGGCGCGAGCTTGCATGGCAACGATCAGGCTGCCATGCTCATGCTCCATCGCGACAAACGGAGCCATCACGGCGCGGACGCTCAACTCCGCCACGTCTCCGCCAAAGACGCCGCGCAGCAGCGGTGCGCCAATCTTCTCCAACACCTCATCGCCAAAATGCCGTTGAACAAACGAGGCAACGCTTTCATCCTGCTCGGGCGCACTGGCTTTCAGCTCCTCGGCTCGATTTACTTCATCGCGGTAATCCTGCTTCGCTTTCGCGCTGAACAGCGACGACTTATCCAGGGCCTCGAGATCCGCAGGCACCATCATGCGCATTCCGTCGGGCATCGCTTGCAATTGTCCATCCATCAGGACGTAGGTCTTCCGCGCAGCGTCATTCGAGGGCATCACCTCATTGCCCAGACCCAGCTCTTCGGCGAGTTCACGCGCCCAGGGCTTTTCCGTCACCCAGGCATCGGGGCCGCATTCTATGACGAAGCCGCCTTCGCGCACCGTCTCGACGATCCCACCCAGCCGCGGCGAGGCCTCGAACAGCACGGCCTCTACTGCCGGACCACCCTTCTGAGCCAGTTCATGGGCTGCCGCCAGTCCCGCGATGCCGCCACCGACGATTGCAATCCGCCTCATCCACTCTCCAAATAACGATGCGGAGGCCGGAGCCTCCGCATCGGATTCCTTGGTCTCAACTTACACCTGCGCCAAGGCAGCTACCTCATCTACGTCGACCTGATATTGGCCCGACGCGACCTCTGCCAGCGCGCTGATCAGCAGATCGGAGTCATTCAGGCTCTCTGCCCGCCACAACTTCAACCCAAGTTTGTGCGCCTTTTCCGTGAAGGCAATATCGATGTCGTACAGAATCTCGACGTGGTCGCAAAGAAAGCCGACTGGCTGCATGACAACGCCGACGTGGCCTCCCGCCTTGATCGCCTTCAGCGTATCTTCCACTGTCGGTCCAATCCATGGACCTCCACTGAGACCCTGGCTCTGGAAGGCGAAGTACCAATCCTTATCGCCAAAACCGACCGGAGCCATACGTTGTGCCACCAGCGCCGCCGTGCGTTTTGCTTCGATGGCATAAGGGTCGGGAGAGGTCTCGGTAGCCCCAGACTGCGCTTCAGCCGCGGATACTTCGCGCGTCATAATCGTTCGACAGGGAACGCTATGAGCCGTAAACAGTACCGGAACCCGTTGTCCCGACTGTGCACATGCTAACGCCCACACAGGCCACAGACGTTCTGAGAAGGCCTGTGCCAGCAGCGGATGTTCAGCCCAGCCGGTGACAAAATCGACCTCCAGGCCATCGGCCGCAGCCAGTACCGCCTTGCGATAGAGCCCAACGCTGGTCCGCGAATTCTGCGGAGCCAGGCAAATCGCCTTGATATGCGTCACGCCATCGAGCCGCATCTGCGCGATCGTATCCGCAATATATGGATGCCAGTTCCGCATTCCTGCGTAGACTCTGGTATTTGCATCGCCCGTGCGGTCCAGGGCCCGCTCCAGCAAGTTCGCCTGAATCAGGGTCCACTTGGTCAGCGGCGGCGGTTCCACTCCCGGAGTTTCTCCCAGTCCGATCTGTGCATAGCGGTGCCGCAACTCCTTCACGACCGACTCTGGAATTGCCCGCCCGCCCGTCACTTTGTCCAGATACTCGGCCATCTCTCCGAGCACATCGGGGGTCCCATGCGCCAGCAGCAGAACCGCGCTCCTGCCTGTGTCTTTGCTCATGACGCGTTGTACTCCTTGATCCATTTGACGACCTGGATCACGTTTTCGACGGGAGTGTCGGGCACGATGCCGTGCCCGAGGTTGAAGATGTGCCCGGGGCGGCCGGCCGCTGCCTCCAGTACCTCCTGCACCCGTGCCTTGAGCACCTGCTCGGGCGCGAACAATGTGATGGGGTCGAGATTGCCCTGCACGGCGCATCCTGTGCCGACTGCCTTCCATCCTGCGTCGAGCGGGACACGCCAGTCGAGCCCAATCACGTCGGCTGCTGTCTCGCTCATGGCCGGCAGCAGGGAAGCGGTGTCCACCCCGAAATAGATGACCGGCACGCCCATCGCTCGCACTCGCTGAACCAGATCGGTTGTGGCTGGCAGGCAGTACTGCCGATAATCGCTCACGCTCAATGCGCCGGCCCAGCTATCGAAGATCTGAATGACATCGGCTCCGGCGTTTACCTGCTGCTGCGCGAAACCGGTAAGCACTGTCACCAGCTTTTCCATCAGCATCGGCCACGCAATGCCGTCGCCATACATCAGCTTCTTCGTCTCGACGTAGGTCCGCGACGATCCGCCTTCGATCATGTAGCTGGCCAGAGTGAATGGAGCGCCACAGAATCCGATGATGCCAAGTTCGTCGCCGTCTTCCCGCGGAGCAGAGAAGTGCGCGGAGACCTTTTCAATTGCACGCGACACATAGCCAAGCTCATCGATGCGGTCCGTCCGCAATGCTCGCACCTGGTCGGCTGTGCGCAGGGGCACATGTACCACCGGGCCTTCGCCGGCGAGGAATTCAAAGTCCAGCCCCATGGGCGTAAATGGCAGCAGAAGATCGGCAAAGATGATAGCGGCGTCGACGCCCAGCCGTTCGGCCGCGGTAATCGTCACCTCAGCGGCAATCTCGGGGGTCCGGCAGATCTCGAGCAGCGAATGGTGCTTTCGCACAGCCATATATTCGGGCATATAGCGTCCGGCCTGACGCAGAAACCAGACCGGCGTCCGATCGACGGGAAGGCGCAGGCATGTCCGCACAAACCGGCTTCCAGCCTGCACAGCGGCGGCGGTCCCGAAGGCCGCCGGAGATTCTATGGAAACATCACTCAAAGGGTTCTCCCATGCTACCCTTTTGAGCCTAGCACCAGCCGGTTACAGCTTTCCACCCGCGCTCGCAGCTTTGATAGAAAAGGGGCCGGATGGGCCTGTTCAAGGCTCCAGCCGGAACGTAAACTCTTCGATTACCGGATTCGTCAGCACTTCGCGCGCGATCCGTTCGACCTCGGCCTGGGCCGCATTCTGTTCGATTCCATCTTCCAGAGTCAACAGGAAATACTTTCCCTGCCGCACATCCGCAACGCCGCGATATTCCATCCGCCGCAATGCATCCGCGACTGTCTGCCCCTGGGCATCCAGCACCGTTCGTTTCAGCGTGACATAGACATGAGCCTTCATCTTGCTTGATTATAGACATGGCGCGGCTTTCATCCATAACTGAGAGCAATGGGGCGCCTGCGATTCATCCCGGCTGCCTGTCGCATCAAACCCGGCAAGCCGCAAAAATTCCGTCCACGAGAAGAGATGCCAGAATTTATGCCGAACTATCTTGAACTGCCCGTTGGAGACAAAGCCCCCGAGGTGATCAACGCGGTAATCGAAATCCCCTCCGAGGGAATCAGCAAATACGAGTACGACAAGAAGCTCCATGTCTTCAAACTCGATCGCAATCTTTACTCGCCCGTGCACTATCCCGGCGATTACGGGTTCATCCCCAGCACACTTGCTGCCGACGGTGACCCGCTCGATGTTCTTGTTCTGGTGGATACGCCAAGTTTTCCCGGCTGCCTCCAGGAAGTCCGTCCCATCGGCCTGCTGGAGATGCTAGACCAGGGGGTGGCCGATGAGAAAGTTCTCTGCGTGGGCAAGAACAATCCGCGTTATCAGGACGTCTGGAACTACTCCGAGATCTATCCCCACATGCTCAAGGAGATCACTCACTTCTTCGCCATCTACAAGGACCTTGAAGGCAAGCGCGTCGAGGTGAAGGGATGGCGCGATGCCTCCTTTGCTCGGGACAAGGTGTTGGAAGCCCAACAATCCTTCATCGACAATAAAGCGAAATCGACTGCGAAAGGCGAGGTCAAGGCAGCTCTCCAAAAGTAGTCAGCGCTTCAACCCATGACAAAGGGCCGAAAATCAGGCGGCCCTTTTGTCATTCGGCTACTGTTTTTGTTCGCCGCGCAATCGCATACGCAATCGGTCCCACGGCGGCCACAATCGCCGCAAAGCCCAGGGCCGGCAGGCCCGCGACCCGCTCGCCATGGGCCGCCCACAGAGCAAAGCCGATCAGCAATGCCGGGCCAATCCCCATAGCCACGACACTGCCTGTCCCGCCGGGGATGCGGAAGGGCCGCTTCAGGCCAGGCTCCTTCACACGCAGCACAACCAGCGCGATAAACTCCAGCATCAACGCGCCTCCGTACAGCACCAAGTCGATTGAGATCAGTCGCTCGAAGGTAAATCCGAGCGCCAGAGCCCACCCCGCGCTGCACGCCAGCACGCTCACCCAGGGAACCCCGTTCGACCAGCGTTTGGTGAACACTCGCGGCAGCAGACCATCCTCCGCCATCGCATAGGGAAGGCGTGTCAAGGACAGCGTCAGCGCGATAAACGTTCCCAGACCGTCGAGCGATCCCGCCAGCACTACGGCTACCGCCAGAGCCGGACCACCCAGCAACATTGCCGCGTCCACCCATGCTCCGGTCGAAAATCGCTCCGCCGGAATTCCTACCATCCACACCGCCAGCAGCGGCAGCGTATACACACATGTCACGACAACGGCCGAGGTCAGGATTGCCCGCGGGTATGTTTTCTGCGGATGGTCGACCTCCTGCGCAATGGTCGAGGCATTGTCCCAGCCCATGTAGTTCCATAGCGCCACCAGCATCGCCCCGCCCAGGTCCATTCTTAAGGGCGCTCCGCCAGATGCTAACGCAGCGCCATGATGTAGCCCATGCCACACGGCCAGGCCGATCAGCACTGCAAAGGGAGAGAGCGAGATCGCCATCATCCGCTCCGAGCCTCGACCGACCGCCACCGCCCCGCGCAGGTTCCATACTGCCGAGATGCCCACGATCCCCAGTTTCAACATCAGACCGCCATATCCTGCCGTCAATGCGGGCGCTACATGCGACAGATACAGTACAAAGGTCGTGGGATAGATGGCCATATCGAAGACGCTCGCCGCCAAGCTCAGCCACGCCTCCTGAAATCCCCAGAACGGCCCCATCGCGCGTCGCACCCACTGGTAGAAGCCGCCCTCCTGCGGCATGGCGGCGGCCAGTTCCCCCACCATCAGGCCGGTCGGCAGGCTCCAGAACAGCGGTATCAGCAGCAGGAGCAGCAGTGCCCGCCCATACCCGGCCATGCCAATGATGTCTTCAAGGCCGTAAGGCCCGCCCGAGACCATGAAGTAGGTAGCGGCAATCAGCGGCAGCAGCCGCATCTTTCCCGACGTGCCTCCGCGACTTGCCACCCTCATCTTTTGTCCTATGAATCTCCCACCACAAATCTACCTGATGGCTGGGCAGGATTTCCCCTGCGCACGTTATAATCACCAAAGCCGAAGCACAATCGCAGGAAAAGAGGAGAGTTGGCCGAGTGGCTGAAGGCGGCGGTTTGCTAAACCGTTATAGGGTCAAAAGCTCTATCGGGGGTTCGAATCCCCCACTCTCCGCCATAGACCTGTCCAAGGTTATCCAGCAAAGTCCAAATAAGAACACGATAACCCGCTAAACAAGCGGGTTTTATTGTTTTTATTGTCCATGGCCGTCCAATGGCGTACAGTGGAAGCCGGGTCTTGGAGGGGGTAGATTTGGGGGTACAGACCTAGGCGCGCGAGCCGTTGGCTGGCCCGCGCATGAAGTTGCCGCGCTGAATGCGGCCCGAATTGCCGGAAAGCCTGAAACCGAGATTCGCGTACTTGTGGCGAAGCTGGAAGCCGCCCGTGCAGCCACAGAGTAAGGCAGCGCGTCTGCGCAAGCATCGCCCGAATCCATGCCTGGTCAAAATCCATCGCAACTATACGGTGGAGGAAATCGCTCATCGGTTCGGTATCCACAAGAACACCGTGCGGGAATGGGTGAAGGCTGGGCTGCCCACCAGTGACAAGAAGCGCCCGATGCTGATTTTAGGGAATGATCTCTCTGCCTTTCTCCAAGCTCGCCGGGCGAGAAACAAGCGGCCTTGTCAACTCGACGAAATCTACTGTGTGCGATGCCGCGCTCCGAAGCGCCCTGCTGGATGTATGGCGGAATACCAGCCGATTACAGGCACGCTAGGAAATCTCATCGGCATCTGCCCGGATTGTGAAGCGATGATGTACCGGCGCGCCAGCCGAGCAAAACTGCCAGCGATTCAGGAGAAATTGAGCATCACGTTTGCGGAGGAGGAGCGACAAGTAAATAAGACTTATCAACCCACCGTAAACAGTGACTACAGACAGGAGTAAGAAACCATGATTAAACACAGTGCAGAAAATGAACGAATAAAGCGCAACTACTTCGCCTATTTGAAGGAAGCGAAGCGGCACAGCGAGCCAACCGTGGATGCTGCTGCCAAGGCTCTCAGCCGGTTCGAAGAATACACAGGATATCGGGATTTCAAAGCATTTCATTTCGGGCAGGCAGTGGCGTTTAAGAGGCATCTGGCCGAACAGAAGGGCCAGCGTTCCGGCGAGAAGTTGAGCAAGGCGACGCTGCACGCCACGCTGAAGCAATTGCGGGCCTTCTTCTTTTGGCTCGCAGGCAGCCAGGATATAAGGCACGTCTTCAGTATTCCGATGCGGACTATTTCAATTTATCCGATAAAGAGACACGCATCGCCACAGCTCATCGGGAACAGCAAGTGCCGACGCTGGAGCAAGTGAAGCACGTTATTCAGGGGATGCCGGACGCGACCGAGATTGAGCGTCGCAATCGCGCGCTGGTTGCTTTTACTCTTTCGACGGGTGCGCGGGACTCGGCCATTGCTTCGCTGAAGGTGAAGCATCTGGACTTGATTGAGGGTTGCGTTTTTCAGGACGCGCGCGAAGTAAAGACGAAATTCAGTAAGACGTTTACGACTTATCTTTTTCCCGTGGGAGATGAGATTCGGCAGATTGTGGCGGAGTGGGTACGCTATCTGCGGGAAGAGAAGCTGTGGGGCAACGATGATCCGCTCTTTCCGGCAACGCGCATCGTGGTAGGAGCAAGCCAGCAATTTGAAGCGGCGGGACTCGAACGGAAACACTGGAGCAGCGCATCTCCGATCCGGACGATATTCCGTGAGGCATTTGAACACGCTGACTTGCCGTATTTTCAACCGCACAGTCTCAGAAAGACGCTGGTGAACCTTGGCCAGAAGGTCTGTCAGTCCCCGGAAGAGTTCAAGGCTTGGAGCCAGAACCTTGGGCATGAACAGGTGCTCACTACGTTTATGAGCTATGGCACGGTTCCGAAGAATCGGCAAGGGGAAATTATCCGGGAATTAAGCCATGCCCGACAGTCCGCGCAAACCGACACAATAGAGCTTGCGAAAGCTCTGCTCAGCCAACTAAAAGCCGAAGGTGTAAGTCTTTCTCCAAGTGAGTGATCTACCTACGCGACCGAGCCACGAAATGGCAGCACTTTTCCGCCGCGTTGCGTATGCTCCAGAAAGTCAGCCCACTCCTGCATCATCCTGGCGCGCGGCTCCAGGTAAAGCGCGTGATTGTAAGCCGCGCTTACCGCATTGCGCGGGGAGTGTGCGAGTTGCAGTTCAATGTGTGCGTGTTCGAAACCTTGCTCATGCAGAATGGTCGATGCGACGCCACGGAAGCCGTGGCCGGTCATGCGTCCCTTGTACCCCATCCTCTCCAGCGCCTTCAGGATTGTGTTATTGCTCATCGGCTTTTTGAGGTCGCGATCTCCCGGGAAGAGGAAATCTTCCTTGCCGGTAAGCGGGCGGAGTAAGTCCAGAACCTCTATTGCTTGCGAAGACAGTGGAACGATATGTGGAGTCCGCATCTTCATCCGTTCAGCAAGAATGTCCCATCGCTTTGCTTCAAGGTCAAACTCGCTCCAGCGCGCGCCGATCAGTTCGGATGTACGAACGAACGTCATAGCCATCAGCTTTATCGCCAAACGGGTTACGGGCGTCCCCTGATAGACCTCAATCGCGCGCAGCAGGCCCGGCAAATCTTTCGCATCGATACGAGAGTAGTTGGTCTTCGGAGCCGATTTCAGAACATCGGCGGGCTTGAAATCGGCTGCCGGATTCCGCTTGCAGTAACCGTGTGCGCCAAGCATCCGCTCATCCCAGGAGGAGTTCTCGGTCAAGCGGTTGTCGGCTATCAGGAAGGCCATGCGTTGCGACTCAGTGAGATGACTCAGCTTGATAGCCGGCACCGTATCCCATCCGAGCCTGCGTGCAGCCAGCAGCCGCCCATGACCAGCGATGACCTTCTGCTCGTCATCGATCAGGAGGGGGACGTTAAAGCCAAACGACTCGATACTCTGAGCGATCTGGCGCACCTGTTTGTCGGTATGAACGCGCGGGTTTCGCGGGTCGGGTTTCAGGGATATGGTATGGAGGTAGATAACCTCCAAGGACGTTGTCGACAATCGCATTGCTTACTTGGCTTTCAAGCTGAGCAAAGGTAGCATAGGCACAAAAATGTACTCTGCTTTTCGGCGCCCACTTACTATCTTTCTCGGCGCCGAGTTATATAAGTAATTGGCCAAAATCGGCTAATTCGATTGGCGCCCAGTCCGGAATTTTCTACTCAATATTCACGAGAACAGATCACATCCGCTAGGACGACTTCACAGTACCTATTGAGATCTACGCCTTCCATTCCCGGGCTATGTGCCCGGCGCAGGATTCCGCACCTTACGCGGGCGGCGTGGAACGGCGACTTTGATCAGGGAATGGGCCAGCCAACCGGCGCTTAGAAAAGTACCGAGCGGCTCAGCGATTCTCGCTGAGCCGCCGGTAGTACTCCGCCACTGAATCCTGATACCCCGCAGGAACAACGTAGGGTTTGCCCGTACGCGCTTCAGGCGGAGTGCCATCGCGTTGCAATTGGAGCTCGATGCGATCGACGGAACTCAGTACCTCATGGTACATCTGCTCGACCATCGCCGGATTGCCAGGGAAGCGGCTTGGGTCAAGCTGCTTCATCTGTAACGTCAGATCCTGTACCTCTTTCCTGGCATGCGAATCGCCCTTAACCATCTGGCCTAGCTGGCTCAGCTCACGCATACCCTGCCGATACATGCGTTCAGTGTCGGCAGGGTTGCCGGAGGCATCAGTTGGCACCGCCCGCTGGCCCGCCTGACGGTAGCGATTGTTGCCGGTGTTGATGTTGTCCCATACGGTGCCGTCCACTCCGCCGCCACCGTACCGAATATCCCCGCTCTGTTCGCCGCGCTGGGGGTTTGTATCGTCTGGCTGCCAGCCAGGGCCACCCGCCTGTTGCCGGCCCCCTTGCAGGTTCTGGCCTTGTTGCTGACCGCGAGCCAGCTGGCCCTGTTGTTGTCCGTTGCTGTTCGAATGGCCCCGCTGGCTGTCGCTCTGGTTGCTGCTTTGGCCCCGCCGACCGGTGCGGTCCTGCCGATTGCTCTGTCCCGGCTGTCGGCCGTTGCCGCGCCGTGAAACAGCCATCGCCTCCAGTTGGCTGCGCAACCGCTCGACCTGACTGAGCGCCGCAGTCTGATCATCTTGTCCAGCGCCGTCCTCGCGCTGGCCGGGTTTGCGTTGCCCTATGCCCTGTTGCGCCTGGTGTAGTTGCTGACTCAGTCTTCCGAGTCCCTGAGCGATCTCCTTCTCCGTGCCATTGGAGTTCGGATTGATGCCGCCACGCAGCCAGTCGGCGGTCCGCTGCACATGGTTGTCCAGGTCGGACTGGTCCATCTCTGTCAGCGCATCGCGGAGCTTCTGGGCGACGCCCGGCTGGTTCGGAGCCATCTCGCGAGCGGCGTCGCGTACGTTCTTCTGCAGCTTCGAAAGATCGTTGGAGAGCTGCTGCCGGTCGCCGGCCAGCTGGTTACGCTCGCGCAGACGCGCCATCATGCTGTCCCGGTCCATCGTACCCCTATCGTTCGACTGATTCGCGAGCTTGTCAATTCGGTCCGACTGCGCGCGTTCTTCCTGGGTGAGTCGCTCCGCCTCGTGCGAGAGCGAGCCCAGCTCTCCGGATGCGAGCTGCTGTTGCGTCCCGCCCAGCAGGTTTGTCGCTTCCCGCAGACGTTCAGCAGCCTGCCTGGCGGCGTCCGCGCTCTGGGGTCCGCCGCTGCGCTTCATCGCGTCGCTCGCCTGCCGCAACCGGCTCAGCGCCTGCTCGATCCTCTGGTCGGAAGATTGTGATGACTGGCCGGAAGCCCGGCCGTTCTGCTGTCCGCCACTCTGCTGCTCGTTTTGTTGCTGGCGGCCCTGCTGCCCCGGGGCCTTCTGAGCCAGCTGTTCCATCTGGCGCTGCAGTTCTTCAGCTTCGCGGTGCAGCATCTCCTGCTGCCAGCGCTCCTGGAAGCTCTGCTGCGTATTGTGTTGTTGATTGGCCAATTCCTCTTGCCGCTTCGCAAGTGCATCGAGCTTCGCGAGCGCGTCTTCTACATTTTTTTTGTGCTGCTCTGCCGGGGAGGTGGTCTGTGTGGTCTCATATTGGTTCTTTTCCGTGTCCAGCTCAAGGTCGAACAGACTGGCCAGATCGCGTCCCGCGCTGTTGGCGCTCCCACCGCCTCCGCCACCCTGCTGGCCAAAAGCAACCTGAATCTGTCGGAACGTGGCCTCTGCATGCAGCAGAGCTTGCAGCGCCTTCTGTTCGAGAGAAATCGCATCCTTCCACTGCATGCCCTTGAGCTTGTCCGCCGACGGAGCCATAGCCTCGGCTGCGGTTTGCATATCCTTTTCGAAACCGGTGAACTCCTCATTGGCCGCGGAGAGATCGCGGCTCTCCATGCGAGCCGAAAGCGCCGTCACCTGGTCGCGCAGCTTCTGCTGTGCCTCCGAGAGGAACTGCCCTGCAACGGCGGCATCCTTCGCAGTTGCGGATTTGTCGTTCTGCTGCTTCCACGTCGCGGCAATTAGTTCCTTCTCACGCTTGGATATCTCGGTCTGGTTGTTCTGCCCTCCTCCTCCTCCTCCACCTGTGCCGCCACCGCTCTGCTGCGACTGCGAAAACTCACGCTCAAATGGATCGGCCTGAATGAACTTGATATCGGTGCGGGACTCGCCATGGCCATCCCGCGCCGTTGCATAGAGGCTCACCAGGTCGCCGGGCGCCAGCTTGAAATCTTCGAGTCGCAGGGTATAGGAGGCGTCCGCATCTTTCGCGCCGGAAGCTTTGAGCAGGCTCACGTCGCGATCGGGTCCTCCATTTACGGAGTAGTGCAGACGCACGTCATTCAGTCCGAATCGATCGGCTGCCTTCACCCCGACGGTTACTTCTTCAATCGGACTGGCACGATAGTCTCCGCCAGGACGGTCAATGGCAACATCTGGCGGCATCACCTTGTCGGTCGAGATAAAGTAGTCCTCCCCCAGCCGCACCGGTTGACCTTCATCAGTAGCCGCAACATGATAGGCGCCATCCTTTTCCATATGGAGGGTGCCCCGATAGTTGTTCCCCTCGCCACCCGCGAGTTGAATCGTCTTGCCATCGTCGAGCGTTAGTTGTCCGTTCTTCAGCGGACGGTCCATCTCGACCTCGATTGCGGCGTCCGTCCCTTCGATCGCGCGCAGATCTCCCGAATGTTCTTCGGTAACCGGCTTCATTCCGGTCCACTTCGGATAGTGATACATGACTCGAATCCCCTTGACGGAGGGAAGGTCTACCACACGCACTTTGTAGTGCGGCGAAACCAGCGGTCCGGCGGCCACGTAATACTCGACGTTCTCCGGCAGGCCAGTGAAGACGAACTGATACGCCGCCGTACCGCCATTGTCTGGCGATGCCTGCATGGTGACGGGCTCCCACACGCTTGCGCTCTGATAGTGGGCGAATATCTTCGCGCTCTCCGGCCTCATGCCGGTGACGCGCGCCGTGATGAGTTGATCGCTGTTGCGCCGTACCGTAATGTCACCCGGCGCTACGGTTATAGCGTAGAGCGGGGCCACATCCTTCTTAGGCCCCGTCCAAAGCAGCGAAGCGCCGTAGCCGACATATCCTGGTCCAGCCGTGACCATCCATATCAGCACGCCAAGACACGCAAGGCCCGCGCCACCCAAAGCAAAGAGGCGATTGTCCGGAACCAGCGATGACGGCGCTGCACCGTGCGTTCGCGCAAGCGTGTCCACGGCGAGCAATTCGAGAAAGGGGTCACCTTCGCGCTCACGCTCATGGAAAGTCGTGAGCCTCTCCTCAAGCTCCGGATGCGCGACTTCGACTGCGCGCACAGCCCATGTTCGGGTCAGGCGAATCAGCGGAAGCGCGAGCCAAACAGCCGTGACTACTGCGAGCACGACGAGCATCGCAAGGCGAGCGTCTGTAACTCCTCTCGTCGGAAAGGCATAGCGGTTAAGCAAAAGCACCAAGGCAACTGTGACAATCAGAGCAGTCGCGGCGAAGATTGCCGCGCCGTGCAACCACGCCCCCAGTCGCAACCTGCGCTGCAGCCGCGTGATGTAGGAGTTGAGCTCATTCTGCTTGCTCATACTTCCTCCCGCTGCGTGCCCATGTAGCCGCTGGCCACTGCGGTCTCCGCCAGCGCGACCAGCAATGCAAGTAGCATAACGTACCACCATAGGCTTATGGGACGGGATTTCGCATCGGCGACAGCAATCTTGTCTGCCTGTTTAGGCGCGCCGCTCTTGCTTCCGCTCCAAAGCTGTTGCACATCCGGTGCAATCGGCTCCAGGTCCGATTCCCGCCTGTCGGGGTTAACTCCAATGATTGCATCACGTCCATTCGCAAAACGAATCTGATAAAAACCGGCGCGCTGTAACCGGAAGGTCTGCGCGGTGCGGGCCTCTGCGAGCGAGAGCGGTCGTTGTCCGTCAAGGTCGATGACCTCGACACTCGCCACTTCACCCTTTGGCTCGGTAGCGGAGCGGAGTTGTACGAACGAATCGACCAGGCGGGAACCACTCAGCGCGTCGCTGCCTGAAAGATATCGAGCCATCTTATCCACGAACGCCACAAAGACCGGGTGCAGCGGCAGATCGTTGGTCAGATTCTCCAATCCTGAAGTAAGCAACAATATATGTCCTTCGCCCATGCGCCTGTCGAGCAGTAGGGGCGTGCCATCGCTCAGTCGCGCCGCAACGCGCGCATGTTGGGGATCCACTGTCACAGCGTAGAAGAACTTTGTCTCCGCCCAGCCGCCATTGTCACGCCCGGGTTGCGCCTGTTCGAGCGCCGGATGTGTGAAATCAACCTGGCCGACTGTCGCCGCAGCGCCATTGCGCGCGTAGTCATGCGTGTCCTTCACATCGCCCGCCCACAGCGGGATACGCATGTGGGACCTGGCGCCTGGTCCCAAAGCAATAAGAACGCTGCCCCCTTTCGAGACATACTGCTCGAGCGTATGCTCGAAGATCGATGGCAGCGAGACCGCATTGGACAGCACGACAAAGGCGTACTTTGAGGCGTCGATATCCGTGGTCTGCTCCGCCGCCATCGGCTGCAGTACATATGCTCCCTGCGCAGCGGCGGAAAGCGCCGAGCTGAAGTACAGCGTCGCCCGCGTATCGTTCGCAGCGCGCACGAAGAGTACCCGCTCAGGGTCCGAACGGCGCACTGCGAAGACGCTTGCGTCGTCTGCAGGAAAAGCGTCATGGTTTTCTAGCCGCACCTCGCAGCGATTGAAGCCATACCCCATACCGAGCGGGGCGAACTCTACTGAAGCGCGTCCACTAGCCGGCACGTTCACCTTGCGCGTCGCCGCTACTTTGCCATTCACAACCAGCGTCACCGTCTTTTCAGTTGCGGGTGTGCTGAACCCCGCCACAACGGCTTGAACGCGGGACTGCCGCGGGTCCTTTGGATCCTCAAGCTCCGCCGGCGCGCTCACGCTCTCTACTGTCCAGTTGGGAAGCGGAGTGCCATTCGCTATCGGATGCAGGATCAACGTCGCGCTCGCTGGCATTACCATCTCGGCAAAGTTTGCCGGCATTGCCGTCCGTTGCATATCGCTGAAGAGATGCACGTCGATCGGTACGTGTACCATTTCGGCCATAGCGCGAACGCTCCTGCCAAACTCACCGAAGTTTGCGCGGCCATCCCCGGGTTGAATGCTCTCGATCGCCGAGTGCAACTGCGCCTCATCGGAAATCGGCTGTGTCAGCATCTGTAGCTGTCCTCCCAAGGTCATCACCTGTGCCTTCTGCGAATGGGGCTTTGTAGCGAGCAGCTGAAGCGCCTGTTGCTTCGCGTCTGCGAAGCGCGTTCCTGCGCGCATACTGAACGAATCATCCAACACAATCAATGACAGGTGACCGGCTGTGTCTGTAGCGGGGCGCCGCACAAATGGATTCGCAAACGCCAGCACAATCAGCAGCAATAATGCGAATCGCAGAGCAAAGAGAAGGAGGTACCGCAACCGTCGGTGACGCGTTGAGCTCTGCGTTCCGCGCTCGAAAAACATCAGTGAGCTCACCGGTCGTGGTATGGTCACATGCTTGCGCAACAGATGTACGAATACCGGAACAGCCAGCGCCGCAAGGCCCGCTAGAAACCATGGCGCAAGAAATCCCATCAGTTGCCCTCCTGCCGCAGCGTCAAATATTCACGCAAGGCCGCATCGAGAGGTTGATCGGTAACGATCATCTGATAATCCATGCCCGCCCCCCGCGTGCGCGAGCGAAGCTGCTCAATATGCGCCTCCATCTTCGCGCGATACGTAGTCTTCGCGTACGCGGGGATAACTTCGATCTTCTGGTCGGTTTCAAGATCCACCAGAATGGCGGGCGCATTCAGTACGGGCCGCACCTCTTGTGGGTCGAGGATGTGAAAGAGCACAACATCGTTGCCGCGGAAGCGCAGCGGTTCGATGGCACGCACAATCTTCTTCGGTTCCTCGTAAAAATCGGAGATAACAATCACGATGCCGCGCCGGTGCAGTAGCGATTGGAAGTGCTGCAGCGGCTTGCCAAAGTCCGTGCGCGCGCGGGGCTCGGCCCGTTCAAGCCCCGCGAAGAGCCGCGCAAGCTGGCCCTGCCGCGTCGATGGCCGTATGTACTCCCGCACCTCATCGTCAAAGACGATGAGCCCCGCAGCATCGCGCTGGTTGCGGATAGCGAGATAGAAGAGTGACGCCGCGATGAAGCGCGCGTAATCCATTTTTTTGAGAGGACCCGACGTGTACAGCATCGAGTTACTTGCATCGAGCAGAATGGCTAGCTGGCTGTTCGTCTCGCCGCGATAGCGTTTCAGGTAGGAGCGTTCAGTGCGTGCGAAGAGGTTCCAGTCTACGTAGCGCAGATCGTCACCGGGCACGTAGGCGCGGTACTCGGCGAACTCCTGGCTAAAGCCGAAGTCCGGCGAACGATGCAGGCCGGCCATAAAGCCATCCACCACCGTCTTAGCCAGCAGGTCCAGCGAAGAGATGCTGGCCAGCACTGCCGGATTGAGGAATCGCTGCATCATCTCTCCTTCGGGCGAGGTACGTATTCGATGACCCGCTTCAGAATCTCGTCCGCGTCGATACGCTCGGACTCCGCGTGGAAGTTAAGCAGGATGCGATGCCGCAACACGGGCACAGCGAGCGACGTGATGTCGTCATATGTGACGTGATAACGATTTCGCGTGAGTGCCCGCGCCTTCGCGGCCAGCGCGATGAATTGCGCCGCGCGGATGCTCCCTCCATAGTTCACGTACTTCTTCACAAAGTCGGAGGCATTCTCGCTCCTCGGCCGCGTAGCGCGCACGAGGCTCACTACATATCGCGCGAGCGAATCTGCGATCGGCACCATACGCACCAGCTGCTGAAAGTCGAGCAGCTCTTCTGCCGAAGTGACCGGCTTGATACTTGCCACATGGGCCGTAGTCGTAAGGTCCACAACCTTCAGTTCGTCCTCGGCGCTCAAATAATCCAGAATGGAGTTGAACAGGAAACGATCCAGCTGTGCTTCCGGCAGCGGATACGTCCCTTCCAGTTCAATGGGGTTCTGCGTGGCCAGCACGAAGAACGGCGCGGGCAATTGATAGATGTGTCCGCGTACCGTGCAGGAACGTTCCTGCATCGCCTCAAGCAGCGCCGCCTGCGTCTTAGGCGATGTGCGGTTGATCTCGTCCGCAAGCAGAATGTTGCCGAAGATGGGGCCTTCTACGAAGGTCCACTTTCGATGCCCCATAGCCAGGTCTTCTTCGATGATGTCGGTTCCCGTTATGTCGGACGGCATCAGATCAGGTGTGAACTGAATGCGCCGAAACTCGAGACCCAGAGCCTCGGCGATAGTACGCACCATGAGCGTCTTCGCCGTTCCCGGCAGGCCGGTCATCAGGCAGTGCCCGCCTACAAAAAGCGCTATCAGCACCTGGTCCAGAACGTCGTCCTGTCCTACAATCGCTTCACGCACCTGTCGCACAATGCTTTCGCGTACTTCGTGAAAGCGTTCAACCCGCTGCTGAAGTTGTGCTGCGTCCGGATTCAAGTCGGCAAAAGTAGCCATCGATTTCGCCCTCGTTAGTTATTTTTCGGGTGATTGATTCAACTCCAGCAACAGCTTTTGCGCCGGACGATAGCCGGGTGCCGCTTCCAGCGCGGCCAGCACGCTCTCCTGAGCTTTGTCTCTCTGCCCTGCCGCAAGGTAGGCCTGCGCAAGATGAAACTCCGCGCCTGCCTTGTCCAGCGGATTCGAAGCCACAACCGCCACATACTCGCGGATCGCGCCGTCATACTGCTTCTGTGCATAAAGCAATTCGCCCAGCCGGCGGTGTAGTTCCTCATCTTTGACCGGATAGATATAGTTCAGGCGCTCCAGAGTGGCGGCAGCCTCAGCTTGTTGCCCGGAGGCATCCTCAAGCGTAGCCAGCCGCTTCAGGGCATAAGGCTTTTGACCACCTTCATGTTCGTAAGCACTAAGCGCCGCCGATTCGGCCTTTGCATCGCCCTTTGCTTTGTCCGCATCAGCCATCAGTTCATAGACGTTCGCGTCGCCGACGTATTCGGGGTACATTGCCAAAACCGCAGGCCCCTGCGCCAGCACGGCGTCATACTGCTTTTGTTCCGATGCAGTTACAACTGTCTTCAACTTCTCGCGCCAAGCGTCGAAGTGCGCAGCTTCTGCGCCGTATTTCTTGTTGATCCACGCAAGGTAGTGTTTGTCGAATTCCTCCGGCGTCAGTCCAAGGTCCTGCTGTACAACCTGCGGCGTCGTTTGCACCTTTGCGTACGAATGGACCATCTCCAGCAGTTTCTCTTCGCCCCACTTCTCTTTCACGAAGTCACAAATGCTGCCCGCTTGAAAATACGAGACCGCAATCTGCGATGGATACTCCGGATAGACGAAGCCGCGGTCCAGCTTCGCAATTGACAACAGTCTCTTATCGCGAATCGCGATGAGAACCTCAGGCGTGGCGCGATTACTCCATTCAGCAGAGCGTTCGCCCTCTTCATGGACCGCCAATCCCTCAGTGAACCAGCGCGGTACGCGATGGTTGGTGGCTGTCAAGATGTAGACGTGGCTCATCTCATGCCAAAGCGTCGCGCCCCAATTGAAGTCGCCGGGCCTGCGCGCAGACGGGCTGTCCATCGCAACGATTTCTCCGAAGGTTACGCCAAGCGCGCCGAGCCCAGGCATTCCCATCGTGCGCACAGCGAAGTCCTCGTGATTTGGATAGACCTCAACTTGCACCGGGCCAGGTAGTTTCATTCGGTATTTCTTGTCATACGTCGCCAGAATCGTGTGCAGTTCTGCCTGCAGATAAGGCCGTAACAACTCGGCCTCCGTCTTGTTCAATCTGAGAATCGTCGCATCGTCGCGAAAGGTTTCGAAATTTTTATAGCTATCCAACAAGCGCAGGCTGTTCACTGTCGCGGCGTCCCGATGGCCGTTGTTATAACTCAGCTCCAGCTCCTTCAGCGGTTCGTCTATTTTTCCAAGCCTCATAAGATCCAGACCAAGCGCTGAATGCGCCGGCCACAACCGCGGGTCGGCTGCGACTGCCTTGCGGTAGTACGTCACCGCGTCCTCATAGCGATAGTGCATCTCGAGCTGATGCGCCACTAGCGCATAACCTTCGCCATAGTGGGAGTTAATCGCGGCAATCTTCGCGAACCACGCATCCGGATTGCGATCATCAATCAGTTCCACCGCGGCATGGATCGCCATCGCATCCAGAGCGTCATCTTCCAATGCAATCGCTTTGTCGGCCTCTGCTGTAGCCGCGTCGCGATCATCATTCTCAAGCGCAAGCTCTGCCATCAATTCATGCGCCGCGGCCAGCTTGGGATAGAGCACAACGGCCTTCTCTGCGTACTCGCTCGCTTTGCCATCAAAGCCATCCGCCGAGACAATCGCTAGCCCCAGATAGGCCTGAGCGTTCGTCGGCTCCTTCGCGAGTGCTTCATGGAACAGATCGGCGGCCTCGGGATTATTGAAGCGTTGGTGCAACAACATGCCCCACTCCACTTTGTAAATCGCCTTGCTGTTCGCCGGTTGCGTGGCCAGGCGGAACTGTCCGTTCGCCTGCTCCCAATCTTCAAGCCCCCAGAAGCCTTCGGCCCGCGCGTACGCATCGTTGCTGCGGGTCAATCCCTCAAAACACGACTGTGCCTCCGCGCGATGCCCATGCTTGCGCAACGACCAGCAGTCTGCAGGCACAGCCGCCTCCGCTGCAACGGTGCAGGCCAACAACAGCGCAAGAAAGAGCGTCATGCGTCTCATCTGTCGAGATCCTCCTGCACTCTTGCCAGATCCAGTAATGCGGTTGCTAGCTGCTTCTTGTAATCCGCGGGATCCATCGCCGCCTTCTGATATTTCAGCGCGTCGATCTTCTGCTCGAGCTCCTCCTTCTTCGCCAGCAGGTCACGTTTCGCTGGATCGTTCGCTGCCTGCTGACTTCCCCCAAGGCGGAGCACTGTGAAACTCGACATCAGCACTCCTTGCCCACTACTGGCCTCGCGCACCGCTTCTCCATGTCCGACATCATCGAAAACCGCATGCTCTGTTGCTAGCCGCTTCTGCGAGTCGTAGAACGCAGTCGTTTTCTTCGTCGCATAGGTGAAAGCCTCCATGGCACTGATGGAGTCGCTTTTGTCCGTGTCGGCAGCCGGATCCTGCAAAGCTTCCACCCAGTAGCGCGCAAAGACAGTTGCGTTTTTCTCCGTGCCCGACTTCGTAGCCGCAATTACTGCGCGCCCTGGTCGCTCGATCGCCTGTACCCCCCCGCCGCTGGCGCTGGTCGTGTTGACGACGAGTTGATGCCGCGCGGGAATACGGTTGCACATCGCGGCGAGATCAGCGCCGGTCACATCCGGCCCCACCAGGTTGAACTTATACTCGATGCCATCGAAGGAGCCATGACCGATCATAATGAGTACAAAATCGTCCTCTGCCTTGGCATCGTGTGCCACTGCAGCCAGTGTGTCCTTCAACTGCGACGCGGTTGCCTGCGCACCCGTCAGCGTATAGACATGTGCCGTGGCTCCCGCGGTTTTAAATATTTTGTCCAAATCCTTCGCCGCAGCCGTGAAGCGTTGCTCGTAATCCGGCTCACCGCCAAGACCGGCTACGGTCACGTAGTAAATCGCCGCACGCGCCTGCACCGCGAACACAACGACCGCTGCGAAGACAGTTGTACGGAGAGAGATGCGGTTCATACGACACCCCACTTGCGACGCAGCAGCCACTCGGCAATCAGTAACCCCAGCAGAAGGAGAAATACGATTGGCATATTCCACAACTCGTTTGTCGTGCGTACCGAAATTCCCGCCTCCGAATATGAGATGTCGCGCGGTAAATCCTTCAGTTCCGAGGGCCCCCAGTAACGGCCGCCGGTCTGCGCTGAAAGCTGTTCCAGTAATGTACGGTTCTGTTCCGTATGGAAATTCTCCGCGACGCCGTCCTCCCGCTGGAAGGTCAGCACGTCGCGGCCGAGCTCCTGCGGTTTGCTACCGGTGGATCCCGCCGTGACCTCCGCCAGATACGCTCCTGGCTTATCAGCGCTCCACTCTGCCTCATACCGGCCCGGCGTGTCCTGCGATGGCGCGAGATCAAGCATCGCGCTCACACCCTCCGGGCCGACAATGTGCGCCGTCACACGTACATCCGGGGCAGGCTTGAACTCTCGGTCATGCACCTGCGCGGAAATCCGTACATGACCCTCGTCCATCAGAGTTTGCGCTGGCATGGTGGCAGTCACCAGGCCGGGTGAATCCGCAACCAGCCAGCGCAAAAGCTGCTGCCAGAACAGATCATGCGAGGGATCGCCCAGAGCCTCGCTCATCTGCCACCGCCATGTGCCACCAGTCGCCATGATGGCGGTGCGGCCGTGTCCATAACTCTGCGTAATCAGCAGCGGCAGCTTGCGACGGCCGACGTTCATCTCTGCAAGTACAGTTGCGCCGGGTTTTGGCGAGCCCGGATCCTCATAATCGGCCAGATAAGTCAGCTTCTTCCAGCGCTGGGCATTCTTCACCGGATCCTCCAGCAGCCGTGTGATGGGGGAATCCATACCCTCCGCCGTCAACTCCACAGACGCCGAGTTGCGATGAAAATTATTGCGGCCCGCAGGCAGAAACGTAGGCAGCAACGTGTTCATCATCGAGGCGCCCCAGCCTCCATCACTCAACGATGACCGGCCACCGAGGAAAAGTACCCCGCCGCCACGCCGATCGACATATTCGCGCAACAGCTCCTGTTGCAGCGGTGTGAAGTAATCGGCATCGACGGAGCCCACAATGATGCCGGCG
>Ga0207705_10001231_pt1 | contig 20618 bp, 17 predicted proteins | sample KBSC13metaG_FD_184314 | JGI IMG/M metagenome (GOLD analysis project Ga0207705, IMG submission 184314) | Corn rhizosphere microbial communities from Kellogg Biological Station, Michigan, USA - KBS C1-3 metaG (SPAdes) (version 2) | ecosystem: Host-associated > Plants > Roots > Rhizosphere > Soil ... | reverse complement strand
GGGGATCCGTTGCCTAGAAAGACAGCCGCGCGGGCAAAAACGCGGGTTTGCCGTCCGTTTCGGCCGCTGCAATCCCGGCTGGGCAGCTGACGGATGGCGGATAGCTCGCTCCCATCGTCGACACTCCCCGGCGAGGCCAGCGGTTTGACAGCCGCTCCGGGCGCTCGCGCCTGGGTCGTACTCGGCATGTTGTGCTTCGTCTACGTGCTGAACTTTCTCGACCGCTCCTTGCTGTCGATCCTCGCCAAGCCCATCGAGGACTCGCTGCATATCACCGATGGCCAGCTTGGTCTGATCAGCGGGCTCTTCTTCGCACTCTTCTATTGTCTTATTTCCATTCCCATCGGCTGGCTCGCCGACAAGACGAACCGTGTCTGGGTGTTGACGGCCGCGTGCGCGATCTGGAGCGGCGCGACCATGGCCTGTGGCCTTGCCGCGAATTACGGACAGCTCGCCGCCGCACGCATGGCCGTGGGTTTCGGCGAGGCCGGCGGCGTGCCGCCTTCCTACGCGATCGTCTCCGATTACTTCCCATCGGGCCGCCGCGGGACGGCGCTCAGCATCTATAACCTCGGTCCGCCAATCGGCGCTGCGCTGGGAACGGCATTCGGCGCATCCATCGCCGCAACCTATAGCTGGCGCGACGCCTTCATTGTCTTGGGTTCGGTCGGCCTGCTCGCGGCGCTGCTTCTGCGGATCATTGTTCGCGAACCCGTTCGCGGCGGCCTCGATCGTCCCGCCGAACAAACGGCCAAGGAATCCGCGCCCGGCTTCTGGCAGACGATCGTCACGTTCTTCTCCAAACGCTCGCTCGTGCTCGCCGCACTGGGAAGCGGCGTCACGCAAATCGTCACTTATGGCGCGGGCGGCTTCACGACGCTCTTCCTCATGCGCGAGAAGGGCATGACGCTCGAGGAAGTCGCGATCTGGTCCGCGCTTGTCACCGGCATCGGCATGAGTGCGGGAATTTTCGTCTCCGGACGAGTGCTCGACCGCTTCACCCGCCGCTGGAAACAGGCCTATGCGCTGGTGCCGGCGGCATCGCTCACCTTGGCGATCCCGTTCTTCGTCGGATTCATCTGGGCGCCGACATGGCAGCTTGCGCTGGTTTTCCTGATCGGCCCATTCTTCCTGAACTTCTTCTATCTCTCGTCATCGGTCACGCTCGTTCAGGAGGAGGTCCGGCCCGACCAGCGTGTCATGTCCGGCGCATTGCTGCTGCTGGTGATGAACCTGATGGGTATGGGCATCGGCCCGACCTTTGTCGGCGCGGCGAGCGATTACTTTCACGCAAGCCATCCCCACAATTCCCTGCAGCTCGCCTTCTGGCTGCTCGTGCCATTCTACCTGGTCGCAATCGCGATCTTCTTGTGGTTGGCGCGCGTGCTCAAAAGTGAAAACCACGCAAGCGGAGACCAACTCGGATGATCGCGCGCCGTCTTATCCTCTGCCTCACAACCGCCCTCGCCGTCGCCGCCGCCTCCGCATCGCAGGCTGAACAAGCGGCCACGGTGAATGCGCCCGCGGGTCAACTGCAAGGCGCGGCCGAAGGCACAGTGCAGGTCTTCAAAGCCATCCCCTATGCGTTGCCACCGGTTGGACCGCTTCGCTGGAAGGCGCCCGTGCCGATGCCGCGCTGGTCCGGCGTCAAAAGCGCCACCGAATACGGCCCCGAATGCGTTCAGCCCAAGGGCACGCTTTCGAACATCTATTCGGCGCCCCCGCTTCCCATGAGCGAGGATTGCCTGACGCTGAACATCTGGGCGCCGGCCCACGCGCGCAAAGCGCCGGTGTTTTTCTGGATCTATGGCGGCGCTCTGTGGGGCGGCGCCAATCGGGACCCGCTCTATGACGGCGCGCAAATGGCCAAGCGCGGCATCGTCGTGGTGACGATCAACTATCGTTTGGGCGTGCTCGGCTGGTTGGCCCATCCCGAACTCAGCGCGGAATCGCCGCTCAATATCTCCGGCAATTACGGCCTGCTGGACCAGATCGCGGCGCTGCACTGGGTCAAAAACAACATCGGCGCCTTTGGTGGCGATGCATCGAATGTGACGATTGCCGGCGAGTCCGCCGGCGGTCTCAGCGTGATGTATCTGATGGCGTCGCCCGACGCGCGGGGGCTGTTTGCCAAAGCCATCGCGCAGAGCGCCTACATGATTTCCACGCCCGCGCTGAAAAAAAGCGAGCATGGCATGGCTTCCGCCGAAGATGGCGGTGTCAAGCTTGCGGCCGCGCTGCACGCACCCGATATCGCAGCTCTGCGTGCAATGGACCCCGAAGCACTCACCGCCGCAGCGGCGAAAGCAGGCTTTGGGCCGTTCGGCGCGGTCGATGGCCACATCCTGCCGGCGCAGCTCGTTGACGTTTTCGACAAGGGCGAACAAGCGCCTGTGCCGATCCTCGCCGGATTCAACGCCGGCGAAATCCGTTCGCTCCGGATTCTCGCACCGCCGCCGCCCGCAAACGCCGCGGAATACGAGAAAATCATACACGCGCGTTATGGCGACCTCGCGGACGAATTCCTGAAGTTCTATCCCGGCACCAATCTGCAGGAGAGCGTGTGGGCGACGACGCGCGACGCGCTCTATGGCTGGACAGCGGAGCGGCTCGTCAGAAAGCAGACGGCCATCGGTCAACCATCCTTCCTCTACTTCTTCGATCACGGTTATCCCGCGGAGGACACCGCCGGATACCACGCGTTCCACGGAAGCGAATTGCCGTTCGTGTTCGGCACGATGGATCGCACGCCGCCGCTCTGGCCGAAGATTCCGGCAACACAGGAAGAAGCAAAGCTATCCGACGCGATGCTCGACTATTGGAGCAGCTTCGCCCGTACCGGCCACCCGCAGGCACAGGATGCACCCGCGTGGCAGCCCTTCGGAACGGCGCAGGCTTATATGGATTTCACGGATGCGCCGCATCCGGCCGATCATCTTCTGCCCGGCATGTATGCGTTGCATGAAGAAGCGGTTTGCCGCCGCAAGGCCGGTGGCGATCAACCCTGGAATTGGAATGTGGGCATCGTCTCGCCGCCGCTTCCCGACCGGAAGAGCTGCCGCTGATCCGCTGACTATTTCTGCAGCGCCGCGAAACCCGCAGCCATGAAATCGGCCATGCGGGCTTTCACGGCCTTGAGGTCGTCCGACTTGCAGAGCCCGCCCGAAAGCCGGTCGAGACGACCGCTGCGCGACAGCGAATGCATGAAGCTGCCAGTCACAAAGTGGTAGCCCCAGAAAATGTCTTCTTCGGGAACGTTCGGCAGCGCTTTCTTCAGCAAGCCGATCAGGCGCAATACCACCGGATCGAAATGTTCGTCGAACATGGCGCCGCCTTCCGGCGTGTTCGACAGCTGCGAACCAAAGGCGCCGTAATTTTTCCAGCCTTCACCGCCGCTCATATAGAGATCGAAGTCGGTGTCCAGAAAGACGTGCAGCGCGCCGGCGACCGTCGGCTTGCCCTTGGCTTCTTTTTCATACTGGTCGAGCGCTTTCATGCGGCGCTCGCTGGTCACGGGCGCGCGCCGCACAAAGACTGCTTTGAACAGCGCGAACTTGTCCTCGAAATAATAATGCATCAGCGATGTATGGACGCCCACCTTCAAGGCGACGTCCCGCAGCGTTACGCCGTAAAGTCCATGCTTGGAGAAAAGAAGCTCCGCGGCATCGAGGATGTGTTCCAGCGTCTCGGCGCGCTGCTCGGCCTTGGTCCGGGGCGCCTTTTTAGAGGCCTTTTTCTTCGGGGGATTCGGCTTGGCTCGAGTCATCAATTTGACCTTTATAGCGTGCGCTGAAGAACACCTGCCAGCCGATGGCTGGATCGCTCCACCCCCGTCCACCTAGGCCCTTGCGTACTCCGCGCGAAGACGATTCTTGTCAATTTTGCCCGTGGCCGCCAGAGGCATATGTGTCACGTGGATCACCTGGTCCGGTATCCACCAGTCCGCGACGTTGCCGCGCAGCGCGCTCAACAGGGTATCGTCATCGAGCGTATGACTCTGCTGGGGCTCCACGACGAGGATTGGGCGCTCGCCCCATTTGGCATCCGCCCGGCCGATGACGGCAACCTGCCCCACACCGGGGATCTGCCCGACGATGCTTTCGATCTCCGCCGGATTGATCCATTCGCCGCCCGATTTGATGAGGTCTTTCGCGCGGCCTGTGATGGTGAGGTTGCCCTCGTCGTCGATGGTGGCGAGGTCACCGGTGTCGAAATAGCCTTCGCTGTCGAGCGCATCCTTCTCCGCCTTGAAGTAGCGGTCGACGACGCTGGCGCCCTTCACCTTCAGATGCCCGTTCACATTTCTCTGTTGCGGAAGTGTTTTTCCGTCGGCATCGGTGAGCTTCAGATCGAGCCCAACCGTGAGTCGACCCGCGCCGATCGCCCGTTCCTTCCCGTGCGCGGCAGCGGCCGTGCCGAGCGGCGAAAGCTCGGTCATGCCCCAACTGGTCTGCACCCGTACCTGAAGGCGTTCCTCCATCCGCTGGATAAGCGCGTCGGTGCAAGGAGCGCCGCCGATCAGCACACGTTCCAGCGTCGGGACATCGCCGCCTGTCGCGTCCAGATGGTCCATCAGGTTCTGCCACACGGTCTGTATGCCGGCGGCAACGGTGACGCCTTCCTCGCGAATGAGCCTGGCCAGATGCGCGCCGTCGGCTTGGCGGCCGGGCAGCACGAGCTTGGCGCCGACAGCGGGCGCCGCAAACGGAAATCCCCACCCGTTCGCATGAAACATCGGCACCGCAACGAGAATCGAGTCGGCGGACGTCAGCGCGATGGCATCGGCCTGCAACGCGCGCAGCGTGTGAAGGTAATTGGAGCGATGGGTGTAGAGCACTCCCTTCGGCGCGCCCGTCGTTCCCGATGTGTAGCAAAGTCCCGCGGGCGCCTCTTCATCGAAGCCACCCCATGCGGTGTCTTCGCCAAGTCCAACAAGCAAATTCTCGAATTCGAATGTGCGGAGGTTGGAGACGGGTCGCGGTTCGGGCTGCGCGCCGTCCAGGAGCACCACGGCTTCGATGCTCGGACAATGGGACACCAGTTCAAACGCCAGATCGGAAAGGCCGCCGCCCACGGCCAGCACGCGGTCTTCCGCCTCGTTCATCATCGCCGCAAGATGGGCGATCGTCAGGCGCGGATTGAGCGTGTGACAGACGAAGCCCGCGCCCATCGCACCGTAATACATTTCAAGATGGTGCTGCGTGTTCCACGCCAGCGTGGCGACGCGATCACCGAAGCCAAGCCCCAATTTCCCCAGCGCGCCCGAGAGCCGGTTGCTGCGCGCGCGCAGAGTGGCATATCCGACGCGGCCGGCACCGCCTGTCACGATCTCGCGGTCTCCCCACCATTTGGCGGCGTGATCGAGAAATTTGTCTACCGTGAGGGCGTAAGATTGCATGAGCCGGTGATGCGAACATGAAAGAAAGCTCGGTCGCCGGCCTGTTTCGGGAGCCGGCGACCGAGAGGGAGCACAGTCAGAACGTCTTGGTCAGGCGTATTCCATATTGACGCGGCGGGCCGGCATAGAGACCGCCGGAATTGTTGGACGCGACATACTGCTTGTTGAGCAGGTTGTCGCCATAGAGCGACACAAGCCAGGTTCCGGTACCCCACTCGAGCTGCGCACCGAGCAGATTGCGCACACCGAGATGGTAGCCCACAGCGGCGTTGTCGAATATGGACGCCCATTGCGACGACACATGAGCAAAGTTCACGCGCGGGGTCAGCGTATTTCCCTCACCGAGATCGAACACATATTGCGCGCTCAAATTGTAGGTAAAGCTGGGCGCGTAGGTGATCGGGTTGCCCTTCACATTGATGCAATAAGGCTGGGCGCCACCCGTCGGGCCCGTCGTCGGATTACATGTACCCGGGAAAAGAGCCGCGAGCCGGTTGTATGCCGGATCGATCCCCCAGAAATTGCCGATCTTGGTCTTAAGCAGGCCGACGCTGCCTGTGAAGGAAAACGCGCCAAACGACGCCTGTGTTTCGGCTTCGACACCGTAGTTTTTGGTCGTTTCAGGAAGATTGACTTCATAAGTCCTGAGCGGAGCGGCCGGATCAGGCAGAGTGACCTGAAAATTGTTGTACTCCGTATAGAAGGCGTTCACCTGCGTGCGCATGTGCCCGTCGAACCAGGACGACCTCTTCCAGCCAAGTTCATAGTCAGTGTCTGTCACTGGGCCGAACTGCTGCGGGGTAAAGGCATCGGGCGCGACGTTCAGGCCGCCACCGGTGTAACCAGTCGCCACGAAGCCATAGAGATAATCGCCTTCGTTGACCTTCCAGTCGATCGCCGCCTTGTAAGTGAGATGAGATGACGACTGGGAATTGTTGTCGATGGACGGTGTGCCAAACGGTGTTCCACCATAATTATACAAGATGACGTCGTTCTTCGAGCGGGTCGTCGTCCAGCGTCCGCCGAGCGAGACCGAAACATCATCGCTAAGCTTGGCCGCGACCTGACCGAAGGCCGCGAGATCCCGGTTGGTCGTCTTTCCCTGGAACGTATAAGACCCATACTGAAAAAGGTTGGCCGGGTTGGGTGTGGGATCGGGGAACCGCGGCCCAACGGTGATGTAGAACTGGTACGGCTTGTTCCAGGTGTAATCGTTTTCCTGGCCATACAGGCCGAACACCCAGGTAATCCGCTGGTTGTCCGGCGAAACAACGTTGAATTCCTGCGAATAGACTTTCTCGCCGACGTTATCGAAGAACAGCCAGTTCCCGTTTGTACCCGGTCCGAAATACGGAAAGTCACCCGGATTTGTGCCATCCGTGAGATCGAGATCGGTGCGCCAGCGGGTGTTGCCGACATTGTAGTCCGAGATGGACTGGAACTTGATGCCGTTCCCAAACAGATAGTCGAGCTTCAGGATCGTACGCTGCATCCGGTCCATGCGGCCCTCCGGCGCATCCGCACGGATGTGGAAGAGGTTGCTATCGTGGTAGTCGTTGGGGACGCCGTAAGGCGCCACCGGAGCGCCGACCGGAAGCAGCTGCGAATACGGAACGGCGGGAGCCGCGCCGAAGTCCTGATAAAGCGCGTCGTATTTCAGCGATACCGTGAGGGCACTCGTCGGTTGCCAGAGGACGCTCACGCGTCCGGCCGCTTCCCGCAAGCCGTTATTTTTGTAGCCCGGCTTGCAGCCATCATATTTGTTGTTGGGACAAGCATCGACCGGATTGCGGTCGATTATGGAATAGAAGCTGTCCTGCCTCTCGCCGAAGCCCGAGATGCGGACCGCCAGCGTGTCGGAGATCGGAATGTCGACCGCACCCTGAAGCTGCGCGTCGTTGTAATTTCCATATTGCGCTTGGATGTAGCCATTATAATCGCCACCGATCACCGGGTCGTTCGTCGTTACGAAAACCGCGCCGCCCGTCGCGTTCTGGCCCACGAAGGTGCCTTGCGGCCCACGATACACCTCGACGCCCTTGATGTCGTAGAAGGGTTCTGCCGTCAGATACCCCGGGAAGGTGGAAGCGCCATCGCGATAGAGGACCACGCCGATCGGCGTCTGGCTGTTGTGCTCGCCCTTGCCGATACCGCGGATGTCGAAATCGACGCCCTGGCCCAGATCGTTCACCGTCAGGTTGGGCGCAAGGAACTGAAGGTCGTTGACGTTCACCACGCCCCGGTTCTGCAAATCCGTGCCGGTTAGAACGCTTGCCGTTATCGGCGTCGTCATCAGATTCTCGGAGCGACGTTCCGCCGTCACCACCACTTCCTCGATACCGCTTTTGGATGCGCTGGTAGATGACCCCGCGCTGTCGGATGCCGTTTGCGCCTGAACTGCGCCGCAACAAACAAGCGCAAGAACAGACGTCGACAGGCCTAGTGACAGGCCTAGCTTGAGCCTCATGTATTCCTCCCCTTTTCGCCAGGCGCTCCCCGCGCTCTCCGGCACGGTTCCGACGCTGGCAGGAAACCCGGCAGCCGTCAATATTCATTCACACGAGGATGAATATCTTTAGGGGCCTGATGTCTGTTTGCCACGGCCGGTCGGGCAGCAAGGCGTAGGAAAAGTCAGACGCTTCCGCGGCAGTGCCGATCAATGCGTATAAGCGACCGCAGGCACCGGACATGTCTTCACCCGCTCGGGACGAAGCTGCCCCGGTTTCGATAGATCGCTCGCCAGCGCGTTGCGCCAGCATTCGTCCAGAACCGAGCAATAGCAGATGCGGTAAGTCATGCTCTTCTGTGCGTCGTTCAGCGCGTTCCACACCGCGATGGTTTCGTCGGTCAGTGGATAGATGATGAACGCTTCGCTTTCTCCGGGCCGCAAAATCATTCCCTGAACGGAGCCCGTCAGCAAATGCGTATTGTTGCTGCCCGGCAGAGTGACGCCGCCCGTCGTCTTCAATCCGCAGCAGGCTGTCACCAGCTCCTTGCCGGATCGGAACGGCCTTCCCTTCCAGAACACCTCGAAGCTTTCGATCTTGGCCGGCCCCACGCCGGTATTCACCACATTGAATTGCAAACGCGGAACACCTTGCGGCGTGGCGTTGTCGATCATGACCTGCGCAAACGGCCAAGTGCTGGCCGCCACGAGTTTCTCGTTCGCATCTTCCGTCCGTATGCCCACCCAGAGCGAAATCGCCGACACGAACAACGCCGCCGCCGCGAACAGCGTGTCCGTCCAGTGACGGCGGAGGAAAGAAGGCGTAGCCGAATCCTTTTCCATCGAACCTTCCCTCCCCTTATTCCGTATAAGCCACCGACGGTACCGCGCATTTGTCGACTGGCTTGGGATCGAGCTGGTTGCGCCCCGTGACGGTGTTCAGCCAGCACTCATCGAACACCGAGCAGTAACAGATGCGATAGGTGACGTCGGCGTTGCGCGCCTTGTTCAGCGCGTTCCAGACGGCTTGGTTCTTGGCGCCAAGGCCCAATTGGATAAAAGTGTGCACCTCGCCCGCGCGGATCACATTGCCGGGAACGCCGCCCGTAATGAAGAAATCTTTCGGATCGCTCTCGTCCGGTGGCGTGCGGACAAAATTCTTCTGGCAACACGCTCGAATAAGTTGCACTGCGCCGGTGGTGGGCTGCCCCTTGTAGAACAGTTCGAAGCTTCGGACTTTGGCCGGCCCGACCCCCGTGTTCGTCACGCGGAAGAGCAGAACCGAATTGCCCTTTTCGTCCACGCTGCTGCTGTCCACCTGCAACATCGGCCAGGACGATGCTGCCACCATCTGCCGGTTCGCGCGCTCGGTTTCGATCGCGACCCAGAGCGAAATGAGCGAAATGATGACGGCAAAGGCCGTCGAAACGTACTCCAACCAATGCCTTGGCCGTCGAATCGGGATTCCGGGTTCGGACATATAAAGGCTCTCTTCTGCCGACCTCCGGAGTTTAGCCGACTCGCACTATTGTCGCCCCACAACGCCAGGGGGAACTGCTATGACTTTTCTGGACAAATATGCGCCCATGCTTTTAAGCATCCTGCGCATCGTGACCGGCCTGCTCTTTCTTGAGCACGGCTGTGTGAAAATTCTCCACTTTCCGACAACGATGAGCATCCCGCCCGATCAAGCCGGCATCATCATGGCGGCGGGCTATATCGAACTGATCGGCGGCGCGCTGATCGTGCTGGGCCTGTTCAGCCGCATCGCCGCCTTCATCGCGGCGGGTGAAATGGCCGTTGCCTACTGGATGGTGCATTTCGCGATGGGCGGCCCGTTCCCGTCGATCAACAAGGGCGGCGAAGCAATCCTGTTCTGCTTCGTGTTCCTCTACCTCGCCGCCGCCGGCCCCGGCCCCTGGGCGGTGAACCGGCGGTAGAACGACCGCCGTTTCGGAAATCGGCCCCAGACTCGCGATTTATTCTTTGCGCCGGTTTGCGAGCCAGGCGTCAGGCTGATGCTTGCGCAGAAAGATGCGGAAATCGCCGATCCGTCCCTGCTCTGCGTAGCCTCGCATGAAGGCCGCGAAGCCCCGATAGCGCGCGAAGAATTTCAGATAGTCGAAATCAGGTTGCCGGATTCCGAGTTTGGCGGGTGCCCCATCCACCATGATGACTCCGGGACGATTGGCCGCCAACTCCGCCACGGTTTCGCGATTGCGCCGGCTTCCCACCTTCAAAGCCGCCGGGTTGTTCGGCGCGTTCAACATGGCGGGCAGGAAAACCAGAACGCCGGATGCGCTCGCCCAGCGCGCGCGAGATTCCAGAACGGCGGGATGAATGTCGCGCGGCGATGTGATGAAGGCATAGACGCTGCCATACTCTCGGAAAAGCGCCGTCAGAGCTTCAACACGCGCGGTGGTGCCGTCGGGCGAGACGCCGTCGCTGACGAAGGCGGCAATCGATGCGCCGCCGGATAGCAGGAGTATCCCCGCCGCGATCTGCAAAATGGTCAGGTATCTGGTTCGCATCGCACGAAGAGAAAGCACAAGTCCCGCGAAAAACACGCAATACATGGCGACGGGAAAGATCTGATATGTCCAGCCCTTGCGCTGCAAAACCGCGGCGGCGAGAAAACCAAGTGCGGCCGCGGCGCAGGCTTGCAGAATTGGCGAAAGGCGTCCCCGCAGGGCGACGCATAACATCGCTGTGCTCATCAAGTAGGGCCCGAGCCGCGTCGCGAAAATCCGCACCAGGTCCATCCAGCTCACTTGAAACGCGCCATAAGCGGCCATGGCATCGGGCACCACGCGCCACAGATAACCGGGTGCGAAGGCCGCGACCGCGAGGAGATAAACCAGCAGTGTTGCGGCCATCGCGAGAATTTCGCGGCGAAGGGTCCAACCCTTCGCCGCAGCGAAAAGCCACAGCTCCATGCAGAGCGGCAACATCAGGAAGTAAGGCTTGATGCCGATGCCAAGTGCGGCGACGAAGCCAATGGCGACCGCCGCGACAGGAGAAATCTTCGCGCCCTGCGCGCGAGCGGCGGTCAGAAGAACGTAAGGCAGCGTGAGTGCGCAGACGAAATGTTCGCGTTGCCCAAAATCGTAGGCCGGCAGCAACAGCAGCGCGAAAGCCAGCGCCGCCAGCGCGAACAATGGATCATCCAGATCGGGCGCAGCCAATGGCAGAAGGCGCGCGCCTGCCGCAAGTGCGCCAAGCATCGTTCCGAAAGCGAACAGCTTGAAGACCAGCGTCGGCGATGCGCCGGTGAGATTGCAAATCGCTGCGGGCAGCGTGAACAACCAAGCCGACATCGGCGGATTCACATCATACACACTATCACCGAAGCGCGCGCCTTCGAGCAGACGGAACGACGTTTCGAAATGCCATGCCGCATCATGGTTCAGCGCAAAGGGAAGCTGGATCACCAGCGCGACAAGTAGAATGGCGCCAAGCACGACCGGCACGAATCCGTCGCGCACGCCACCGCGAACGCCGGTCATCTCGGCAAATTGCTGCACGGCCATTCCCCTGGAACGGGGCGCAGCCTAGAAGCGGCGATGGAAAGAAAACGTAAACCCATTCCGCCGCGGCTTTATGCCGGGCTTTCCGCCATCGCTTCCATCTTGGCGGCCTGCGTTCCGGCTCATGCCGCCAATAACTTCCGATAGCCGGCACCGTTTTCATTGACGGGGCGCCTCAAGGACGTTGAATCTACGCCACGATGCGCCTCACCAACTCTCCGCGCCTGACCCCCGAACTCCTCCTCCAGGCCTATCGCGCCGGGATATTTCCCATGGCGGAGCGGCGTAATGATCCCGATCTCTTCTGGGTGTCGCCGGATGCGCGGGGCGTTCTTCCGCTCGACGGGTTCCATCTTCCCAAGCGTCTCGCCCGCACCATCCGCAGCGATCGCTTCACGGTGAAAATCGATACCGTCTTCACCGATGTCATGACGCTTTGCGCCGCTCCCGCGCCGGACAGAAGCGAAAGCTGGATCAACGATGAGATCCTCTCTCTTTACACGGCGCTTCACCGCATGGGGCATGCCCATTCGGTCGAATGCTGGCGCGATGGCGCGCTGGTCGGCGGGCTCTATGGCGTGAAGATCGGCGCGGCGTTCTTCGGCGAAAGCATGTTCAGCCGCGAGCGCGACGCCAGCAAGGTGGCGCTGGCCCATCTCGTCGCGCGCTTGAAGTTCGGTGGGTTCCGGCTTCTGGATGCGCAGTTCATCACCAGCCACCTGGCGCAGTTCGGCGCTATCGAGATTCCGCGCGACGCCTATCTGGCTTTGCTGGCCGCGGCGCTGGAGCACGACGCGGATTTCTACTGCCCGGCGCCTTCGGGCAATTCCGGCAGTGCTTCCTTGGCGGTCGCATCCGGCGACGTCGCCTTGACGGCGGAGGTCGATGCGATCACCGGCAACATCTGGCCCGGCTGGTTGGTCGCGCAGCTGATCACCCAGACATCGTAGAGCGGGTGCTGCAATCCGTTCAGCGACGGACTGGATGCGAGCATCCAGCCGGAAAACACCTGGCGCGCATCCTGATCGGGACGATGGTCCTCGATCTGCAGAAACGCCGTCGTCTCCGGCGGTTCGGTGATCGGCGTGGAATAGCAATAGCGCGCGGTGATCGTCAGCGTGGCGTATTTCACCGGCACGCCCACCGGCGCCAGAATGTTGGACGGGCGGCCCGTCAGCTTGTCGAGGCCGCGCAGGATGATCATGCGCTTGACGCCATCCTTGCTGGGAATGGCCGTGTTCAACGCCGCCTGCTCGACTTTGGCCATCGGATTGAAAGGCTGCGGAATGGTAAGCGCCGCAACCGGCGGCGGCGTCACCGCCTTGTAGGGCGATGCGGGTTGCGCGGGTAGGTTGGGCGCCGCGGGCGTAACCGGCTTAGCGGCGCCGGCCGATGGCTTGAGCGGCGCCGTCGCGGGTACGTTCGTTTCGGCGGTCTGCGCCAGAGCTTGCGGTGCGAACAGAAGAAGCGACGCGGAAAGGATGCCCGCCAGTTTCATTTGGTGCCGCCCATCACCGCGCGTCCGATCAGGCCCATCACGTCCACCGCACCTTGCGTATTGGTGAGTTCGCCGCCCTGCGCGATCATCGTGGTGCTGCCGCCGGGCTGGATAGCGACGTAATTGCTGCCGAGGAATCCGCTGGCGGTGATCTTCACCGCGGAATCGTCCGGTATCTTCACATCGTTGCGGATCGATAGGTGCGCGATCGCATAATAGGTCTTCGGATCGAGCGACAGCCCCGACACCGTTCCCACCTTGATGCCATGCAGGCGCACATCTGTGCCGTTGGCGATACCGTCAGCACTGGAGAAGCGCGCGGTCACGTCGTAGCCGGCGACACTGCCCGATCCGGTGCTGGTATAGGCGAAGAACAGAAAGCCTGCGGCCACCGCAATCACGATGGCGCCGATCAAAGTCTCAACGGTGTTGTTGTTCGACATTATTTGGGTGTCCAAGCTTCGTAATCGCCGGTCGCCGGTGGGCGTTCGCCGGAGCGCGCGAGCGATCCTTGCGGGCGCAGCGCATTGTCGGTGCCGGTCTGGTTGGGGATATGGACCTTCTCCCAGGGCTGCGCGCGCAGCGGCGTCACCGTCGGCGGCTCCTTGAAGGTGTGATGCAGCCAGCCGTGCCAGTCGGGCGAGATGCGGCTGGCTTCCACAGTGCCGTTGTAGATGACCCAGCGGCGCTTGCCGTCCTTGGTCTGATAGTAGCGGTTTCCGAACTGGTCGGTTCCGACGGGCTGGCCGGAGAACCAAGTCGTCACCATCGTGCCGAGCGTGGCGCTGCGCCACCAGACGAAGATCATTTTGAACAGGGACTTCAATGAAGACATCGGCCACCAGATTCGCATGCGTGCGCAATATAAGTAACCGCCCGCCAGAGCGCCACGGTGGCGAAGTCGCGGCACTTCGACTCAAGAAAGCGGATGAATTTCGCGTCAGACCCGTGACAGGGATGTGGATGGATTGGGGATCGCTCTTGCGGGCCCAAAAAAAATTTCCGATCCCCCTCCCCGTTAACCGCTTGACATGATGTTTACCGCCCAAAATAGCTCTTGTGCACAGCACAAGATTTGGTGGTTAAGACCCGGTTAACCACTTTTGGTCTTGCACCTCTTCCCCAACGCTGGCCATACTTCGTGCCTGTCGCTCATCGCGGCACAACATCTAGGACGAACCAGCAGCGGACGTCCGGGGCCTTCACGCGCAAAATGCGCGCCCGGCGAGTGGCGAAGCGTCTCTAGCGAGTACCGCGATGAGAAGACGGGGGCCAACAACCAGATCGCCGGGGAAATTCCATGCGTATTCGTCGCCAGTTCACCACCGAAGGCCGCTCCGCTTACGAGGGCATCGCGTTCCGCAAAACCTCCAGCGAGATCAAGAACCCGGACGGGTCGGTCGTGTTCAGCCAGGGCGACATGGAAGTTCCCGAAGAATGGTCGCAGGTCGCTTGCGACGTGCTTGCCCAGAAGTATTTCCGCAAGGCCGGCATCCCCGCGAAGTTGAAGCCTGTCGCCGAGAAGGACGTGCCGGAATGGCTGTGGCGCAAGGAGCCGGACGGCGATGAGCGCGTCGGCGAAAGCTCCGCCAAGCAGGTTTTCGATCGTCTCGCCGGCACCTGGACCTATTGGGGCTGGAAGGGCGGCTATTTCGACGGCGAAGCCGATGCGCGCGCCTTCTATGACGAGATGTGCTTCATGCTGGCCACCCAGAAGGCCGCGCCGAACAGCCCGCAATGGTTCAACACCGGCCTGCATTGGGCCTATGGCATCGATGGCCCGAGCCAGGGCCACTATTACGTCGATTATCAGACGGGCCGTCTGACCAAGTCGCTCTCCGCTTACGAGCATCCGCAGCCGCATGCCTGCTTCATCCAGTCCGTTTCCGACGATCTGGTGAACGAAGGCGGCATCATGGATTTGTGGACGCGTGAAGCGCGCCTCTTCAAATACGGCTCGGGCACGGGCACGAACTTCTCCAACCTGCGCGGCGAGAACGAGAAGCTTTCGGGGGGCGGCAAGTCCTCCGGCCTGATGAGCTTTCTGAAGATCGGCGATCGCGCGGCGGGCGCCATCAAGTCGGGCGGCACCACGCGCCGCGCCGCCAAGATGGTCATCGTCGATGTCGATCATCCCGATATCGAGCAGTTCATCGAGTGGAAGGTGATCGAGGAGCAGAAGGTGGCCGCGATGGTCGCCGGCTCCAAGCTCGCCGAGAAGCACCTGAAGGCCGTGCTCAAGGCTTGCGTGAATTGCGACGGCGCGGGCGACGATTGCTTCAATCCGAAGACGAACCCTGCCCTTCGCCGCGAGGTGAAGGCCGCGCGCAAGTCCATGATTCCGGACAACTACATCGAGCGGGTCATCTCCTTCGCCAAGCAGGGCTACAAGGACATCGACTTCAAGACCTACGACACCGATTGGGATTCGGAAGCCTATCTGTCCGTCTCGGGCCAGAACTCCAACAATTCCGTGCGCGTCACCGACGAATTCCTCAACGCGGTTCTCGCGGACGGCGAATGGAATCTGACGTCACGCCGGGGCGGCAAGATCGCCAAGACGGTGAAGGCGCGCGAGCTGTGGGAGAAGATCTCCTACGCCGCATGGGCCTGCGCCGATCCGGGCATCCAGTTCCACACCACGGTCAATGACTGGCACACCTGCCCGGCGGGCGGCGAAATCCGCGGCTCGAACCCGTGCTCGGAATACATGTTCCTCGACGACACCGCCTGCAATCTGGCGTCGCTGAACCTGATGCAGTTCCGCAAGGGCGATGGCGTCAATGCGTCGGCGACCGGCGAAGCCGCCGGCTTCAAGAAGACCTTCGACGTTGCGGCCTTCGAACATGCGGTGCGCCTTTGGACCATCGTGCTGGAAGTGTCGGTGCTGATGGCGCAGTTCCCCTCCAAGGAGATCGCGCAACTCTCTTACGACTACCGCACGCTCGGCCTCGGCTTCGCCAATATCGGCGGCCTGCTGATGTCGGCCGGCATTTCCTATGACAGCCGCGAAGGCCGCGCGATTGCCGGCGCGATCAGCGCGATCATGACCGGCGTGTCCTACGCGACCTCCGCCGAAATGGCGGGCGAGCTTGGCCCGTTCCCCGAATATGCGGCGAACAAGGACCACATGCTGCGTGTCATCCGCAATCACCGCCGCGCCGCGCATGGCGAAGCGGGCGGTTACGAGAAGCTGGCGATCACGCCGGTGCCGCTCGATCACGACGCTATCGTGCAGAAGGATCTTTCCGACGCCGCGAAGCGCGCCTGGGACGATGCGCTGTCGATGGGCAAGGATTTCGGCTTCCGCAACGCGCAGGCCACCGTCATCGCGCCGACCGGCACGATCGGCCTCGTCATGGACTGCGACACCACCGGCGTCGAACCGGACTTCGCGCTGGTGAAGTTCAAGACGCTTGCGGGCGGCGGCTACTTCAAGATCATCAACCGCTGCGTGCCGGAAGCTTTGGCCACGCTCGGCTACAGCCAGTCGCAGATCGACGACATCGTCGCCTACGCCGTCGGTCACGGCACGCTGGAAGGCGCCAACGCGCTGAGCCATGGCGCGCTGAAAGCCAAAGGCTTCGGCGATGAAGAAATCGGCAAGGTTGAAGCCGCGCTGGAACAGGCGTTCGACATCCGTTTCGTCTTCAACAAGTGGACGCTGGGCGAGAAGTTCTGCACCGACGTGCTGAAGATCGACGCCGCCACGCTCGACGCGCCGGATTTCGACATGCTCAAGACCTTGGGCTTTGCGCGCGCCGAGATCGACGCCGCGAACCTCTATGTCTGCGGTGCGATGACGTTGGAAGGCGCGCCGCATCTGAAGGCGGAGCACCTGCCCGTCTTTGATTGCGCCAATCCGTGCGGCCGCATTGGCACACGGTCGCTCTCGGTTGAAAGCCACATCCGCATGATGGCGGCGGTGCAGCCCTTCATCTCGGGCGCGATCTCCAAGACGATCAACATGCCGAACGCGGCGTCGGTGAAGGAATGCGGCGAAAGCTACCTGCTCTCCTGGAAGCTGGCGCTGAAAGCCAACGCGCTCTATCGCGACGGCTCCAAGCTTTCCCAGCCGCTGGCGTCGCAGGTTCTGCAGTTCGACGACGAAGAGGATGAGGCCGAGGAATTCGCGGCCGCGTCGCAGACGGCCCGCACGACCATCGTTTCCGAGCGCCTGGTCGAGCGAGTCATCGAGCGCATCAGCCGCGAACGCGAGAAGCTGCCGCAGCGCCGCAAGGGCTACACGCAGAAAGCCATCGTCGGCGGACACAAGGTATATCTGCGCACCGGCGAATATGAAGACGGCCGCATCGGCGAAATCTTCATCGACATGCACAAGGACGGCGCCGCCTTCCGCAGCCTCATGGATGCGTTCGCCATCGCCATCTCGATGGGCCTGCAATACGGCGTTCCGCTGGAAGAGTTCGTGGACGCCTTCACGTTCACCCGCTTCGAGCCGGCGGGCATGGTGATCGGCAACGATACCATCAAGAACGCAACCTCGATCCTGGACTACATCTTCCGCGAATTGGCGGTGTCCTATCTCGGCCGCAACGATCTTGCCCATGTGCAGCCTGCCGCCGATGAAGACGTCGGCTCGGGCGTGGGTGACGGCGGGGCCCCGAAGGAAGTGCCGATCGCGCGTTACGCCTCGAACGGTTTCGCGCGCGGCCAGCTCAAGACCTTCTCGATCTTCCGCGGCGGCGCAGCGCCCAAGATGATGGATGAGCACGATCACGACCATCAGGCGCATGATCGCCTGCACGTCCATGAGCCGAACGAGGAAGAAGAGATGCTCACGGAAACCGTGAGCGACACATTGACGGAAATCCGCGCCAGCGTGCTGGCCGAGGCGAACAGCAACCCGGTCGGTGAAATGGTGAGCGCCATCGGCGCCAGCATGATCACCCGCGCGCAGAAGGTGCTCGATAAGGCGGGCGATGCCCGTCAGCTCGCCGCCAAACGCGCCGCCGAAGCCCGCATGAAAGGCTTCGAAGGCGATGCCTGCGGCGGCTGCGGGAACTTCACTCTGGTCCGCAACGGCACCTGCATGAAGTGCAACACCTGCGGCTCTACGAGCGGCTGTTCCTGATCCTCGATACCAGGGGCGTAACCGAAGGGCGGATGCGAAAGCGTCCGCCCTTTTCGTTTGAAAGCCGCTCTATTCTGCCGGTGCGGGCGCCAGAGCCGGCCGTGAACGGCGCAGCCAGCGATCCACGATGGTCGTCACCGCGAGATCGGCGGTGACGTTGCACACGGTTAGAAGAATGTCCGGCAACGGCACGGCTGCGATCAGAAGCGGCAACAGGCCGAGCGGCAGACCGAGAAATCCCAGCGCTGCACCCCAACTCGCTGCCACCACGGCCGCACCGGGAAGGCCCGCGATGCCCAGATTGGCGAGGATCAATATCGCGCCGACGATGGCGAGCTTCGCCGGATCGATCGCCATGCCGCCTGCATGCAGAAGCAGGATTACCAAGGTGCCCTGATAGAACGCCACGCCGAACCGAAAAATGCTGACGGCCAGCGGCAGCACCGCCCCGCCCACGGCGTCTGAAATACCAAGCTTGTGTTCGCTGCATTCCAGCATCACCGGCAATGTCGCCGCCGATGAGCATGTGCCCGCTGCCATCGCCTGTGCGCCGAGAACGGCTTTACCGAACCGGATCGGACCCACGCCGCCCATCAGCCACGCGAGTGCGTAGCTCACCACGATCGCCAGTATCGATGTCAGGCAACTGGCGATGACGATCTGCGTCAGAAAGCCTGCGACGGCGAAGCCCGTATCGAGCGCCAGTCCCAGCGACAAAACAAAGATGCCAAGCGGTGTGAAGATAAGAACCCACTGAACGATGCGGATCATCGCATCGGCCAGACCGTCAATGAACCCTGCAACGGATGCCCCGCCGGCGGCACGCGATACCGCGAAACCGAAGATGATCGCGAACACGACAATCGCCGCGAGATTGCCCTGCGCGGCTGCGGCAACGGGATTGCTGGGAACCAGATCGACGATCATGCCGACGATCGTTGGCGGCGCCGCGGCGGCGGCTCCTGTGGAAGAAGCCATCCATGGCGCGAGAGCGTCCGGCGCGACCGGCCAGACCGCCACGAATAGCACGCCGAACACGAAGCTCAGAACCATTCCGAAAACGAGCAGCCCGATCAACAACGGCAACGTGATGCCGAGCAGCCGTCCACCGCCGCCAGTGCGGTCGAGAGCGATCATGCCTTTGGCCACCATGGCGAAGATCAGCGGCACCAGCGTCATCTTCAGCGCGTTCAGCCAAAGCGTGCCGAGCGGTTGAATCGCGTGTGCGATGTCGATGAGAGTCGCGCTGCCGGATGCTCGCACCAAAGCGCCAAACACCACGCCGGCAACCAGCGCGAGAAGCGCCGCCAAACTGCGATTCATGAAGACCCCCAAAGCGAAGCCCCGTCCCGGGCGGCAGTGCGCGGCAAGCTTATGGGAACTTGCCGTCTTCTCAATGCCGCGTGGTGAAACAAAACGAATCAGATATCCCTGCGTGGGGGGCCAAAAGGAAAAAGCCCATGCCCAGGCAACTCGTCGAAGTCATCGATCGCCACGGCCAGGTCGTCCATAGCGCTGTGATCGAACTGGACCACGAACATTGCGTCGATGCGGAATATGAAGAAGTCGCGCTGATCCTCGCCGAAAAAAGCGGCAGGATCGAAAAGGCTGAACATGTGCATTTGCGCGCAACCTGCGTGCGCTGAGCCGTCCGGAAAACCCTTTGTAAACGCTTAGGCTCCAATCTGGCTTCACGAAGGCCGCCCAGCGGAGCGCGCCTGCGCAAGGAAGCGGTATGGGCTTGGCACACACCAAAATAAACATGCAGCCGCGGACAAAGCCGCTCGAGATCGACTGGAATCTGAACTTCACCCAGCCGGCCACGAAACTTGCTCACGCCTATTGGCGCGCGCATTGCCGCGACACCGGCATGCCCGCCTATAAGGATTTGCAGCCGTCAGGCATGCGCGGGTTCATCGCCCATATCGGCATTGTCGAAGTGCGTGGAGACGACGCCAAAAAAGACTATTTCATCCGCCTCGCCGGCAGCCGCTGGGAAGAGGTCTTCGGCCGCATCGCGGGAAAACACCTGCACGAATTCCTCTCCCCGGAGATCGAGGAACGCTGGCGCGCGCTCTTCGATCCGGTGTGTGCGTCGGCCAAGCCTTTGTGCGCGCGCACCGGACTCTCATTCCAGGAAAAGACCTGGTTGATGTCCGAGATGTTCGTCGCGCCGCTGGGCGATTCGGCGAACGCCGTTTCGAAGCTGTTCCTCTGCTTCACGGCGACGAAGCAGCACTGCTGAGGCGGGAACTTTCGGCCCATGTGAACGAAGTCTAACCGGCGACGCTGTCGCAAATCCCCTGTTTTGCCTTATCCTTGCGAAAGCACGGCACGCCGCAGGGGGCATTCATGAGCGTATCATCCGTCATCGGTCACCGGTTGCACGAAACCGAGGAGACGCTTCTTCACGAATTGCGCGTTCTACGCGCCAAGGCACGCGCGGCGCATATGCAGAACGAAGCCGCGAAAGATCAGCTCACCACGGGTCAGCGGATCGCGGACACCGTCGCCTCCAACATGGGCTCGTGGCGCTTCATCATCATCCAGTCCACGATCCTGTTCCTCTGGGTGGTCGCCAATGTGACGGCATGGATTTTCCACTGGGACCCTTACCCGTTCATCCTGCTCAATCTCGCGCTCTCGTTTCAGGC
>Ga0207705_10001230_pt1 | contig 20628 bp, 16 predicted proteins | sample KBSC13metaG_FD_184314 | JGI IMG/M metagenome (GOLD analysis project Ga0207705, IMG submission 184314) | Corn rhizosphere microbial communities from Kellogg Biological Station, Michigan, USA - KBS C1-3 metaG (SPAdes) (version 2) | ecosystem: Host-associated > Plants > Roots > Rhizosphere > Soil ... | reverse complement strand
TTTCTTGCGGCGACGGGCGTGCTGGCGGCGGGCTGGCGCGGTCAGCGAACGGGCGCGCTGCTGGTCGTCGCCACCACGGTGTCGATGCTTTGGGGCGTGTTGCTGGCGTGGGCGGAATGGAAGCACGCGCTACCGATCTATTGGCTGCTGACCGGCGAGGTCTTGCGCTACGGCGCGTGGCTTACCTTCCTCGGTGCGTTGCTCGGCGGCTTCTCGATGTCCGGGGCACTGCGCGGCGCGCGCTTCGGCACGCAGATGTTGTGGATTGCGCTGGCGCTGTACTGCCTGCTACCGGCCATGGGGCCGCTGCCGTTCCTGCCGCTGCCGTTCAATGCAGCGCTTGCGATGGCGGGGGTGCTGGTGCTGGCGCTGGTCGGCGTGGTGTTCCTGGAGCAGATCTTCCGGAATGTCGATGCCGAGCAGCGTTGGGCGATCAAGTTTCTGGTGATCGCCTTGGGCGTGATGTTCGCCTATGACATCTTCCTGTACTCCTATGCCGTGCTGTATCGCGAGTTCAACGTGAGCGCGTGGGCGGCACGCGGTTTCGTCGATGCGTTGCTGGCGCCCCTGCTGGTGGCCGCGGCGGCGCGCAGCGCGGGCTGGACGCCAGAAGTGGGCGTATCGCGGCGAGCGGTGTTCTACTCGACCAGCCTGTTGGTGATTGCGCTGTATTTCATCGGCACGGCCGTGGGCGGTTATTACGTGCGCCTTTACGGGGGCGACTGGGGCCGGGTGGCGGAAATCACCCTGATCTTCTTCGCGCTGCTGGCGGTGTTGCTGGTCGCGGGTTCGGGTCAGGTTCGTTCGCGTCTGCGGATTTTCCTGCACAAGAACTTCTTCAGCTTCCGGCACGACTACCGCGAGGAGTGGCTGCGTCTTACCGCCACCCTGTCTGCGAGTGACAGCGACACGGACTTGCCGCTTCGCGCCGTCCGTGCGATGCAGCAGATCATGGATAGCCCCGCCGGCGCCTTGTGGGCGTGCGATGACGCCGGCATGCTGGTGCCGGAGGCGCAATCCAACATGCCGGTGTCGGCTGGCCTGAAGATCGCAGCCAATCAGCCGGTGTTCGAATTCATGTGCAAGCGGCGCTGGATCTACGATCTCGGTGAGCCGCCACCACTGGATGATGCGCAACTGCAGGCCCCGGCCGAGTTGGCCGCCTTGCCGCGAGCATGGCTGCTGGTACCGCTGGTGCTCGAAAATCGCCTGGTCGGCGTGGTGGTGCTGGCCGAGGCGCGGGCGCGGCGCGCACTCGACTGGGAAGACATCGACCTGCTCAGGACCGCGGGCAGCCAGGTTGCCGGAACCTTGGCGCAGGCGGCGAACGCGCGGCGGCTCGCGGAGGCACGACAGTTCGAGGGCTTCAATCGGCTGACGGCGTTCCTGATGCACGACCTCAAGAATGTCGCGGCCCAGCAGTCGCTGCTGCTGCAGAACGCGGTGCGGCACCGGAGCAATCCGGCATTTGTCGACGACATGCTGGCCACGGTGGAAAATTCGGTCCAGCGGATCACGCGTCTGCTGGAACAATTGCGCGGCGGGTCGGCGCCTGCAGCACGCGCGCGGGTGAAACTGGCGGATGTCGTCGAACGTGCATTGGGCGAATGCGGTGCGCAGGCGCCGCGGCCGGACTGGGCGCCACCGCCGGAATCCGCTTGGGTGCGCGCGGACGCCGGCCAACTGGCGACCGTGCTGGGGCATCTGATTCGCAATGCGCAGGACGCGGCGACAGCGCAGGGACACGTTTCGGTGAGGTTGGGATCGAGTGGGGGGCAAGCCATGATCGACATCGAGGATGACGGGATGGGGATGGATGAAGATTTCATCCGCAGTCGGCTGTTCAAGCCGTTCTTCACCACCAAGGCGAGCAAGGGGATGGGGATAGGTGCGTATCAGGCGCGCGAATACGTGCACGCATTGGGCGGCGCTCTTTCGGTGGCGAGCACGCCGGGACGCGGCAGCGTATTCACGGTGAGCTTGCCGCTGGCCGAGCCCGTGGACGACGCGGCTGCAGCGCGTGCCATGGGGGCAGCATCATGAATGCGGTTGCGCGCACCTTGCTGATCGTCGAGGACGACGCTGGACTCCAGACGCAGTTGCGCTGGAGCTTCGACGAATATGCGGTGATCGTGGCCGGCGATCGCGAATCCGCGCTTGCCGAAGTTCGCGCAAAGCAGCCTGCGGTGGTGTTGCAGGACCTGGGCCTGCCGCCCGATCCCGCCGGCACCAGCGAGGGTTTCGCGACGATTGCATCGATCCTGGAGGAAGCGCCTTACACCAAGATCATCGTCGCCACCGGCAATGGCGACCGCGACAACGCGGTCAAGGCGATCGGCGCTGGTGCCTATGATTTCTGCTCGAAGCCGCTGGATGTCGAGATGTTGCGGCTGATCGTGGATCGCGCATTTCGCGTGCACGAACTGGAAGCCGAGAACCGCAAGCTGAAAAGCGAAACGGGCGCGGCGATGGAGGGCATCATCGGCACCAGTGAGGCAATGACCCAGGCATTCCGGCTGGTGGAGAAGGTTGGGCCCACCAACGCCAGCGTCTTGCTGCTGGGCGAAACCGGCACCGGCAAGGAACTGGTCGCGCGGGCCGTGCATCGCATGAGCGCACGGCGTGACGGACCGTTCATCGCGATCAATTGCGCGGCCATTCCGGAGAATCTGCTGGAAGCAGAATTGTTCGGCTATGAAAAAGGCGCTTACACCGGCGCGCACAAGCAGACCAAGGGCAAGTTCGAACTGGCGCACAACGGCACGCTGCTGTTGGACGAGATCGGCGACATGCCGGTGCCGTTGCAGGCCAAGCTGCTGCGGTTCCTGCAGGAACGCATGGTCGAACGCATCGGTGGACGCGAACCGATTGCCGTGGACGTGCGCATCATTTGCGCGACCCATCGCGACTTGCGTTCGCTCATCCAGGAAACACGTTTTCGCGAGGATCTGTTCTATCGCATCTCCGAGGTCACCATCCAGTTGCCGCCGTTGCGCGACCGGCACGGCGACGCGGTGCTGCTGGCCCGCCACTTCCTGGAGCAGGCCGCCAGTCGTCACGGACGGACGCTGCGCGGCTTCACCAGCAAGGCGCTGAAGGCGATCGAGGCGTATCCGTGGCGCGGCAACGTGCGCGAACTCGAGAACGCCATCAACAGCGCGGTGATCATGGCCGAGGGCAAGCAGATCGGACCCGAGGCGTTGCGGCTCGACGCGGGCGGCGCCAGTGAAGCGCTGGACTTGCGCGAGGTGCGTGCCGAGGCCGAGAAACGCGCCATCCGGCGCGCGCTGACGCGCGAAGGCGGGAATCTTTCGCGGGTCGCCCATTTGCTGGGTGTCAGTCGACCGACGCTGTACGACCTGCTCGAAAAGTATGATCTCAAGAAACCCAACGATGCCGACTGAAGCGGCGCCCGCTCAACCGACAGGGAGAGGATTCCCATGAAAATCTTGAATGGCTCGGCTCTACGCAGCGGACTGGTGCTGATTGCGATGGGCTTGCTGCTTGCCGGTTGCGGCAGCGGCAAGGGCAGCGTCGCGGCCGGTCTCAAGTATCAGGAAAGCGGCAAGTATCGGGCGGCCTACATCGAAGCCAAGAAAGTCCTGCAGCGCGACGACAAGAACGGGGATGCATGGCTGCTGCTTGGCGAGTCGTCGCTGATGCTCGGCAATTCCAAGGATGCGCTGAACGAGCTCGACCAGGCCAAGGCGCATGGCGTGTCCAAGGCGCGCTGGGTAGTGCCGACCTCCGAAGCGCTGCTGGCGGCCCACGACTTCGACAAGGTGGTGGCGACCGCGGCCCCGGACGGCAGCCTCGATGCCAAGGTGCAGGCGCAACTTGCAGTGTTGCGCGGCAATGCCCAGCGCGGTCTGAAGCAGCCGGACGAGGCCAGGCAGTCCTATGAAGCCGCGTTGCAAAAACAACCGGGAGATACGCTGGCGCTGGTGGGGCTGGGTCGGCTCTCGGCCGATGCAGGCGATACCGCGGCGGCCGGCCGCTATATCGATCAGGCGCTGGCATCGTCACCTGAAAGTTCGCAGGCCCTGGTGGCCAAGGCTGATCTGGCAGCGGCTGCCGGAGATTTCGTGGCTGCGGAAACCGCTTACCAGAAGGCGCTGGATGTCAAACACCCGGACTGGCTGCCGCAGGACGCATTCTATGCGCGCCTGCGGCTGGTCGAAGCGCAAACCCGGCAGAAGCATTACGAGCAGGCGCTTTCCAATTTGGCGACCCTGGAGAAGATGGCCCCAGGGCAGCCCGGTCCGCATTACCTGCATGCCTTGGTGCTTTATCAGCAAGGACATCTCGATGATGCAACCGCGCAATTGCAGCAGGTCCTGAAGGCCGCGCCGGACAACGCACCCGCACAGATGCTGATGGGCGCCGTCAGTTATGCGCAGGGCAATTACGGGCAGGCGGAAATGTACCTCAGCAACGTCATGGGCGTGGACAAGCAGAACGCGGGCGCCCGCAAGTTGCTGGCACTGACGTATTACCGGGAAGGCCGCTCCACCCAGGCCCTGAACATGTTGCGGCCAATGGTTCCGGCACAGGCAACCGATGCCGAACTACTGGCGCAGTTGCAGCGCGCCGCAGCGGAGGGCGCCGGCATGCCGCCGAAGCCCGGGACGGGAGCCGTGACTCCGGCCGCTCCCGCGCTGGCGAGTGCGGCCAGTGCCGCTACCCCGTCGGGCAAGGCATTCGCGGCTGCCGAAAAGGCGCTGGCCGCCAATGAGTCTGCCGAAGCCATTCGCTTGCTGAAGGCGATGCCCGCGGGTGATGCGGGCGTGGAGGCGCAACGCGCCGCAATGCTCGCGATCGCCTACGTGCACGATCGCCATCCGGAAGAAGCGGTCAAGACCGCCGCCGACTATGCGGCCAAGCATCCCAAGGAAAGTTCGGCGCATCTGTTGTACGGTACCGCGCTGGTCGCGGCGGGCAAGCGCAAGGAAGCGCGCGCGCAGTACGACGAGGCCATCCGCATCGATCCGAAGAACACTGCGGCGCTGATGAGTCTTGGCAGCCTGGATTCGGTGGAAGGTCATTACAAGGATGCGGAAGGCCACTACGGCGCGGTGTTGAAGCAGGATCCCCACAATGCCGCGGCGATGGAGGCACTCGGCAAGGTCGCCGCGATCCAGGGCAACAAGGCGGAAGCAATCAACCGGTTCAAACAGGCCATTGCCGCCCAGCCCAAATCGGCCGCCGCGTATGTCGAGCTGGCGCTGGTGTACAGCCAGAACGGTCAGTTCGACGATGCAGCCGGGGTCGCGAAGCAATTGGCGGATGCACTGCCGGACAACCCCGCGGCGTTGAATGCATTCGGTGCTGCCGAACTCAATGCGGGGCGCCACGCCCAGGCGTTGCAACCGCTCGAGAAGGCCGTGAAGCTCGCGCCCCAATCGGCGCTGTTCCGGATCAATCTCGCGCGTGCACAGATCCTCAACAAGGATGCCAAGGCCGCCGCGGCCAATCTCGAGACCGTGATCAAGGCCGATCCTGCGCAAACGCAGGCCGTCGCGCTGCTGGCCTTCATGAAGCTGCAGGACCATGACACGGCCGGCGCCATTGCGCTTGCGCGAACCTTGCAGAAGCAGCCCGTGGCGCGTGTCGCCGGATTCGGTCTGGAAGGCGATCTCTACATGGCCACCAAGGACTACGCCAAAGCCGCCGCTGCGTACCAGCGGGGCCTGAAGGTCGCCTACAACCGTCCGCTGGTCATTAAGAACTCCGCGGCGCTGGAGCACAGCGACCCGAAGGCCTCGGAAAGTCTTTTGCGCGACTGGCTGGCCAAGCATCCCGATGACGCGGCGATGCGGCTGATGCTGGCCCAGCACTACCTCGACCACGACCGCAACGGAGACGCCGCGGGCCAGTACGAGCAGGTGTTGAGGGCGTTCCCGTCGAACGTGGGCGCGCTCAACAACCTCGCCTGGATCTACACCGAACAGAAAAATCCCAAGGCACTCGCACTCGCCGAACGTGCCCACAAACTGGCGCCCACTTCGGCCAGCGTCCAGGATACGTACGGTTGGGCGCTGGTCGCGGCCGGACAAGCCAAAACCGCATTGCCGATCCTGATGGAGGCCGCAAAGGCCGCGCCGAAGGAACCCGCCATTCAATACCACCTGGCGGTCGCACAGGCACGCAGCGGCGACCGCGCCGGCGCGCGCAGCACGCTGGAAGCGCTGCAGAAGTCGGGGGCCGATTTCCCCGGCAAGGCAGCTGCCGACAAGCTGTACCAGGAACTCGGCAGCACCGCAGGTGGTAGTGCCGGCAAGTAAACCATCGATGTCGCGCGCCGCGTAGCGGCGCCGCGGCACATCGCAAGGACCATCCATGAAACAAGCGGGAGAACGCGGCCAGCGGGCCATTCTGGTCACGGGTGGCGCCGGCTACATCGGCAGTCACGTGGTGCTGCAGCTCACCGAGGCCGGTGAGCGCGTGGTGGTGGTGGACGACCTTTCCGCCGGTTTCCGTGCGTCCGTGATCGGCGCCGAGCTGATCGTCGGCAATGTCGGCGACCAACCGCTGATGGCGAAGGTACTGCGCGAATACGACGTCGACACGGTGATGCATTTCGCCGCGCGCACGATCGTGCCGGAGTCGGTGGCCGATCCGCTGCGCTACTACGGCAACAACACCTGCGCCACGCGCAATCTGCTGGAATGCTGCCGCGATGCGGCGGTCAGCCAAATCGTGTTCTCCTCGACCGCCGCGGTTTACGGTATTCCCGCAGGCGGCAAGGCGGCCGAAGATACACCGACTGCGCCGATCAATCCGTACGGTTCGTCGAAGCTGATGAGCGAATGGATGCTGCGCGATCTGGCGGCGGCGGGTGGCCCGCGCTATGTCGCGCTGCGCTACTTCAATGTCGCCGGTTGCGATCCGGCCGGCCGCATCGGGCAGTCGACACGCCACGCGACGCTGCTGTTCAAGGTCGCCTGCGAAGCGGCGCTGGGCAAGCGCGAACGCTTGTCGATATTCGGCACCGACTATGCGACCGTCGACGGCACCGGGGTGCGCGATTACATCCATGTCGCCGATCTGGCACGCGCGCACCTCGATGCGCTGGCGTACCTGCGTGGCGGCGGCGATTCGACCGTCCTCAACTGCGGGTACGGTCACGGCTATTCGGTGCGCGAGGTCCTGGACGCGGTGGGGCGCGCGCACGGTTCGCCGGTGCCCTGCGTCGAGCAACCGCGGCGTGCGGGCGATCCGCCTTCGCTGATCGCGGTGTCGGATCGGATTCGCGAAACCCTCGGCTGGACACCGCGGCACGACGACCTGGATTTCATCGCACGAACGTCGCTGGCATGGGAACGCAAGCTCGCGTCCCCTGCGACGTGACTTGCTCGAATTCCGAGACGGTTCGCGGCCCATTCGAAACGGACCGATCCGTATGAGTTTTCCGATCTACGCCACTTCGCCGCTCACTTGGGCGTTGCTGCTGCTGGTGCTGCTGGCGCTCGGTTGGCGCCGGTTGCCGGTTGGGTTGCGCTGGGTAGGCATCGCGATCGAAGTCCTGCTGGTTGCATTGATGACGCCGCTGGGCGCCGCGGGTCTGGTGCATCTGGCCGCCGCACGGGTGCCGCCGGTGCAGGCTTGCCTGGCGCCCACGCCCACCACGATCGTGGTGCTGGGCGGCGGGTTCGATTATCCGCCGCGGGCTTCGGACGATTACGGATCGTTGAGTACCACCGCGCTGCAGCGGGTATTTGCGGGCGTGGCGTTATGGCAACAGATTCCCGGCGCGCGGCTCGTGATCGCCGGCGGCGGCGGCGGCCACATCCGCGAATCGGTGCCGATGGCGAATCTCGCGATGCGTATGGGGGTTCCGGAAACGTCCATCGAGATCGAGGACCGCTCACGCAATACATGGCAAAACGCGCGGAACGTCGCAGCGGTGTCGCCACCGTTGCCCAAGCGCATCTGGCTGGTGAGTTCGCCGATGCATCTGCCGCGCGCGCTGGAGGCGTTCCGCGCATGGGGATTCGAGCCGTGTGCATGGCCGAGCGGCGTGGTGAAGGACAGCCCGGACCTGTGGCTGGGTGCCTGGTTGCCGCAAGGGGGCGCGATCCGCGAGACGGCGATCGCCTTCCACGAATTGATCGGCAGCGTGGAATACCGATTCCTGGCGTGGCGACAGGCGCGTCGCCCATCCGCTCACACGCCGTAGTAGCCGCGGTACCACTCCACGAAGCGCTTCACGCCCTCTTCCACCGGCGTGTCGGGCCGGTAGCCGGTGTCGTCCATCAGTTCGGTGACTTCCGCGCTGGTATCGGGCACGTCGCCCGGCTGCAGTGGCAGCAGGTTCTTCTCGGCCTTGCGGCCGAGGCAATCCTCCAGCACTTCGATGTAGTGCGAAAGCTGCACTGGGTGACTGTTGCCGATGTTGTACACGCGGTAGGGCGCCGACGATGTCGCCGAATTAGGCTGCAGCGGGTCGTAGGCCTGATCGGGCTCGGGTACGCGATCGAGCGTGCGGATCACGCCTTCCACGATGTCGTCGACGTAGGTGAAATCGCGGGTGTGGTGGCCGTGGTTGAACACGTCGATGGGCTCGCCCGCGAGGATCTTGCGGGTGAACAGGAACAGCGCCATGTCCGGCCGACCCCACGGACCGTACACGGTGAAAAAACGCAGGCCGGTCGTCGGCAATCCGTAGAGATGGCTGTAGGTGTGCGCCATCAGTTCGTTGGCTTTCTTGGTGGCGGCGTACAGGCTGACGGGGTGATCCACCGGATCCTGCACCGAGAACGGCAGCTTGCGGTTGGCGCCATACACCGAACTCGATGACGCATACACGAGGTGCTCGACCTTGCCGTGCCGGCAGGCTTCCAGGATGTTGATGAAGCCGACCAGGTTTGCTTCGACGTACGCGTACGGATTCTCGAGCGAATAGCGCACGCCGGCCTGCGCCGCCAGGTTCACCACGCGCTGTGGACGGAAAGCGTGGAAGGCTTTTTCCAGCGCAGGACGATCCTCGATGCTGACCTTTGTGAACTTGAAGTTCGGATGCGGTGTCAGCCGATCCAGCCGCGCCTGCTTCAGGGCGACGTCGTAATAGTCGTTGAGGTTGTCGACGCCCAGCACTTCGTCGCCGCGCGCCAGCAGGCGCAGGCTTAGGGCGGACCCGATGAATCCGGCGGCGCCGGTGACCAGTACGCGCATCCCGTGTCCTTGTGCGTGGATCAGCCCGTCATGTTACCGGGCGTGCCTGACTCTTCGCTGGCGAGCGACGTGACGCCGACGTGTAGGCGCGATGCCCCGCGACGCCTCCTTACAGGCGGTCGTCCACCGCATCGCGTGGCAGTACGTTCTTCACGTCGAACAGGACGCAATCGGGTTTGCCCAGCGCGCGTAGCGCGATCGGGCCCATGTCCGTGAACTGGTGGTGCGCCACCGCCAGCACGATCGCATCGTAGCTGCCGGGCGCCGGTTTCGGCACCACGTCGACGCCGTATTCGCGGTGCGCCTCGGCCGGGTCGACCCAGGGGTCGTACACGTCGATGTCGGCGTGGCAGGCGCGGAACTCGTCGATGATGTCGGTGACCCGTGTGTTGCGCAGGTCCGGGCAGTTTTCCTTGAAGGTGAGCCCCAGCACCAGCACCTTGGCGCTGGCCACGTTGATGCGCTTTTGCAGCATCAGCCGGATCACCCGCTCGGCCACGTGCTGGCCCATGCCGTCGTTGATGCGGCGGCCGGCCAAGATCACCTCGGGGTGGTAGCCGATTTCCTGCGCCTTGTGGGTGAGGTAATACGGGTCGACGCCGATGCAGTGGCCGCCGACCAGCCCGGGCCGGAACGGCAGGAAATTCCATTTGGTGCCGGCCGCCTCCAACACCTCCAGCGTGTCGATGTGCATGCGGTGGAAGATCAGCGCCAGCTCGTTGATCAGCGCGATGTTTAGGTCACGCTGGGTGTTCTCGATCACCTTTGCGGCCTCGGCGACCTTGATCGACGACGCCTTGTGGGTGCCTGCGCTGACAACGCGTCGATACAGATCGTCCACGAAATCGGCGACTTCGGGCGTGGAACCCGACGTGACCTTCTTGATGGTGTCGAGCCGGTGTTCCTTGTCGCCCGGATTGATGCGTTCGGGGCTGTAGCCTGCGTAGAAATCCTGGTTGAACTTCAACCCCGACTCTTCCTCGATGATCGGCACGCACACCTCTTCGGTCGCGCCCGGATACACCGTCGATTCGAAAATCGCCACGCCGCCGCGGCCGATGGCGCGGCCAACCGTGGTGCTGGCGCTCTTGAGCGGCGTCAGGTCGGGGCGCTTGCCGCGGCCAACGGGCGTCGGCACCGACACGATGAAAACGTTGCAGCCCTTGAGATCCTCGATGTCGCAACTGAAGCCGAGTTGGGTGGCCGAACGCAATTCCTCGGACGACACTTCCAGGGTATGGTCGCGTTGCTGCTTCAATTCCTCGATGCGCGCCGTGTTGACATCGAAACCCAGGGTGGGCAACTTGCGGCCGAAACCGACCGCCAATGGCAGGCCCACGTAACCCAAGCCGATCACGGCGAGACGTATGGCTTCGGGGCGGGGCAGCGACGCCTGATTCATGACGCATCCTTTCAAAAAGGCACGGGGAAACCACGGGCCATGCGCGATACGTGCCAACGGTGGCCGCGGAAGGCGCCTATGCTCGCATGCGCCGCACGAAATTCAAAACAAACAGGGCCAAACCGATCAGCGCGATCCCGATCCATTCAGGCGCGGAAGGCCGCTCCTGCAGCAGGCCCCACGCGAACAACACGCCGGCCACGGGCACCGCGAGACTGGTCAGGCCGGCCACGTTGGCGGGCAACTTCTGCACCACCAGCGCCCACAGCACCCAGCACACGCCGGATGACAGCAAGCCGTTGTAGAGCAGCGCCGCGATGTAGGAGCCTGTCCAGGCCACCGCGCGTTCGTGACTGAGCAGCGTCAGCCCTACCAGCCCGATGGTCCCTACCAGCATCTGCCACGCGGTAAGGCGCAGCGGCGTCACTTCCGGGTGTTGCTGGAACAGCCGCTTGGACAGCACGGTGGCAATCGCCCACGCGAGCCCCGCCAGGACCGCCAGCATGATGCTGTGCGGTTCGCCCAGCGGCCGCCATGGCTCCACCACGCAGATGAAACCCGCCGCCGCGATCGCGATGCAGAACCAGCGTCGCGGGCCGGGCTTGTCGTTGAGCCACCACCACGCCAGCGGCACCACCCAGAACGGCATCGTGTACGCCAGCAACGCGGTCTTGCCCGCGCCGCCCGATACCAGCGCCCATTGCGCCAGTGCCTGGAACGCGGCGGTCTGGGTGAGGCCGATCGCGAGGGTCGGCAGCCACGGCGTCGGCTTCAATCCATCGTGCCGCATGGCAAGCAGCGCGAACAGCACCACGGTGCCGATCACGTAACGCAGGGCGCTGAAGGTGAACGGCCCGCTGTCGCGCATCGCCACCTTCATCACCGACCAATTGAGGCTCCAGACGATGGTGAGGATCAGCAGTCCGATCCACGCCGCGCGCGTGCTTGCGGGTCGATTCATGGGTTGTCGTGGATGCCGGGGAAGGGGCCATCATGCGAACGCATGGCGGTGGACAAACCACGTATGCTACCGCTGCTTGCAACGGACGATACGATCCGTGTTCGACACCCACACCGAAGGGCGGAGGCTTGCATGAAGACCAACAAGATGCACGTTGCGATGTTGGCCGGAGGTATCGGCGTTGCGCTGATGCTGAGCGGCCTGGCCCACGCGGGCGACGGCAGCCTGATGGAAGTCACTACCACCATCAAGCAGTCGATGTCGGGCATGCCGGCGATGCCGTCGCGCACGATGACCCACAAGGTTTGTTCGGCGCCGGGTTCGTTCGACCCGCATGCGCTGAACAAGATGAATCCGAACGGCGAGTGCAAGATCGCCAACTTCAAGAAGCAGGGTGATACCGTCACCTTCGACCAGGTCTGCACCGCGCCGATGGCGATGACCATGCATGGCACCTTCCGCACCACCGGTGGCGCCAATTTCACCGGCAGCATGCACGCGTCGTTCGATGCGGGCGGCGGGCATCCGATGACCGTGGACACCGAATACACGGGCAAGCAGATCGGAACGTGCGATTACAAGCCGCCCAAGACCTCGGATTGAGCAGTAGCGTGGTCGAGCCAAGGACCAAGGCATCAACGCCGCAGCCACTTCGTAATGCGCTTCATCCCGCGATCAGCCATGCGCCCGTCCAATGGGATGCATGGCTGGCATCCGTATCGGCATTTCGGGATGGCGCTACCCGCCGTGGCGCGGGGTGTTCTATCCGAAGAACCTGGTGCAGCGCGACGAGTTGCATTACGCGTCGCGGCATTTCCCCACGATCGAATTGAACGGCTCGTTCTATTCGCTGCAGCGGCCGGAAAGCTATGCGCACTGGCGCGAGCAGACACCGCGCGGTTTCGTGTTCGCGATCAAGGGCCCGCGTTTCGTCACCCATGTGCTGCGGCTGCGCGATGTCGAAGTGCCGCTGGCGAACTTCTTCGCCTCCGGCGTGTTCGCGCTGCGCGAAAAGCTGGGGCCGATGCTGTGGCAGTTCCCCGCCAACTTCAAATACGCGCATGACGTGTTCGCGCGATTCTTCGACCTCCTTCCGCGCGATACCCAAGCCGCCTCGAAACTGGCGCGGCGGCGCGATTCCCACGTGAAAGGCCGCGCGCGGCTCGCGATCGATCGCAACCGCCGGCTGCGCCACGCCATCGAGGTGCGCCATCCGGGTTTCCTGGTCCCGTCGTTCGTCGCACTGTTGCGCCAACATGACATCGCGCTGGTGGTGGCGGACACCGCAGGCAAGTGGCCATACGTGGAGGAGCTCACCGCGAGTTTCGTGTATCTGCGGCTGCATGGCGACAAGGAGTTGTACGCCAGCGGCTACACCGACGCGGCGCTGGACCGCTGGGCCGCGCGCATCCGTGCCTGGCGGCGCGGCTCACAGCCACGGGATGCGGCGCGCGTCGCGGGTGCGCTGGCTCCCAGGGCACGCAAGTCACGCGACGTGTACTGCTACTTCGACAACGATGCCAAGGTGCACGCGCCATTCGACGCGATGAAGCTGGCGGAGAAGCTGGCGTCGTGAGTGGCGCGCACAGCGCGGATAATGCGACGGATTACGATCGTGGTTGCCGCAAGAACTCGATGGGAATGGCCGCTGCACCGCGGGCACCCGGCCGGCGTCGTGGTATGAACGCGGCAGCGCCCCACGCATGCAGTTCGATCACTTCCCACGTCGCGGGAATCTTCCCGTCGTGGCGCATGTGCTCGTAGGCCTGCAGCATGCGTGTGAAGCGTGACTTGCCGGTAAGGCCTTTCACGCGTTGCGTGTCGGCGTTGGTGACGCCGAGTCCCTTCAGCTCGTGCAACAGGTGGCGCGGCGCGTCGTAGCGGGTGATGATGCGGTCGACGTCCAGCACCGGTTCGCGCAGGCCGGCCGCGAATGCGGCATCGCCCAGATCGTGGATGTCGAGGAAGGTGCTGACGCGCGGATTCGCGTCATCGGCTTCGGCCCATGCGGCACGCAATTCCTTCAGCGTGTCCGGCCCGAGGCTGGACGCTGCGAGGAAGCCGCCCGGTTTCAGCACGCGCGCGAATTCCTCGAACAACGGTTGCGGCGGCCCGCACCATTGCACGCACAGGTTGGCGTGCAGCACGTCCACGCTCTGGTCCGGCAGCGGCAGCGCGCGCGCATCGGCGCACACGCGCGCGAACGGCTTCAGCAGCCCCGCGTGACGGCGCGCGGCGCGCAACATCGGCAGCGCGATGTCCATCGCGATCACGCGCGCCTTGCGCCAGCGCTTGCGCAAGGCCGCGGTGCCGCGTCCCGTTCCGCTGCCGATGTCGACCACCAGCTCCGGGGTGCCTTCGTAGTAGTCCAGCCGCTCCAGCAGGCGCGCCTGTACTTCGCGTTGAAGGGCGTCATGGCGTTCATAGCCGCGTGCGGCGCGGCCGAAGGCGTGTCGCACCTGCAGCGGATCAAGTTCGAAGGTATTCATGCGTGGATGGTTTCCAGCAGTGGCTGCAGTGCCGCCACGACTGCGTCGGTGTGCCCGATGAAGGGCGCGTGGCCGCCACCCGGGACGCAGGTGAATGCCCCGGCGCACTGCGCCGCGCTCCACTGCATCGCCTGCCACGGGATCAGGCGATCGCGGCGTCCGGCGATCCAGGCGCTGGGCGGCGACAGTTCCGGAAGACGCGTGCGCAAATCGGTATGCTCCAGCACGTCCAGGCCCTCCACCAGTGCCCGCACGTCGGGACGATGTTTGCTGAAAGTATCGGCGCGCAACTTGCGCAGGTCCGCCTGCGCACAATCGCTGCCCAATGCCTCCAGTGCGAGGAAGCGTTCCAGCGTGCCCTCGTAGTCAGTGCCGAGATCGTGGCCGAAGTTCTGGAGGATTTCCGGCGATACCGCGTGTGCCCAGCCTTGGCCACGCACGAAGTGGGGCGACGCGCACAGCATCGCGAGCGCCTGCACCTGTTGCGGAAGATCCAGCGCGGCCTCCAGCGCATACAGGCCGCCCAGCGACCAGCCAAGCCAGAGCGCGGGCGGCACGCGCGCCGCGATCGCTTTCGCGCAGGCGGCGGGTTGCAGGGAAACCTTGCAGTCGCGGGAACGTCCATGCCCCGGCAGATCGACGACATGCAACGTGCACCGATCGCGCAGCGCCTCGATCAAAGGCGCGAATACGCCCCCGTGCATCGCCCAGCCATGCAGCAGTACGAGATGCGTGTCGCCGCGGCCTTCGGTGTGGATGTAGAGCTTGTCTCCCTCTCCCTCGACGGCTTGTTGGTCACGGGAGAGGATCGGGCTGAGGGGGTCGGCGTTCATGCGCGCGGTGTCGTGCTGGGGAGCGGGTTTTGCACCGTCGCTTCTTCAGTGTGGACGGGGGTCCGGGTTACACCTTCGGCGCCCCCGGGATGACGAACAAGGGTCGACTCCAGCGCATCCAGCAGCCGATCGACATCCGCTTCCGAATGCGCCGCCGAAAGCGTCACCCGCAACCGCGCCATGCCCGCCGGTACGGTCGGCGGACGAATTGCGGTGACCAGCAAGCCGTTCTGCTCCAGCACACGCGATGCCTGCACCGCGCGCTCGGCATCGCCCACGACGATCGGCTGGATCGCCGTCGAGGATTCCAGCAGCGGCAACCCCAGTTGCGTGGCGCCCTGGCGGAAGCGCGCGATCAGGGCGTGCAATTTTTCACGTCGTCCATCTTCTTCGCGCGCGATGCGAATCGCCGCGCAGGCGGCCGCGGCCAAGGGAGGTGGCATCGCGGTGGTGTACACGAAGGTGCGCGCGAACTGGGTGAGGCCTTCGATCAGCGCCTGGCTGCCGGCCACGAATGCGCCCATGCAGCCGAGCGCCTTGCCCAGCGTCGCCATCAGCACCGGAACCTGTTCCTGCGGCAACCCGGCTTCGTCGACGCTGCCTGCGCCATGCGCGCCGAGCACGCCGAGCCCGTGCGCATCGTCCACCATCAGCGTGGCGCCTTCGTGCTTGCACAATACCGCGAGTTCGCACAGCGGCGCCGCGTCGCCGTCCATGCTGAAAACGCCATCGGTGGCGAGCAGCGCGGGCGAGCCCGGCACGCTAGCAAGTTGCCGCGCCGCGGCTTCGGCGTCGTTGTGCGGGTAGCGCTTCAACGTCGCGCCCGCGAGCTGTGCGGCATCCAGCAAGCTCGCGTGATTCAGCTTGTCCTGCACGCAAACGCCGTCGCGGTCGAGCAACGCCTGCACCGCGCCCAGGTTGGCCAGCCAGCCGGAAGAGAACAGCATGGCCGCTTCACGACCCGTCCACGTGCACAAGGCTTCTTCGAGCTGCGCGTGCTCGCGCCGGTGGCCGCAGACCAGATGCGCGGCCGTGGCGCCGACGCCGCATTCGTTGGCTGCATGCTGCAATGCGCGAACGATGCGCGGGTCTTGCGCAAGCCCGAGATAATCGTTGCTGCAGAAATTGACGAGTTGACGGCCAGCGACATCGACGCGCACGCCGTGCGCGCCATCCAGCGTGCGCGCGTGGCGCAGCAAACCCGCGCGTTCGCGTTCGGCGACGCGCGCCACCAACGATTGCAACAGATCGGCGCGCACGGTTCAGGCCGCGTGGGCACACGATTCCAGGATGTCGGCATGCACTGTGCCGGACTCGTCCGTTCCGACATCGACCTGCATCGCGTGCAGGTCGAGGCGACGGAACAACGCGTGATCGTGCTCGACGTCCGGATTGCCGGTCGTCAGCAGTTTTTCGCCCATGAAGATCGAACCCGCGCCGGCGAAGAAACACAGCGCCTGCATCTCGTCGCTCATCTGCTGGCGGCCAGCCGACAGGCGCACGATGGACTTTGGCATCACGATCCGCGCCACCGCAATCGTGCGCACGAATTCGAACGGATCGATCTTGTCGGCATCGGCGAGCGGGGTGCCCGGCACCGGCACCAACTGATTGATCGGCACCGATTGCGGATGCTCCGGGAGATTCGCCAGCGCCTGCAGCAAACCTGCGCGTTGCGCACGCGTTTCACCCATGCCGACGATGCCGCCGCAGCAGGTCTTGAGGCCCGCCGCGCGGATGTCCTGCAGCGTGTCCAGTCGGTCGGCGAATTCGCGGGTGTGGATGATCTCGCCGTAGTAATCGGGCGAGGTGTCGATGTTGTGGTTGTAGTAGTCGAGCCCGGCGTCTTTGAGTTGCTGCGCGTGGCCTTCACCCAGCAGGCCCAGCGTCGCGCAGGTTTCCATGCCCAGCGCCTTCACTTCGCGGATCATTGCGGCGACCTTCGGAATGTCGCGATCCTTCGGGCCGCGCCACGCGGCGCCCATGCAGAAGCGCGAGGCGCCGGCGGCCTTGGCCGCGCGCGCGCGTTCCAGCACCGCATCGACGTCCATCAACTTCTGCGCCTCGACGCCGGTGTGGTAGCGCTGTGCCTGCGGGCAGTATGCGCAGTCTTCCGGGCAGCCGCCGGTCTTGATCGACAGCAGCGTGGAAACCTGCACTGCATTCGAATCGTGGTTGGCCGCGTGCACGGCGTGGGCGCGCGCCAACAGATCCATGAACGGAAGATCGAACAGGGCTTCGATTTCGGCCAATTTCCAGTCGTGCCTGACCGGCGTGTCGGGATTCATTCCGTCCATTGGGGTGCTCCGCGTTACAGTGATCGCAAAGTTTCATGGGCGGGGGAGATGTCTGTCAACTTGAAAACCGGCCGTTTGGTTGACGGGGCCGTGGGTGCACTGCTGCCCTCGCACTGCCTGTTGTGCGGCGCGCGCGGGCAGGGCGCGTTGAGCCTTTGCACTGCCTGCGAAGCGGAGGCGCCACGCAACCTGAAGTGCTGCGCGCGTTGCGCCTTGCCGCTGGATGCACCAGCGTCCTTGTGCGGACGCTGCATCAGACGGGCGCCACCGTGGGATCGGGCGTGGGTGCCGTTCCGATACGAATGGCCGCTGGCGCAACTGGAATCGCGTTTCAAGTTTGGCGGTGATCTTGCGGCCGGGCGTACGCTCTCGCTGCTTTGGCTGGCGTCGCAGCCGCCGGGTGAGGTGCCCAAGGCCCTCGTGCCGGTGCCGCTGCATCGCACGCGGCTGCGCCGGCGCGGTTACAACCAGGCGCTGGAACTGGCCAAGCCGCTGGCGAAACATTTCGCCGTACCCTTGCTGCACGATGCGTTGCGCAGGACGCGCGCCACCGACGCGCAAACCGAACTCACCGCGGTGCAGCGCCGCCGCAACGTGCGCGGCGCGTTCGAAGCGAATTTCTCCCGCGCGTTGCCCGAACACGTCGCGGTGCTGGACGACGTCTTCACCACCGGCGCGACCTTGGCCGAGTGCGTGCGCGTGCTGAAGCAGGCCGGCGTGGCACGGGTGGACGTGTGGGCGCTGGCGCGCGCGCCAGCGCGCTGACCGGCCGATCACTTCATCGCCAGCGCCGCCACCAGTCCCAGCCACACCGCGCCGCCGACCCAGTTGTTATTGCGGAACGCTGCAAAGCAGGCGTCGCGCTGGCGCCAGCGCATGTTCCACAATTGCCACGCGAACAGCAGCAGTGCCACCGCCAGTCCGATGAGGAATGGCCATTCGAGTTGCGCGCGCTGCCCGACCAGCAGCAGCGTGAACAACAGCGTCGCCATCAGGATGGCGAGGATCGGAAGATCGGCTTCGCCGAACAGGATCGCGGTGGATTTCGCGCCCGCGCGCAGGTCGTCGTCGCGATCCACCATCGCGTACTCGGTGTCGTAGATCGTGGAGAACAATACGTTGCCGAAAAACAGCAGCCAGCACACCGGCGGCAAACCGTTGGTGATGGCCGCGAAGGCCATCGGGACGCCCCAGCCGAAGGCCGCGCCCAGCACCACCTGCGGCAGGTGCGTGTAGCGTTTGGAGAATGGATACAGTGCAGCCAGGGCGGCGCCGACGAACGACAGGTAGATCGTCAACCGGTTGGTGAACGCCAGCACCAGCGCGAAGCCAATCAGCGCCAGCACCACGAACGTCAGCACGGCCTCCCGCGGCTTCACCCGGCCCGCGGCGATGGGGCGCCCGGCGGTACGCGCCACCTGCGGGTCGAGCTTGCGGTCGGCGAAATCATTCATCGCGCAACCCGCGGCGCGCATCACGAACACGCCCACCGTGAATACGATCAGGTATTTCCACGGCGGGAAGCCGTCGGCCGCCAGCCACAGCGCCCACCATGTCGGCCACAGCAGCAGCAGCGCGCCGATCGGGCGGTCCATCCGCACCAGCACCAGCAGGTCCCGGGTTTTGTCGCGCCAGTCGGCGGGCAACGCGCGCAACAGGAATTCGATCGTGCGCGTCGAGCGCACCGACGCGTCCGCGGGCCGCGACGTGTCCGGAGGCGGCGTCGCCGGCAGGTCGGCCGCACGCAGGTCGAGCAACGGCAATTCGGCCTGCGTACCCTGCTGGGTCGACGGCTGCGTGGATTTGGACGATCTGCGTTTGCGGGACATGCGTCAGCGGATGCGTGCCTGGATTCGATGCCGGATTGTCGCGCAGCCCGCGGCGGACTCCAACCCGCGGCTGGGATCGACGCACGGCCCAAACGAGGCCTGCGCCGTTATGCTCGCCCGAATCTTTTATCACCGAGTCCAGCGATGAGCCTGATCCAGCAACTCACCCGTCACAAACCGGTCGAGCAACTGCAGGCGGAGGCGGGCGGCAGCCGTGATTTCCGTCGCGTACTGGGTGTGTGGCAACTCACCGCGATCGGCATCGGCGCGATCATCGGCGTCGGCATCTTCGTGCTGGCCGGGCAGCAGGCCGCGATCAACGCCGGGCCCGCGGTGATTGTTTCGTTCCTCGTGGCCGGCATCGGCAGCGCTTGCGCGGCGCTGGCCTACGCGGAATTTTCCGGGATGATCCCGGTCACCGGCAGCGCCTACACTTACGGTTACGCGGTGCTGGGCGAACTGCTGGCGTGGATCATTGGCTGGGACTTGATCCTGGAGTACGCGCTGATCGTCGCGGTGGTCGCGATCGGCTGGTCGGGCTACGTGCAGGCGCTGCTCGTGCAACTGTTCGGTGCGCACCTGCCGGTGTGGCTGCAGGGCGCGTACGACCCCGCGAATCCCGGCTCGGGCAAGGTGTTCGACGTGGTGGCCGCGGGCATCTCGCTGGTAATCGCGTGGATGCTGACCATCAAGACCGAATGGGGGGCGCGCGCCAATACCGTGATCGTCGTGATCAAGGTGATCGGCGTGGCGCTGGTGATCGCGGTGGGCGCGTTCTATGTCAATCCGGCGAATTGGCATCCGTTCGTGCCGCCGGTGGCCACGGGTGCGGATGGCGTTTCGCACTTCGGTTGGGGCGGTGTGTTGGCGGCATCCAGCATCGTGTTCTTCGCCTGTTTCGGTTACGACACGCTTACGACCGCGGCCGAGGAATCGAAGAATCCGCAACGCGACTTGCCGCGCGCGGTGCTGCTGTCGCTGGCGATTTCGATGGCGCTGTATCTGGCGGTGTCGCTGGTGCTGACCGGCATGGTGCCGTATCCGCAGTTGAACAGCCCCGCGCCGGTGGACGCGGCGTTCAAGGCGCTCGGCCTCGATTGGGTCCGCGGCATCATCAACGTCGCCGCGGTGGCGGGGCTGACCAGCGTGCTGTTCGCGTTCATGTTGGGCGCGGCGCGCATCTGGTTCGCACTGTCGCGCGATGGCCTGCTGCCGCGCTGGTTCGCACGCGTGCATCCGCGCTTCGGCACGCCGTATCGCCCGACCCTGATCCTGGGTGTATTCAGCGCCCTGGTCGCAGGCTTCCTGCCGATCAACGAAGTGGCGGAACTGGTGAACATCGGCACGCTGTCCGCATTCATCGTGATCTGTCTCGCGGTGCTGATCCTGCGCATGCGACGCCCGGACGTGAAGCGTGGTTTTCGCACCCCGGCAATCGGGATCGTCGCGCCATTGGGCATGCTGTTCTCGCTGTTCCTGATCATCGGCTGGCCGTGGTATGGCGACGGGCGCGTCCATCTGATCGGCGGCCTCGCCGGCATCACCATCGACCGTTTCGTGATCTGGATGGTGATCGGGCTGGTGGTGTATTTCGCCTATGGCATCCGGCACAGCGCACTGGCGCGGCGCGACTGAACCCCTGC
>Ga0207705_10001229_pt1 | contig 20650 bp, 18 predicted proteins | sample KBSC13metaG_FD_184314 | JGI IMG/M metagenome (GOLD analysis project Ga0207705, IMG submission 184314) | Corn rhizosphere microbial communities from Kellogg Biological Station, Michigan, USA - KBS C1-3 metaG (SPAdes) (version 2) | ecosystem: Host-associated > Plants > Roots > Rhizosphere > Soil ... | reverse complement strand
GTCTCTTGCAGACCTGCCGGTATCGGAATGCGTATGGGAGTGAGATCTTCCAATCCATACTGGAGGAGTTCGATATACGAAGGCTCTATTTTTGCCTCTGTCGTCCAATGGCGGTCCATCGTGTAGTAGTGACCATCCACATAGATCGCATCTTCCGCGAAAACGACTTCCACTTCCAGGTCAGACGACGACGTTCGTTTGCCGTCAATGCTTGGGAGAGTAAGAGCGCCCTTATTCAGCCCTACAAAATCCCGCCACAGGGCGGCATCTAAACTCCACCGTCCGACGACGCCCTCTCCGTGCTCCATCCTGGCCCTGCCCTGCGCCTCCTCAGAGCGGATGTAGCCTAACGCGAGGGTGAGGATCGCACCCACCAAACCAAACGGCGCGATTATCGCGGCGATATTAATAGGTAAGAAGGCGAACGCAAGGCCAACGCCCGCCACAATGAGGAACAATGCGGTATATGCCTGCCTGCTCTGTCTCCGTGGATTTGGATCACTCATACCCCACCTCCGTTTGGTAGAAGTCTATTCGGCCCTGTCGTTCCGCTTTCCTGCAAGCATTTCCCTCCTTCCTGGTTCCGATGCAGGCAAGGAGTTTAGGGGCCAGTTCGCGAACAGGACCACAGGAATGATAGAGATAGAGAGACACGCATGGACTCCTTTTTGATGGAAACGCTCACCGGACCAAGAATCCAACTGCGGCCGATGATGGCGTCGGATGGCCCGGCGCTGGCAGAGGCCGCTGCGGACGGCGAACTCTGGAATCTGCCTTTTACCGTCGTTCCTTCTGCGCAGACGGTCGAGAGCTATATCCGCGTCGCGCTGGAAGGGCGCGAGGCTGGATCGGTGATGCCCTTCGTCATTCAAACCCTCGATGCAGATCGGGTCATCGGCTCCACACGCTTCTCGAATATCGATCGGCAGAACCGCAACCTGGAGATCGGCAGCACCTGGATCTCCGCCTCCTGGCAGCGGACCTTTGTGAACACCGAGGCCAAATACCTGATGCTGCGGTTCGCTTTTGAGAACCTTGACTGTGTGCGCGTGCAGTTCACGACAGACGAGATCAACATAAAATCGCGCGAAGCCATACTGCGACTCGGGGCCAGACAGGAAGGTATCATCCGGCATGAACGCATCATGCCGGACGGGCGCAAGCGCAACTCTGTTCGGTTCAGCATCATCGACGACGAGTGGCCGAGCGTTCGGCACGCCCTCGAACAGAAGATGGCCCGATCCTAGCGGATCCCGCCTGAGCTTCTTGTGTTTCGCAATGGCACCACAGAACCTGCGCTTTCTCTTACCGGAACGCTCGCAAGAGTTGACGGTCCAGTTCGCAGAGGTAGTCGCCACCATAGGCGTCGTTTTCGAGGGTGAGGAGGAGGTTTTCGGAGAGATCCTGGGTGATTTCGGGGGAGCAAGAACCGGCGGCGAGGGCGATGGCAGCGACGGTGTCCACATCGCCGGAGTAGGCGATGCAGTGGCGCAGCAGATCGGACATGGAGGCGTTGACCACGACGAAAGTGACGGCGGCGCGGACGCTCATCAGCCCCTGGTGACCGACCTTACCGCGCCAGGGTTCCGACCAGTTGCCCGGCAACCGACTGCCCGCTGTTCCAGACCGAGATGGACGATCCCTTCAGGGTTTGATCGACGGCATCAGCCTGCGCCGCTTGTGCAGACTGAGGTAACTGAACCATTCCGTAGTCGCCTGAATGGCACGCTCGGCCCCCTTGGGGATAAGCAACGCCACCCCTCCCCGCATCTCGTGGGTCTGCCCGTTCACTCTCACCTCGCCCTGCCCCTCGATCCCGAGGAGCACGACATCCACTTCGCTGTTGATATGGGCCTCGATGCGCTTACCCGGCGCCCAGGAGAGAAGCGTCATATCGAGATCTTCACACTCATGCGCCCACTGCACGCCGGAGTGCGCCGGGTCGCGACAGCACTGGAGAAGATCGGCCCACACGCCCACACCTTGCGTCCCGGCAGAGGCAGTTTCAACGTCAGACATAACGCTCTCCTTTCAAGAAACAGTTAGACCTTCACTCGGCTCTCTGGTACGGCATCGTAGAGGCGTTTTACCAGACTCACGCGCACGACCTCATCCCAGATCGGACCTCGACGCACCTGTTGATACCCCAGACGTTCGTTTAACGCGATCACATGCAGGTTTTGCTCCTCCGTGTGCGTGTAGATCATCCCGACTCCACGCTCTTTGCACTCTGCTTCCAGATGCTCTTTCAAGCGCGTTCCCAGCCCGCGTCGTCGAAAAGCAGGGTCTACCCAGAGCTGAAATATTTCGCAGAACCGGCCATCCTCCGGGAAGAGAGCCTCCGCCAGTTCCCGAAAGACACTATCCCCGGAATACTCTTCGTCCCCTTCTCTTGGGCGTTGTCGCCAACGACACAGGATCATGCCGATAGGCTGAATCCAATCGGTATCGACACAAACCCAGCCGGCTTTACGCGCATCCTCCCGCACGAATCCCTCGATCTTGAGCCGATGTTCTCGCTGCTCTTCCGGAGTCATATCGATAAGCCCATCACCATCCGAGTGCAGATCGGCCTGGATCAGGAAGTCAAGATCGTGTATAGTCGCTCTGCGGAGGAGAATCATCGTAAGAGGTATCACCCTTTCCAGTTGGCTTCAAGGAGTTCCATCCATTATAACACCACGGAATTGGAATCGCTTCCCTACTCAAGAAGCTCTCATGCTGCGATAGAGGAATATGCACGATCTTAAACCCCCAGCGGATGGAAAGACATGTACCTGCGCTTTGTGATCACTACCATTGACGACGACTCCCATCAGCCGCAAGGGCTGTTTGTCGCGGCCCACACACTCTTACGATCCGGCGACCTAAATGCAGAAGACCACAAAGTCTTGCAGGACGTCATCGTCTGGTTCAATAAGAACTTGCCTACTCCCGGTAAATCATGGGATCGCGCCAGGGCGATCTTCTGGTTCCGGGAGGGCGCTCGCGAGTGCATCCGTCGAATGTGGACGCTGGTCTCGATTCTCCAGACACATGGGAAACAGGTGGAAGTGCAGAAGTGCGCGTTTTTGGCAAATGTCGTGTACTACGATGCGTTTCAAGTCGCTGCTTATCCCCACAAGAGGGACGGGAAACGAACCTTCAAATAGTATCGGATTTTGAACGCCCTAAAAAGATTTGGCCTCCCCTCAACGCTAAGATTAGATTAAGACTCCGCCGCTATACTGTCCCTATAGCTGCCCTCTGAGCGATTGCCTACGCATTTTAATTTTGATCTCAATCGTGTGGCGAACAGCACGAAACGGTTCCATCGACTTCACCCCATGGAACCGTTGCAAGTCACGTTTACACCACGAGGGACCATGGCTCATCCCGTGTCGCCCCTCTCGACCAACAAAGGAAACCTGATAATGAAGCGAAACACCCACCCTATCTCCCACAAATACCTTGTGTGTTCGCTGGGCCTGCCGCTGGCAGCCCTTGCGCTCGCAGGATGCGGTGGCGGAAACTCGACTACGACTACTCAGACAGGCAACGGAGACGCCAACACCGCTCTGCGAACCGCTACGCTCCGCACCATTCACAGTATAAACGCCACCGGTAGCGCGCTGAGCCTGCTGTTTCAGGCGCCCTCCCGCGCAGTGCAGACAGATCGTGCGCATCCATTGAGTCTGTTCCCTTCTAAACCTGTCGGCTTGCCTACACGCCTCGTTCAACTCACCTATATTCCCGCTCTGAACCTCTATGACAGTACTACGCGCAACGGTCAGACCTTCTCGTATAGCTTTTTCAGCGACGCAGCGGGCACGCAACCCGCAGGTTCGGCAACCCTCACCATCCCTACGACGACCAGCACCTATCCGTATACCACCGCAGTTCAGTTCGCGATTACCGGCGGCAACTATCCCGGCTCCGGAACCGGTTCGCTCACATATACTTCCAGTTCGACCATCGACATCAGAGGCAAACTGCATTTGAACGCGGACAGTTCGGACGCGGAACTCACGCTTAATCAAAGCGACGACGCCACTGGCAAGCCCGTGTTTACCGGCAGTGCCTCCATCGTTTCAGGCAGCGCGAACGTCCAGATCACCGACTTCCGCAGTGCATCGGACACCAGCCCCGGCGCGACGCTCCTGGGCGCGACCATGACCGTTCCATCCGTAGCCTATAGCGGGACCTTCGCGGTATCGGCGACCACCCTGACCATTACACTCACGTCGGGCACAAAGACGTTCAAGGCGACGATGGTCGCGAATGACGCGGACGGCAACCCCATCCAGAATCCCACGCTCACCCTGACCTACCCGGACGGAACGCAACAGACTATCCCCAATGCTCTCACTACTCCGATAAAGTGATCGGGTTCGACCCGGACGGCAAATACGCCAAATCCCACAAGACCTCGGAAGCCGATCTCTCCGGGTCCGTAAACAGGCCCGTAGCAAGCATCTGTTGCTTGTCTACGGGCCGATTCTTTACCAAAACGCGCGTTTTTCTGGTACGGTATAGCATCCTCCCTCGGCGCGTGGAATGAGCCGCCGTAGAAACAGGTATCGTGAAGCAACATGCGCGCAAGATGGTCTTCGGGCGCTACGACCACGCCTCTTTTCTTGCTTTCATCGCCTATGCGGCAGGCTCCGTCGTGGTGCCCGTCTCCCTGGTAGCCCTCGCTCAAGAGTTGGGCTTCCGGCTCGAAACCGGCGGGCTGGCGGCAGGCGGGGCGCTGCACCTGGGCCGTACGCTCTCCATGGTGGCTTCCCTCCTCCTGTGCGGCTTCTGGGCAGGCCGATGGGGCAAGCGGCGTACCTTCGGGATCGCCGTGCTCCTGATGGGCCTGGGGATGGGCCTCTGTGCGTTCGCCCCCGCCTACGGATTTGTCTTCCTGGCCCTCGTCGTCGCCGGATTGGGGGAAGGCGTCATCGAAGGGCTGTGCACCCCGTTCGTGCAGGATCTCCATCCGGAAGAGCCGGGACGGTACATCAACTTCTCCCACGCCTTCTGGTCCATCGGTGTGCTCGGGACCGTCCTGCTCGCCGGAGCGCTGCTTTCGCACGGCATCTCCTGGCGACTGATCACTGGAGGCGTGTCGGCTTTCGCCCTGCTCCCCGCCCTCCTGCTCCTCGGCCCCGTGCGCTCCGAACACGCCTATCCCGAACACCCCGAACTACTGAACCGCGCCACCGTCTGGAACCAGATGCGCCGCATCCTCGCGATCCCCTCCTTCTGGCGCTACTTCGCGGCCATGTTCGTTGCAGGTGGCGGAGAGTTCTGCATCACCTTCTGGTGCGCCAGCTACCTCCAGCTCCACTTCCACGCCTCGGCCTGGATCGGCGGCGTCGGGACCGCCTGTTTCGCCGCGGGAATGGTGCTCGGCCGCACCGCCGAAGGCTACTGGCTCCATCAACAGCATCTCAGAGCATTGATCGTCGGCTCTGCCCTCGCCGGAACCGCCATCACCCTCTGCATGCCCCTCGCCACCTCCTTAACCCTTTTCCTCCTGCTCCTCTTCCTCGCCGGAATCGCCACCGCCCCCTTCTGGCCCAGCGTCCAGAGTCGCAGCGCCGACCGTCTTCCCCAGGTCGATACCACCATGCTCTTCATCCTGCTCGCCTGCGCAGGCGTACCGGGCTGCGGCGTCGCCACCTGGGCCATGGGCTACCTGGGCAACCACGGCGGCCTCGGCCACGCCTTCTACCTCGTCCCCGCCTGCTACCTCCTCTTAATGCTGCTCATCAGCACCGACGCCCCCAAACGCCCTCACCAAAACGCGCCGGGCTAAAGCCCTCCGCTGGGGGCGCAGAACAGGCCGCCCTTCGGGCACTCCAAATCCTTCGCTTCGCTTGAAGCCGCTATGCGGCACCCCAAATTCAATGCTTCCGCGCATTGAATTTCGCAAAGGATTTCGCCCATGGCCCGCTAAAGCGGGCACAACTCCTGATTGCTCAGCATGTCCTATGGAAGTGCACTCATGCTACACTCTCCCTTCTCTTCCTTTGCATTTCTTTCTGTATTCCTTTCTTTCTGTATTTCTGCGCCGCATTTGCATTTTTTGCATCTGCATTTCCTTCGTTCCTGATCTGCATCTGCATTTCTTTGCATCTATTCCTTGCTTCCTGACCGCAGGGCCTTCTTATCCATTTTGCCGACACTGGTCTTCGGCAGAGAGTCCACAAAGTGGATATCCGAGAGGCGCGGCAACTGCCACTGGGCAAAGTGGGACTTCAGCGCCTCCAGCAACTCCTGAGGGGCAACGTGCTGCTGTGGATCGCGCAGGACCGCGTAGAGGACCGGCGCTTCGCCCCGGAGCGCATCCGAGCGGCCCACCACTGCCGCCTCCAGAATCGCCGTGTGCGACAACACCACGTTCTCCATCTCGACACTGGAGATCCACTCGCCCCGGCTCTTGATGACATCCTTCTTCCGGTCCGTGATCTCCATATAGCCGTCGGCGTCGAGCGTCGCAATGTCCCCGGTCTGGAACCAGCCGTCCTCTGTGAAGGCGCAATCCGCCGCGGAACTGCCATAGTAAGCGCGCGCGACCCATGGGCCGCGAACCTCCAACTCGCCCGCCTCTTTGCCGTCTCGCAGCAGCTCTTCCCCCGCTTCATTTCGGATCCGCATCTCCAGGTTCGCTACCGGAAGCCCCTGCTTGATCCGCACGCGCAACCGGTCTTCCGAGGGCCAATCTTCCATCTGCGCTTTAAGACGGCAGAGAGAGCCGACGGGAGAGGTCTCCGTCATTCCCCACGCGTTCAGGACCTGGATGCCGAACTCGCGCTCATAGTTGGCGATAAGGCTCTGGGAGATGGCGGAACCGCCGGAGAGGATGACCTTGAGGTGGGAGAGATCATACGAATGCTGCTGAAGGTGCTGATAGAACAGGTTCCAGATCGTCGGAACGCCTGCAGCGAACGTCACCCGCTCCCGCTCCATCAACTCCGCCAGCGGCTTGCCGAAGAGTTGGCTGCCGGGAAGCACCTGGGTCGCACCGGTCATCGCGCAGGCATACGGCAGGCCCCACGCGTTTGCATGGTACATCGGGACCACCGGCAGCACCACCTCCTGCTCCCGAATGCCGAAGGAGTCGGCCATGCAGCAGCCCATCGCATGGAGATAGACGGAGCGATGGCTGTAGAGAACGCCCTTCGGGTCTCCGGTCGTTCCGGAGGTGTAGCAGAGGCTCGCCGCGCTGTTCTCATCATACACAGGAAAGCAGGCTTCTTCTCGCGCCCCGGCGAGAAGGGTCTCATAGTCGAGTGCGGCCGTTGGTAAGGCCACAGAGGAGGAAACACAATCGTCCATCAGAACATAGTGCTCTACCGTCTTTAACGCACTCTGATGCTCGGCAAAGAAACCGGCCAGGGAGCGATCGGCAAACACGGCCCTATCTTTGGCATGCTGGAGAATATAGAGAAGCTGTTCCGGAAAGAGGCGGATATTGAGGGGATGCAGGATCGCGCCCAGCGCAGGGACCGCAAAATAGAGTTCGAGGTGGCGATAGCTGTTCCAGGCGAACGTCGCGACCCGGTCGCCCGACTTTACGCCCAGATCGCGGAGCACATTCATGAGGCGAAGAACACGCCTGTTCAGGTCCCCATAGGTATAGCGGTGGAGACTGCCGTCGCCAAGCCGACTGATGATCTGTTTTTCGGGAAAGACCTGTGCCGCGCGGCGCAGGATCGCGGGAATGGTCAGCGGAAAGTCCATCATCAGGCCGGGCTGCAGCATAGGAGCCTCCAGTGCAGAGACAAACAGGATAGGCCACTTGTTCGCCTATCCTGCCCGGAAACCCTGCAAAAGAAGCGCCGCGCCGACCTACCACACGGCGACTCACAGAACCACACCTCATCACAACCGAATGCAAACAGGACGTTAATCCACGTGATAACCTTCCGGGAACTGCTTCACTTTCCTGCCCGTGATGCGATACAGGGCGATTGCGGCATTCGACTGCACCCCGGCGTCGGGATCCGACAGCAATCTCTCCAGCAGATCCTTTGCGGCCGTCGTTTTCATCTCCCCCAGACTGTAAAGCGCGTTACAACGCACCGAAGCGTCTTCGGCCCTGTTCCCAGCGACAGCCATAAGGTCCGCGGCACTCTTCGGATCGCCGATCCCTCCCAGAACCAGCGCCGCCCAGCGGCGAACTTCCAGATTCGTGTCTTTCAGCGCGCCGACGATCTCTGTGGGGGCAGACTTCAGTTTGAAGAACTGAAAAGCGACGATGCCGCGCTCACGCTCGCGGGCGTCCTTACTCCGAAGACGTGCGTAGAAAGGTGTCAGCAGCGCCCGGTTCTGAGTGATCTGATAGAGCGCCTGCGCGCGCGCATCCGCAAGCGACTCGTTGTCTTTGGGGTCCTCGGTCACCGGCAGCGCCCGCAGTTTCGCCGCCGCCTCGTCGGCGATTCGGGGAAAGCGCGCCGCAAGTTCGGCGATCGCAAACGTGGCCGCGCGGCGCGCACTGGAAGCCCCAGCCACATCCCCGAGCACCATCATGGTCGTACGGTCGTTCCGCGCCGCGTCTGCCAGAAGGTTCAACACTCTTTCCGAACCGAAACGGCCAAGCCCCGTTGCCGCCTGACTGCGCAGGCCGGAGTCCTCCTCCGTCGCCAACACATCCGCGAGAAACTTCTCCCGCTGGACCCCGGGGATACGCAGAGCCGCTTCCAGGATCTGCCGTCGCCCGTTCACGTTCTGTTCCGCCTTCACCGCACGCGTGATATAGGCAAACTTCCTCTCAACCGTCGGTTCCGCGTCAATCTCCTTTTGGTACGGCTTCAAAACCTGAAACTGAACAGGGGATGCGTGGCGGACCATCGGCTCTGCAGGCGAACACTCGCCCCGTGCCACCCCCATACCCAACGCAGCCGCAATCAGAAAAACGTTCTTCATACGATCTCTCCACCTGTGATAGAGTGTTGTCTCTCCTCGCATCTACCGTCTCCCTCTAAGACGACACGCCCCTCTCTTTGGTTACTCCATCGCGCTAAAAGGATTTCATCTCTTGATTCCTTCGACCAACCCCGAAACACAGGAACTTTCAGGCTCACAAATACCTTTCTACAGATAGGAAACGTCGTCTCCTCTGGAATTGGAGAGATTGGGGTAAGATGAGGAGCGTACGACCAATCCAGTAATACACGGAATGGAAGGAAAGGAGAACCATCATGTTTCGTCACACCATCTCACTGGCGTTGTTCACACTCATCGGTCTGATCCCGCTTTCATCGGCCCGCGCACAGAATGTCGCACAAAGCACCGAGACGAAGTGGCATCTCTCCGGCGACCTGTGCGAAGCCTGCACATGTGGGGTTCCGTGCCCCTGCAACTTCGGCGCGAATCCCACACATCCCTACTGCTACGCGCTCTTCTCCCTGGACATAAAAGAAGGCAACTATGGCGACGTCTCGCTCAAAGGACTCCATCTCGCGGGAGCTGGCGCGACGAAAGGCATGATCCTCTATGCAGACGATACGGCCACCAAAGAGCAGCAGGCGGCGCTCAAAGCCATTGCAAAAACCCTCTACGGCAAGATGCTCAAGGCCAACAATATCCGATCCGAGAAGGCTGCGCCTCCGGACATGCGCCTGATCGCCTTCAAGACCGCGCACATCGAGCAGAAGGCGGACGACAGGAGCTGCACCCTCAAGATCGGGAACCTCGGCGGCTTCGATGCGAACTATATCATCGGACTGGATGGGAAGACCCCGGTCATCGTGGAGAACAACTGGTCCTGGAATATGCAGCACGGCATCAAGGCGAAGACGAAGCGCCTCGTCTACAAAGACGCGCTCGGCAACAGACTGGATACGAAAGAGACCAACAGCAATCAGGGCCAGTTCGACTGGAGCGACACGACCCCGATCTACTTCCGGTAGTACTTCCCAAAACCTGCGACTCAGAAAGGAGGCGGAGCCACGATGGCCCGCCTCCCACTCCACTCTCTACCGATAGCCACTCACTCCATCCCATCTCACCAGTACCAGTATCCGTAAGGCCGGGACTGCCCTCCGATCGGGGGAATCCACGCCATCTCCGGACGATACCGAAACTGCCCGATGACGCCTCCGGGCACATCGCCATACCGATTGGAAGGCTTCCGGTGCGTGATCTTCTCCTCCTCATCTCCACCAGTCACCTGGCTGTCGGAACCGCCCTTCCCCGGCGCCTGTCGCGAGACCCATCCTGTCAAAGTCCGCATCGCCAACGGAGCCATCTCCGACTCGCTCTGTCCATTGCCCAGCGTCGTCTCCAGGGCGCGATTCAAGCCGGGCAGCGCCGCAATGGCGATATGGTCGTTCTTTCCCGCCAGCAGAGCGTTCCGATAGGCGGTAAGGTTCTCGCGAACCGGCAGGCTCGGGTCCTGATCCCCTTGCAGCACCAGCACCGGGCAGGTGACCTCCTCTAAAAGAGGGCGCAGATCGTAGGTCGTCACCGCGTCGGACTGTTTGGAAGCCGGCTCATGCTCGGTGATGGCGGTCCCCGCGAGGATCAGGAAAGAGACATCGTGGGTCAGGGTAGCCATCACCGTGGCGATCGCCCCGTTCTCGTTCTGGCCGAACAGCCCGATCCGCTGGGGATCGATCTCCGGACGTCCCTTGAGATAGTTCAATCCTGCCCGGATGTCCGGTTCAAATGTGGCGCCGGTGGCGCTGCTCAAATCACTGGTGGATCGCCCGCCCGTCGGCTGTTTTATCTGCAGCACCGCGATCCCATGTTCCCCAAGATAGTCTGCCAGCGAGCGCAGCACTTCCGCCTCGCCCAGGCCATCCTTACTCGCATTCCAGGCGCCCGTAATGAAGACGATCGCCGGAGAGGAACGGTTGCTGCGAGGAAGCGTCAACATGGCCTCGATCGGCCTCTTCTTCCCGACACCGTCAAACATCACTTTTTTGCGGGCATAAGCATACGTGCCGTTCCGACTCTGCCCGCCCGGCGGTCGTGCCTGTCCCGTCGCCTGACCGGCGATAGGCAGAAGTGCGAGCATCAGAACGACCACCTGCGAAAAACCTACCTTTTGCATTGACATTCGCCTCTCTTGCATTGCGACATCGACTGCTCCGCGCAGTACAACAACGGTCCCACCCTATGTACAATCCGACGCGCGCTGATCTCGCCAAGTTCCACAACCCGCCCGCCGGCATAAAGTTTTCCGAAATCGGCTCCCGCGCAGTTTTTAGGACGCCCCGAAATAAAATTTCCTCACAGCCTTGACAATCGCGCGAAGGTGTGTTAATATATTACCACTATGGTAAAGGATTAGCACAACATGCATTTTCCCGAGAAACTTGGCCGCCGTGAGCGGCAGATACTGGAAGCGCTCTACCGACTGGGATCCGCCTCCGTCAACGATGTCCTGGCAGAGCTGCCGGATCCGCCCAGCTATTCGGCGGTGCGCACCTTCCTGCGGATTCTGGAGGAGAAGGGGCACGCCACCCACACCCAGGAGGGAGCGAAATACGTCTATCACCCCGCCACGCCGCATCCGCCGGTGGCGCGGGAGGCGCTCTATAGACTCATGGAGACTTTCTTTGGAGGACGCCCCGAGCAGATCGTGAACACCCTCCTGAACGATGACGAGCGCAAACTGAGCGATGAGGATCTGGAACGGCTCTCCGACATGATCGCGGAAGCCCGCAAGAAGGGAGCACAGTGATGGAGCGCTTTCTGATCGAACTCTGCGTCCGTGGACTCGTCCTATGTCTGCTGGCCGCGGCAACGCTGTTGCTCCTGCGCCGTGCCGCCGCCGCCTACCGTCATCTGATCTGCGTGCTGGCGCTCTGCGGCCTCCTGACCCTGCCCCTGGCGCAGCGACTGATGCCGCCGCTTCCCCTGCTGTCTCCTGCTCCCGCAGTCCTTCAGCAACGCACGAACGCAACGGAAGACGCCGCGCAACGCCTCGCTCCCGCAGCCACGCCCTCCGAACCGACCTTCGCATCGGTACAGCCGACAGAGCAGAGCGCCTCGACGCAGCCGGGACCGCTCCTGCCACAGGACAACGCGACGGTCGCCTCGGGAACGACTACCCTCCAGCCGACTGTTGGTCCAGGACACTCCCGGAGTATGGCGGCTCTCCTGTTGGGCGCGATATGGGTATTGGGGGCCGCACTGCTCCTGACCCGCCTGATGGTCGCGATGTTGCGTCTGCGCAGACTGGAGAGGGAGAGCCGGGACGCGATGCTTGGCGATGTTCCTATTCTGGTTCATACACAGATCGAAACGCCGCTCACCTGGGGGATCCGCAGGCACGTCATTCTCTTACCCGCTGCCCTGCTCTCCGCCGACCCTGCCGTCTGCGAGAGCGCCCTCAGCCACGAACAGGCCCACATCGATCGGCGGGACTGGGTCTGGAATCTGTTCGCGGAGATCGTCTGCGCCCTCTGCTGGTTCCAGCCCGGCGCCTGGTGGCTGCGCCGCCGCATGCGTTTCGAGAGTGAGCGCGCCTGCGACGATCGGGTGCTGCTCTCCGGCATTATCGGCCCGGACTATGCCGCGCACCTTCTGCAGATCGTACAATCCGTTCGGACACAGGAAATCGCTCCCGCCATGGCCCACTGCGGGGGTATGGAGGATCGAATGAGACACATACTCGACACACACCGACCACGCCGCGCCAATCGCCTCTGCCTGGCTTTCGCAGTTCCTCTGGGAGTGGCGCTGCTGTCGCTGGCTGCGGTGCGTCTCTCCGCCCGACCGGCGGAAGCCAAACCGCTCCCTGACTCAGGCTCCCATTCCTCGCGCTCCGAGAGGTCTGGTCCCTGGCCGCAACCCTCCACATCCGCGCCTTCTGCCGAGGTTCCCGGCGCTCCGGAGATGGCCGATCCTGCTGCGCCCGGTATGCTCCCGGACGCTGCCGGCAGCCACCCCGCTCCGAGGGCTGCGACGCCGGATGCAGGCGTGCCTCTCCAGAACAACAACCCGGCGTCGGCGCTGCGATCGAGCGAGCCGCTGCAACATAGTCTTCCCGCCGCAGCATCACGAGCGGACGAACCGATTCAGAACCCTCCTCCGGCTGCAACGCCGCGGACAGCCGCACCGCTTCAGAACAACCCCGCAGCGACGGCGACAGTCTCCGAAGGCGTCCCGCCGCTCGGTAAAATCGTCTGGGGCAAAGCCGTGGATGGGCTGGAGCCGGGATTCATGCGGATCACACCAGCGGTCCTGCAGGTCTCGCCGCAAGGCTCCCCCAACTCCCATGTGATCTATCAAGTCCTGGTGCGCAACGCCACCCGCCAGGAGCGGACCATCGAAACGCAGTGCCAGGGGATGCCTCCGCACTGGATTGCCGACGGCGACATTAAGAAAGCGCTCAACGGGAGTAACCTCCGCAATGACTATAGCGTCATTGCGGTCACGGACCTCTCCATCGCGTATCTTGGCAGTACGGTCAAACTCGCACCGGGCGAAGCCGTCCTACTCCCTGAGAGACTGAACCTCTACATCGGCGATGCCAACCCGGAGCGGTTCCCGCGCGTTCGGCAGGTCGAACCAGGCAAGAACTGGATCGTCCAGCCTATTCTGGTTCGTTCGCTCACACCCGGTGAGGCCGAGGAGGATCTGCGCTCCATCACCTCGCCCTACGGCAACGGCGCCGATTTTACGATCCTCACACGCGATGGCAACATCCTCCAGCGCCGTGGAGCCAAACAGGGAGTACGCCAGGGAGGAAAGACGCTCTATGCGATGTTCCCCCTGGAGATCCCCGGTCCCAACGCCGCCATCCCGCCTGCCGAGAAGCCGGTCGAGTGGGGAGAGATTGCAAATGGATTTCAGCTTGGAGCCCGAATCCCTCAGGCGACCTGGGCCTGCCACATTGGAGACGTCATTAAATTCGAGCCGTTCGGACGCAATCTGTCCGGAAAGGATATCAGCCTGTCAGTCGGCAACTACTGGAAGGTCAACTATAAGATCCAGGTGCAGACTCTCGACGGCAAGCCGGTCTATATGGAGCGTGATAGGCATAATCAGGCGATGCTGGTAGCAGGGTATCGGTTGGAATCGTTCACGAACGGCGCTGCCAAGCAGATCTCGGAAGCCTACCTCAAAATCACCCGCCCATCGGCCACGCAGGCCACCGTTGCAACGTACGGCGATGAGGATACGATGGTCGAAGCGATTCCGCTCAAACCCGGGCACTATCGCGTCCGCCTGGTCAGTTGGAGTCTCTTTGGCCCCCACTCCCTCGACCCGGCAAGCGGTTGGATTCCCATCGAAGTGAAAAGCTGATCGCGTCCATCCCGTCTGTCGTAAAGGGTAAGGAAGATAAGCGTCTCTCACCCGCCGGGCTTTAACCCGGCGGGCACTGTAGGGAGGCTCTATAGATGAGCTTGGGGAGATAGGTGGGCGATAACCTCCTGCTCGGTCCAGGTGGGACCGGCGCAGCGTGGTCCCTCCGACGTCCAGAGCAGCTGATCCAGACACAGGCGGCGGGCAACTCTCCCAGGATCCCAGGCGTGATACGCCAGATACTCGGTCTCCCCATCCGGCCCGACGACCAGGGAGTTGTGTCCGGGGCCGAGCAGATGGTCCGGTGCGGAACGGAGCACCCGCGCCCCTCCTGGAGAGGGGTCCTGATAGGGTCCCAGAGGATGATCCGCGACCGCATAGTCTACACCGTAGCTCTCGGTCTCCCAGCGCCCGCCGCTGTAGAAGCAGTAGTAGCGGCCCTCATGTTTCCGGACGCACGGCCCCTCCAGCGTGTGCCAATCCCAGACGCTCCCGTACATGGATCGTTCCGCCTGGAAACGCTGCCAGTCGTGCCCCGCCCGCAGCACCGTCCGCGGCTCCCCTGCGAGCGTGGTCATATCTATCATCCGATCCACCACCAGCGCGGTTCCGGCGCGAGCGCCCTCGTCGGTATTCAGAAAATCGCGCGCATAGAAGAGATACCACTGACCATCATCGTCCTGAAAAGGATGGGGGTCAATGGCAAAAGGCTCAGTCCCTGGATCTACCAATGGATGCCCGGTATCGTGATACGGCCCCATCGGATGCTGAGCCGTCGCCACGCGAAGCTGATGTCCCTTGTCCGAATGCCCCACCGAGTAGTAGAGATAGAAGGTTCCCTCATGGAAGGCGACTTCCGGCGCCCAGAAGGAGTCGCCCAGCCCGACATCCGGCGGCAGAAGCGCACCGCCTACATAGCGCCAATTTACGAAGTCGTCGGAGCGCAGCAGAGGAAAGATCCGAAACTGCGCCAGCAACCCGGTCGCCGCCTTTTCCGCCTCCTCCACCTGACCGGCGGCCTCCAGCGGCCCTGTCCCTATCGCGTAGTATTCGCCCCGATGCCTCCAGACAAACGGATCCGCAAAATAGCCCGGATAGACCGGATTTATGTAACGCCTTATCTCGCTCTCGCCCGCCGGAAAGATCCTCTCAGCCGATGCCTCATCCATATCGCCCCTCCGCCCCCATAGTTTACTTCCGCTCCCTTATACGCACGAAAGCCTTCGACCGTGCGAAGTACCGTAATGAATAGACATCCGCACCTGCGACAGGCGCCTTTCCACGGTGCTTCCTCAGTCCATCCACCATGCGAACAGATGGTGTGGATCCCAAATCCCGATGACAATCAGCACCGACACTCCGGCCAGAAAGAGGAGCGCAGGCAGATCTAACCTCTTTCCGTCGATACGCAGAGAGGGAATCGCAGATCGTTCAAACGGAGCAGATATACTGAAGATCGTAAGGACTATCCAGAGGGGTATCAAGCCTACGAGGCCCACACCTAAACACTCGACAATATGCTCTACAACAATGGGGAAACCGTTTGGAGTGTTATCTCGCATAGGTATCGGCCATCTGCCAAGGCGCTGGGCGATATAGAAGCCAAACCCATAAAACAGCATACTCCATACGAGCGGCGCGCATGCGACCGCGGCATACACCGTGATATAGACCTGTCTGAAAACCTTGGAGTTCATAAAGTCTTTCCCCTTGGTCTTGTGTTACAATTCAGGGCATGAAACACATCTACCTTCCTTTTTTCCTGTTCGCATCGAGACTGGCTCTTTTCCGATCAAATGGCTCGCCTCTGCGCATCCAACTGGCAGCGCTGGCCCTCCTGATGTCTGTCTGCCTACTGCCGCTGTCGGCACATGCCCAGAAGGCAGGCACTCCCCGGCGAAGAAGCCCCGATGAGGTGCTGCTAATAAATAATCCCAACAGCCCGGTCTCTCGCGCCATCGCCGCTGACTACGCGAAAAAACGCCATATCAAAAACCGGATCGCCGTTCAGTGTCCGGATTCCGCGATCAGCACGCAGAACGAAACGGGAAGGTCTATCCTTCCTCCTCTTGCTGCGCCCGCTCGTAGGCGAGAGACGGGATTTGGGTAGCCAGTTTACCGCCGCTGATGTCGATCGTAGCGCCGGTGATATAGCCCGCAAGATCGGAGGAGAGGAAGCAGATCAGTTGCGCCACATCTTTGGCCTCTCCCCAGTGCCGCAAGGTCAGGGTGTCGAGCAGGCGATTCTGGCGTTCGGGAGGCATCTCGGCAAAGCGATTCATCTGGGTGGGGATCATGCCGGGGGAGTAGCAGTTCGCGGTGATGTTCCAGGGGCCGACCTCCCCGGCGAGGGCGCGGGTAAACAGAATGACCCCGGCTTTGGAGGCGGAGTAGGCGGCGGAGCCGACGATCGGCACGATCGCACCGAACGAGGCGGCGTTCAGGATGCGGCCGCTGCGCTGGCGCTTCATCACCGGCACCACCGCTTTACACATCAGAAAGACGCCTTTGAGGTTGGTATCCAGGTTCAGATCCCAGGCCTCTTCCGAGAGCGTCTCTACCGGCCCGCCTTTGGACACGCCCGCATTGTTGACCAGGATGTCGATGCGCCCATACTCCGCAACGACCTGTTCCACCATCGCCGCTACCTGATCCGCCTGCCGCACATCACACGTATAGCGCTTCCCCGGCCAGCCCTGCTCCCCAAATTCACGATCCAGGTCGGCCAGATTCTCCCGATCGATATCGTTGGTCAGCACAACAGCGCCCTCGGTCGCCAGCGTACGCGCAATCACATGCCCGATTCCTCGCCCTGCCCCCGTCACCACGGCAACTTTGCCGTTCAGATCGATCAGCATTCCACCCTCTCCCTTTTGCCATGAAACTGTCTATCGAGATCTTACCACAGGACCATCCCGGCAGGCAACTGCTTGTACAGGGTAGACCGGCAATGATGAATGTGGATAGATTAATATCGAGCAAACAAATAGCCGCCGGGCTAAAGCCCTCCGCTAGGGGTGCTCCGCACCGAAGACCCGCCAAGGCGGGCACAAAGATCTGCCTTACTGAAAGCAAATCGACTCTGTGACTAATGTCGTTCCGTCCAGAGGACGGTCCGCCGCAGGAATAAGGTCGCCCTGCGGGCATTCCAAATACTTCGCTTCCGCGCAAAGCATTTCGTAGCGAGGGGTGCTAACCCCTTGACGACCCCAAGGCGCACTTGGAGTGCTCGCTCGATATTAACTTGTCAAGGTTCATATCGGGAGAAGAGAGGACGATTTCAGGAGAGATTGGGCTTGCCGCTGGTGGGGAAGGCGGCGGTGGAGGCGAATGTTGGAGGGCGGCGGATCTGGGTCGCCTGCTCGAAGGCGTAGGCGATCTTGATCAGCGTCGGCTCCGACCAGGCACGACCGAAGAAGGAGACCCCGACCGGCAGACCATGATAGTAGCCAGCAGGAACCGTGATGCTGGGATAGCCGGAGACCGCGGCGGGCGAAGTGCTGCTGCCGCCGCCGGAGTCGCCGTTAGCCAGATCGATCAGCCAGACCGGCCCCTGCGTCGGCGCGAACAGTGCGTCCAACTGGTGCTTGTCCATCACGGCATCGATGCCCTGCGCACGGGAGAGTTTGATACACTTCTCTCGCGCCTTCTTGTAGGCGGGCGTGGTCAATGGCCCCAGCGATTCGGCTTTGAGCATCTGCTCCTGCCCGAAGAAGGGCAGTTCTCGCGCCTTCTCACGCTCGTTGAACGCGATGATCTCTTTCAGCGTATGAACCGACGCCTGCGGCCCCAGGCCCGCCAGATAGTGGTTGAGATCGGCCTTGAACTCGTACAGCAGCACCGTCAATTCCTCGGCATCAAATTGCCCGGCGGTAGGAATATCGGCAGGATCGACAATCACCGCCCCCGCCTTTTTCAGGACCTCGATGGCTTCCGCCGCGATCTTATCCGTGGGGACGCTGTAGCCGAAAAACTGCTTTCGGGCGATGCCGATACGCTTGCCCTTCAGCCCATGCGGATCGAGAAACGCCGTGTAGTCGGAGTGTGTGCGGCGCCCGTGTACCTGCGTGGCGGCATCGGCGGCATCCGCACAGACCAGCACACTCAGCAGCAACGCCGCGTCGCGCACCGTGCGCGCCATTGGCCCTGCGGTGTCCTGACTGTGCGCCAGAGGAACCACCCCGGTGCGGCTGATCAGCCCGACCGTGGGCTTGATACCGACCAGCGAATTGGCTGCCGAAGGGGAGAGAATAGAGCCGTCCGTCTCCGTACCCACTGCGATGGCGGCAAGGTTGGCGGCGATCGCAGCCCCGGAGCCGGAACTGGAGCCGGAGGGCGAGCGATCCAGCGCGTAGGGATTACGCGTCTGCCCGCCGCGTCCGCTCCAGCCGCTCACCGAGTGCGTGGAACGAAAATTGGCCCATTCGCTCAGATTGGTCTTGCCGATCAGGACCGCTCCGGCATTGATCAGGCGGGCGACCAGGGGCGCGCTCTTCGCGGGTCGTGCACCCATCAGCACCAGAGAGCCTGCCGTCGTCTCCATCCGGTCTGCGGTGCCGATATTGTCCTTGATCAGCACCGGAACGCCATGCAGCGGCCCACGCAGTCTGCCTGCGGCCCGCTCGGCATCCCGTTTGCGGGCGATCTCCAGCGCATCCGGATTGGTCTCCAGCACGCTCCGCAGCGCAGGTCCCTGCGCATCGACGCTCTCGATCCGTCTTAGATAGAGTTCCGTCAGAGACTGCGCCGTATATTTTCCGGACGCCATCCCCTCCTGCAAGCCGCCAAGAGTGACCTCATCCAGTTCAAAAGCAGGGACCTCTGCCCCTGCAGGTTCCGCTTGCTGCAACATGGCCGCTCCGAATCCTGCTCCGCCTGCCAGAAAGGCCCTGCGCGAAAAGCCATCCCTGTTCTGCATCTGTTCTGCCCGCCGCTCTAGTTTTTGCTTCCGTCCGCACGGTTATAGAGAGTTCTATAGTCCTCATCCAGCGTATCATACTTTCGACGTTCTTCTGCGGTAAGCGCCTTCCCCACCCCCAGCGGCGTAGAGAGTTTCTGCGCGCTTACGCTGCCCCGTTGCTTCAGCAGGCGCGCGATCGCTTTCGACCGCGCATCCAAGTTGCTGCCCTCTACCACGGCATGGTGTGTACGAAAGTCGTAGGCGTCCATCCAGAAGGTCCCATCGTAGATACTGAACCTGTGGTCTCCTGAACCCCCAACATGGGCACGCACCGCGACCACAGAACCGTCCTTTGACCAGACCGCCTCCTGCATCTTGACAGGGCCATCGGAAACATAAGGGCCGCCGACACAGAGAGGTTTCCCTGCGGCCTCCGCCGCATCATGCACGAAGAAGTAGGTCGATTTCCCTGCCAGAGCGCCGGTCTCGACAAGGAAATCCGCCGATCCATGCTTCGCAGGGCTTCTGGTTTCGACCACCGTTGAGGAAGAAGAGAGGAGATAGTCTTCGGCGATATGGCCGAATTTATATCCCGTATAGCCCACGCCTCCCAAAATCACACAGAGGCAGAAACCGACTTTGTGCTGTAGTGTCATCGTAGAACTCTCCCAAACAACAGGCCTCCTTACTGCTATCTTGATTAGGACTATAGTATAGCAGTAAGGAGGCCGAGAATCTCACGAACGTATGTTACGCGGATGATCAGTCCGGACGATTGGTAATCCGGGGGCGGCGCGCACCGCTATTGTAGGGCGCATTGCCCTGGCGGGGACCGGCGGTCGGATAGGGTTGCGGACGCTGCGGACGCGCGGGCGCGTTGCCGTAGTTACCGTTTCCCTGCGGGCGCGCCACGGGGCGGCTGTTGAACATGCGCGGCGCACTGTTGGCAGCCAACTGCGCCGAGACCGGAGCGGCTCGATAGTCGATAGGCTCGCGGCGATCAATCCGCTTTTTGATCAGCCGCTCGATGTCGTTCAGATAGGCTTGCTCATCCATGCTGACCAGAGAGATGGCTTCGCCGGTGCTGCCCGCTCTGCCGGTACGCCCGATGCGGTGGACATAGTCCTCGGGAATGTTGGGCAGTTCGTAGTTGATGACATGCGGCAACTGATCGATATCCAGCCCGCGCGCGGCGATGTCGGTCGCGACCAGAATACGGACGGCGCCTGCCTTGAAGTCGGCGAGGGCGCGGGTGCGCTGCGCCTGACTGCGGTTGCCGTGAATCGGCACCGCCGAGACGCCATCGACCTGCAACTGTTTGACCAGTTTGTCCGCGCCGTGCTTGGTCCGCATAAAGACCAGCGCCTGCCCGATCTTCTCCTGCGCCAGCAGATGGACCAGCAGATCGCGTTTGTTCTCTTTATGCGAGAGATAGACCGACTGCGTCACGAGATCGCTCTCCTGGTTCTTGCGGGCCACTTCCACATGCGTCGGGTTGTTAGCAGATCGTCCGCCAGA
>Ga0207705_10001226_pt1 | contig 20678 bp, 27 predicted proteins | sample KBSC13metaG_FD_184314 | JGI IMG/M metagenome (GOLD analysis project Ga0207705, IMG submission 184314) | Corn rhizosphere microbial communities from Kellogg Biological Station, Michigan, USA - KBS C1-3 metaG (SPAdes) (version 2) | ecosystem: Host-associated > Plants > Roots > Rhizosphere > Soil ... | reverse complement strand
CATCCAATCGCGGATCCGAGCCGCAAACAGCGGGTCGTCCAGCGCCTTCCATGCTTCGTCGATGAGGATCATGGTCGGCTCGCCGTCGAGACAGTCTTCCACCCGTCGAAAAAGATACATTAAGACGGGCGTCCGCAGGCGGCGATCTTCCAGCAGGTCAGTCATGTCGAAGCCGAGAGCGGATTCTGTAAATTCCAGCTCGTCGCGCTCGTTGTCGAACACCCAAGCGTTTTCGCCGTTGTAGATCCAGGAGTCCAAGCGTGAGGGCAGATCGCCGGGAGTCGGCCTCCGGCCATTTGCGAGCAGATCCCTCATGAAACGCAGTCGCCGCAGCTCGCGCCCGTGGCTGAAGACTTCCTCGACGGCATTCGCAATTATCGAGGTCTCTTCAGGGCCAGATGCATCTGTGAGGCATGCAAGCCATTCTCGCAGGAAGGCTCGGTTCGATGCAGTGTCTTCCAACTGCAGCGGATTGAATCCTGTGGCTTTCCCTCGGCGAATGCTCTCGTAGCGACCGCCAATCGACCGAAGAAAGATCTCCGACCCGCGGTCCTTGTCGAACAGCACGGTTCGAGGTGAGTAACGCTGTGCCTGCGCTGCGATGAAGTTCAGCAGGACCGTCTTGCCCGATCCTGATGGGCCGATCACGGTGAAGTTACCCAAGTCCCCTTGGTGGAGGTTGAAAAAGTAGGGCGTGCGACCGGTCGTCTCGAAAACTGCCAGCGATTCACCCCAGTGATTTCCCGTGGGCTCACCAGCGGCAAACCCGTGCAGCGACATGAATCCTGCAGCATTGGCACTTGAAACCAAGCCGCGACGGACGACGAACTGCTCATTGCCAGGGAACTGACCCCAAAAAGCGGGTTCCATGTTTACGTCCTCGCGAACGCAGACAGCGCCGATATCCCCGAGAGTGGCACCCACCGTGGCCGTCGCTTGCTCGAGACTCCCGAGGCTTGATGCTCGAACAAGGACCGTGAGGTGGTGATCGCCGAACGAGAGCTGGCCGGCCCCCACGGCGTCCCGTGCTGCGGCCATTTCCGCTCTCTCGGTCATGGCTGCTTCATCAGCGCTGCGCAGTCGCCGAAGGGACAGGTCCATTCGCTCGCGCGCAGTCTGGCGCTCGATTGGGGAGTAAGATTCCGTAATCACCAGCTCGCACGCGCTTCTAAGGAGCGCGTCAAGTAAGCCGGGGCGGGTCGAGTCCGGATACTCCTTAAGCGCCAGGATGCTGGCAAAGCTCCGACCGGACGGTCCCTTCACCTCAATCGCATCAACGCCGAAACTAACTCGCGAGTAAGGCAAGTAATGCCCCAGATCCTGCTCTCCACGTGGGACGAGCACGGGACGCGTCTCCCCGTTGTAAATTGCGGAGAGCAACTCGAGCGGTTCCGAAAATTCGTTCCCATCGCAAAAGTATGTGCTCAACAGGCGAGCACCGTAGGGCTGAAGAGCAGCAGTAAGTGCGGTTACAGCGGTATCGAGCGAAGCTGCATCGGCAGCCGAGTAATCAGCTTTGCTCCGGCCGAGCTTTGCCAGTCGCTCGGGCAAGCCCGCCCGTCCTCTTGGCGGCCGAACCACGAGCGTCAGGTACTGCTCGTTTAGAAACAAGCCCCGTTCGTTAAGCCTCGAGACCCACCGGCGATTAAGATCCGCCGAGAATGGATCCACGTCTCGCTCAGTAGCGGCAAGACTGACGCGCCGGCGAACGACGTGGTGATAGAGGACGCATGCCGAGTTGAGCGCACTCCGCAGGAGGATCTCGCGGACGGCCACCAGGTGGTTGAGAACGTCATCCTCTTCCGTTTCGAACGGAAATCCAGCGACCTTGACGCACCGCATCAACGAGCCGTCTCTCATCAGGATGGTCGAGGGGTCGACGTGCCGGACGAACGGAAGCCGGTCTCCCGCACGAGCCTCCTTTTTCTGCCAAGCCGCTGGTCCAAACCACTTCGTCACGTGAATTCCCCTTATGGCGCGTAGCTATTGCAGCCCCACCGCTTCCAGTTCTTGGTGCGAGGGCAGCGGCTGACCTTTGTGATCCACAAGTCGAAGATCCGAGGCTCCCGCAGACACGCGAAATAGCCGACAGCGTGAAGTATCAGTCCAACAGGAAGGGCGAAAAAGCTTCGCGTCACCAGGAAAATTTCCGTCGTGACAGCTGCATTGATCACGAAGAAGCTGTACGTGACACCCGCAAACATCTGCGGCCGCGTCAAAGCTCGGAATACTGGCGATTTGGCGAGTCCCATTAGCCAGCGACCGCAGCTGCCTGGATGCCGCTGACGATCGCACTGGCTCCGAACAAAACAAAGCAGCCAATGATGACAGTCGCTCCGAAGCGCCAATTCATCCTGCCCGTCAGCATCATGAAACCGACCATAGCCACAGCGATGACAGCGACAGCGGTGGCAACGTTTCCAAGCAGCGTCCCTTGCAGCCACTGGAGAGCACTCACGATCGGCCCGGACCCCTGAGGATCTGCGCCCGCGGCAAGTGCTGGAGATGCCGCGGCGGCGGCCGCCACCGCGACAAGTGCGCTTACGGATTTCATTGCATTTCTCCTGTTCTGGTTGCCCAGAGTCGTCCTATGATCGCGCTAACATATTGCCGGGTCTCACGAATTTGCGGAATTCCGTTGGCACGGCGCACCCGCTCCGGTCCCGCGTTGTAAGCTGCTAGCGCTCTCTCCAAATCGCCATCGAATTGATCCAAAAGCTGTCGCAGGTACCTGGCTCCGCCAAGAAGATTGGCTGCGGGATCTCGAGGATTCACTCCGAGCCCGCTCGCGGTTGCTGGCATCAGCTGCGTCAATCCTATCGCGCCTTTTGGCGACACTGCAGCGGCATTCCACCGGCTTTCCTGCCAAACCAGCGCGGCAAGGAGCGAGGGGCTGAGGCCGGCTTGAGCGGCAGCCTCTTGAAACATCGTAGAATATTGTTGCGGCACCTGGACCTGGTTCGCGACCACCGCGTCCGCCAGCGTCGCATCGGCACCGGCTGACCGCAGGTTATCAGTGGTTCTTGTCGGTGAGCTATCGAGCGAATGCCAAACGGCCTCTCCGGACCCGGTGCGAACGGAGAGCTCGCCGCTCGGTGAGAGCTCGAGAACCTCTGCCGAAACAGGCGCCGCTGCCAAAGCTGCCCCGATCGCAAAGACGCAAGCCTTTGCAAGCAAGTTATGGCCCGTCCGCGCAGGCGGACACCGCAATTCGCATGATTGTTTTGACAAAATCCCACCACCCGAGCCGCCACATACCGCCATTGGTACGCGACTGCACGATGGCGTTATTTGGTTAATGAAGAATTTACGCCGAAATACCGCGGGTGAGCGACAAACAGTTCGCGGCCCTCCGTCCGACCTCCCCTAAGAATTAATCAACTGGTCTTGTGCGCGCGGGAGCGCAATCGGTCCCGTTAGATGTTGATTCATGGGATGGCCCAAACGCCTGTAGGGGGCGAACCGGACGGCCGTGCTTAACAGCAAGCGTGACTCCAAACGCAAACTACGCTTTTCCGGACTGGAGGAAGTAGACATTGGCGGGAAGACGGCGCCCCCCAGGAGAAGTGGGCTGCCAATCGTCGCCGCCCTATTACTGCAGACGATGCCGTGCTTGACGCTCGCCCGAGGCGCGCAAAACTACCCGCTATGGCCACTAGTGCATCCGACCCGCCGAATGCCGGCGACGCGGGTAAGCATTAGCAGTGCGACCGCCCTTGCCGAACGAACGCGAGAGCCTCCTGCAGCTCACAGATGCTTAAATCGACGCGGCTTTTAGTGGTCTCCAAGCCGCTGCCGGCGAGAAGTTCACTAGAGCGCCTCAGATAGAGAAGCGCTTCGAAGGCCTCATTGGTCGACTGAGCGACCGTTGATGGCTGGCGACGAGCACTCAAAGCTCGCATCGCCCGCACGGAAATAAACTTCGTCATTCATGTCTCCCCACCGAAATAATCTGCCTTTCTTCAGAAATTTACGCAAGTGGACCGACTAGCCACCCCGGCTGCAAGATTACAGAGCATGTGAATCTGTGATAGTGAAAGCTCGAAAGCGGGGCCTGTAGCATGCGAAGCATCGCGAACGATGATGATGTGCTCACTTTAAGTGACGCAGAAGCTCTGCTCTTGGAAATTAGACGCCTGAGCGCCGAACTGGTCCGACTAGAGTCCCAGGTCAGAGAGCTCGAGGAGCTTGCCCACACCGACTGCATGCTAAACCTACTTAACAGGCGGGCTTTCGTGATTTGTCTCGAGAGCTTGATCGCTCGTGTCGAGCGGCATGGCGGCCCAGCTGCAATGTTGTTCGTCGACGTTGATAACCTCAAGCCGGTAAACGACGGATTTGGTCATAATGCAGGAGATGCTGCACTCGCCAGAGTGGGCCAGCTCCTTACGGAAACCGCGCGGAAGTCGGACTGCGTCGCACGAATTGGTGGAGACGAATTCGGAATCTTGCTTGAAAGAGCGGATGAGCTCGCCGGGTGGCAAATGGCATTGCGAATTGTGGAGCGGGCGGTTGACTTCTGCTTCGAAGGCAAATCGATGCCGCTAAGCGTCGCGGTCGGGGTCGCCGAAATCCGAGCGGGCGATAGAGCGGCAGACGTCATGCGAAGAGCCGACGAGGCAATGTACAGGATCAAGAGCGCGGGCGGTATTCGCGCAACCAATCGCTCGAAAAGCACGGCCAGCAAAAACACGTGCCTCGACGACAGATAACGACACCGGTGAAAGTCGATTCATGAATGGGGGCCGTTCCCTTCGTCCCACTCTCAAACCGTACGGGAAAGGCTTGAGGAGTCTGCGAGGCTTGGCAGGCGCTGATACATTCAAGCACTCCTGAAAATTTCCGAAGGGTCCGGCGACGCGGAAGCGGTCCTACGATGCTGCCAACTGGTTTTTCGCGCCCCCAGCCTCGCACCGTCGCTTGCACCGGCTACGCTGACGTGGGATCTGGCATTTCGGGGGAGCTTCGTCGAATCATTGTGCTGCTCAGCTGACCCGCAGCCCTTTGGGCGGTGTCAAGCTCGCCTACACGGAGTGCATGAAGTATCGCGCGCAGTGAGCAATCGCGCGAAATAGCTCTTACCTGCTGAGCCTCCTCCCCTTCTGAGGATCTGTTTAGCAGCCGGGCGCGCTTGGCAATTTCGCGAAGTTCACAATCAACTTCCTCGATGCTTTTCGTGTTTTGCGCGAGTAATCGCGTGAGAACCGCCTCGCTGAACAAAGCCATGAACTGGAGGCCTGCAAAGCCATCTTTTTGCCATTTCACGCGAGCGGGCACAGACTCGCATCCCTCGATGGTTATCCAGAGTGAGTCCTGAGCGAACGGGACGCCGACGAATTCTATGCGACACCCCGAAATGGAAATATCGATCACCTTAACCGGAAGACGATTTTGTCCCGCTTCACGCACGGTGGCGCGCAAGGATAGCCCAATTCTTTCCATTGGCGTGCTCGCTTGCTAGCCCGAGTCCTCGTTGATCGCTGCTCGTTAGCCGCCTTTTTACAGAGTGTGGTTAACAAACAACTACGCCGTCAGCGCGAGCCGCTCTTGCAGACCGAGATCTTACACTGGCCCCAAGAGCTGGCTGCTCCAGCCAATGCCAACAATCAACCATGGACCGTCGGCGCGGCTTTAGTTTTCTGTACCAGAATGGAACTGGCGGAAGTGCACTGCTGAAGCGCAGACTGGTTCCTGCTAAACGGGCCCCGAGGAAGGGCGGTCAATGACAAAACAAAGTTCTCTGGCGCAACGGAGGAGCTCCCACCGGCGCTCGTTCCACGCGAAAGGATTTGCAGTAAGCTCCAGTCGCGATGTGGATGTGCTGCTAACCGACCTATCATATGGCGGATGCCGTGTGAAAACGGTCGCAAAGCTTGAACCTGGTGAGAACCTCCGCCTAATTGTCCCGCGGCTCGGTGCTGTGCCGGCAGAGATCAGCTGGTTTAATGATGGTTTCGCTGGAGTTCGGTTCACAGCCTAATGCGATGAATGGCTCTCTCCACTCCTGCTGTCCGCGGGAAACAGGGAGTACGCGCAAGGCGCATTTCCTGCGTGAAAGCTTTAGAAGCGTGATCGCCGTCCTCGGCCATTTGCCCCAAAGCGGACCAGTAGATAATGGGTTTGCAATATTGGCCGCGTAAAGTTGATATGCGTTCTGGCCCCACTGGAACGTCTAGGCAGAGGAGGCCCGTCAGACATCTGGCGGGCCTTTTCGTTGGCTGCTCTGGCCGGTGGGCACGCTCCCTTTCGACCCGCTCCCGGGGGCTCCGCCCGAGAGTCGGTGTGCCAACAGTGGTTTCCGCCTTCCCCGACGGTTGCCTCTAGCCGGCGCTATCGACTAGTAATGACCTGTTTACCAATTTGCTGGCATTAACCCTCTTTCGCAAGGAATGCGCACGCCGGCACTTCCTGTGAGCTGCCGTCCTGCCCCGAAGCTGAAAGAGTTCAATGCGCGTGCTGCTGATCGAAGACGAGCGGACGACCGCCAAGAGCATTGAGCTCCTGCTGGAAACGGAAGGCTTCAATGTCTACACGACCGATCTTGGCGAAGAAGGCCTCGATCTCGGCAAGCTGTATGACTACGACATCATTCTTCTCGACCTGAACTTGCCCGACATGCACGGCTACGACGTGCTCAAGAAGCTTCGCACCGCGAAGGTCGGCACTCCCGTCCTGATCCTTTCCGGAATCGGCGAGATGGACAGCAAGGTCCGAGCGCTCGGCTTCGGTGCCGACGATTATGTGACCAAGCCCTTCCACCGCGACGAGCTCGTGGCGCGCATCCACGCGATCGTGCGCCGTTCCAAGGGCCATTCGCAATCGGTCATCCGCACCGGCAAGCTCGCCGTGAACCTCGACGCGAAGGCGGCCGAAGTCGATGGCGCCCGGGTGCACCTGACCGGCAAGGAATATGCGATCCTGGAGTTGCTGTCGCTCCGCAAGGGCACCACGCTGACCAAGGAAATGTTCCTCAACCATCTCTATGGCGGGATGGACGAGCCGGAGTTGAAGATCATCGACGTCTTCATCTGCAAGCTCCGCAAGAAACTCAGCCTCGCCTGCGGCGGCACCAATTATATCGAAACCGTTTGGGGCCGCGGCTACGTACTTCGCGATCCCGAGGAAGTGGGGCTGGCAGCCGGAGTTGATGCCAAACAACACGCTACTAAAGATTAGGCAAAGCCGGTGCGAACGCGTGCCTAGCGTTATTTAGCTCCGCGTTAGGAACTCCGTTCTTCCCTTTGCGCACAGCAGACCAATTCGTCGAAAGTGACGACACGGCCGAATTCATCGCTGATCCAAACGCGTTCATATTCCTCGCGCGCGTCCAGGAACCTCAGTATAGCGAGCTTCGCGCTGCCAACGGTGGCGACGTTCACAATAAGGCCGCGCTGGTTAACTGCGCCGATTGCGAAACTTGCCAACCTTCCCTCCTGTGCGCCGCCCGCTTATCGCGAATTCTGCTGGCGGCTGCCGAAAGCGAACGTGAAAGTAGGTTATTTTCGAACCCACATTCTAGGTGCTCTGAGTTGGTCGACTCACTGCAAAACCCACATTCTAGGTGCTCTGAGTTGGTCGACTCACGGCAAAAGCGACTTGGCGGAAGATCGAATCAGCGTCCGTGGGCTTGCAGAATCCGTCCGCCGGGTGACAAACGGGTGCGCCCCTGCAAATAGCAAAGCGGGGCGAAACAAGAAGGGAGGTTCCCGTCGATCTATCAACAATGCCCATCGAAATGCCACTCCCGCCAGAACGAATGGAGGGAGGAGAGCAGCCCACGATCTTGCTGTTCGGTGACAGCCACAGCCACGCCGTCCATCTCGCAGTAAAGAACCGCCTCAGTAACGGTCGCCCCGTGCCGCTCGACGTGTTCCGGCAGCTCAAGAAAAAGAACGGCCGACGCGTTGGCAACATCAGCTTCGATGCATTCTTGCAGCGCGCAACTCAGTTAGGGCGCAGAGACATCGTGCTGTCCGCGATGGGCGGGGGTCTGCACGCCACCTTTAGCACAAGTCAGCACCCGCAACCATTCGATTTCTTTATGCCAGATCATCCAGCAGTGCCGTGCGATGGAATTGAGATCGTGCCGTATCAAGCTCTGCGGGCATACTTTTCGAAGAGGATTTCAAAAGGGGTTGGGAGAAAACTTGAAGCCCTTCGCCGCGCAACAGACGCCCGTCTGCTGCATCTCATACCTCCGCCTCCGAAACGGAACAGGAAACACATCGCGCAATATCAGAAAATGCTGTTTACCCAGCAAAGAATTGATGCGCTGGAGGTTTCGGAGCCAGAGCTGCGCCTCAAATCGTGGCTCCTTCACGCGCGTGTACTGCGGAAGTTCTGCCGGACACGTGGCATTGGCGTGTTGATGCCCCCTCCTGAAACCATGCGGGACGGATTCCTGCGTCGGGAGTTCTATGCCGGGGACACAGCCCATGCGAATTGGCGCTATGGCGAGATCGTTCTCCGCACCGTCGAAACGCAGCTCTTGGAAGACCCAGCAATGAGTGATGTCCCGGCGAAACCGAAAAGCCAAGCCGGGATTGACCTTCGCAACAAGTAGCCGAAGCAATCTTCACGCCAATGATGGAGGATACATGGGTCCGTTTACAGCTGCCGTTTACGACCCGCCGAGCGACGACTTACCGGTGTTAGCGGTCGTTTTCCTGCCCGGAGAGGATAGCGTTCTGTGCAGACCAACGAAAGACCGAGCTGAAGCGGAGGCGCTACTCGCCCGGCTCGCCGATGAGCTCATCTCCGACTTAGGCGAGCCGGGCAAAGCCTGAATATCATGCCGGGAAGTGCCGCCATGTGGTCTCAAGGCGCTCGAGGGTAAGATTGCAGCCCCAGACCAAGGACGCTATTCGGAACTCACGGCAACCCGTCGCTCGATTTGCCAGCCGCACAGTTCGCGAGCGAACAGATTAGCAAGGCAAGGGATGCCGCTAGGTGCCACGTCCTTTGACAGCGGCAGGTGAGGAAATCCAGAAGACATCCTACGTCGCAAGCGGTCGTTTGAGAGAACAGCTTTCGCACTGCCCGACGAGACCCGGGATCTCCTTGAAACGACGGAGATCGACCGTCAGACCGAGGTCCGTTCAAGTTGAACTGAAGTCCAATCCACCCGCTTGGCTTGATAGATTATCCCATTGCGGACGAATACATTAGTCCTCGGTAAGCTCTATGCAGTCAATAGTGATCGATGCTTGTGTTGCTTGCCAGCGAAATCGCGCCGACACCCATGCCTGCGAGGGCTTCCGCCCAACCCACGGCTACAGTTCGAATTGAGCGGGGCGCCGTAGCCAACGAGGAAGAGTGGCTGCGTACCGCCAAGAAATCCCAGAGCAAGCTCCTCATTCGCGACGAAGCCGGTAACGTTATTCTGGTTCACGTTATCGAACACGAGTGATCTCCGGTTGAACGGAAGGATGCTGCAGAAAACCGCGACTTCGCCTCCCATGCCGCTCCTGAAGAAAAGGAGTCGCCATTCCCAAATGCCGATAAGAAAGTGAAAACCAGAGACGGCATATGAACACCAATCGAAAAGCGCGCCGCTCTGACCCAGCGAGCTGTTCGATTAGCGCCGTGCATCCTTTGGTATTTGGGAGGTTGCGCCATCGATCGACGAATCCTCCACGTCTTTTCCGGGGCTAGCGTCGACGGGGGTCCGCCGAGCGGCAGCCTTCAGAAAAGGAAGCTGATGCCAACGGTCCCGTAGGGGCGCGCTTTGCGATGGTCTTGGTCGCTTGCGCCCGCGGAGACTCGGCCCTCCAGCGTGCGACCGAGGTGGGTCGCCGCAAACAGCCCGAGGTTCACCGCGTGGTAGGTGGGGTCGCCTTGCAGCCCTGCCTCGAATCCCGCTCGGGTCTGCGACCGCGGCTCGACGAGCGTTCCGAGATCCGCCCTGCTGAAATAGGTACCGTCGCGAACCCCGAGAGCGCCTAGCCAGCCTAGTCGCCAGGATTGTGACATCTGCAGGGCTCCGTCCGACTGAATCGCGAGATCCAGCCGGGTTCCCCGACGATCGTTCGCAAGATCCTGAGGAGACAGCCTGACGTCGGTGAGGCGTGGACCACCCGAGAAATTAGCCCAGCCCCAATTTCCTGAGAGCTGGTAAACCAGTGCCCCTTCCCCGGTTGCGAATCTGCCGTGAATCTCAATTCCATTCGACTCATAGCGGTAGGTACCGCCGCTTGCCGACAACCGAAGAGCTAGACCCTTTCCGATTCGACCCCCGGGCAAGGCATTCACGACACCCGCATAGCCCGAAACCCCGTCGCTCGCAGCAGCGCCGGCGAAAGCAACACCCGAGTAAGGCTCGGCAGAAGCCACTGATCCGCACAGGAGGGCAGCGGCCGCGGCGAGGCTCATTCTACCGTACATTCTGAATCTCCGAAGGACCGGGTTCGAAGAGCGTCCCTGGCAAGGCACTGCTCCATTGCGGCCGCCGGTGGGAGCTGGTCAGTGCCAAGCACGATTCCGTGGCAATCATCGATACGTGAAGAGCTCCGCCGCCGGTGGTCAAGGTTTCGCACGACGCGAGCTGAAGTCCGTCAGCGATTTTTCCGTCAACCAGAAGCTCGAGCTGGTCAGCCGTCGGCGGACGGCGGTAGGAGACCACTCTCCAAAGTTCGCCGTTCGATTTTTCGGGCCTTGCAACGCAGGAAATTGCCTTGCTACCGGCGCACCGCAATGTCCCCATCTTCCATGGCCCCAGCGGTCCCCCCTGCCCCCTGCCCTTCCGAAGTCCAGGGAAACGCGCTCCATTGCGCCTCGTCTCCGTCCAGCTGTTAATATCCCACTGAAGCGTGTTCCCATACAGGCAGGCGTTGAGAGCATCGGAATCTTTTGGAGAGGGCCAGCGGAACTCAAGTCCCACCCGCCGATCACCAAGCCGGCGCCGGACAATCGCCGAAAACGGCAGATCGCCATTTGGGAGATGCAGGATGCCCCGCACACTCTTGCTTGCGCCCAGTTGGGCGCACTGCAGCGACATGCCGTCCGATGAAACCTCCTCAGCGACAGAGGGCCCGGTCCATCCGTCGCTCTCGATCCAAACGGGAAGCGGAACCGGGAATCGATGGCTTCCACGGCGCTGACGCGCGTGGTTGCTTGCGAACCAAAGGGCCCGAACTCCGAGAATGAGATCGAAAGTCAGAAACAGGAGGGTCACTCCAAAAGCGCTTGGAGTAAGGTGGTGATGGGTCAGATAGATCCACGTTCCGATCACGGCCGCCACGGACGCGGAAAGTACAAGGCTGATCTGGGGAAGCAGCTTCATAAACCAGGAGCGGTCATGGGCGCGGCCTTTCGGCGTCACTCTGAACCGCCAGTCTGTAGGAAGGATCAGCGCTGTGGTCGCGCGCATGAACGTGAAATATCGGAAGAAATTATATTCCTCCATCCACACTGTCTTCGCGTAGCCACGGCTGACTGCCTCGTTCAGCGCCATTCCACTCAGAAGCCAGAACGCGAATAGTGTAAGGAATAGAGGACCGGCATTTGTGATCGGCATCCAACCGGTGAGAATGACGATGATCGGGAGGAAGTAGACGATGCCCTTCTGCCAGCCTTCGAAATATGTAGATGTTGACGCCAGATAGGATAGCCTCTGCCCGAGCGTGAGGCCCCTGCAGAAGAGGAATCCCTCCTTTCGCCAGACCTGCATCGCGCCCTTCGCCCAGCGCAGCCGCTGGGTCTGGTACTGATCAAAATCGGAAGGCGAGAGGCCGAAAGCGAGCGCCTCCGCATGGTACGCCGACGACCAGCCCTTCTTGTGCAGTTTGAGAGAAGTGTGAAGGTCCTCGGTGATGGTCCCAGTTGCGAACCCGCCGATGTCGCTGAGAGCCGTTCGACGAACGATTGCGCAGCTTCCGCAGAAGAAAGCGGCGTTCCACCTGTCTTTCCCCGGCTGAATAACCCGATAGAAGAGCGTCTGCTCGTGCCATACCTCCTGGTTCGAGCGTTTGCCGCGGTGCTGGAAGGAGTCGACGTTGTAAAAGTCCTGCGGCGTCTGGACAAAGGCGATTTTGGGATCGTCAAAATAGCCGAGGGTGCGTTCCAGAAAGTCCGGAGACGGCGCGTGGTCGCAATCAAAGATGGCAACATATTCGCTGGTCGAATGGGAGAGCGCATTATTCAGGTTGCCAGCCTTTGCATGGGCTCGATCGGTCCGCGCGAGATAGGAAACTCCGAGTTCTGCTGCGAGCCGCTTCATCTCCTCCCTGGCGCCGTCGTCGAGAAGCCAAATTTTCCCAGAATGGCGGACGGACTTTGCTGCGAGAAGCGTATTTCGAAGCATCTCGACAGGCTCATTCCAAGTCGTGACGAACAGGTCCGCAGAGGCTCCCCGCGACGGAGGCGGAGCGTGCCGGTCGACCAAGGTCCATGTCGAAAAGATGTGGAGCGCAAGGCTGAAAATCCCAAACAGCTCTGCCGCCAGCAATAGCGTCGAGAGCGTTGGTGCTTCCGGATTCCAAAGCGGGAGCCGAACATAGAGGTACAGCAATGTGAGGACTGCCCAGCCGGCTACAGCAATCTTCCCTCGGCGCGCGAGCGGATGCAATTGGGCCCGCAACCCGAATCCTGTGTGCGACTGATCCATGAAACCGATGCCCCCGAGCCTGACCGGAAACATCTAAGGACCAACGGTTAAATTTGAATTTAGAGGTGCGACCACTCGCACACCCGATGCAGCAAGGCTTACGGCGCATTCCGAGCCGCTAGGCCACGGACGGAAAGCTGTGAGAACATCAACGCTCGTGAGCTGTCCTCCGCTAGGTCACGTCGGGCGATTTGCTGCTTCTGTCCTATCGGCACTTGCGGATGGCCGATCTCCTCTGAATCTAGCTACTCCGTCGTTGGATTGTTCTTGCCGAGACGTTTCGGGGAAGATTGGATCTCGCGAGTTTTGCCTGTGCAATCTCACAGACTGTTCCGATACCGCCGGGACGAACTCTAGATTAGAATTTTAAGGCCATGCAGATGCGTTGCGACCTCACCGTTTACTACCGGGGCACAAATCACTCGCACCCAGCGGAGCGTGGACTGCGTCGTAGTAATCTCTGCATCAAGCGTGAAGCCGCGCCCGTATTTCACTGAACAGGAGCGGAGCCGCTCGAGGACACAACGCGAGCTTTCGGTGTACCGGCCCAGCGCATCTCTGCGGCTCACGTGTTCGCCGCGGGGAAATCCAAACAAGTCGTAAACGCCCCCTGACCACGTCAGCGAACAATCAGACAGATCACACTCCCATATGCCTGCGTGAGTTTGGCGCACCTCACCCACCTCAGTTGGTTGAAGCGCGTCCGTAATCGCCGCTTCCAGCAGACGCCCAAATTCAAATTGACGCGGTTCTTCCGTGAGCAACCAGCTGCGGTACGCTATAAGCCCGTTCACCCCGGCTGCATCACTGCAGCGGCAACTCGCGCAATGCCGCAAAGTAAGCATGCATGGCTTCGCTCGTGACCGGAGCGAGTTCAACAAAAACCCGGCGGCCATCAAGCGGGTCGGCGACGCGCGTCACCAAGCCTTTTTCTTCCATAGCCTTCAACCAGCGAAGTGCAGTTGTCGCAGGAACAGCCGCTGCGCCACAAACGCTCGAGACGGATGTCCGACGCTGAGACAGTTCAGATTCGAGTAGATCCAGGAGAATGTCCCATGCCGGATCAGCGAATAGGCCGAACGTGAAGTAGCGATCCCGCAAACGTCGTGCTCGAATGACTGAATTTACCGCGGAAACCGATGTTTTCGATGCGGAACTCTTGGGCCTATCAGCTTCTTCGACTACTAACGGGTCATTCGAAATTCTCGCTAATTTGTCAGCTATTCTGTTAACTTCGGCGCTCAGGCGCGCCAAATCCTGGCCGCTTTGATCTTTGAAATGCTTCGACATTTTCGCTTCTCCGGACGATCCTCTTCGGCACGGTTCCCCGCTACCATCAGTATCGCAGGGAAGTCATTTCAAAAGCGGCGAGAATGCACGCTCGAACGACCAACGGCTTTTATCCGTTGAAAGCCGCGTCGGATACCGCTCTGCTGGGCGCAGCTTTTTGCGGTGCGCGGCCAATCCAGCCGCCGCCATATTCCCGGCTTGGGCGCCGACACCACTTTCCCTTACCAACTACACTTTATCTTGGTTTGCGCTGACGGTCGCCCGGCGCATGCCGAATGCCGGAAGGCAAGTTTCGGCGCGTGGAGCAGCTTCTGCGCGCAACGCCGTCATCGTCAGAGGCTTTTTACTCGCATGCTGCTGTGAGCCATCCATGTGCTTCATGCAAACAGCGTAGAGGTTTGCTAGGGCTTGCTCGATTTGCGGAGCGACGGCGTCGCGATGGAGTTCCCTCGCCTCTTGGCAGGTGTTCAGTAATTGAAGCGCGTGCTTCGCAACATATTGGTGAATTAGCAGCCGCACTTCCGGATCGTCATCTTTGATCGTCACAGCCGCTAGCCGTTTGTTGCGCTTCGCGTTCGTCGAAGCCGCACGCGTCCAAGGTTGTGCGGGGGCCAAACCCTCCGCTCTGAGGATCTTGTGCCAGCCTACTCTTGCGGAAATAACGTAGCGGTCTTCGTCTGCGGACCGGCGATTTTCGGAAGATTGAGTTGCCGTCCTCGACCCCGCCTTAGTGAGGATCCTGGCTGCAGCCGACCTTAAGTCGAGCTCTGATGAACCCGTATACTTGGCCTGGCCTGCGAGCCTAGCTGCAACTTTCACGATCATGTACTCTGAGCGGAGAGCGCAAAGCTCTTCTCGCCGAAGGGCGATATTACCTCCACACCGATCCTCGAGAGCATGGATCAGTTCCGCTACCTTTTCGGCGTCGGGAGGTACCTCCAGCACATGCTCACATGACCAGAGCTGGCGGAATAATCAACCTTTCGCCGTTGACCTACCCCGGATCGGCGCCGTTCTGGGTCCATGAAACCTGCAATTGCGGTGTAGGAAATTGCTGTAGGTAGACAAAGAACTCGCACACGTAGTCTGCAAGAAGGAGATCAGATCGGCCACTTTCTTTCCAAGAAGGAGGATCTCAGTGCGCGATAGGACTCGCAGACTACAGCAATCGGAGCCCGGCTAGCACCAGAGCCCAAAGGATAATGGAAATTACAAAAATGAACCACCCGCGGATATAGAGAGGGAACCGCTTTTCTTCGTTTTGTGCCAGACTCCGCTCGCTGTCTTTCGCGACATCAACCGCAGCTTGCGAAGCCGCGTCTTGAGTTGTGGCGACCACAGTGAGTTCCCGCCCGATTGCCTCGATATCACGAGCAGCTTGAGCCACACGCTCGCGGGTGTCGCGGAGCCGATCCTCCAGATTCGTTTTAGACTGGTTATTAGGCTCACTTTTGAGGAATGCCGCGCTCAACTGCGACTTCGACAGATTACTGATGAAGCGGCATCCGACGAAGCGCCCGGAAGTCCAAACCACTTGCGCGTCTGCTATGGTCTCGGCGACTTGAAGATTGATACCCTCGCCAAGCACGAAAGAAGCATCTGCTTCCATCAGGAAGCCGGTCGTCGAGAGATCGTGGATCTGGACATTCCATTTGGCAGCCGTCTCGTGGCTGGCCGCGATGCTCTGCAATCGGACCGTGCGACGGGCAGATCCGCGCCTTTCCGACGGACTGACCTCAACCGAAGCATGCAGCAGCAAAGGCCTTCTCCCTGCCTACATGATCGCCGCCAACCAGTTAACGTAACGTTCGCGTTTGGTTGAAAACTGATGGTTGCCGGAATTGCGTGGCGAATCTCTTACCTTCTCGAATGTCGAGCCGCGCCGAGACGGATTACTCTGACTTTCTTCCGGATCTTCATGAGCTGCCGAGATTCGAGCGATATGGTGATCGCCGCGCAAATTCGAGCGCCAGTGCATAGAGATCCAATCGATACCGTTTTTGAAACCGAGCTTCGCCAACCCTATGCTGCTCAGCGTGATGATCTCGACAGAGGCTGACCACCCAGCGATCCGAAGGTTTCAGAGCGACGCCGCCATCTGTGCCAATGCGCACGTGAGCGCATTCAATTGGCAATTGCCGGCACCCCGAAACGCAACACTTGTGCCGCCGCACCCACGCACGGTGTGCCGGACAGCAGCGCCCGTCGCGGCGGCGCGCGGGGCGTTCAAGCCGCTTCGGCAGGCGCACGCTGGTCATCGGCTGCATCTTGCTTCAGGTGCTTGGTGCGACGGGGTTTCCGAGCTCCCTGAGTCGCTGCGGCGGAGGGCCTCTGAATGTCCGTCAGCCTCGAAGCGATGCGGTCGCCAACTCTGATATAGAGCTCCGGCCGAGCACGCTGGAGGGCGGTCAGCTGTCTGCGTCGCCTGGATAGCAAGCGGTCGAGAGCCTCGGAGCTCTCGCAGCTCCTGGCAATGTCGATGACTTCGGCAGACCAGCTATCCCATCCTTCAGGTGGCTCGGTGACGCTGACTGGGCTGTGGCTGGCACCGTGGCCGTTGAGTTTCGGCGAGCGTGCGTCGCCATGCTCCTGCGGAACCGGGATGCAAAAGGCCTGTAGCATCGCTGCCTTGTAGGCCGTCGACATTGCCTTGGCGGTGCCCTTGCCGCTGTCGTCGATCGCTTCGCCAAAACTTTCAATGACATGCGTTGAGCCATCTATGGCGCTTACGAGGTCGAACGCGACACGAACGACCACCAGCTGATCGGCGCATCGGCTGTCAGCTCGACTCGCTTCCCGCTCAAGAACCCGTGGCAGCACGCATAGCTTGTGCTGAGCCAGCAGCGGCGCCAGCGCAGCAAGAACATCCTCGATGCCGCGATAAGCATAGTCGCCTTCTTCGCTCCGGTGGCATTTGGGAATGCCGGAGGTCGCCAGTTCCGCGGCAACAGATCGCGCGGAATCCTAGAACCTGTTCATGTTTCGCGATACCGCGAACGAGATCCTCGTAGCGTTCGGCCATTTGGACATGCGAATTCCGCGCTCGCGCATCGCGTGCCCGCGATGCCGCCATCCGCTCTTCTGAGGCTCGTCGTCTGAAGTACTCAGTATCGCCTTCCATACGCCGCTGTCCCAGGTGTTTGACCGCAAAATACTCAAATAGCATGACCTTTCGGCTCGACGACCTATCGGAAGTTAGTGCTCGCGACGGAGTGAAGGTAAACTGTTTTCAGAACGGCACCGACGATTTGTTACGACGTCGCATGGCACGGAAAGGCCGGTTTGGGCAACGAGCGGCTCGCGCATCGGCTACTCACTCGAACCGATTTGAATTGGCTGGTCCCGATCTCGCTGCTCGGCTGCGCTCGATGAGCTAGATCGGAATGGGCTATGAAAGTAGGACACGGCCGAGAGCCAAGTCCGTTGTCGATGTACAACTGCCGTCCACGACCGATCTGAGCAGAGCACTTGATCGACTGCTCTTAGACAGCTTCAGCGTCCGCGCGCCAGTTTCCGCAATGTTTGCGCTGCGATGTCGAGTGTCTGCAACCTGGAAAGGTGGCGCTGGACCATGATTTTATCACACGCCAAATCTTCGGCGAGAGCATCTAGCTCCTCGGCGAGCTTCGTGAGATCGATCGACGTGCTTAAATCGTCTTTGCCTGATTCCTTTGTCGCCGCGAGTATTTGCGCGGCTGCGCCCGTTTTGAGATGCTGAACGATTTCGTCTACGCGCCCCTGACCAGAGCGGTTCGCGCCCTGCGGCAGCCAATCTTCAATGAATACGTGCGAATCGAAGCGCAATCCGGCCTTGTCGCCGCGACACCACACCACCTGGGCTGAGACAACCAGCGCGCCGCGGCGAAGACATACACGCTCGTTGGCTGCCGGCAGAACCGCGCCTTCCACGAGAGCACCGCCGGGTGACAAGTTGCGTACCTTGACTGGTCCTGAAACAGTCGGCCCCGACAGGACAGCCATGACGTAGAGGTTCGTCCTTGACTCAGCTCGCTGATTCGAGACGGCGTCTACAGTCAATTTAAGGCCACCTCCGAATGGACGGCTTTGTAAGGCCTCAACGTTAATGCCGCGTTTCCCATACCAGCGAAATGGTGGCGTTATGTGCGCCGGATAAGGACGATTTGATTGACTCCAGTCAAACTGAGTTCATTCTGAAGTCATTGAAGATACTTGGGAAAGCGAGTCGTTATGCGGATCCCTCCTACTGTGCTCTCGCCGCGAGAAGAGGCTGAGAACTGCCGCCGCCAGGCCGTGGCCTATGTGGGCAAGCCAGAGATGCCTTTCCTACTACGTGTCGCGGCAGCATTCGATCAGATTGGGTCCTCTGACCTGGTATCTTCCGGTCGGAAAGCAGGATCCACGTTGCAGCAGGAGTAGCTTCCGCCATCCTCCCCGGCCCAGGAGCTACTCCTGCTGACGCAGGCAAGGGTCAGAACCCAGCATACTATCGGATGGCCCTGATCCATCCGCTAAACTAAATTCGAAAAGCCGGATTCGCTTGTCGTGTGGCGCCTGCGCGGGCCGTCCAGAGCGAATCGAAATCGGCCACGGCAGCTATGGGTGAAAAGGGACCGACCAACTGGATGCGGCCCGCGACGCCAAGGCATCGAAAGCAGAAATCCGAGGGGTCTTTGCCAGCGCCTTTAGCTCAATCGGCAGCGCTGTTTCTAATCCGGGGCGCGTGGGGAGTTGCCGGGTAATGCCGGTTAGACTCGTTCCCAAGTTGCCTGCAACGCAGCGCGGCGAGCCTTGCTAGGCCCTACTGAAGAAACGCAGGCCGGTCACCGCACCCCTCACTTTCCGCTCAAGCTACGCACGTCGAGCGATTGGTTGGGCCATCATTGCCGGCACCATTTCGCACGGCACGGCTTTCGAATAGAGATAGCCTTGGCCGGTCCGACGGCCGAGGCCGATCAGGGCCAGCTGCTGCTCGAGCGTTTCGACGCCCTCTGCGATCACCTCGATTCCAAGACTCACTCCCCCAGCCCGACGATCGCCTTCGTAATGGCTTCCGCCTCGCCGCTTCGGCCCAGTCCGGCTATGAACGAACGGTCGATCTTGAGGACGTCCACCGGGAATTGCATCAGGTGCAGGAGCGCGGCATGTCCGGTTCCGAAATCGTCGAGGGCGATCCGGACTCCCGCGCGATGAAGCCTTCCCAGCGCGTCTTTGACGTGATCGGAGCCCCGCCCGAGGAATACCGTCTCGGTGACTTCGAGCTGGAGCCGGTGGAGTGGAATTTCGCCGGCAGGAAAGTTTCTCGAGGAGCTCGTCGGCCAGCCTGCGCGAGCGGAAGGCCGCGGCGGAGCAGTTGATCGCGACATGGCCGAAGTCGATTCCAGTGTCGATCTAGGAGCTCATGTCGTCGAGGCACCTGTCGATGATCCGGTCATTGATTGCTTCAGAAAGCGCAGAATCATCGAACGCGGCCTTCACCCTCGCCCGCGGCGGGTTCTGCTCAAGAACCGGTCGATCGATGAGGCCCCCCGTCTCCACTTTCATCGGCTAGGTCCAGCCGCAACGGCTGCAACGTGCGTCGGCGAGTTACTAGGCAGATGCCGGTGAGACTCGCCTTTCCCAAGCTGCCGGCAATAGGAGCGACGAGCCTCGCGGGAACTCTACTGAAGAGACCCAACAAGGCAATCCACTGAGTTGCCAAAAAGGAGTGGGCTGCAGCCGGCTGTGTTCTCAAGGTCGTCTGCGCAGTAGCAGTTACCGCGCTTGTCGGTTTCCCATAGCGAAGCGGCGACCAACGATCCGGGCCTCAAGGAGCAGTCTTGGCGGGCTCAGGCCAAGCCTTCAAAAACCGGCTCTCTCGCCCACCTGCAGGAACCCTCCAGTCTACGCCTGGGCCCTTCCGCGCCCCGCACCGCCCTCCACCGCCTTTTCGCTGTGAGGCCACGAACTCGGCTTGCAACCTGAAACTTCGGGGGGCGTTGGAGAGCTGTGACAAAACGGCTTCGGATCTGACGACTGTTCTTGAATGGGCATCTATGTCATCAGAGCAGTCGACAAAGGAGCCGCCATTGACATTGCGACGGTCGATACGGCCAGACAGGCCATAGTGAAGTTCTTGGATGCGCTCGAGCGACATGAGCGCGCTTGGGTGAACGACGGGTCTGGCCACGACATGTCGATTGATGAACTTGCGCGCTTGGCTCTCGAGGAGGTCGACGATTGCTAGATCGATCGCGAAATTCCTATGCCGGACCCAGGTCCGCGCATTAGAGAAGTCACAATCTTGCGCATAATGGCTCGCCTGAGGAATTGATGCACTGTTGTGCGTGGAAGGCAGTGAGGACATCCTGAACTCGGCCGTCAGACAACGTTCAACAGCGGGACTGATTTTCGGACCGGCGGCGCTTCGGCGATCTCGTCACCCACGAGTTCTACTGCAGTTTGCGCTGATGAATGAAGGCCGCAAGCCTAAGCTGGTCGAGCGCAGCATTCTCGAGGACTTCACCGCTCGACCCGCTGCGCTTCGCGAAAGATGAGACCAGACCAAGCCGGCCAGCAGCTTACATCAACCGCCGACGCTCTTCCGAGCGGCGCTATCGAAAAGCCCTGCTGCTAAACTCTGGATATCGTCGCGGCTGTAGACCGTATCCAGCCACTCCCCCGGAATACCGCTGGCTCCGTAGATCGCTCCTGCCAGCTGACCAGTGATGGCAGCAACAGTGTCAGCATCGCCGCCCAGGTTCGCAGCCAAAAGCACCGCGTCGGCAAAAGATGAAGTCCGACCGACGCTGCACACCGCCGCCTC
>Ga0207705_10001225_pt1 | contig 20689 bp, 11 predicted proteins | sample KBSC13metaG_FD_184314 | JGI IMG/M metagenome (GOLD analysis project Ga0207705, IMG submission 184314) | Corn rhizosphere microbial communities from Kellogg Biological Station, Michigan, USA - KBS C1-3 metaG (SPAdes) (version 2) | ecosystem: Host-associated > Plants > Roots > Rhizosphere > Soil ... | reverse complement strand
CCTGCTGCATCCCGACACCGACGACCGCTTCAGCGGCACGGGCTATATCACTACCGTGGTGCATACCAAATCACAGAGCGCGGGCCTCTACTTCGTAGACACCGTGCACCTCGGACAGCTCTTCGAATTGAGCGGCGGCATTCGCTGGGACTACTTCGACACCGTCTACAACTCCTACCAGCCGACACCTCCGCCGCCGGGTGGGACAGTGAGTGCGACGATAGGTCCGATCAGCCGCCTCGACAAGCAGCCCAGTTATCGCGCAGCGTTCGTCTTCAAGCCGACTCGCAACGGCAGCATCTACTTCGACTACGGAACCAGCTTCAACCCGTCGGCGGAGTCGTTGAGCCTGAGCGTGCCGCAGACCAACTCCCTGCTCGCTCCCGAACAGAGCAAGACCTTCGAGGTCGGCGCGAAGTACAGCCTGATGAACCAGCGGCTGATGCTCGACGGCGCCTGGTTCCGCACCCAGAAGGACAACGCCCGGGAGACCGACCCGACCAACTCCAACAACGTGGTGAACTCGGGCGACCAGTTGGTGCAGGGCGTGCAGTTCAGCATGGTGGGACGCTTGCCGCAGGGCACGGACCTGGTGCTGGGATATGCGTACCTCGACAGCTCGGTGCTTGCCTCGAAGCTGTTTCCGACGGCAGTGGGCTACCAGTTGGCCAATGTGCCGAAGCAGACGTTCAACGCGTTCATCACGCATCGGCTGCCGCTGCGGTTGAGCGCGGGCCTGGGCGGCAACTACGTGGCCAGCCGGACGGCAAGCTCGACGGTGCCCTACGTGGCGACCGGCTACGCGCCGAATCCGAATGGCCCGGGCTACGTGGTCACCAGCGTCGCCATGCGCCAGATCCCCGGATACTGGGTCTTCAACGGAATGCTGCGGCGGCCGGTGACGGACCGGCTGGAGCTGCAGGCGAACGTCTACAACCTGCTGAACCGCTTCTACATCGACCAGCCGCATCCCAGCCACCTGATTCCGGGAGCCGGGTTGAGCGCGCTGATCGGCGTGAACTTCAAGTTCTGATTACGAAGTTCTGATTGCGCGGTGGGTGCTGTAAGGCGCGGCGGAGTTTTTCCAGCTCCGCCGCGCGACATTTAGGGAAACTCTGATTAAGTCAGGCCTTGTTAAGGGCACGGCTTCAGCCGTGCCATAAGTGACCCGTCTGCAATGCGGCTTTAGCCGCTGAGGGAATGCTCGGAGACTTATATCAGACGATCCTTAGGGTTGTTTGTGCAGATGCAAAGGCGAAATACAGGGGTCTCTCCACTGCGGCGGCAAAAACGCCGCCTCCGGTCGAGATGACGTGGATTTAAGTTGAGTTGAGCTGACGTGGGTTTGTGGTAGTGGTTGAGAGAACGACGACAGGGAGAGACGACAATGCTGATTACGATTCCCGATGTATTGACGGCGGCGCAGGTCGAGCAGGCGCGCGTCAAGCTCGACGCCGCCGACTGGGTAGACGGCAAAGTAACTGCGGGCTACCAGGCGCAGCGGGTCAAGGACAACCACCAGTTGCCGGAGGGCCATCCGGTGGCGGTGGAACTGGGCGAGATGGTGCTGGGCGGGCTGGCGCGGTCGCCGCTATTTATGTCGGCGGCGCTGCCTCTGCGGGTCTTTCCGCCGATGTTCAACCGCTATATGGGCGGCGGTCGCTTCGGGACGCACGTGGATACGGCGATCCGCCAGATGGTCACCACCGGGCAGCGCATTCGCACGGATATCTCGGCGACGCTGTTTTTGACGAGGCCGGACGAGTATGACGGCGGCGAGTTGATCGTCGAGGACACGTATGGGGCGCACTCGGTGAAGCTGCCTGCGGGACACATGGTGCTCTATCCGGCGACGAGCCTGCACCGCGTGGAACCGGTGACGCGGGGCGCGCGGGTGTCGAGCTTCTTCTGGATACAAAGTATGATTCGCAGCGATGGCGACCGGTCGATGTTGTTCGACCTTGACAATGCAATTCAGCAACTGGCGAAGGACGTCCCCGGTAACGCCGCCGGGGTGCAGTTGACCGGGGTGTATCACAACCTGCTGCGGCGCTGGGCCGAGATGTAAGGCCGGACGGACTCATCCCGAAACTTGTGGACTCAGGCGCGATTTACGGTCACAATAGCGCCACCGCAATTTGGGAGGGTCTGTATGAACGGAAGATATGGGCCCCGTTTCTTATTCCTCGTTATCTCCGTGTTGCTTTTGCTGCCCTGCGCCGGCCGGGGAGCGCCTCCGAACCGCGCGGTCTCCATGATGCAAAACAAGATTGCGCTGGCATTGAAGGTGGAGTGCAATGCCTCTTCGCCTACGGTACGAACCGGGCAGAGCATTACGCTGACCGCTCAGGCCGAGGGAGCTTCGACCGAACTGACGTACAGCTTTTCGACCAGCGGCGGAAGGCTCTATCCCAACGGAAGCACGGCGCGGCTGGACACCACAGGCGTTCCAGCGGGAACGATGATCACCGCAACCTGCCAGGTCGCCGATGCGCTGGGACGGAGAAGTTCGGGCAATGTTACCGTGCGCGTCATCGGCTTGGATATATCTCATGCGGCGCGGCCGCCCATCGGCGGCATTGTTGTGAAACCGCCAAAGGATCGGACTGCATCGGATCAGGCTGCAATCGCCGTGCAGACTCCTCAGAAGGTCACCAGCGCAGCGCCGGAACCGTCCGGTAAGGAAGAGCAGGCTGCGAGCAACGCGAGCAGCTCCACCGGGAGTTCCGCAGGCCCGGCGCGCGCACCCGCATCGATAGGGGATAGGGATGTCTACCGGGAGGCTGAGAAGGTTCAGCAGTGGAAGAACCAGCTCAAGAATGGAAAGATCGACTATCTGATTCCGTCTCAGATGAAGCTGCACGATACGGCTGTCGTCAAGGTGGTTGTGCATGGCATCGCCGATACCGCAGCGAAGAGCATGCCCGGGGCCACGACTGACACGCTGAAGGTCTCGCCCCGGATGCAGGTACAGTTGAGCGCCGAGGAGAATCCGGACGAGTTCGAGATCGATCCCAAGGTCGGCCAGATCCAGTTCGTTCCCATCGACGGGTCGGCGACGTGGATGTGGAAGGTAACGCCGAAGCAGCCTGCCGAGAACCAGACGCTGACGATACGCGCCCTGCTGGTCTATCCCGACAAGGGAGAGAAGACCGAACAGGAGATCACCAGCTACACGGCGCGGGTCACCGTGAGCGTCTCCGGGTTCTGGGCGTCGCTGCAGGAGGCTTTCTGGGATGATCCTGCCGCCGCCATGAAGTATGTGCTGCCGGGAGGCGCGGGATTTACGGCCATCGCCGGGCTGGTCGTGTGGCTGTGGAAACGGCGGCATCCTGCCGAGGCCAAGGCGAGCGCAAAACCGGACGACGGCGCGTAGCGGCGTCGATCCACAAAGGACAAATACAGAGGTCTTTCCACTGCGCAACGGACGATAAGGCCGTCCGTTGTTCCGGTCGAGATGACGTCCTTTTCATAGTTTTAAACAGGATCGCGCCGAAAAAAAAAGGGCGCTCCGAAGAGCGCCCCTCGGTCGTTTTACGCGATGCTTCAGAAACTAATCTTCCCTGCCAGTTGCATGGTGCGGGCGTTGTTGGGGAAGATCTTCTCCGGATGGTTGAACAGGGGGCTGCTCACCGTCTGGAACTGCGTCGATAAGGCGCTTGCGGTGAGATCGGTATTGACGTTGTTGATCGAGCCCGGCAGGTACTGGGCGTGATTTAGCACGTTGAATGCCTGTGCCTGAAACTCGAACGCCAGGCGCTCCGTGATGTTGATCCGCTTGATCAGCGCGAAGTCGATGTTGTTGATTGGACGCATGGGCAACGTGTTGCGAGAGGCGTTGGGCAGGGTCCCCACGCCGGCCTGGATGTAGTAGGCGTTCGGGTTGTCGGCGACGTAACCGACCAGGTTGGCGTCGCACTGGGTATCGGGAGGCGTGCAGTTGCCGGCCAGCGTGGTGCTGTACACGCCGCTCACGCCCGAGCCGGTTCCCTTGACGCCGCTGGGGTTGACGATAGGCCGGTCAATGCCCGACGAGTCGCCGTTCATGTTGGAGTTGACGCCCGAGAGCACCGTCGCATAGGCGGGCGACTCGTAGGTGTAGATCGGCGAGGCCTCCCAGTTTCCGACGATGTTCTTGAGCAGCCAGTTGGAGTGCTTGAGGTACGGCAGGTCGTACACGGCAGCAAGGGTCAGCCGATGGGTGCGATCGAGCGCCGAACGGCTATAGTCCGCCGCGACGTTCTGCGAGTTCTGCGGACGGCGCGGCGTCAGCACGGTCGAGAAGACCTCGGCTGTCGCATCGTCCATCGTCTTGCTCCAGGTATAGGCCGCATTCAGCAGGAAGCCGCGCTGGAAGCGCCGCTGCAACGATGCCGACAGCGCGTTGTAGTTCGACTGCGAATAGGGCTGATAGGACGTGATCTTGCTGGTGAAGCCCGCGTTTTCGAACGCCGGCACAAAGTGCGAGAGCGCCTGCAGATTGGCCAGCGTATTCGCGTCCGGGCTGGTGACGACGCTGGTGGGACCGGTCAGGGTGGTCGGCAGTTGATTCGCCGCCGTCACCGCCGGCTGGACGTTGAGCTGGATCTGCGTCGGCAGATGGATGCCTCGGGTGCCGACATAGCGAACCTCTCCTGTGTAGTTGGCGCCGAAGACGCGCTGGATGCCAACCGACCAGGTCTCTGCGTAGGGCAGTTGCTGGTCGGGCAGGTAGGCCGCCGTCGCCGCGCGCTGGTCGGCCAGGCCCTCCGGCGTCGAGGGGAATACCGTCACCCCGGAACCGCCCGAAGGCAGGCCGCCATTGGTAAGGAAGGCGGGATCGCCCGGCGCCGGGAATCCGGTGTTGCCCACGTCGTTGGTGGCGGAGAGCTGCGGCGGAAAGGACAGCGTCCCGAGGTTGTCGAACAGGACATCGTAGGCCATGCCGAAGGCGAGGCGGATCGAGGTCTTCTGGTCGGGCGCGTAGTTGACGCCGATGCGAGGAGCGAAGTTCCTGTACTGCGGCTGCGGCGCTGTGAACTCGATCAGGCCGGGAACGCTGGCCGCGATGTTGAGGGCCTGTTCGCGCTCGCCCACCGGAACCGCCGTGAACTCGTAGCGCAGGCCGAAGTTGATGGTCACGGTCGGCAGTGCCCGCCAGGTGTCGTTTGCGTAGCCGTAGAAGGCAGTCTGGTCGCCGTAGTAGGTGGCGTTGCCGGTCGAGCGCTCGCCGAAGGAGGTCGGCGCCAGGTCGTGCAGATACTCAGTGAGGTAGTTGTACTCATAGTCGCCGCGCTGCCTCTGTGTGAAGGATTGCGGCGAGATCAGCTTGCGGCCATCGAAGCCGATGACCAGGGTGTGCTTGCCATGGGTCCAGGAGATGTTGTCCGTCAACTGATACAGGTTCTCAAGCGTTCCCTGCGGCGCATTCTGGTCCGGGCCGTAGTTGATCTGTCCCTGGTCGCCGAAGACGAGGTTGGGATAGGCGTCCAGACCCGGATAGCTGAACGGCCCCGAAGGAGTGTCGTTGAGGTAGCGGTGATAACCCACGCGAAGCTCGTTGGTGAGGTTCGGCGTAAAGGTGTGGTATTCGCTGAGCGCGACCAGGTGGTACTGGTAAGGCGAGCTCTGGTAGAAGCTCGGCAGCGAGGCGTTGGTGTCAGTCTGCGGGTTGGTGTTGTAGACATAGCGCAGGCGGAAGCTGTCCTTGTCCGAGATGGTCCAGTCGCCGCTGGTGGTCAGCGCCTTCATCAGGTTCGAAGACGGCGCGGCGACCTGGTAGTTGCCGGCGGGAATGTCGATCCGGTTCTGCGAGCCGTAGACCACGCCGAGGTTGTTGTCCGCATAGGGGGTTAGATTGGTCTTGTTGGTGTCGCTGTAAATGGCGATCGTCTGCGGGCCGGATGCCTGGTTGAAGCAGGCGGCATCGTTGCCGGAGTTTACCTGTGCGTCGACGACCGGCGTGTCCTTCTGAAGCTGCGCCAGGTTGACCGGGTTCAGGTTGTAGGCTGCCGCGACCGTGTTCAACTGGGCGAATGCCGCCGTCGTCGGGACGCAGACGAAGTCCTGCACCAGTTCCTGGATCGTGTGCCGCTCGAAGTTCGCGAAGAAGAAGAGCTTGTTGTGGAAGACCGGGCCGCCCAACTGAATGCCGTAGCGGTTGCTATCGTAAGGCGGGTTGGGTACCTTCTGTCCCGCCGGCGCGTTCTCGGCATTCAGATTGCGGTTCTGGAAGTACTCGTAAGCCGCGCCATGGAACTTGTTGGTTCCGCTGATGATGTTGGTGTTGAACTGGCCACCCGACGAGTGCCCGAACTCCGGCGAAAACTGGTTGGTAATCAGCGAGAACTCGCCCACCGCATCGTTCGGAATGTAGACCAGCGGTCCGGTGACCGCTTTGTCGTTGTTGTCGATGCCCTCGACGGTGAAGTTGTTATTACGCGGCCGCTGCCCGCCCACCGATGGCCCCACGCCGATCCCGATTCCTCCCGTGGAGGCTACGTTCGGGCTGAGCAGAGAGACGTTCAATATCCCGTAGGTGCCATTGGTCGCGCTGGGCAGCACGGAGAGCTCCCTCGTCTCGAAGGTCTGCGTCAGGTTCGTCGTCGTCGTGTCCAGCGTCACCGGAGCCTCGCTGGTGACCTCGACGGTCTGCGTGGCTCCGCTGGGCGTCAGCGTAAAGACCACGGTCGAGGTCTTGTTCAGATCGACGCGCAGGTTTTTGATGGTGAAGCTGGCGAATCCCGGGGCAGAGGCCACCAGGTCATAGGTGCCGGGCAACAGGCTGGAGACATGGACCTCGCCGGTCGAGGAGCCGGTCACGTTCTTTGCCACACCCGTATTTACATTCGTCACCACAATGGCGGCGTTGGGAATCGCCGCGCCGGTTGCATCGACCACGGTACCGGCGACATCGCCGCTGGTGGTCTGCCCGACTGCCATGCCCACCAGTAAAAGCATTGCTATCAACCCAAGAAGCCTTTTCATAAGGTCAACTCTCCGTTCAGCGATGGATCGAGACTTATCGCGGTCTGCCATTTTTTGGCTAAAGATTGACACACGGAGAGTTCGATCTGCTGACATGGAGAGTGCATTTGACGTTCCATTGCTTGAAGAGCCAAAGAATCGTCGAGCTTGTTGCTTGATTTAAATCAATTTATTTTGCGCGAGACGTGAATTCTGATTCTGCAGAATATTGCCAGATATCAGGTTTTTGAATGACTATTCATTAGTGGCTATGATTAATAATAGGTAACATTTTCCCGCGATTTTGCGCGCATTTAGACACATTTTTTAGATTGGGGTTGTCCGCCAACTTGAAAATGATTGTGATGAAACTATAACCATAGCTTATGAAGATCCGGGTTGCGCCCCGCCTGCCCGCCGGCTGGCGCCGATCTCCGCTGAAAGCCCGCGAAGGCCTTCCTCCGGCTCTCCTCTCATGCCGGGCGTCCCCCTGCCAAACCCTCTATAATAGATACATACAACCATGGCAGATGATCAGAACCCCCAACTCCCCTTGGGTCCAAACTCCGACTCAAACAATCCCCCTGACGGCCCCCTGAATACGGTTCAGGGTCGCGGCGCCGCCTTTATGCTTTCGATCAATATCGAAGACGAGATGCGCCGCTCGTATCTCGACTACTCCATGTCGGTGATCATCGGCCGCGCTCTGCCTGACGTCCGTGACGGCCTCAAGCCCGTCCACCGCCGCGTCCTCTACGGCATGCAGGAGATGGGCCTCCAGTTCAACAAGAAGTACACCAAGTCCGCCAAGGTTGTCGGCCACGTCATGGGCAACTACCATCCCCACGGCGACGCCTCCATCTACGACACCATGGTGCGCATGGCCCAGCCCTTCGCCCTCCGCTATCCGCTCGTCGATGGTCAGGGCAACTTCGGCTCCGTCGACGGCGACCCGCCCGCCGCCATGCGATATACCGAGTCGCGCATGACCCGCATCACCGGCGAAATGCTCGCCGACATCGACTCCGACACCGTCGACTTCGCGCCCAACTACGACGAGTCCACGCTTGAGCCGACCGTCCTGCCTGCGCGCATCCCCAACCTGATCGTCAACGGGTCTGGCGGTATCGCGGTTGGCATGGCCACCAACATTCCGCCGCATAACCTCACCGAAGTTGTCAGCGCCTGCATCACGCTCCTCAACGATCCTCACGCCGGCATCGAAGCAGTACTCGAGCATGTCAAAGGCCCCGACTTCCCCACCGGCGGCTTCCTCTACGGCCGCGCCAACATCGCTCAGACCTACAAGACCGGCCGCGGCCGCTTCATCATGCGCGCCAAGTGCAGCATCGAGAACATCTCCGGCGGTCGCCAGGCCATCATCGTCACCGAGATTCCCTACCAGGTCAACAAGTCCAAGCTCATCGAGCGCATCGCCGAACTGGTCAACGACGGCGTCATCACCGACATCGCCCGCGACGAGTTCCGCGACGAGAGCGACCGCGACGGCATGCGCATCCACATCGGCCTCAAGCGCGGAGCGGAATCGCAGATCGTCCTCAACCAGCTCTACAAGCACACTCAGATGCAGGAGAGCTTCTCGATGATCTTCCTCGCCGTCCACAACGGCCAGCCGAAGGTCCTCCCGCTCGACCAGGCCATCCGCGCCTTCCTCGAACACAGAATCGACGTCGTCCGCCGCCGCACTGCCTTCCTGCTCGGCAAGGCCCGCGACCGCGAGCACATTCTGCTCGGCTACCAGATCGCGCTCGACCACCTCGACAACGTCATCAAGATCATCCGCCAGTCGGGTAGCCGCCCCGAGGCCCGCGAGCGCCTCTTCCAATACTTCAGCGGCAAGTCGATCAACCTGCGCGGCACCGAGCTTGCCGGCGTCAAACTCGACCCCGCAAAGTACAACGTCGACATGACGTTCTCGACCACCGGCACGCTGATCCTCAGCTACCGCCAGGTCGACGCGATCCTCGAACTGCAGCTCTACCGCCTCACCCAGCTTTCCATCGACGAACTACTCAAGGAGCTGAAGGACGTCCGCGCCAACATCGCCGAGTTCGAGTCCATCCTCGCCAGCGAGAAGAAGCTGCGCAAGGTCATCGCCCGAGAACTTGAAGAGGTGCGCGACAAGTACGGCGACGCCCGCCGCACCACTATCGTCGACGAGACCACCGAGCTTCAGCTCGAAGACCTTATCGCCGACGAGCAGGTTGCCGTCACCGTCTCCAACACCGGCTACCTCAAGCGGACGCCCATCTCCATCTATCGCCAGCAGCGGCGCGGCGGCACCGGCCGCCTGGGCATGAAGACCCGCGAAGAGGACTTCGTCGCGCAACTCATCATCAACTCGACGCACGCCTACCTGCTCTGCTTCACCAACACCGGCCGCGTCTACTGGCTCAAGGTCTACGAGGTCCCCGACGTCGGCGCCGCTGGCAAGGGCAAGGCCATGGCCTCGCTGATTGCACTCCAGCCCGGCGAAAAGGTCGTCACGATTCTTCCCGTCCGCGACCTGCACGAAGAGGGCAGTTACGTGCTCTTCGCCACGCGCAACGGCACGGTGAAGAAGACCGCGCTCAAGGACTTCTCCAACGTGATGTCGCGCGGCATTATCGCCATCAACATCGGCAAGGACGACGAGCTCATCAAGGCGCGCCTGACCGACGGGCAGCAGATCATCTTCCTCGCCACGCATGACGGCATGGCCATCCGCTTCCACGAGACCGACCTGCGTCCCATGGGACGCCCCGCCACCGGCAACAAGGGCATCGACCTGCGCAAGGGCGACTACGTCGTCGGCGTCGCCGTCACGCCCACGGAGGAGTCGCGCAAGGCTCGCCAGAAAGAACTCCAGGCCGAGGGCAAGGACATCACCCCGTGCCTCATCCTGTCCGTGACCGAACACGGCTACGGCAAGCGCACCGACGTCGACGAGTACCGCCTGCAAACTCGCGGCGGCAAGGGCGTCATCAACGTCAAGACGACGGCGAAGAACGGCAAGGTCACCAGCATCCAGCAGGTCGACGAGACCAGCGAGATGATGGTCATCAGTCAGTTCGGCAAGATCATCCGCATCGACACCAAGAGCATCCGCGCCGCCGGCCGCAGCACGCAGGGCGTCAAGCTGCTGAACCTCGACCCCGACGACAAGGTCGCCGCCGCCGTTATCATCCCCCCGGAAGAGGCGAAGATCCTGCCCGAAGAGGGAACGCTGCTGCAGTAGAAATAGAACGATGCCACGGAGCAATCTCAAGACGTGAGAAGGGCGCGGGCTTAGCTCGCGCCCTTCCTTATTCGATATCTGCCACGCCACGCCCGGTAGGCAATTTAGGTGTCAGCCTATTGAGCAATTCTCGTCGAACATCGACTAGTTCCCTAACGCTGCTCTTAACTTGGAAGAATAAATAAACTGTCATCGAAAATGCCATTACCAGCAACGTAATTTTTAGACAGCAATCAATTGAAAGAAAAGCAATACCAATAATGGCTGACACGCCACCGGCACACATACCACCCTCGAATTTCATTCGTAGGACATAACTACGAATGTAGCTGAGTGCTATGGGCTTAGGTTCGAGCGCAAGTGCCAGATAGGCATACCAGTTTTCAAGGGCATTATCACCGTGTTTTCTAAAGAACTTGTTCTCAAGCTCGCCTCCAAGATTCTCGAGGACCATTCCTGCGGTTGTTGATGCAACAAGGAATACCAGCGATGAAGCAACTCTGTGATTTAAAACAAACTGCCATGCAACAGGACATCGAAGAAAAATCGCGATGAGCCCAGGTGTTAAGCTCCAAAAGCCAGGGATTAAAAGGGTTATTACAGGTCTAAATATCTCTGCGGCAAACGCCGCAAGAATCTCTTTCAAAGCTCCTCCTGCCTAAAGCATTTCAATCGGCAACAAGCGTATTTTGAATTTACCGGGACACGCAGATATCTTCTTTTCAAACTCTGAGGGATCAGGAAAATCTTCGTATCCGAGATACATTACATAACCAACGTAATCAACATATTTAACGTGGGCCGTTGTTTTACGTGGTGTGAAGCTATTGGAACGCTTTGATCGCTTTGAAAGATTTGTTATCAAGCGATTGTTGTTGCGAAGTTCTCCCAGATATCGACCATCTTCCCCAAACACATCTTCCCCTCGAAAGCGTCCTGCCTCCACGCCGCTATAAGTAAACAGTGAATCTCCTCTTCGGTATCCAAAATATTTACCTCCCCAATTCCATAGTGATGACACTATTAACCTCGATTCTTTTTGGGACATCTACGAGCTACTAGAGAAGGATGGCCAGACAGTAGTTGACTATCCCATTCGTTGCAGTATGTTCGCGGTGAAAGAGTGCTTCGCGTTGCGCGAGGAGCTATCCTATTCCTACTATTTATTAGTCTGCCGCTATCATCTCTGCGCTCAGTCGCACACTTCCCATTCCCACCATCATGCTGCGCGTCCACGGAGCATAGCCTTTCTTCTTCACCGCGATCTCATGTTTGCCGGGAGCAACCGTTAGCGTCGATGGCGTGTTCCCTACAAAGTTTCCATCTATCTCGATATCGCAGTTCGGCACACTTGCATCGACAGTCAGTGATGCTGTCTGTGCTGCAGCAGGAGCGGATGCCACCGGACTTGGCGCTTCAGCGGCTGCAAACTTCGCCATGTCGAGCTTCATATCGCCTGACACAAATGCGGTAATCGGGGTGCCCTGCGGAATTGTGATGTCTTTACCGTGAATGAAGAGCAGAAGAGGGGCAGCAGGAAAGAATACAATCGCAGTTCCTACCATCCCCGCCGTCATCGCTCCGGTGTGGCCGCCGCCCTTGACATTCTGCGTCGCACTTAGCGCAGCCTTCTCGCCATCAACCAGCCTGACAGAATCGATATTTACATCCAGCTTACCGGCTCGCCCCATGCTCCTCCTCGGCTCGGCCAGCGTGACGGTTCCTATCGCCTGCGCGCCCTTCGCAATCACAGGCACGCCCTCGACATCGACCTCTTCCAGTACCTCGAAGGGAACTTGCTGGCCGGCTTTCGCAGTCGCAGAAGTCAGATTCTCCGCGAGTCGCAACTTAACCGCTGTTCCATCCTGCAAAGTATGATTTGGCGGCGGCGCACCCGCAGGCTTTGCCACAGTCGCTGTAACCGGTGCGGTCTGCGCTTTTGAAAAGGCGGAATCGCCAAAACTGAGGATAAGAACCAGAGGGTACACAACAAGGCACTTCTTCAAAGGGCGCACTCCAGATACATCAATTCAACGGAGTCCCAACCCTACGCCCACTCTCTTGATGAAACAAGAATTAATTTAGCGAAACGCACTATCATCCGCCCTACTGCGCATGAGTAACGGGCTGCCGCAAATAAAGGGGCCGTCCGTTGCGATTGTCGTAACGGACAGCCCGAGCTTTACAGTGCCTGATGCGGCGGCAGGCTAGCGCCCATGCTCGCGCTGAGAAGCGGATCGCTCCTGCTGCCTGGGCATCTGCGCTCTTTGCTGCTGAGGCCGTGCCATGGGCCGGGATTGAGCCTGGGGCCGCGGCTGTATCTGCCGTTGTTCTTGCACCTGACGCTGCTGCATTTGTCGTTGCTGTTGCACCTGACGCTGCTGAATCTGGCGTTGCTCCTGCTGTTGCCGAACCTGCTGCTGCATCTGCACCTGCCGTTGCTGCTGCATCTCCTGTTGCTGCTGCATCTCCTGTTGCATCTGCCGCTGCGGCTGGACTGAGCGTTGCGGCTGGATCTGCCGCTGCGGCGGAGCTGGCCGGTTCTGCGGCTGCGCCGGATTTACATTGGGACGGGTTGGCATCTCCCGGTTAGGCTGCGTCGGTCTTGGCTGGTTCTGGTTATAGTTGGGCCGCGTCTGGATGCGGTTGGGCTGGTTGACCTGTCCCGGTTGCGCGGGGCGGACACGGTTCTGTTGTCCGGGCTGTGCGGGCCGAGTCTGCATGCCGGGTTGCTGCCGGTTCGGCTGAACCGGGCGCGTTACCGGACGTGCGACCGGACGCGCGACCGGGCGCTGGATGCCTTTGTCCGCGCTGATCGGGCGAGCGACGACGGCGGTTGCCGGGCGGCCTCTATTCTGGTTGAAGAACTGCTGCCGGTTCTGCTGCGCCTGCCGCTGGACCTGCACCTGGGTGGACATGGGCCGCGTCTTTGGTCCGCGCATGGCGACGATCTCGGAGCGGTTGGGCCGGGCCTGGATGCCTCCTCGCCCACCGTTATAGGCGACGCGCGTGTAGTTGTTCATCACTACGGTGCGGCTGTAGACATTGGTGATTCTGGTGATGTTGATGCGGTTGACAGTGCGGTTGTAATAGAAGTTACGGCCGTTCCAATAGCCACCGTGATAGCCGACGCCGGTGTAGCCGAAGCCGTACTGCACGCCGCCGTAGAAGCCGATGTGCAGGCCCCAGTAGCCGTGGTAAAAGCGATAGCGGTTGTTATAGAAGGCCCAGTAGCCGGGGGTCCAGAGCGCTCCATAATACGGCGCGGCGACCCATGCGCCGGGAACCCAGTAGTAGCCAATGGGAGCGTAGCCCCAGTAACCGGGCGTCCAGATATAGTTAGGCCCGGGCGCGTAGGGCTGCGTGTAGACCGGCAGCGGCGGCGGCGGCTGGGTTGCCTCCTCGATGGCCTGCTGGCCGGCATCGACGCCGTCCTGATAATCCTGATCGTCCGGGTAGTTCTGGTCGCTCTGGTCGTCGGCGTAGGACTGGTTGTAGTTCTGATTGGGGTCGTAGTTCTGATCGGAAGCCTGATCCGGCTGGGCGTTTTGCTCATCGGGAGGCGGCGCGCCTGCCTGTGCGCCAGTCCGTTTGTACTCGTCAGCCCGCTGCTGACTCTCGTTCTGCGTATTCTGCCCTTGAGCCTGCCCCGGGGCAGGGGCGGCAGCCTGTTGCTGGCCATCGTCGACGGGAGCCATGTTCACGTCGGCGGGGTCGGGACCGATGTCGTTCGCCGTCTGACCGGCGAAGGCCTGCCGATGGCATCCGGCGATGTTTGCCATGCCCGCGAAGATGGCAATTCCGATGATCGAGCCCAGGAGACGGTTACGGCCTGGACGGTTGCGACCTGATTTCGATTCTGAAATAGACATGGCGCGCAATCTCCTCTATGGCCTTAACCCGGACTCCCAGACTATGATGCGGTTTTTTGCGCCATGCCGCTGACGAATATTCCTGGCATCGTTATCGCGGCCAGGAGCATCGCAAAGCAATGAAACGGCTTGCAGGTTTTGACTAAGGTGCGGGATACTCCACCGTCTTGCCGGTCCGCGAGTTGGTGACGGAGAAGCTGGCGTTGGCGTGGCCCGTCAGCAGAAGATAGTGGCCGGAGTCCGGGCCGGTCAGGTTGGCGATGCGCTCCTCGGCGGTGTTGTGCGCCGCGTCGTTGCGGATGGCGGTGTGGAGCTGCCAGAGGTCCTTGATCCGGGGCGAATGGTCGATGATCTCCCAGGCTCCGGGGTCACCGCCCTTGGTGGCTCCGTTGTCCATGATGGCGACTCGAGGCGCGATCGCATCGACCAACGCGGGGCTCGAGCTGCGGTCGAAGCCGTGGTGCGAGACGATATAGACGTCGACCTTGCCCAGCTTGTCGATCGGGCACATGAGCGGTCGCTCCTTGGCCCAGGTCAGGTCGCCGAGGTCGGCGATGCGCAGCTTGCCGAAGGTGATGATCATGCCGATGGAACGGTCGTTCTCGCTGTTCTCGGCGGGCTTGATGATGCTCGCCGCACAGGCCGGGTTCGCGCCTCCGGCTCCGGCAAGCGGCTTGTCGAGCACATTGCCGTCGGCGCTGACGACCTCCACCCGCATCCCCTTGATGGGAAGCGTCTCACCGGGCTTTGCTGTCAGGCGGGTGTAGTGGCCGTCGGCCAGCATCTTCTGGTAGGCCTCCCAGCCGGTGACGGTAGCCTTGTCGTTCTCTTCGCGGTTGACGCCGTGGTCGATGAAGCGCGTGACGGGAATCTTCGCGGCCAGCTCCGGAACGCCGCCAACGTGGTCGACGTGGTAGTGGGTGATGAGGAGGTTGTCGATCTTTTTGACCCCGGCGGCTTTCAACAGCTCTATCATGCGGTCGGCGTTCTTGGCTCCGGGCCAGCCGGCGTCGACGAGCAGGTTTTCTCCGCTGGGCGGAACGAAGAGCGTGGCCTGGCCGCCTTCGACATCGGCGAAGTAGACCTTGAGATTGCCGGATCTCTTTTGAGCGAAGGCGAGAGGAGTTGCGATCAAAAGTACGGCTGCGAGCAATGGCTTCATGGACTTCTCCTGAAAATCGGAACCTGCGCCGGAGTCTCCGGCAGACACTGGAATGATTGCATAAGAAGCTGTCTGGAGGCCGCAACCGGCGAAGATGGAACCGGCAGGGCGAAGGCGCAATACAGGGGTCTCTCCGCTGCGGCGGCAAAAGCGCCGCCTTGCACCCCAACGAGCAAAGTACGCTCGCCGGGGACCCCGCCTCCGGTCGAGATGACGTGTCGCGTGGCTAGCCGATGGTACGAAGCGGCGATGCCACCTACCGCCCCAGCGGCGAATCGAAGTAAAATGGAGCCGATGGCAGGCTGTCTTGCATGCACGAAGCGCTTTCGCCACGGTCGCCCTGACCGCGGCCGCTGCTAGCCTGCCCCCTTCCGTAGAATTTTGATAGGCTTCAACCGTCGCCGTTCGCGCCAGATATCGCGCCGCGGCCTTTACTTCGCGCTCCTTCTTTATAAAGAGAAGCGCACCGGAGAAGAAGATTATGCCCACCCAACCGCATCCCGATTCTTTCAAAAGCCAGGCGACTCTTCGCTCGGGCTCTAACAGCTATCGCATCTTTCGCCTCAAGGCGCTGGCCGATGCGGGAGTGAACCTCACGCGGCTTCCGTTTTCGCTGCGCATCCTGCTCGAAAGCCTGCTGCGGCATGAGGATGGCCGTACCGTCCGGGCCGACGACATCCGGTTTCTGGCCAACTGGGACGCCAAGGCCGCGCCCTCGCGCGAGATTGCCTATATGCCGGCGCGGGTGCTGATGCAGGACTTCACCGGCGTTCCGGCGGTGGTCGACCTGGCGGCGATGCGGGATGCGATGCAGGCGCTGGGCGGCGATCCGGAGCGCATCAATCCGCTGCAGCCTGCCGAGCTGGTCATCGATCACTCGGTGCAGGTGGACGAGTTCGGCACCATGCGCGCCTACGATGTGAATACGGCGATGGAGTTTCAGCGCAACCGCGAGCGCTATGCGTTTTTGAAGTGGGGGCAGACAGCCTTCCGCAACTTTTCGGCAGTGCCGCCGGGCATGGGCATCTGTCACCAGGTCAACCTCGAGTACCTGGGCCGCGTGGTGTTTACCACCGAGCCCGACGCGGACGGCGTCGTCTCGGCCTATCCGGACACGCTGGTGGGAACGGACTCGCACACGACCATGATTAACGGGCTGGGCGTGCTGGGCTGGGGCGTGGGCGGCATCGAAGCCGAGGCGGCGATGCTGGGGCAGCCGGTCTCGATGCTGGTGCCCGAGGTCGTCGGCTTCAAGCTGACCGGCAAGCTGAAGGAAGGCACAACGGCGACCGACCTGGTGCTGACGGTGACCGAGCAGCTGCGCAAGCTGGGCGTGGTGGGCAAGTTCGTCGAGTTCTACGGCTCAGGCGTGGCGGAGCTGCCGCTGGCCAACCGGGCGACGATTGCAAATATGTCTCCCGAGTACGGCGCGACCTGCGGCATCTTCCCGGTGGACGCCGAGACGCTGAACTATCTGCGGCTGACGGGACGAACCGAGGAGCAGATCGCACTGGTCGAGGCCTACTACCGCGAGCAGGGGCTCTTCCATACGCCGGACGCTCCCGAGGCCGAGTATTCGGTGACGACCTCGCTCGACCTGGGCACGGTGCGGCCTAGCGTGGCCGGGCCAAGGCGGCCGCAGGACCGCGTTTTGTTGCCCGACGTGGCAGCGGCGTTCGAGCAGCAGCTTCCCTCGCTGCTTGGTCCGAAGGCGAACGGCCACGTTGCCCGCCAACTGGTGCGATGGGAGGGCGAAGGCGGCCAACCGAGCGCGCATGGCGACCTGATGAGCGCGGTGGGAACTTCGGCGCCGGTGGTCGGCGCAGCCGGAGTTCCGGTGTCGACGCTTCCTGGCGGCGGCACGGGAACGGCGGTGCTCGACGCTCCTCCGGTCTCGATCCGCAGCCGGTTCGGCATCGACCCGGAGAAGTATCTGGACCACGGCTCGATTGTGATTGCGGCGATTACGTCGTGCACCAACACGTCGAATCCCTACGTGATGGTCGCCGCCGGCCTGCTGGCGAAGAAGGCCGTCGAGAAGGGACTGTGCACACCGCCCTGGGTGAAGACTTCGCTGGCTCCAGGGTCGCGTGTAGTGACCGATTATTTTGTGAAGTCGGGCCTGATGCCTTATCTCGATGCGCTGCGCTTTCAGATAGTCGGCTATGGTTGCACCACCTGCATCGGTAACTCGGGTCCGCTGCCGACCGACGTCTCGAAGGTCATTGAGGATCATGGGCTGGTGGCCGTCTCGGTGCTTTCGGGGAACCGGAACTTCGAAGGGCGCATCTCGCCGGAGGTGCGGGCGAACTACCTGATGAGCCCGCCGCTGGTGGTCGCGTACGCGCTGGCCGGCCACATTAAGCACAACTTCGACACCGAGCCGCTGGGCAAGGACAAGGACGGCCAGCCGGTCTTTCTGCGCGACATCTGGCCGACCCAGGCGGAGATTGCGGCCATCGTAACGTCTTCGGTCAATTCGGAGATGTTCCGCAAGGAATACAGCACGGTGACCAAGGGCGACGCCAACTGGCAGGGCCTGAAGTTTCCCGAGGGCAATACCTACGGATGGGAGGCTGACTCGACCTACATCCGCAAGGCTCCTTATTTTGACGGCATGGGCGCGCAGCCGGAGCCGGTCAAGGATATTAAAGGAGCGCGCGTGCTGGCGCTGCTGGGCGACAGCGTAACCACGGACCATATCTCTCCGGCAGGCTCGATCAAGAAGGATGGACCGGCCGGCAAGTACCTGACCGACCATGACGTGAAGCCCGCCGACTTCAACAGCTACGGCTCCCGCCGCGGCAATCACGAGGTGATGGTTCGCGGCACCTTCGCCAACGTGCGGCTGCGCAACCGGATTGCTCCGGGGACCGAGGGCGGCGTGACGCGGCTGCTACCGGACGATGTAGCGATGTCGATCTATGACGCTTCGGTGAAGTACGCCGAACGCGGCATCCCGCTCGCCATCATCGCGGGCAAGGAGTACGGGTCGGGCTCGTCGCGCGACTGGGCGGCGAAGGGGCCGCTGCTGCTGGGCATCCGGTTCGTGATCGCCGAGAGCTACGAGCGCATTCACCGGTCGAACCTGGTAGGCATGGGCATTCTGCCGCTGCAATTCCTGCCGGGGCAGAACGCCGAGTCGCTGAACCTGACCGGCGAGGAGATCTTCGCCATCGGGGACACGCCGGGACAGCTTCGGGCGATGCTCGACAACAAGTGCGCCGACGGCAAGGAGATCACCGTCTTTGGCGAGTCGGAAAAAGGCAAGACGATCGAGTTCACCGTGACTGTGCGTATCGATACGCCACAGGAGATTCTGTACTACCAGAACGGCGGCATCCTGCAGTACGTGCTGCGCCAGTTGGCGGCAAAGAGCGAGGCTTCGGCGTAGTCGCGGCATGATGATGAGAGTGCGGCAGGCCCATGTCCCAAAATCGGGACATGGGGCACTCAGGCTTGAGGAAGGCCGAGAGCCTGTACGGAAATGAGCATGAGCGTTATACGGATGGACAAGTGGCTTTGGGCTGCCCGGTTCTTCAAGACGCGGGCGCTGGCTTCGACGGCGTGCGATCTGGGCCGCATCGAGTCCAACGGCCTTCGCGCCAAGCCCGCCCGCGAGGTGCGCGTCGGCGACAGCCTGCGCGTGAAGAACGATGCGGGCGAGTTTCTGATCGAGGTGCTGCTGCTGAGTGAGGTTCGCGGTCCGGCGGCGGTGGCGCAGACGCTTTATCGGGAGACGGACGAGAGCCGCGAGCTGCGCCTCAAGGCGGCCGAGGAGCGCAGGGAGATGATGCGCGCCGGGGCGGCGACCGAAGGCCGTCCGTCGAAGCGTGATCGGAGGGAGATCAACAAGCTGCGCGGCAGGATCCATCGTTTTTGACGTTTTATTTGTAGGGGACCGAAGATCGCGCCGCCCCGTGATCTCCCTGTCGGTCCGGAGTAGCATCAAACTGAATGCCCGGGATTCTTCTCTTTGCCAAGGTGTGCGTGGCCGGACGGCGGGATGGGGCATAAACCTCAGGAAAGCAAACTTTATGCGACTTGTCTCTTCCGCTCTTATTCTCGCAATGTCGTGCGCGTCATGCGCAGCGCAGCAGTCTGCCGTGGCTCCGCAGGCAGCCGCCAGGGTTCAGCCTGCGCCATCGGCAATCATGCAGCCCTCTCTCGACATGCTGGCGCAGACGATCGGCACCCTCCGCCCGGACAAGTGGAAGGCCTCGGACGCGGTGCGCGACGACGCGGCGGCCAATATCAGCTCTATCCGCCGCGATCTGGACGCCACGCTGCCGCAACTGCTTGCGACAGCCGACGGCGCGTCGGCGTCGGTAACCCAGGTGCTTCCGGCCTATCGCAATATCGAGGCGCTGTACGATGTGCTGCTTCGCGTCGCCGAGGCGGGCAGGCTCTCCGCTCCCGGTGACCAGAAATCTGCACTGGAAGAGGCGAGGGCGAAGCTCGAAGCGGGCCGCCGTGCTTTTGGAGATCGCATCCAGGCTGCCGCGCTTGCCCAGGAGCAGCAGGTGCATAACCTGCAGGCCACCCTGCGAGCGATACCTCCTGCCCCGGCTCCGGCCGTCTGCCCGACTCCCGCGCCTGAGAAGAAGCGCAGGGTGCGCAGAAAGACGACGAAGAAGCCTGTCCCGGCGACAGCCCAGCCGCAGAGCGGTGCACACGCTATGCACTAACTCGAACTTCGGCTAAGCACTCGTCAGTTGTGCGAGGGTTTTTTTATCGCGATCCTGGTCGAGATCGGCTTGCCGAAGTTTGGCGTGCCGTCCGCGTTCCAGGTGAAGGGCTGGATACGCGGCGAGCGGTGGCTGCCGCAACCCTGATTGGGAGCGGGGTTGGCGTGGTAGATGATCCAGTCTTCCTTGCCGTCGAGCGATTTGAAGAAGCCGTTGTGGCCGGGGCCGAAGACCTCGGCCTCGCGATCCTGTTTGAAGAAGGGATGGTCGAACTTCTTCCACGAGGCGGAATCGAGGAGGTTCGCGCCGGACTTCGTCCGGGCTACGCCCAGTTCGTAGTAGTCGGTCCAGCAGGCGGAAGCGGAGTAGACGAGGAAGATGTCCTGCCCGTGCGTCAATATCTCCGGGCCTTCGTTTACGTTGACGTGCGGCATGGCCGGGCGGTCGGGCAGGTCGCCGACGCGCTCCCAAGGGTATTGGGGATAGGAGATCATGACTCGCTTCGAGTCGATGGTCCACGGATTTTTCATGTGGGCGATGTAGATGCGCTGCTCGCCGTCGGTGTCGCCCTCCCAGCCGGACCAGACCATGTACTTCTGCCCCTTGTCTTCGAAGACGGAGGAGTCGATGGACCACTTGTCGGTCGCATCGGCGACCTTGCCCTTGAAGGTCCAGGTGCCCTCAAGCGGATCAGCCGAAGCATTTTCAACGACATAGGTGCGGTGCGACTCGTTCTGCCCGGCGTCGGCGGCAAAATAGATGTACCATTTGCCGTCGAGAAGAT
>Ga0207705_10001223_pt1 | contig 20725 bp, 17 predicted proteins | sample KBSC13metaG_FD_184314 | JGI IMG/M metagenome (GOLD analysis project Ga0207705, IMG submission 184314) | Corn rhizosphere microbial communities from Kellogg Biological Station, Michigan, USA - KBS C1-3 metaG (SPAdes) (version 2) | ecosystem: Host-associated > Plants > Roots > Rhizosphere > Soil ... | reverse complement strand
GACCCCGGTCGTCGTCGTGATGACACATGTGCACGCATCGCGGTCACGACGACGACCGGGGTCAGCAGCACCACCGTCGTGTCGAGCGACAGCACCGCGGTGGTGACGGCAGCCGCGACGAAGGTGCCGGCCAGCAGCCGTCGCGGTTGGGCGTGCGCCCGTCGGGCGAGCGACGCGCCGATCGCAGCGAACAGCCCCTCGCCGGCACAGGCATCGGCCAACGCCAGCATCGCGGCCAGGAAACCGACGACCGGCCCGAGCCGGGTCAGCTCGTCCCGGGTATGCGGCCAGCTGACCGCGCCGACGAGCAGCAGCAACAGAGCGGCGGGCACCGCAGCAACGGCTTCGGGCAGCCCCCGCGGCCGGATCGCGGCAGCCGCCAGCACCACGGCGAGGAGCACGACCGCGAGTGCTTCGTGCACCTACCTATCGCCCGCGCGTGACGAGCTCGGCGCCGAGATGGCCGGTGTCGTTGAGCAGGCGTACGACGGCCGGGCCGTCGCTCCACGAGTCGATGACCGAGAGCGAGGCCGGGTCCAGATGCATCCGGTACAACGCACTCGGCGGAGCGTCGAGTGCGAGCCGCAACAACGTCTTGATGGGCGTCACATGCGACACGACAACGACGGCCGCGCCGGCATGCGCCTCGACGACCCGGTCGCGAGCGCGCTGCACACGGTCGAAGGTCGCCGTGAACGCCTCGCCTCCGGGCGGCGCAACCTCCGGGTTGGCCAGCCAGGCGGACAGCTCTTCCGGCCACCGTTTGCGCACCTCGGCAAACGTCAGCCCCTCCCACTCGCCGAAGTCTGTCTCCACCAGGTCGTCCTCGACCTGCACCTCGACACCGATCGCGTCGGCGACCGGCCGTGCCGTCTGCGTCGCGCGCTTCAACGGTGAGGAGACGACGGCGGCGATGTCGATCTCGCCGAGCCGTTGCGCGGCGGCCTTCGCCTGCGCAAACCCACGGTCGCTCAGGGTCGGCTCACCGCGGCCGCTGAACCGGCGTTCAATCGACAGCGGCGTCTCACCGTGCCGCAACAACCACAACGTCGTCGGCGCGCCCGCGGGAGCACCCCAGCCGACCGCCGACTTTCGCGCCGGTGCCGGCCGAGGTTCCGGCTCCGGTTCCGGCACCTCGGTACGGCTGGTCCACTCCCGGCCGGCCGCGGCATCGTCCATCGCCTGGTTTGCCAGGCGGTCGGCGTAGGTGTTCTGCTCGCGCGGCACGTGCCGGAAGTCGACCCGGCGCAGCTGCCGCACCAGCCCGGCGGCTTGCGACGCGAGCGGCCGCATTGCCTCGTGCTTGACCTTCCAGACGTTGCTCATCTGGTTGACCACGAGCAGCGAGTCCATCCGCACCTCGACCTCGTCGGCGCCGAGGTCGATTGCGGCGTGCAGTCCTGCGATCAGTCCGCGGTATTCCGCGACATTGTTGCTGGCGACCCCGATGCCGGCAGCCGTCTCGCGCAAGACGGCTCCAGTCGAGGCGTCGCGCACGACCGCGCCGTAGCCGGCTGGGCCGGGGTTGCCGCGCGAGCCGCCGTCGGCTTCGACGATGACGCGCATCAGGCGACAACCGTCACAGACCGGACTCCTCGGTGCGAACCAGGATCCGACGGCACTCCTCGCAGCGCACGACCTCATCGGGCGCGGCGTCGCGGAGCCGGTTGAGGTCGGTCGTGTTGAGCTGCAGGTGGCAACCCTCGCAGCGACCGCGGTGCAACGCCGCGGCTCCGACACCGGACGACGCGCGCACCTTCTCGTACAGGGTCAGCAGTTCACCGGGGATCGACGTCGACAGCTCCGCTCGCTGCTGCGATGTCTTCTCGGACTCGGCGTCGATCTCTGCGAACGTTGTGTCGCGGCGCTGTTCGGTCTCGGTCAGCGTCTCGGCAAGCCGCTCGCGCTCGGCCTTCAGCTCGTCGGCGCGCGTTTGCACCGCTTCGCGGCGTTCCATGATCTCGAGCTCTTCGTCCTCGAGGTCGCTCTGCCGCCGTTTCAGCGACTCGATCTCCGACTGGAGGTTCTCCAGCTCACGTGGCGAGGAGACCTGGCCGGTGTCGAGCCGCTCCTGGTCCTTCTGCATCCGGGTGCGCACGATGTCGATGTCGCCCTCGAGCTTGGACTGCTCCCGGCCGAGGTCCGAGTCCTCGGTCTCGACCAGTACGACGTCGTCGGCGAGCTGCGCGACCCGGCCAGCAAGCTCGTCGGCCTGCTCGATCTCCGGGAGGGTGCGGCGGCGGTGGGCCAGCCGGTCAAGCGTGCTGTCGAGGGCCTGCAGGTCGAGCAGCCGAAGCTGGTCGTCGGGTGCCGCCTTCACGCCCCCACACTTTCATGAACGGTCCAGGGGTCGGTGACGATCGACGACACCGACGTCTCCACGGTAGTCGCCAGCACGGCGGCCGCGTCGGCCAACCAGGGCCACTCGGTCGCCCAATGCGCGGCGTCGATGAGGGCAACACCGGTGTCGTCCACCGCCTCGGACGTGGCGTGATGCTTCAGATCCGAGGTCAGCAGCACATCGGCGCCGGCATGCGCGGCCGCCGCGGCCAGGTCCCCGCCGGAGCCGCCACAGACTGCAACCCTGCGTACGACGCGGCCGGGGTCACCCGCCGCGCGCACGCCCCACGCCGTCGCCGGCAGCCGGCGAGCGGCGTGCGCCGTGAACTCGCGGAGCGTCATCGGGGCAGCGATCTGCCCCACCCGGCCCAGTCCTCGGGAGCCCAGTCCGCGGGAGCCCAGTCCGCCGGCGAGCTCGTAGAGGTCCCAGGCCGGCTCCTGGTAGGGGTGCGTGTCGAGCAGCGCACGCACCGCGGCGGCCCGACGCCCCCGCGGCAGCACCACCTCCACGCGCACCTCGGGCACGCGCTCGACTCGACCGGCCACGCCAACGGTCGGGTTGCTCGTCTCCCCGCCCAGGAAGGTGCCGGTGCCGTCGCCGAGGAACGCGCACCGGCTGTAGTCGCCGATGACACCGGCGCCGGCGGCAGAGAGCGCGTCGAGCAGCGGATCGACGGCGTCGGCCGGCGCGAATGTGACCAGTTTGTCCCGCGGTTCGTCCGGGAGCGCCACGAGCGGTTCGAGGTCGCACAGCTCGAGCGCGCGGCCGAGCGCGTCGCTCACGCCCGGGTTCGCGACGTCGGCGTTGGTGTGCGCGACGTACAACGCAATGCCCGCGGTGACGAGACGGTGCACGACCCGACCCTTCGGAGTCGTCGCCGCGACGGAGGTCGTGCCGCCAAGGAACAGCGGGTGATGTGTGACCAACAGCTGCACGCCGGTCGCGATCGCCTCGTCGACGACGGGCGCCACCGGATCGACGGCGAAGAGCGCGCGGCGCACGTCTGTTCCGGGATCGCCGCAGACCAATCCCACCGCGTCCCACGACTCGGCGGTCGCCGGGTCATATCTCGCCTCGAGCTCGCGGATCAGCGTCTCGAGGCCGGGCACGTGCCCGACCCTATTGCGCCCCCTTATTGAGCGACCGTTTCCCGGCCGCCGACCTGCACCGGGACGAGCTCGTCCGGTTCGTCGAGCATCGCCGACTCGAGGTAGCGGCGAATCGACAGCGCCGCCGCTGCCCCTTCACCGGCCGCGGACGCCGCTTGCTTCGTCGACCCCGCCCGGACATCACCGGCGGCGAACACGCCCGGCAACGAGGTCTGCAAGCCGATGTCTGTCTGGATGAAGCCGAACTCGTCCAGCGCGACCACATCGCGCACCAGCGCGGTGTTGGGTGACAGGCCGATGAACACGAACACGCCGTCCGGCGTGACCTCGCGCTCCGCGCTTGTCTTGGTGTCTTTCAGCACGACGCTGCGCAACCTGCTGTCGCCCTTGAACGCGCTCGGCGATGCGTCGGTGATGACGTCGATCTGTGGGTTCTCCGCGACCTTCTCCCGCACCACACTGCTGGCGGAAAGCGCGTCGTCACGCGTAACGATGGTGACCTTCGTGGCGAAGCGGGTCAGGAAGATGCTCTCCTCGCCGGCGCTGTTGCCGCCACCTACGACGAGGACGTCCTTGCCGCGGTAGAACGCGCCGTCGCAGGTGGCGCAGAAGTGCACACCGGCGCCGATGAAGTCTTCCTCGCCGGCCACGCCGAGGCGGCGGTAGGTGGAGCCGAGTGCGAGCAGCACCGCACCGGCGAGGTACTCCTCGCCGTCGCCGGTGCGCACGCACTTGTACCGGCCCTCGACCACAACTCCGGTCACCTCCTGCGCCGACAGGATCTCGACGCCGAACCGCTCGCTCTGCGCACGGAGCCGGTCGGCAAACTCCGCGCCGGTCACGCCCTCCGGGAAGCCCGGGAAGTTGTCCAACCGCTCGGTGATGCCGGCCTGGCCGCCGACGCCACCGCGCTCGACGACCAGGGTCTCCAGGCCCTCACGCGCGGCGTACAACGCGGCGGTGAGTCCCGCCGGGCCTGAGCCGACGACGATGAGGTCGTAGTAGTGGCGCTTGGCCACGGTCTGCAAGCCGAGCTTCGCCGCGAGTTCGGCGTTGCTGGGCTCGACCAGCGTCGACCCGTCGTCGAACACGATGACCGGGATGATCTGCTTGCCCTCGTTGACCTTCTCGACGTAGGCCATCGCGTCGCCGTCGGCGTCGACATCGACGAAGTTGTAGTGCACCCGCTGCTCGCCGAAGAACTGCTTGGCGCGCTTGCAGTCGCTGCACCAGTTCGTGCCGTAGAGCGTGATTGCCGTGTGCGACATGGCTGAAGTCTCCCGCAGCCGATGTCGCGGCGTACGGTGTTCGCCGTGCCGGCACCACAGCTCTGGGTGGTTCGACACGGCGAGACGGAGTGGAGCGCGACGGGGCGGCACACCGGGCGTAGCGACATCCCTCTCACCGAGCTCGGTCGCGATCATGCGCGCCGGTTGGCGCCGATCCTGAACGACCACGAGTTCGCGCTGGTCCTCACGTCGCCGTTGCAGCGGGCGCGGGAGACCTGCGCACTGGCGGGCCTCGGTGATCACGCGGTAGCGGACCCCGACCTGCAGGAGTGGGACTACGGCGACTACGACGGCATCACGACCGCGCAGATCCACGACCAGCGGCCGGACTGGTCGCTGTGGCGCGACGGCTGTCCCCATGGCGAGACGGCTGCCGACGTCGGTCAGCGTGCCGACCGGGTGATCACACGGGTCCGCGCGGGCGCCGGCGACGCGGTGGCGTTCGCGCACGGCCACCTGCTCCGGGTGCTCGCCGCCCGCTGGGTCGGGCTGCCGCCGAGCGACGGCGCCCTGTTCGGGCTCGACACCGCATCAGTCAGCACGCTCGGCTGGGAACGCGAGCAGGCCGTCGTACGTCTCTGGAATCTCACCGCCGAGCAATCGCGCGCGGGTGGTCGGATGGGGGGTAGCGGGCGGGCCTAAGCAGAGGTAGGGCGCAATTGTCGGAGCGGCGCGCTACGTTCCGGCCATGGTCGGAACAGGCGTTGCCTTCTACGAAGCGCCGGCGGCGATGACGCAGCTGCCGGCTCATCCCGCGCTTGATGACCTGCCGGTCGGACTGGACGACCTGCGCAGGGTCGTCCAGGGCCTGCTGGTGCACCGCGACTGGGCGCCGCTCTACGACCTGAGCCCGGATCAGGTGCGCCTCGACGAGCAGAACCTGCGGTCCACTCGCGAACTGCTGGCCCGCGCCTTCGAGCTCGACGACTCGCCCGTGACGAAGCCGCGGCCGCCGATCGACCGGGTGCTGTGCATCTGCCGGCACTTCGCGCTGCTGCACGTCGCGTTGCTGCGCGCGGGAGGCATCCCGGCCCGGATGCGCTGCGGCTTCAGCAACTACTTCGACCGGACCAAGTGGTACGACCACTGGATCACCGAGCGCTGGGACGCAGGCGACGGCACCAACGGACGCTGGGTGCGCGACGACCCGCAGGTCGACGAGCTGCAGGCCAGGACGGTCAGCCTCGACTTCGACCCCTATGACCAGCCGGCGGGCAAGTTCCTGACCGGGAGCGAGGCCTGGGTCGCCACCCGCAACGGCGAGCTCGATCCGCAGCTGTTCGGCATCTTCGACATGTGGGGGTCGGCGTTCATCGCCGGCAACGTGCTCAGTGACCTGACGTGCATCAACAAGGTCGAGCTGCTGCCCTGGGACGCCTGGGGCATTGGCCTGCGGTGGGGTCCGCACGACCAGCTCGACGGCGACATCGTCGATCTCATCGACGATGTCGCCGCGTTGGTCAACACCGACGACCTCGAGGCGATCCGCGACCGCTACGACAACGACGACCGTCTCACCGTGCCGAGCCGGATCACGACGATCGCCGAGGGCCGCCCAACCGACGTGACGATCGATCTCTAGGAGTGCAGTTCCTCTAACGCTCGGCGGGGATGCCGGCCGTCGACGTAGCCGACGAACGGCGGATGGATGCCGTAGCCGAGCAGCTCCTGCAAACGAGGCTCCAGCGTGCGCACGACCGGCGGCGGCACCGCGATGACGTGGTTCTCCTGCGGCCGCAGCCATCCGGCGGCGTACTCCAGCAGCACCCCGAGCCGCGTGCGATCGGTGGTGTTGGCGCCCCCGCCGTGCCAGAGGTTGCCGCAGATGAACAGCACCGACCCGGCCGGCATCGTGACCTTCACCGTCTCGTCCTCGGTCGGCCGCCGGTCGGTCCAGCGATGGCTGCCGGGCACGACCCGCGTCGCGCCGTTTGCCTCGGTGAAGTCATCGAGTGCCCACATCGTGTTGAGCACGACCTCCGGGTGCGGCCGCGGCAGTGGGTAGATGCCGTCGTCGGTGTGCAGCACCTGCGCCTTCTCGTCCGGCCCGATCTGGATGCCCGTTGGCGCGGACAGCTGGTACGACGGGCCGAGCACGCCATCGAGCACACCGAGCAGCAGCGGGTGGATGGCCAGTGCGTCGAACGCACGCGTCTTCGCGAACAACGCATAGATGCGCCGCGTCTTGAAGCCTTCGAAGTCGTTACGGCCGGTGGGTGTGCTGTCCAGCACTTCGCGCAACCCGGCGCGCACCGTCGCCGCCTCATCGGGCGACAGCAACGACTCGACGACCGCAAAGCCGTCGCGGTCGAGGTCGGCGAGCACACGGCTCACCAGGGACTGGTCGGCAACAACCGTCGTCACGCGCTGACCGTACGCCGCGACTCCATCTGCTGAACAGCCTCCTCGACAGCCGTCGGCGTCGCGAGCGACACGCGCAAGCTCATGACGGCGGACGCCGAGGAGAAGCCGACGACGCCGGTGAGGATGCCGTCCTCGGCGTACAAGGCGACTCGTTTCGTCTCGGTCAGCTCGACGACCGTCACGTCCGCCGCCGGCGACGGCACGCCCAACGACTGGATCTTCACCTTGTACTGGTCGCTCCAGAAATACGGCACCGCGTCGTGGGCGACGCGCTCGCCCGGGTCGCTGACCAGGTTGCGCGCAACGACCGCCGCCTGCTCCACTGCGCTGGTCCAGTGCTCGAACCGGCGATGCCTTCCGGTCACCGGGTGCCGGTAGCTGGCGACGTCGCCGACGGCGAAGACGCCGTCGACGCTGGTCGCGCCATAGGCGTCGCAGCGCACGCCGCCACCTTCTGCCGGCATCGCACACTCGACGCCGCTACCGGCCAGCCACTCCACCTCGGGTGTGACACCGAGCCCGACGACCACGAGATCAGCGGTCAGCGCCTCTCCGCGGTCCAGCCGGACGGCCAGCCCGTCGCCGTCCGCCGCGACCTCGCCCACCGCGGTGCTGCCCAGCACGCGGACGCCGGAGCCGCGGTGCAGCTCGGTGACGTAGCCCGCGACGCGCTCGCCCAGCACCGGCGCGAGCGGCCCCGGCGCCAGCTCCACCAGCGTCACGTCGAGCCCGAGCATGCGCAGGCTGGCGGCTACCTCGCAGCCGATGAACCCGCCGCCGACCACGATCGCTGACCGCGCCCTTCCAGCGGCGTCGCGCAGCCGCTCGCAGTCGCGCAGCGTCCGCAGCACGTGCACTCCGGAATGCGACGGAAGATTGCGCAGCAGCCGCGGTCGGGCCCCGGTCGCGATGACCAGCTGGTCGTAGCGCAGCGTGGCGCCGTCCGCGAGCTCGATGCATCGAGCGCCCGCCTCCAGCGCACGGGCCGTCGCCCCGAGCCGCAGCTCGACGCCGAGCTCGGCGTAGGACTCGGGCGGGCGGAGATAGACGGTCGGTCGCTCGCCCCGCAGCACCTGCTTCGACAGCGGCGGCCGGTCGTACGGCGGGTCCGGCTCGGCGCCGAGCAGCGTCAACCTGCCGTCGTAGCCCCCCTCGCGGAGGCGCTCGGCCGTGCGCACGCCGCCGAGTCCGGCGCCCACGATGACGATGCCGCCGTTACTTGGTCCGCCGGTTGACATCGAGACAGCCTCCCACCCTTGACCGAAAAAATGAACACTCGTTTAATTGTGCCTGTGGGGCGCATCGCCGGCACCACCGCCGCCGACACCCGCGACCGCCTGCTGGGCGCCGCCGCGGATGAGTTCGCGACCCGCGGCTACGAAGGCACCCGCGTGGCCGACATCGCCCGCAGCGCACGGGTCAGCAACGGCGCGCTCTACTCGCACTTCGCCTCCAAGGCAGAGTTGCTCGTCGGCGCGCTGCGCGCCCATGGCCGGCGCCGGCTGGCCGAGCTGTTCAGCTCAGACCCGGACCGCTCGATCACCGACCTGCTGCTCGCGATCGGCAGGTGGCTGCCCCGCCGCCGCGACGCGCGCGGCTACCTCGTCATGGAGGGCCTCGTCGCCGCGCGCCGGGACCACGACGTCGCCCGCCTCATGCGCGACTACGTCGGCGAGCAGGCCGGCTGGCTGGCCGAACTGGTGCGCACCGGCCAGCGCGACGGCGAGCTCGCCGCCGACCTCTCCCCCGATGCGGTCGCGCACCTCTGCTTGCTGATCGGGATGGGCAGTGCGCTCATCACGCCAGACCTGCATGGCGTCGACGACGACGAATGGGCCAGGCTGCTGGGGCGTATCGTCACCGCGCTCGGCGCCGACGACCAAGCACGACCATCACAAAGACCAACAGAGACAGGAGCACCACGGTGAAGGTGCAGATCGACTCGGAGAAGTGCCAAGGCCACGGTCGCTGCTACGACCTGGCGTCGAAGCTGTTCGGCGAGGACGAAGAGGGCAACGGTCAGGTCCTGGGCGACGGGACCGTCAGTTCCGACCTCGAGCACGACGCGTGGCTGGCCGTCTCCAACTGCCCGGAAAACGCGATCAGCATCCTGGAGGACTGACGTGACGATCGACGAGCGCTTCTCCGAAGCCGTCCTCGCCAGCCGGCAGGACGGCAGGGTCCTCGGCACTCGCAACGAGATCATCACCGGCCCGGTCTCCGACTGGGCGACTGACTTCTCCCACCTCGAGCAAGAGTGGGCGCAGGACATGTACACCGTCCTGCAAGGCCTGCGCGGCCGCTGCCCGGTCGCGCACACCGACCGGTTCGGCGGCGGCTGGCTGCCCACGTCGTACGACGATGTCGCGGCCGTTGCCTACGACACGGAGAACTTCACCTCCCGCTCGGTCATCATGGGCAACTTCCGGCCGCCGAGAGAGATCGAGCCGATCGGCACCACACCGCCGATCTCCTCGGACCCGCCGTTCCACCACGACGCACGCAAGCTGCTGCTGCCCGCGTTCACCAAGACCAACGTGAGCAAGCTCGAGCCGGGCACCCGCGCGTTCTGCCACGAGCTCATCGATGGGCTCGCCGGCCAGGACGTCGTCGACGCTGCCCACGACTACGCGCAGCACATCCCCATGCGCGTCATCGCCAACATGCTCGGCTTCCCGCCCGAGGACGGCCCGCACTTCCGCGAGTTCGTCGAGAACGCCCTCGAGGGCGTCAACTATCCGCCGGAAGAGCGCATCGCCCGGATGAGCAAGCTCGGTGAATACATCCTCGCGCAGATCCGCGACCACCTGGACAACCCGCGCGACGACCTGACGACCTACCTGCTCAACGCGGAGATGTACGGGCAGAAGCTCGATCCCTTCGTGGTCACCGGCGCGATCGCCTTGCTCCTCATCGCGGGCATCGACACGACCTGGAGCGCGATCGGCGCGTCGCTGTGGCACCTGGCGAAGACGCCCGAGGACCGCAAGCGCCTGGTCGCCGAGCCCGAGTTGCTGCCGACCGCGATGGAGGAGTTCCTGCGTGCCTACGGCCCGGTCACGATGGCCCGGCTGGTCAAGCACGACATGAACTGGCGCGGCATCGACATGAAGGCCGACGACTGGATCCTCCTGTCGTTCCCGGCCGCCAACCGCGATCCGCAGATGTTCGACCGCGCCGACGAGATCGTGATCGACCGCGCGGTCAACAAGCACGCCGCGTTCGGTCTGGGGATCCACCGCTGCGTCGGGTCGCACCTGGCCCGGATGGAGCTTCGCGTCGCGCTCGAGGTCTGGCTGGAACGCGTTCCCGAATTCAGCCTGGAAGACCCCACCGCCGTGACATGGTCAGCCGGCCAGGTCCGCGGCCCGCGGACCCTGTCCCTGCGCATCGGCTAGACGCTGGCGGCGGCGTAGCGAGCGCGTAGGTCGTTCTTCAACAGCTTGCCGGCGGCGTTGCGTGGCAACGGCTCGGTCACGAACTCGACCACCTCGGGCACCTTGAACGACGCGAGACGCGCCGCCACGTGCCGTCGTACGTCGTCCACCGACAGCGACCGTCCATCGACGACACGGACGATCGCCTTGACCCGCTCGCCGAGATCGTCGTCGGGCACACCGAGCACGGCGGCCTCGTCGACGTCGGGGTGCTCTCCGATGCAGTTCTCGATCTCGACGCAATAGACGTTCTCGCCGCCCCGGATGACCATGTCCTTGCTCCGGTCGACGAGGAACAAGTAGCCGTCCGTGTCGCGGTAGGCGACGTCACCGGTCCAGAGCCAGCCGTCGCGGATGGCGGCCGCAGTCGCATCCGGCCGGTTCCAGTAGCCCGGCGTCACGGTCGGCCCGCGCACGATGAGCTCCCCCGGCTCGCCGGGCGGCAGCTCGTTCCCCTCCTCGTCGACGATCTGCGCGTCCAGGAACGGCAGCGGGCGGCCGATCGAGCCGGGTCGCGATGCGAGGTCGGAGCCGCTGCAGGCCATCGCCATGCCGTGCGTCTCGGTCATGCCGTAGACGTTGGTCAGCCGCTCGGCGAGATCGAAGACCTCGCGGGCTCGCTCCATCGTGCCGGGCGCGGTTGGCGCGCCACCGAAGGAGACCGACTTCAGGCTCGAGGTGTCGTAGTCCTTCAGCGCCGGCGACGTGACGACGCGCTGCAGCATCGTGGGGATGGCCGCCCAGGTGTCGATGCGCTCACGCTCGATCAGGCCCAGCACCTGCTCCGGCGAGAACCGCCCGTCCGTGAACACCATCCGGGTCCCGACGACAAGACCTGTGCACACGCTGCAGTGGGTCGCCGCGACATGGAACAACGGTGAGGTGAGCAATACGGTCTGCTGCGCGGGCGCCTGCCCCGGCTCACCGCCAGGGACTGGACTGCCGCCGACACTCATAGCGGTCGCCGCGCCGTGCAGGACGATTCCCATCACCTGCGTGACGGTGCCACCGTGCGTCGTGATGCAGCCCTTGGACCGCCCGGTAGTGCCGGATGTGTAGAGGATGACGAACGGGTCGCCGGAGTCGAGCTCGACGGTGGGCGGCGCATCCCCCTCGCGTACGACGGACGCCCACCGCAGCCGTCGCGGTCCGGCACCATCCAACGGCGCCTCCGGCCCGACGAGCACCGTGTCGAGCGACGGCATGGCCGCGACGACGTCGCGGACCCGCGGGAACAACACGTCGTCGACGGCGAGGAAGCGGCTGCCGGAGTCGGCGAGTCCATATTCCAGCTCTTCGGCGGACCACCATCCGTTCAGCGTGACGGCGATGGCGCCGATGCTGACCGCGGCGAACAGCGTGATGACGTAGTCGAGGCTGTTGTAGCCGAGCAACGCGATCCGGTCGCCCTTGCGCAGACCGGCCTCTTCCAAGGCGGCTGCCGTGCCCCACACCAGCCGCGCCCATTCCGCGTAGGTCACCCGGCGCGCCCCCTGTACGGCGAACTCCCGGTCGCCGTGAGCGGCCGAGAGAGCGACCAGGTCGCGGACCGTCCGTGGGCGGTTCGTGAAGTCGCGCAGCCTGCCGTGCGGCGAGTCCGCCTCGGTCAGCGCGAACATCTGGTCCGGTGCCGTCAGGGCGGCGATCGCCTCGGAGTAGGTGGTCATGCAATGCCTTTCTGTAGCTCTTCGGCAGGGCCTTTCAGTAGCTCTTCGGCAGGCCGAGCACATGCGTGCCGATGTGAGCGAGCACGAGTTCTTCGGAGATCGGGATGTTCTTGCCGATGCGCGCATCGCGGAACAGCCGCTCTACCGGGAACTCCTTGGAGTAGGCCATGCCGCCGAACACCTGAAACGCCTGGTTGCTGGCCTCCCAGGCAACTTGGGCTCCGGTCAGCTTCGCGATGTTGGTCTCGGTGCCGCAGGGCAGGCCGCGATCGTGCAGCCACGCTGCCTTGTAGGTCATCAGCCGGGCGAGCTCGGTCTTCGCCTTGATCTGTGCGAGCGGAAACTGGATTGCCTGGTTGGCACCGATCGGCCGGCCGAACACATGCCGTTCGCGGGCGTAGTCGCAGGCGATCTGCAGCGCCGCCTCGGCATGTCCCACACCGCCGGCCGCCGCCAGGATCCTTTCCGGGTTGAGCACGTCCCACAGCACCGCGAAGCCACCGTCGACCTGGCCGAGCACCCGATCGGCCGGCACGCGCACATCGTCGAACACCACCTCGTTGGCGGTGACGATGTTGCCGCCGAGCTTCGGGATCGGCCGGTAGGACAGCGTGCCCGCGGCGACCGCCTCAGCCACATCCACCAGCAACAGCGTGAACCCCGCGGTCCGTGGCTTCGCCTGTGCGGCCGGAGTGGTGCGCGTCACCGCGATCATCCACTTGGCGTTGTCGACCGCGGAGATCCAGACCTTGCGGCCGTTGACGACGAAGTCGGAGCCGTCCCGGCGGGCGGTCGTCGAGATCTCGATTGCGTTGCTGCCGGCATCCGGCTCGGTCATCGCCAGGCAGAACTGCACCTCGCCCGACGCGATGCCGGGAAGGATGTCGCGCTTCTGCTCGGCGGTGCCGTGCCGGGCCAACGTCATCGCGCCGAAACCGGGCGTGAGGATGTAGAGGAACGTCCCGGCCGTGCCGCCGGAGGCCGCGAGCGCCTCGCAGGCCACCGCCAGTTCGATCATGCCCTGCCCACCACCGCCGAACTCCTCGGGCACACACAGACCCACCCAGCCGCCGGCCGCGAGGTCGCGCCACAGCTCCCACGGGAAGCGGTGCTCGGCGTCGCAGGCGGACCAGTAATCGTGGCCATACTTCGCGGCGACCTGCGCCACCCCGTCGCGCGCGGCAATCGCCGTCTCCGGCAGTTCGAAATCCATGACGTCCGTTCTAGTCGGCGACAGCCGCGTCAGCCGGTTCGGCTTCGGCAGCACGCTGGAGCAGCGACCGTCCCACGAGCGCCTTCGGGCCGGACAGGCTGAGGCCGCGTAGCAGCAGGACAGCGGCGGCACCGGCGAGCAGGGCTGCGGCAAGCGTGCGGCTACCGGGCTGGCGCTGCGAGGCGACCGGCTCCGCGCCGACCCCCGTCGGTCCGGGCGGTGCGGCGACAACAGGCGAGCCGGGCAGAGACTGAACCGGAGCGACGCCGGCGTCCGGCAGCGGTGCTTGACCGGTGCCCGCTGCCGCGGCTGTTCCACCGGCGGGTGCGGACGGGTCCGGCGCTACCGGCGGCAACGGGGCCAGTCCCGGCTCCGGAGCCGCCACGGTCATCGAGGCCGCAGTCGGACGGGCGAAGGAGACGGAGTAGGGCGTGGGGTCCGCCGGGTCGGGCACGAGCACGGCGTTGAGCTCGCCATCACGGAGCAACCCTGGGGTGAGCTGCCACTTCACCGTCGAGCCGCTGACCGTGCCGGCCGCGTGCACGGCGCAGTTGTAGCTCGGCCGCAGTTCCCACTCCTGGTCCGGGCCGTCGGTCCACGTCGCGCCGGTGGGGCAGAGCTCGACGGTGGGCGCGGTGGGCGCCGGCTCGGTGAGAGTCAATGTCAGCGTCGCCGACGCCGCCGTCCCCACGTCGTAACGGACCGCGGAGAAGGCAAGGACACCGGCCGGCCCGTTCTGCACCGGCAGCGAACCGTCGTCCGGCACCGGCGCGGCAGGAATCGCGCCGACCGGCGTCTGCTGTCGCAACACGTGCCACCACGCCGTCGCGACCGGTGCATCAGCCGAGGCCGACGGAAGCCACGCGGTCAGCGCCGCGGCAACTGCCGCGAGCGCAGCCAACGCGAACTGTCGGCGCATCAGCTCTTCACCAACGGACGCTTGCCCCGGCCGGAACGCGCGATCGCAGTCGGATCGGTGCCGAGGTAGGACGACACGACGAGCGGGTTCGTCAGCACCTCGTTGACGTCGCCGGTCGCGATCACCCGGCCGAGGTGCATGCACACCATCGAGTCGCACAACGACGACAGCAGCGGGATGTCGTGCTCAACGATCGCGAGCGCTGCGCCAGTGTCGCGTCGCACTTGCAGCAGCACGTCGCGCAGCGCCTCGACTTCTCGCTGGGCGATGCCCGCGGACGGCTCGTCAAGAAGCAACACGCGCGGCGCATGTGCGATCGCGCAGGCGAGCTCGACGATGCGCCGGGTGCCGGTCGACAGCTCGCCGATGAACGCATCGCGGTAGCGGCCGAGGTTCATCAGTTCGAGCAGCTCGTCAACGGTGCGGTGCACATCCGCCTCGCACTGCAGCGCCGCGTCGAGCCGAAAGACGTAGGCCGTCGGCTCGCGCACGTCGAGGTGCCGTTCGAGCGCGGTGGCAAGTGTCTCGGTCACCGTCATCGACGGGAACAAGCGCGCGTCCTGGAACGTCCGCCCGAGCCCGCCGCGGGCCCGCGCCCCCGGCGATGCCGCGGTGATGTCCGCACCGTCGAGCAACACCCGCCCCTGCTCGGGTGCGACGAAGCCGGAGCACACATCGAACAACGTCGTCTTGCCTGCGCCGTTCGAGCCGATGATGCCGACGATCCCGCCGTCCGGCACGACGAGGTCAACCTCGTCGACCGCCCGCACCCCGCCGAACGACCGGCTCACTCCCCGTGTCTCCAGCCGCGGTGTCGCCGCCGGCGAGGTCAGCAGCTGCCGGGGCACCTGCTGTGACGTCAGGTCGTCGCGGCGGAGGAACACGGCGCGCACGATGTCGTCGCGGTCGGACAGCTCCGCCGACCGGCCGCTGAAGCGCACCTGGCCCTTCTCCATGAACACGGCCTCATCCGCCATCGCGGTGGCGATGTTGACCGACTGCTCGACGATGAGCACGGTCGTGCCACCGGCGTTGATCTTCTTGATGACGTCAACCAGCGACGCGACCACTGTCGGGGCCAGTCCCAACGACAGCTCGTCGATCATCAGCAAACGCGGCCGGCCGATCAGACCCTGGGCGATCGCGAGCATCTGCTGCTGACCACCTGACAGCTCGCCGGCCAGCACGTCGGAGCGTTCGGCCAGCGTCGGGAACAGCTCGGCCACCCAGGCCATCGACGACTCGAAGGCTGCGCGGTCGCGTCGATAGATCCAGGCCGCCATCCGCAGGTTGGCCCGTACCGACAGCGAGGCGAAGACGCCGCGGCCGCCGGGCACGAGCACGATGCCGCGCTTCAACCGCGCGACCGGGTCGAGCCTGGTGATGTCCTCGCCGTCGAACGTGACCCGTCCGGTGTCGGGGTTGAGCAACCCGGACACGACTTTGAGCACCGTCGACTTTCCGGCCCCGTTGGTGCCGAGAAGCGCCTGCACGCCGCCGTCGGCGACGCCCAGGTCGACACCGAAGAGCACCGGGTTGCGCCCGTACGACGCATGCACGCCGGCCACCGTCAACAGACCACTCGGAGCAGCGAGAGCAGGGGCGTCCTCGAGATCCGGCACGTCAGGACGCTCGCGCAGCGAGGGCACGGACAGCCGGCGCCGTTCGGCGACCCGGATAAGCCAGCGATCGCGCAGCGCGAACGCCAGCTGCCCGAGCCCGCCGGGAACGAACAACACCAGCACCAACAGGCCGGCGCCGGTCGCCAGCAGCTGCGCCGCGCCGGTGAGGAAATACTGCGCGCTCTCGACGTAGACCGCGCCGAGCAAGGCGCCCGGCAACGAGGCCGCGCCGCCGATGATGACCATCGTGAAGACGACGAGGCTCTGCTCCGGGTCGAAGCCGGAGAAGGGGATGCCGCGCAATGCGACGACGTACAACGCACCGGCGGCACCGGCGAGCGCTCCGGAGAAGGCGAACGCGGTCAGCTTCGCGCGTACCGGCTCGATGCCGAACATCGACGCGGCGCGCTCGTTGTCCCTGACCGCGACGACGACACGACCGACGCGCCCGTTGCGAAAGTTGCGCGCCAGCAAGACCGCCGCAACGGCGACTGCGATGCACAGGTAGCAGAAGGTCAGCGGGTCGTCGAGGGAGAAGCGCGACAGCAGCAGCGGCCGCGGCACCGTGTCGGGTGACAGCCACGCGACGTGCGCAGAGTTGAGCAGGAACGTCGACACCGGCACCCCGAAGGCCAGCGTGGTCACGGCGAGGAACAGCCCTCGGATACGCAACGCCGGTATGCCGACGACGACGGCCGTCCCGCCGCCGAGCGCGGCTGAGATGAGCAGCGCGAGGAACATGTCGGTGTTGGCGTGCACGAGCAGAGCGCCGGTCATGCCGGCGCCCAGGCCGACGAAGGCGAACTGCCCGAGACTGATCTGGCCGGACCAGCCGGTGAGCACGACCAGCGAGGCGGCGACGATGCAGTAGATCGCGACGTAGGCCAGAAGCCCGCGGTGCGGGTCGGACACCAGCAAGGGCACGCCGACGACGACCAGCGCAAGAAACACCCCACCGCCGATGCGCGCCGCGCGCACCTCGGGCAGGCGCAGCAGCGGGTTCGGGATGGGCCGCACTTCCCGCACTGCAACGTGGTCACCGAGCGCGCCCTCGTCCTGACGCGACAGCCGCCGGCGCTGCGCCAGCATGGCGACGAGCACGATCAGGAAGAAGACGACGTCGACGGTGGACGAACTCGGGTAGTTCCAGAAGATCGACTGCTGCAGGATGCCCAGCCCGATGCCTGCACCGAGGGCGACCGGCAGGCTCTCCATGCGCGCGATGACAGCGGCAACGAGAGGGGCGAGCAACACCAGTGGGCCACTGGCAACACCGATCTGCGGTCCGACCACCGGCGCGGAAAGCATCGACCCGACACCCGACAGCCCGGCGGCGAGCATCCAGGCGAGCAGCGAGAGTCGGCGCACCGGGATGCCGAGCAGCAGCGCCCGGTCCGGCGCCTCGGCCGCAGCGCGGACCGCGGTGCCGATGTCACTGCGGGTCAAGAAGAGGCCGAGCACGCCCAACATCAACGGAACGACGATCAGCACCAGCACCGAGTCGCTGCCGAAGTGAATCGGGCCGAGCCAGAAGTGCAGCGGCAGATGCGTGTGGAAGGTGTCGAGCGGCCGCAGCTGGGTGTAGACGTGCGGCAGATAGATCTCGCCCGCCGCGACCAGCTGCGCAACACCGATCGTCGCGACGGTGAGGATCAGGCGAGGTGCGCGGAACAGCCGTCGTACGACGACCTCGTGGGTGATGAGTCCGGTCACCATGGCGGCGACGAGCCCGAGCAGCATGCCGGCCCAGAGCGGCAGCCCGGTGCCGTTGGTCAAGACAACGGCAACCGTCGTCGCGAGCCCGCCGAACTCGGCCTGGGCGAAGTTGACGACGCGACTCGCCCGGTAGATGAGGACGAGCCCCATCGCCGTCAGCCCGGACAGCGCGCCCAGCACCACGCCGAGCAAGGCGACGCCGAGGGGCAAGCCGTTGGGCGCCACGGCACCGAGCGCAATCCACGCGACGACCACCGCCGCGGCAGCCACTCCACGCCATTGCCACGGCGACAGCTCGGGCAGCCGGCTGCGAAGGTTCACTTGCCGAAGCAATGCATCTGTTGTCTCGGCCCGCCCCAACTTTCGGCGTCGGCGAATGTGAACACCCGGCCGCTGTCGCAGTAGCGGTAGCCGCCCTTCATGCCGTCGAAGTTCGACGCGTACGACGGGTCAAAGTAGGCAACGGTCGTCGAGACCTGCGGTGTGAAGACGTAGTTGCCCTGATAGCTCCACCTGCCGACCTGGCCGCCGCCCGTGTTGGGAAGCGACTGGTAGCCGCGCAGCATGCTCGTCGGGGTGAGATCGGGTCCGGCTGCCTGCAGACCGATGAAGACTTGCATGATCTCGGCGTAGGCGGCGGCGAAGTACTGCTCGTGCGGCGTGCCGTTGTGGCTCGCGAGCTCGTAGACCCTGTAGGCCTCGTTGTTGCTCTTCGTCGGCCACTGGATGCCGTCGCTGATGACGCCGCGCCAGTTGCCGCTCTCGGGCTGCCGCGCCTGCGGGTCGCCCCAGTAGGGCTGCACCCACTCGGGGTTGTACTGCTGGGACTGTGCCGCGTTGCCAAGGAAGATCGGCACGACCGGATCGCAGTAGCAAAGGACGGTCGTCACGCCCTTGGCCTGCATCTGCGCCACCATGTTCGTCGCCTCGGTCTGGTACTGCGCGACGTTGATGCTGTACTCCGCCTCACGGGTGATGCCGACACCGCAGGCCGAGAGGCGGTGCTTGATGTCGTTGGCGATCGCGACGTACTCCGGGTTGTTGGGATGGATCAGGCCGAACTTGCGGACGGTGTGCTGGTAGGTGACGTCCGGCGAGAAGACGGCATCCATGCCGGCAAGCCGGCGGCAGGTCAAGTTGGCGAAGAACCCGGCGACGGTGGAGCCGGAGGGCGTGACGGAGTACCAGTAGGGCGCATAGTGCTCGTAGTAGGACGTCGGGAAGCCGAGCGGACCCCAGGCCACGATGTGCTGCTGCGCAAGCGCGGTCCAGTACGGGTTGGAGCCGCGCAGTTGGAAGGTGACGTCGCCGAACGCTCCTTCGGCGTGGGCGGTCGCCGCGTCGGCCTGCGCGCGGTCCGCGCCCTGGCCTTGGTCCTCCTGGATGTAGTCACCCGTGCCGTTGTAGGGCTTGATGACGACCTTGCGACCGTAGAGCTCGAACTGGTTGTTGAAGTAGTTGACGTAGGTGTTGAGGTCGGCGATGAACTGGCTGTCCTTGGGCGGCGCGGCGCTGCCGGTCGCGGCCGAGATGGCCGCGTCATCGGCGGACGTCGTGATGCGATAGCTCAAGGTGATGGTGTTGCCGGTCACGCCGCGCGAAGTTGCCCCGCCGTTGTTTCCGGTGTACTTCGCGACGCACGGCGGCGCGTAGACCGACCAGGTCACCTGATGCTTGCCGGGGCCACAGTGCACGCCGCTACGCGCGATGCCGTTCGAGGACGGTGCCGTGATGCCGGTGGCGCCCGACCCGCCGGCCGCCGCCGAGGTCGACCCACCACCCGTTGTCGAGCCGTTCGCCGGTCCCGGGGCCCCGCCGCCAACCGACGCGCCTTGCGGCCCGGCACCGACTGTGCCGGTTCCGGTGCCCGTCGTGCCGGTTCCGGTGCCGGTGCCCGTGCCGGTGCTGGACAGCCCGTTGAACGCCGGTGACTGTCGCTGCTGCGTGGCCGTCGGCACGGTCAGCACGATGACCACGAGCACGACCGCGGCGACCAGCAACGGCAGGTAGCGCCGCGCCACCCGGGCGAGGTACGCACGGACGGCTGCTTCGATCTGCTGTTGCGTCGGCGCGCCGGCCCCGTCCATGTCTGTAGTCCTCTCGACGGCTGAGCGCCAGAATTGTATATTTTGTACACATTGACAAGGGCGGTCCGCGGCGACCTTCGAGATCGGGGGCAGGGTGAGCTACCCGGAGACGACGCGCCCACAGCTGTCCGAGGAAGTCGCCGCGCAGCTGCGCGAGGAAGTGATGGCAGGCGTCCTGCGGCCCGGCCAGTTCATCCGGCTGGAAGCGGTCGCGCAGCGACTCGGGACCAGCGTCACGCCGGTCCGCGAGGCACTTCTCCTGTTGCGCGGCGAGGACATGGTGCGTCTACTGCCGCGGCGCGGATTCGTCGTGTCACCGCTGTCGCGCGTTGACGTAGAGGACCTTTTCGACGTGCAGGCCCGGCTGGCCGGCGAGTTGGCGGCGCGGGCGGCCACTGCGATCACCGCCGACGAGCTGGACCAGCTGAGGTCGGTCAACGAGCGGCTGCTTGCCGCCGTACGAGCCGGTGACGCGGACCGCATCGAGACGAACGAGTATGCGTTCCACCGCACAATGAACATGGCTGCGCACTCGCGCAAGCTCGCCTACCTGCTGCGCAACGCGTCGCAATACCTGCCGCGGCACTTCTTCAGCGGGGACACGCGGTGGCGGCGCGCCGTGCGTCGCGACCACGACGAGATCGTGTCGGCGTTGGGGCGCCGAGATCCGGCCGCGGCGCGGGGGGCGATCGAAGCGCACGTGCTGCACGGCAAGGACCGGCTGCTGCGCCACCTCGACGACATCGGCTTCTGGACCGCCGACTAACCGGATTAGACCAGCGGGATCGACTTGCGCACCCGGCGGCGCATGTCCCACAGCAGCACGTTGAACGGGAAGTTGAGCACCACGGTCGGCAGCCGGCGCTCGATGGCACCGAGTCGACGCATGAGCCGGTCGAACCGCGCCTGCCGCTCGTCGTCCCAGTCGAGATGCATCTGCTCGCGGAACTCCGAGCGGCAG
>Ga0207705_10001221_pt1 | contig 20793 bp, 15 predicted proteins | sample KBSC13metaG_FD_184314 | JGI IMG/M metagenome (GOLD analysis project Ga0207705, IMG submission 184314) | Corn rhizosphere microbial communities from Kellogg Biological Station, Michigan, USA - KBS C1-3 metaG (SPAdes) (version 2) | ecosystem: Host-associated > Plants > Roots > Rhizosphere > Soil ... | reverse complement strand
CATCGTGCGGGCGCGCTTAGCCGGATTGGCCGCATTCGCAAAGCGGACACACTCAAGGGGTTGCGGTTCGATGGCGATGACGGCAAGGGCGGTTTCCAATGAAACTTGATTCTCGGGTCGCAGCCCCTTTCGCCGCACTTCTCCTCGCCACCACTGCTTCGGCTGCCGTCGCGCAAGTCCCGCGCTCGGCGCCACAGCCGGTATCCGCGGTGAGCACCGTCCCGGCCGCGCGCGACATTCCGTATCCCGGCACGATCGGCCTGACGATCGACGCGACCGACGTCCAGCGCGGTGTGTTCCGCGTCACCGAAACCGTGCCGGTGCCGGCCGGGCAAAACGAACTGATCCTGCAACTCCCCGAATGGATACCCGGCGAGCACGGGCCAAGGGGCGACATGAACCTGATCGCCGACGTGCACTTCCTCGCCAACGGCAAGGAGCTCGCCTGGACGCGAGACCCGATCGAGACTTTCGCGTTTCACGTGCCCGTTCCGGCGGGCACCAGGGAGGTGACCGCGAAATTCGTCCACACCTCGCCGCTCCAGGCCAGCGAAGGGCGGATCGTGATGACGCCCGAAATGCTCAGCCTGCAGTGGGACAAGATGAGCTTCTATCCCGCCGGCTACTTCGTGCGGCAGATTCGCGTCGTGCCGAGCGTGACCGTGCCGCACGGTTGGCAAGTGTTCACCGCGCTCGACGGCCAGCAGCGCAGCGGCGACACGCTGACCTGGCGCAAGGTCGACTACGAGCAGCTGGTCGATTCGCCGATCCTCGCCGGGCTTTACGCGCGGCAGTTGGATCTCGGGCACAAGGTGAAGTTCGACGTCGTCGCCGACGAAGCCAAGGACCTCGACTTGCCACCACAAGGGCTCGCGCGGCTCAGCAAGCTGGTGGACGAGGCTTACGCCGCGCATGGCGCGTTCCACTTCGATCATTACGACTTCCTCATCTCGTTGAGCGACAGGCTGGGCGACATCGGGCTCGAGCACCAGCGTTCGAACGAAAGCTCGCTCAATCCCGACAGCCTCATCAAGTGGAAGGCCGAAGACTGGGAACGCAACGTCGTTGCCCACGAGTTCAACCATAGCTGGGACGGCAAGTATCGCCGCCCGGCGGACTTGTGGACGCCGGATTACCGCCAGCCGATGCAGGACAGCCTGCTGTGGGTCTATGAAGGGCAGGACCAGTTCTGGGGCCATGTCCTTTCCGCCCGCTCCGGCACGCAGACCAAAGCCGACGTGCTCGGCGAGATCGCCAATTCCGCCGGTTATTACTCGATCCAGGCGGGCCGCGAATGGCGCTCGGTCGAGGACACCACCAACGACCCGATCTTCGAATACCGCCGGCCGCAGCCCTACGACGACCTCAGCCGCAACGAGGATTACTACAACGAAGGCATGCTGGTGTGGCTCGAAGTCGACCAGATCATCCGCCGCGGCACTGGCGGCGCGAAAGGCATCGACGATTTCGCCAAAGCCTTCTTCGGCGTCCGGCCGGGCGACATCGGCCAGCTGACTTATACCTTCGACGACATCGTCGCGACGCTGAACGGCATCTACCCGTATAGCTGGGCGACCTTCCTCAAGAATCGGCTTTACCGGCCGAACCAGCCACCGCCGATCAGGGGGATCGAGATGGCCGGCTATCGTCTGGTGTGGAAGGACAAGCCCAATCCTTACGCCGCCGCGCGCGACAAGGGCCGCAAGTCGACCAACCTCGACTATTCGCTCGGCTTCTCGCTCACCGGTGATGGAAAGGTAACCGGCACGCTGTGGAACAGCCCTGCGTTCAACGCGGGGGTCGTGACCGGCGCGCAAGTGATGGCCGTCAACGGCAAAGCCTATTCGGCCGAAGTGATCAAGGACGCGGTCACCGCAGCCAAGGACACGAAGATGCCGATCGACCTGCTCGTCAAGCGAGGCGATCGTTTCATGACCGTGCAGGTCGATTACCACGGCGGCCTGCGCTATCCGTGGATCGAGCCGGCCGCGCAAGGCGAGCAGCCCCTCGACCGCCTGCTGGCGCCGCGCACCGGGCCTCTGCCGCCGGATGTGCCGAACGCGGCCCCGGATGCCGACAGCGACTAGGCTCTCGCGCCCAGGGTCCGCGGCGGCTATGACCCGGCGGTGACGGAAACTTCGCGCCAGGCCCTCGCCATCGGTAACCGGATCGCGCCGCGGCGATTCCTGCTGTTTCTCGCCGTGCTGATCGTCGGGTTCGTGGCTTATCGGGTGGCCTGGCCCCAAGCGAACTGGGCCGACGCCACCGTCATGGCGTTCGATGCCGGAGCGCTCGTGTTCCTCGTCTCGCTGGTGCCGCTGCTGCGCGACAGCAGCCCGGAAACGATCCGCGAGCATGCCGCCAGGAACGATGCGAACCGCCCGATCATCCTGATCGTGACCAGCTTTCTGACGATCGTCGCGATGACCGCGATTGCCGGTGAGCTGGACGGGGCGCGGAGCGGCCACGTGCTGTCGATCGTGAAGCTGGTCGTGACTCTGCTGCTCATCTGGACTTTTGCCAACAGCATCTATGCGCTTCACTACGCACACGCCTACTACACTTATAGCGATGAGACGGATACCGACGTCGGCGGCATCGACTTCCCCGGCACCAAGACGCCGGCCTACGGCGATTTTGTCTATTTCGCCTTCACCTTGGGAATGACCTTCCAGACCTCGGACACGGACATCACCGCATCGGGCGTGCGCCATGTCGCGCTGCTGCACTCATTCGCGGCGTTCATCTTCAGCATCGGCGTGATCGCGTTCACGATCAACGTGCTGGGCGGGTCGGGCTGACCTGATCCCCCTCCCGCTTGGGGGAGGGGTTAGGGGTGCGCGTGACCACCGGCGCAGGACTGACCCTCCCCCGGCCCCTCCCGCAAGCGGGCGGGGAGGAGCTTACTCCGCGGCTTCGAGAAAGCGGTCGTCGATCGATACTTCGGCTTCCCAGGTCTTGAGTTCGGGCATGACCTTTTCGGCGAACAGCTTGATGTTCTTCCTAGCCTCTTCCTTGGGCATGCCGCCGAAATAGACATGCGGAAAGAAGCCCTGCGGTTTGAACACTGCCTTCAGCTCCCACAGCCGGTCGAGGATCATCTGCGGGGTGCCGGTGACCGCGCCTTTCGAGAAGTCCTCGACGTAAGGCTCGATCGCCTCGGGGGCGAGGACCATCTTCTCGTAGTGCTCGTAGCCCTTGATTTGCGGGAACTTGCCCGGCGTATCGAGCCCGTAATTCTTGATCGCCGCGCGCATCGTGTTGGCGAGGTACCTGCGCCCCTGCGCTTCGGCATAGTCGGCATCCTCGTCGATGTAGAAGTTGCCGCTGAGCATCGGCGCCGGCGGATTCGAATCCGCGCCGTTCACTTCCTTCCACACCTCGGTGTACTTGTCGGGCGCGACGTCCTTGCCGCGCTGCGGCAGCATCAGCACCATGTTGCCGCAGCCCATCTTCGCCGCGGTGTACATCGAGTTGCCCGAGAGCGAGCCGCAGAACTTGCGCCCTTCGAAGCTCTTGATCGGCCGCGGCCGCAACTCGCTGCGGGCGATGTGCGAGAATACCCCCTTGCCCTCGATCACCCCGGTTTCGAGTGCGGTGCAAATCATCTCGAGGCCGTCGTTGTAGCGATCGCGGCTGGTGGCCATGTCGATGCCCAGGCCGGCGAACTCATGCTGGGCGAGCCCGCCGCCGAACCCGAGGATCGCGCGCCCGTTCGACAGGATGTCGAGGTTAACGATCGCTTCGGCGGTGCGGACCGGGTTGTGCCACGGCACGATGATGCACTGGGTGCCGAGCTTCACGTGGCGCGTCTTGCCGGCGATGTAGGTCAGCAGTTGCAATGGATCGTTCGACATCGAGTAGTCGGTAAAGTGGTGCTCCGTCATCCACACCGAATCGAAGCCGAGCTCGTCGGCCATCACGAGGTTTTCGACTTCTTCGCGAATGAAGTCCGCGTCGGTTCCGCTGCTGCGGCCCTGATAGGCAAATCCGGTGGCGAGACCTACGTGCATGCTGCTCTCTCCTCTCGTCCGCGCGCTCCTTCGCGGACTTTGTCAAAGTCAATCTGGACCTTTTTGCCGCGAGTCGCAATTCCCGCCTCGCCATCGGGGCCCGCTGCGGTTAGGGGCGCGGCCCATGCGCATCGATCTGATTCCCACGGGCGATAGTCCGCCCGAAAGCCTCAACGTCATCATCGAAGTCCCGGTCGGCGGCGAACCGGTGAAATACGAATTCGACAAGGAATCCGGCGCCCTGTTCGTCGACCGCATCCTGCATACGCCGATGCGCTATCCGGCGAACTACGGCTTCGTCCCGCACACGCTGAGCCCCGACGGCGACCCGCTCGATGCGCTGGTCATCGCGCGCAGCCCGTTCATTCCCGGCTGCGTCGTGCGCGCCCGGCCGATCGGCGTGCTCAACCTGGAAGACGAGCACGGCGGCGACGAGAAGCTGATCTGCGTGCCAGTCGACACCACGTTCCCGTATTATTCGGACGTCGGCGAGCGGCAGGACCTGCCGTCGATCGTTCTGCAGCAGGTCGAGCACTTCTTCACCCACTACAAGGATCTCGAGGCCGACAAGTGGGTCCGCGTAGGCAAGTGGGGCGACGCGGCCGACGCGCGGCGCATCGTCGTGGAAGCGATCGAGCGGGCCAAAGCCGCGAAAGGCTAGCTCACTCCTGCGGCCGGCTGGCGTCGAGGAGGTCGTTCTTCTCCGCGCCTTCCCGGCGCTCCTCGTGGACAAGCCTGGCGACGGCGTGCTCGGGCGCGACATCGTTTCCGCCCCCTCCGGTGTGCTCCGCCGAAGGCGCCTCGCGGCGTGCGGCTGCGGCCGGCTCCTCGCCTTCCATGTGCACTCTGGTGATCGGGTCGGGAATGGCGAGGCCGTTCTCCTCCAGCGCCCGCTTGACCGCCTCGATCGCCCGGCTGCGCCCCTTGCCGAAATCGGTGTTCGACTGATCGAGCCAGCCGACGAACTCCATCGCGATGTTCGGATAAAGCATGTCCTTGACGACCGCCGAAGGCGCCGGCTCCTCAAGCACGAAATCGAGTGCTTTCAAGGCCTGATATCCGCAATGGCGCGCCTTGTTTGGGTCGGCCTTGGTGTCGATCTGCATGTCGAACTTGAACCGGCGCTGGGGATTGCGGGTGTAGTTGACGATTGTCGCCTTGAAGACGGTCGCGTTGGGGATGCGCAAGTGGTTGCCGTCGTCGGTCATCAGGATCGTCGCCCGCGTCGTGAGGCGTACCACGCGGCCTTCGCAGTCGCCGATCCTGACCTTGTCGTTGGCCCGGAACGGCTGCCGCAAGCTCAGCATCAGCGAGGACACGTAATTCTCTATCGTGTCCTTCATCGCGAAACCGAGCGCCAGGCCGACGACGCCCGCGCCGCCCAGCACCGCGCCGAGCAACGCCCCCGCGCCGAGCATGTCGAGCGCGACCACGATGCCGCCGAGCACGAACACGAAACGGATCGCGCTGCCGATCAGCTCGGCCAGGAAAGGGTTGCCGGTCAGGCGCAGCCACAGGCCCTGAAAACGGGCGACGCCATAGCCGATCATCGAGATGATCAGAGCCACCAGCAGCGCCACGCCGACCAGTGGCAGGCCGCTGAGCAGCCCGGTGAACTTGTCGGAAACCTTTTTCAGACCGGCGACGCTGGTGTCGACGGACTTGTCGCGCACGATCTTGTTCTCGACCGTGACCACCCCGGCCACGCGGCTGGCGATGCCTTCAGCTTTCGACTTGTCCGTGGACGTCTCGACCGTTCCGCCGAGCGTGACGACGCCTTGCCGGGCGTCGACCGTGACGTGCGCGAGGCTTGGCAGCTCGGAGAAGATCGCGCGAATCCGTTGAGCGATGCGCGTATCGGAACCCGCCGCCACCTGTTCGTCGATCGCGCCAGTCGGGCTCGGGCTCGGGCTCGGCGTTGAAGCGGTTTTGGGCGTGGGAAGAATTTGCAGCGCCGGCGCGGCCGCGGGCGCGACCACGGCCAGCGCGGCGAGGGTGAGGAGTGCAAGACGGCTCGCCTTCATGGCAAGCAAAGCGGCGCGGCCCGGGAATCGGTTCCCGTCGCCAGCGGCTCAGAGGAGCTGCAGCAGGACTTTGATGACGCCGGTCACGAGGAACGGCAGGCCCAGGGCGGCGAGCCACAGGACAGCCACATCGCGCACAAACAGCGGCTTCAGCTCTGCGTTGCCCACATCGGTTTCGCCCAGCCGTTCCCACCGCCGCTCGAACATCCGGCAGCCGGGAATGATCGCCAGCACCAGCAGCACGAGGCCAAAATAGGGGAGAATCGAACCGTGTTCGCTCTTCAGCGCGCCCATCGTCACGAAAATCTGCAGGCCGGTGTAAACGAGCAGGGCGTAAGCGACATGGTCGCTCATCCGCCGTTTCCAGTCGATCAGCTTGCGGCTTTTGCCGCTCTCATCGACAGCGGATTCCCAAAGCGCCTTGGCCATCCACGCACCTCTCTTGCCCGCAGCGAATATTCCAGAGCCTCGCCGTGCTGGCAAGAAGGATAATGGGCCCGGCCGTCGCACGTTCCGGCGCACGTGGGAAACGCCATGCAGGAATCTTGCCAATCGGGCTTCAAAGCGCGTCTTTCCGTGATAAACGGCGACGCGATGGACGATATCGACACCCGCCCGCTCGACACCGGCGAGCTTGCCGCCAAGATGGCCGAAGCCCCTGCCAACGCGGCGCCGCCGATTCCTCAAGGCGGGCTCGAGGTGATTTCGATCGCGAAGAGCTATGACAAGCGCAACGTCCTTTCGGATGTATCGTTGACGGTCGGCAAGGGCGAAGTGCTCGGTCTGCTCGGGCCGAACGGCGCCGGCAAGACGACCTGCTTCTATTCGATCATGGGCCTCGTTCGGCCGGACTCGGGTCGCATCCTGATGGACGGCGTCGACGTCACCAAGCTGCCGATGTACCGCCGCGCGATCCTCGGCCTTGGCTACCTGCCGCAGGAAACCAGCATCTTCCGCGGCATGACGGTGGCGCAGAACATCGCCTGCGTGCTCGAGATGGTCGAACCCGACAAGGAGACCCGCCTCGCCGAGCTCGACCGGCTGCTCGAGGAGTTCCACCTGGTCAAGCTGCGCGACAGCCCGGCCATGGCCCTGTCGGGCGGCGAGCGGCGGCGCTGCGAGATCGCCCGCGCGCTCGCGGCCAAGCCGATGATCATGCTGCTCGACGAGCCGTTCGCCGGCATCGACCCGCTGTCGATCAACGACATCCGCGATCTGATCAAGGACTTGAAGCGCCGCGGCATCGGGGTGCTGATCACAGATCACAACGTTCGCGAGACGCTCGACATCGTCGACCGCGCCTGCATCATCTACGGCGGCCAGGTGCTCTTCGCCGGCAGCCCCGAGCAGCTCGTCGCCGACGAGAACGTGCGCCGGCTGTATCTCGGCGAGAGCTTCACGCTGTGACGCGGGCGCTCGATCTAGGTTCACGCGGAGATGCGGAGACGCGGAGAAATTGTTCGCGCGGAGATGCGGAGACGCTGAGAGATTCTTGCTGCCGGGAAGCGGCTTTTCGTCCGCAACTGTGGGGTCACCGCGAAGGTTCGATTGCGGAGAGCGGCTTCGCCGCAGGCTCCCCTCCCCTTCTCTGCGCCTCTGCGCCTCTGCGCGAACATCCTTTCTTCCTCCCTGTCCCCGCGTCTTCGCGTGAACTCATGAGCGGCTGACCGATGGCTTTGGGGCCGCGCCTAGACCTGCGTCAGTCGCAATCGCTGGTGATGACGCCGCAATTGCAGCAGGCGATCAAGCTGCTGGCGCTGTCGAACCTCGAGATCGAGGCGTTCATCGGCGAGGCGCTGGAGACCAATCCCCTGCTCGAAGCCGGCGAAACCCGGATGGAGAGCGAACGCACCGCCGACGAAGTTCGCGAGGAAGCGCCCGAAGACCCGACCGCCGACATCCTGATCGAGCGCGGCCGGGGCGAAGCCGACTCGCCGCTCGACATCGACCCCGACACGCTCGACCGCGACCGCGACACAGGTGACTGGTCGGCTCAGGCTGGAGGCGGGGCCGGTGAGGACGACTTGCCGGACATTTCCGAACGCGCGGACGACGAGCCGACCCTGGCCGAACATCTCGAAGCGCAGGTCGGCGCCGCCGCCCCCGATCGCGCGGCCGAGTTCGTTGCCCGCCACCTGATCGGCTTGCTCGACGAGGCCGGCTACCTGACCGCGACCCTGCGGGAAGTGGCCGGTGACCTCGGCATCACGATCGCCGAGGCGGAACAAGGCCTCGCCGTGGTCCAGTCGCTCGACCCCACCGGCGTCGGCGCGCGGACTTTGTCCGAATGCCTCGCGCTGCAGGCCAAAGAGGCCGACCGTTACGATCCGTGCATGGCACGGCTGATCGACAACCTCGACCTCGTTGCCCGCGGCGAGTTCGCGCGCCTCAAGCGGATGTGCGATGTCGACGACGAGGATTTCGCCGACATGCTCGTCGAACTGCGCAGCTACGACCCCAAGCCGGGCTTGAAGCTCGGGGGAGGCGCGCGCGAACCGGTGGTGCCGGACATCCTCCTCGCCCCGGGTTCGAAGGGCGCATGGACCATCGCCCTAAACGAAGCGACCCTGCCCCGTCTGATCATCAACCGGCGATACTACGTGGAGCTGCGCGACGGTTGCCAGGACAAGGCCTCGAAGTCGTGGCTCGGCGAAAAGCTCGCCGACGCGAACTGGCTGATCAAGGCGCTCGACCAACGCCAGAAGACCATCCTGAAAGTGGCGGCCGAAATCGTGAAGCAGCAGGACGGCTTCTTTCGCCAGGGCGTCTCGATGCTGCGGCCACTGACTCTGCGCACGGTCGCCGAAGCGATCGAGATGCACGAATCGACCGTCAGCCGGGTCACCAGCAACAAGTACCTGCACTGCGACCGGGGCACGTTCGAGCTGAAATACTTCTTCACCAGCGGCGTGGCCCGAGTCGGCGCTTCCGGCGAAGAGAGCGACGGCGAGGGCTCGGTATCGGCCGAAGCGGTCAAGGCGCAGATCCGCGCGCTCTGCGACGCCGAGGCGCCCGACGACATCCTCAGCGACGACAAGCTGGTCGAGCTGCTGCGCGAAAAGGGATGCGACCTCGCCCGGCGCACGGTGGCCAAGTATCGTGAAGCGATCGGCATCGGCAGCTCGGTCCAGCGGCGGCGGCAGAAGAAGCTGAAGATGGCGGGTTAGGGTCGTTTCCGCCGCGCGTTTGCTCCGATCGACCGCAAACCACGCAAAAACACGGTGTTGCCGAAAAGACTCGCCTCTGCTGTTAACGTTTTACACCAATTATTAACCTTTTTCGTTGAGACCTCGCTTGGTTAATACCGGGCAACACCCGTTAGCAGGGGGTTACCGACGGGGTCCAATAAGGGGGCTAACGATGCGCGTACTGCTGATCGAGGACGAGCCGACCACCGCCAAGGCGATCGAGCTCATGCTCACCACGGAAGGCTTCAATGTCTACTCGACCGACCTGGGCGAGGAGGGCTTGGATCTCGGCAAGCTGTATGATTACGACATCATCCTGCTGGACCTGAACCTGCCCGACATGCACGGGTACGACGTGCTCAAGAAGCTGCGCGTCGCCAAAGTGCAGACGCCGGTGCTGATCCTTTCGGGCATCGCGGAGATGGATTCGAAGATCCGCAGCTTCGGCTTCGGGGCCGACGATTACGTCACCAAGCCGTTCCATCGCGACGAGCTGGTCGCCCGCATCCATGCGGTGGTGCGCCGCTCGAAGGGCCATTCGCAATCGGTCATCCGCACCGGCAAGCTGGCCGTGAACCTCGACGCCAAGACGGTCGAGGTCGACGGCGCCCGGGTCCACCTGACCGGCAAGGAATACGCCATGCTGGAGCTCCTGTCGCTCCGCAAGGGCACCACGCTGACCAAGGAAATGTTCCTCAACCATCTCTACGGCGGCATGGACGAGCCCGAACTGAAGATCATCGACGTGTTCATCTGCAAGCTGCGCAAGAAGCTTTCGAGCGCTTGCGGCGGCGAAAATTACATCGAAACCGTGTGGGGCCGCGGCTACGTGCTGCGCGATCCCGGCGAAGAGGCGGAAGCCGCCTGATTACCTCCTGAGTTAGTTCTTGGACGGAACTCGAAGGCCCGCTTCCCCCCGGGGAGGCGGGCCTTTTTCTTACCGGCGGCGGCCCGATACCCGCCGCGCGAGCGCGCCCAGCGCATAAGGCACCGTGACGATCAGGGCATGGTACAGCAGCCCGAAGCCAAGCGACTCCAGGGTCAGGTAAGGGACGCTCGCCGCGCTCGTGACGGCCGACCAGCCGATCACCACAAGCGCCATGATCCGCAGCTCGCGCCTGCCGAACGTGCCGTGCTGCCAGCCCAGCAGGCCGGCGACGATGATTGCGATCAGCTCCATCCCGGGCCCACCCTGCCCGTCAAACGGCCACTGGACAAGGCTGCGCGCGAAGCCCTAGCGCCGGCGCCATGACCGCGCACAAACCCGGCGATCCGACGACGCTCAACCGGCTCTATGGGCGCAGCCAGGGCCGGCCCTTGCGCAAGGCGCAGCAGGAGCTTGTCGAGCAGCTGTTGCCGCAGATCAGTGTGCCGGACGAAGGCAAGATCACGGCCGAGCGGCTGTTCGGCCAGGAGTGCCCGATGCACTTCGAGATCGGCTTCGGTGGCGGCGAGCATCTGGCCGGCCGCGCCGACATGCTGCCCGGCCACGGCTTCGTCGGCGCCGAGCCATTCCTCAACGGGGTCGCCCAGGCGCTGGTGCATGTCAGCGGCGACGGCGGAGCGCACCCGCCGCTCGGCAACGTCCGCCTGCACCTGGGCGACGCGCTGCAGATCCTGCGCCGCGTGCCCGACGGCGCGCTGTCGTTCGTCTACCTGCTCCACCCGGACCCCTGGCCCAAAGCCCGCCACGCCAAGCGGCGGATGATGAACGACGGCCCGCTCGACCTGATCGCCGCCAAGCTCAAGCCGGGCGGCGAATTCCGCTTCGGCACCGATCACCCGGTCTATCTCCGCCACGCGCTGATGGCGATGCGCCGGCACGTCGACCAGTTCGAATGGCTGGTCGAAGGCCCCGCCAGCTGGCAGAACCGCCCCGGCGGCTGGCCCGAAACCCGTTACGAGGCCAAGGCCCGCAAGCTCGGCCACGAAGTGTGGTACTTCCGCTATCGCCGGCGCTGAACGGTTCCCCTCCCGCTTGCGGGCGCGGAGCCATTCAGCACCGCGAAACCGAACGCGCGGCAAGGCGTTGAGCCACAACGGGACCGAAGGAGAGCGCCGCGCGAGCGGCGCGAAACTTATGCGCAACATGTTCAAGGCAATCCTGGCCGCCCTGGCTTTCATGGCGGCGGCGCCCCTGCTCCCGGCCGAACCGAAGGGCGACGAGCCTGTCGCCGTGCCTAGCAACATCAAGCAGGGGATCGACTTCGTTTACGTCGACCCGAAGATGAGCACCGTCGCCAGCCGGCACCAGAAGCCCCGCAACTGGCTGTCGCGCCTGTTCAAGGGCGACACCCGCAGCCATCCCAATCCGCTGTTCCTGCAGTTGCAGGATGGTCTCCAGCAATACCGCGCCACGTGGGGCAGCCTGCCGCAGAACAAGATACCGGCCGGCCCGGCACTCAAGACCGGCTCGACCGGCAAGCGGGTGGAGGCGCTGCGCGCGCGCCTCGGCCTGCCGCCGGGCGACGGCTACGATCCCGGCCTGTTCCAGCGCGTGACCCAGTACCAGCAAGTCCACGGACTCAGCCCGGCCGACGGCATCGCCGGCAAGGCGACCATCGCCTCGCTCAATCAGGGCGCGACGTACTTCGAGAAGCGCATCGCGATCAACATGGAGCGTGCCTGGCGCCTGCCGGCGACGCGGGCGTTCGATCGCTATGTCGTGGTCGATTCGAGCTCGGCGATGGCCTTGCTGTTCGACCATGACCGGATCGCCGACAGCATGCGCGTGGTGGTCGGCTCTCCCAAGACCAAGACGCCGATGATGGCCGTGCTGATGCGGGACGCCAAGGTGCATCCTTACTGGATCGTCCCGCCGGACCTGATCCGCACGCTCACCGCCAAGCGGATCGGCGAACAAGGCCTCGGCTATCTCGACAGCTTCCATTACGAAGTCCTCGCCAACTGGTCGCCCGGCGCGCCGGTGATCGATCCCAAGACCGTCAACTGGCGCAATATCGCCAGGGGCAAGGCCCAGCCCACGGTGCTCGTCCGCCAGCTGCCGGGGCCGTGGAATTCGATGGGCGACATGAAGTTCGAAATGCCCAACGATTACGGCATTTACCTGCACGACACCCCGCACAAGGAGCTGTTCGCCCAGGACGACCGCCATCTCAGCAACGGTTGCGTCCGCTTGTCGGACTATCGCCGCTTCGCCGACTGGGTGTTCGGCCGCATGCCGCAAGCCACGTCCGCCCGTGAGCAGGAGTTCCAGCTGCCGCAACCGGTCCCGATCTACATGACTTACCTTACCGTCGAGGCGACGGCGAACGGCGTAGTGTTCCGGCCCGACGTCTATGGCTTCGACGCGCAGGCGATGCCGCAGATGTTCGGCGGTTCGAACAAGGTGGCCTCGATCGGCTAACGGTGCGGCGGCTGTAAGGTCGTTGTAAGCGTCTTGCGCGACTGAAGCGCGCGATGCTTGGCGGGCCGCGTTCTCCTTATTCGACGCTGCCAACCGGCCGCTTTGGCCGGCACGCCGGGGAATGCCTCAGTCTTGGAAAGGGATCCCGCTTGAACGACTTCGTGATCGCGACGGCCTCCGGCCGCCGCAGCTTGCGTCTATACCTGCTGTTGGGCGCCGCCGGCACAATGTTGTTCGCCACTCCTGCCTTGGCAGATTGCTCCGCAAGTGGCTCCGACGTCAGCTGCTCGGGCACCGCCGGACCTTACACCAACACGGCGAGCGGGGTTACGCTGGACGCTGCCAGCGGAAGTACCATCACCGGCCCGATCACACTGGGCGATTCGGCAATCGTCAGCAACGAGGGGACCTGGACTGGAACCGCGGGCGCGCCGGCATTGCGGGTTGGATCGAACAGCAATGTGACCAATGCAGGGGCGCTGACCTCCACCGCGACAAGCGCGGGTACGACCACGGTCACTCTCGGCGACTACTCCACGCTGACCAACAACGCTTCGTTGAGCGCGGTGAGCGGCGAACCCGTCGCCGTGTTCGGCAAGGGCGGAACCTTCGTCAACACGACTTCCGCCACCGCCGCCGTCGCCGGCAACATTCAGTTCGGCCTCGATCTCGGGGGCGATGTCGCACGCTTCAGCAACGCGAACACCGCATACGGATACCTTGGCTCGGTAACCGCGAGCGGCAACCTGTCGGTCTACAACAGCGGCCTTTTCGGCGGCTCGATCACCCAGACGGCCACGCTGGGGTCGGTGAACATCGTCAATGATACGGGCGCAACGTTCAGCGGCGGAATCAACACCGGCGACGTGACCACGCTCGTCAACAACGGCAGCATGGCGCTTTCCCAATACAGCGCCCTGGGAACGCTGCAGGCAGCAGGAACTTCGGCCACCAACAACGGCTCTCTTTCGCTGAGCAATACCTCGTTGGCGGTCAACGGGAATTTCATCCAGTCGGCTTCGGGCACGCTGGCGGTGACGATCGCCAATTCGGCTTCGGGAACGCCTGTTGCCGGGTCCACTTACAGCCAGATCTTCGCGACGGGCACCGCGTCGCTGGCCGGATCGCTGGTCCTGCACCCGGCGAGCGGCTTCTACCCGACCGGTTCGGTTTACGATGTGGTCGTGGGCGCGGGCGGCGTCAGCGGGGGCTTTTCGTCGATCACCGGCAATAACCTGACCTTCATTTCGTTCGAGCCGGTCGGCATCGTCACGCTCGCCGATGGCAGCCAGGCTTTCGAGCTCCAGGTCGCCCGAACGACGACTTACGCCCAGGCGATCGCGGCAACGGCGACGCCGGATGAGATCGCGGTAGCGACGGGGTTCCAGCCGTTGGTCGCCACGGCCTCGGCCAACCCGACCGGGGGCGAAGCCGCGCTGGTCGGTCACATTGATGTGCTCGGCATCTCGGACGCCGAAACTTTCTTCAACGACGCGAGCCCGGCGGGCTATCGCGCCTACGCCAACGCGATGCGCGACCAGACCAATATGTTTCATCGCCAGATCGCGCTTCGCCTGATCGACCACAACGGCGAGGATGATCAGACCGGCGCATGGCTGGAAGGCTATGAGCAATTCGATCTGGGCAGCCAATCCGGGCTCCGCACCCGCGAAAGCAGCACCGCGGTGAATGGCGGCTTCGATTGGAACGGGCCGCATTTCATGGTCGGCGGCGCGCTCGGGTATTCATATGACCCCCTGCGGTATGCGCCCGGCAATCTGAAAGGCCATCACAGCGCTCTGCAGACAGGGCTTTATGGCTCGGTGCGCGCCGGCCCGCTGGTGGCCAGCGCCATAGCCAGCTATCAGTTCGGCAGCCTGGGCACGAGCAAGCTCATCACCGTCGGCACGACAACGACGACCGACTCAACAACCAATGCGACCACGACAACTCCGGTAACGACCCTTACCGCGACAGGAAGCGCGCATGACCATCTGTTCTCTGTCACCGGCACTCTTGGGGCCGACTTGAAGCTGGGCGGGCTCCTCCTGACGCCGTTCGCCGGCATTCAGTATTCAAAAGGAACGATCCCGAGCTTCACCGAAGCCGGGGCCGGCGACGCCGACCTCACCGTCTTGCCGATTAGCGCCGACCGGACCGACCTGCTGTTCGGCGCGAACATCACTTCCGCGAAGGGCCATTTCCGCCCTTACGCCAAAGTGGCTTATCGCTCGGAGATGGGCAGCGGAGGTGGAACGGACGTTTCAGCCTATTTCGACGGCGATACCGCCACCAGCTTCACCGTCACCGGCCTCGCGGCCGCGCGGCACGAAGTCGATGCCGATGCCGGCGTCAACATCGTCTTCGAGGATGAGGGGACGATTTTCGCCGGAGTCGAGGGCACCGTCCGCAACGACCTGCGAACCGAAGGCGTTCACCTGGGCCTGCGCTTGCAGTTCTGAGCCGAAAGCGCCTTTGGCGAATGCCCAAGGCGCTTTCAGGAACTCACGAGCTTATAGCCGAGGTCTCGAACGGTCACGACGCGAAGCGGGGTACCCGACGCCGACAGCTTGCGCCTCAGGCGATGGATGTAGACCTCGATCGCATTCGAGCCCAGATCGCCATCGGCGCCGAACAGCTGATCCTCCAGCAGTTGCTTCGGCACCGCGCGCCCGACGCGCCGAAGCAACAGCTCGAGAACCTCGAATTCACGGGCCGACAACGCCAGCGGCCGATCGTCGATCCACGCCTCCCGGGTGGTCGCGTCCAGCCCCAGCGAGCCGCACCGCAACACCGCCGAGCCGGCGACGCCTTGACGGCGAAGTACCGCTTCCATTCGCGCCTTGAGCTCGTCGAAGACGAAAGGACGGGACAGCAAGTCGTCCGCTCCCGCGCGCAGGCCCTCGATACGGGTGGCGGCGTCCGCCGCGTCGGTAAAGCCGATGACCGGCAGGATCTTGCCGTTTCTTCGCAACCGGCGGACAAGCGATATTCCGCTTTCGTCCGGAAGGCCCAACTCGAGAAGCACCAGCGAATAGCTTGTGGTGGCGATCAGGTGCTCGGCATCGCAGGCCGTGACGGCGTAGTCGCATCGGACGCCGGCCGTGGCCAGCTGCGCGGCCATCGACCGGGCTGGATATACTTCGCTTTCAACGAGCAATACGCGCACGGCGGGATCCCTGCTTCCCCAAGCAAGCTCCCGCGGACTTGGGGATGCCCCCCGTTCGCTTTCACCGCGATGAACAAACGCGCTCGCCGACTAATTGGGCGGTGTGCCGCCGCCCCGGCGACACCTTTTGCCCAGGATCAGCTCACCACACCGGCGCTCGCCAGCACGGCCAGAGTCAGCAAGTCCGGCGCTGTCGCGGTCATCGGGGCGATCTGGACCGGCTTTTCCATCCCTATCAGCATCGGCCCGATCACCGCGTTGCCGGCCAGCTCGCGCAGCAGCTTGGCCGAAAGGTTGGCCGATTGCAGGCCCGGCATGACCAGCACGTTGGCCGGCGCGGACAGGCGGCTGAACGGATAGAGCTTCATCACCTGGGGGTTAAGCGCCGCGTCGGGCGCCATCTCGCCTTCGTATTCGAAGCCCGGATCTTCGGCATCGAGGATGTGCACCGCGTCGCGGATGTTCTCGAGCCATTTGCCCGACGGATTGCCGAAGGTCGAATAGCTGAGAAAGGCGACACGGGGCTCGTGGCCCAGCCGGCGGGCGACGCGGGCGGTCTCCCGGGCGATGTGGGCCAGGCCTTCGGCGCTCGGGCGCTCGTTGATCGTCGTGTCGGCGAGGAACACCGTGTAGTTCTTGCCGATCATCAGGTGGATGCCGAACGGCAGCGCGTGCGGCTTGTGATCGAGCACCAGGCTGACTTCGCGCATGGTCTGCGCGAACGTGCGGGTCAGGCCGGTGATCATCGCCTCGCCATGACCCAGCGCGACCAGCAGGCTGGCGAAGACGTTGCGATCCTGGTTGACCATCCGGCGCACGTCGCGCTGAGTGTAGCCGCGCCGCTGCAGCCGCTCGTAGAGGTAAGCGACCATGTCGGCAACATACACGCTGTCGGCGGAGTTCTGGATCTCGAAGCTGTCGACGTCGGCCACGGCCAGCTCGCGCAGCTTGTCCTTTACCGCCTGGGTGCGGCCAACGAGCACCGGCGTGCCGTAACCGAAATCGCGGAACTGGATCGCGGCGCGCAGGGCGACATCTTCTTCCGCCTCGGCGAAGACCACTCGCTTGGGCGCGCGCTTGGCCTCTTCGTAAACGTGGGTCAGCACCGAGGTGGTCGGGTTGAGGCGAGCGCGCAGCGAGACCCGGTAGGCGTCGAAATCCTCGATCGGCTTCTGGGCCACGCCGCTGTCGCACGCGGCCTTGGCGACGGCCGAGGACACGGTCTCCATCAGCCGCGGATCGAACGGCGCGGGGATGATGTAGTCGCGGCCGAACTGGTGATCGACGCCGTATGCCGCGGCGACCTCGTCCGGCACCCGCTGGCGGGCAAGGGCGGCGATCGCCTGGGCGGCGGCGATCTTCATCTCCTCGTTGATCGCGGTCGCCCGCACGTCGAGCGCCCCGCGGAAGATGAACGGGAAGCCGAGCACGTTGTTGACCTGGTTCGGGTAATCCGAACGGCCGGTGGCGATGATCGCGTCGGGCCGCACGGCCTTGGCATCCTCCGGGCGGATTTCCGGGTCTGGATTGGCCATCGCGAAGATGATCGGCTGCTCGGCCATCCGCCTGACCCACTCGGGCTTGAGCGCACCGGCGGCCGACAGGCCGAGAAACACGTCCGCGCCGACGAGCGCTTCTTCGAGGCTGCGGGCGTCGGTTTCAACGGCGTGCGCGCTCTTCCACTGGTCGACGCCCTCGCGGCCCGGATAGATCGGGCCCTTGCGGTCGCAGACGATGACGTTGTCGTTCCTGACCCCGAGCGCCTTGATCAGCGCGGTGCAGGCGAGCGCCGAGGCGCCGGCACCGTTCACCACCATCTTCAGCTCGCTCATCTTGCGGCCGGTGATGTAGCAGGCATTGATCAGGCCGGCGGCGGCGATGATCGCGGTGCCGTGCTGGTCGTCGTGCATGACCGGGATCTTCATCCGCTCGCGAAGGGCCTGCTCGATCACGAAGCATTCGGGGGCGGCGATGTCTTCAAGGTTGATGCCGCCGAAGCTCGGCTCCATCAGCGCGACCGCGTTGATGAACGCCTCGGGGTCTTCGGTGGCCAGCTCGATGTCGATCGAATCGACGTCGGCGAAGCGCTTGAACAGCACCGCCTTGCCTTCCATCACCGGCTTGGAGGCCAGCGCGCCCAGGTTGCCCATGCCGAGGATAGCGGTGCCGTTGGAGATCACCGCGACGAGGTTGCCCTTGGCCGTATATTCGAAAGCGGTGAGCGGGTCCTTGGCGATCGCCTCGACCGGCGCGGCCACACCGGGAGAATACGCCAGGCTCAGATCGCGCTGGGTGGCGACGGGCTTGGACGGGACGATCTCGATTTTTCCCGGACGCCCGGTCTCGTGATAGAACAGCGCCTCGCGAGTGGTGAAGCTTGAATTGGACTCGTCGGCCAAAGCGCCCTCTCCTGTTTTGGTAGCGCTCCGTAACCGGCGATCCGGCGAAGCGATAGGGGAAAGCTGACCGCGCGCTGTTCCCGAATCGCAAGGCACGGGGCAAGCCTTGGGCATGTCCGGCTCCGCCACCCCGATGATGGCGCAATACCTCGCCTTGAAGCGGGAGGCCGGCGATTGCCTGCTGTTCTACCGCATGGGCGATTTCTTCGAGCTGTTTTTCGACGACGCCAGGACGGCGGCCGGGGTGCTCGACATCGCGCTGACCAGTCGCGGCGAGCATGGCGGGCAGCCGATCCCGATGTGCGGGGTGCCGGTGCATTCGGCCGAAGGCTATCTCGCGCGGCTGATCAAGGCCGGCTGCCGGGTGGCCATTGCCGAGCAGACCGAAAGCCCCGAAGAAGCGCGCAAGGCGCGCGGGTCGAAGGCGCTGGTCGCGCGCGACATCGTCCGCTTCGTCACCGCCGGGACGCTGACCGAGGAAGCGCTGCTAGAGCCGCGCCGGGCCAACGTACTGGCGGCGGTGTGCGAAGTGCGCGGCGTGTGCGGTGTCGCCGCGTGCGACATCTCGACCGGGCGGATGGAGCTGGAGGAATGCGCGCCGGAAGCGCTGGCCGCGGCGCTGGCGCGAATCGGGGCGAGCGAAGTCATTGCGCCTGAAAAAACCCCCTCCGGCGGCACCTCCCCCAGAGGAGGAGGGTCTCGAGACAACCCGGATACTCCCCCCTTGGGGGAGATGTCCGCGAAGCAGACAGAGGGGGACTGGACTTTCCGCCCTCGCGCCACATTCTCCAGCGACGATGGCGAAGCGAGGCTCAAGGCGGTCCACGGCGTCGCCACCCTCGACGGGTTCGGCCAGTTCGGCCGCGCGATGCTCGCGGCGGCGGGCGGCCTCATCGCTTATCTCGACCACGCCGGGCGCGGGAAGCTGCCGCTGTTGCTGCCGCCAGTGGCGCTGGACGGCGCGGCGCGGCTGGCGATGGACGCGGCGACGCGCGCGAGCCTCGAAGTGCTCGAAGCGCAAGGCGGCGGGCGCGCGGGAAGCCTGCTCGCGGCCGTGGATCGCTGCGTCACGGGGGCGGGCTCGCGGCAGCTGGCGGAGGATCTCTCCGCGCCGCTGACCGACAAGGCGGCGATCGCCGAACGCCTCGCGCTGGCCCAGTGGTTCCACTCCGACCCGCTGCTGCGCGCCGACTTGCGCGACGTGCTGCGGCACTTGCCCGACATTGGCCGTGCGCTCGGCCGGGTAGTCGCCGGACGCGGCAGTCCGCGCGATCTCGGCCAGCTGCGCGATGGACTGAGCGAAGCGCGGCGCATCCGCGATCATCTTGCCGGGAAGCCCCCCCGGCCGGCGCTGCTGGACGCGCTGCTTCCCAAACTGGGCGGCCACGGCGCGCTGACCGACTTGCTCTCGCGCGCACTGGTGCCGACGCCGCCGACCGAGCGCAGCCAGGGCGGCTTCATTGCCGAAGGCTACGACGCGGCGCTCGACGAGCTGCGCTCGACCTCGTCGCATTCGCGCCGGGCGATCGCAGCGCTCGAAGCCAAGTACCGCGACGAGACCGGCATCGCCGCCCTCAAGATCCGCCACAACGGCGTACTCGGCTATTTCATCGAGGTCCCGGCGCGCCACGCCGACGCGCTGATGGCGCCCGAGAGCGGCTTCACCCACCGCCAGACGATGGCCGGCGCGGTGCGCTTCAACTCGCTGTCGCTGCACGAGGAGGCCAGCCGCATCGCCGAAGCCGGCGGGCACGCGCTGGCGGCGGAGGAGGCGCATTTCGAGGAACTTGTCGGCGAGGTCGGCGCCGCGCGCCGGGCGATCGCCGAGACCGCCGCCACGCTGGCGCGGATCGACGTTGCCGCCGGCCAGGCCGAGCGGGCGGCGGAAGGCGGCTGGTGCCGGCCGGATATCGTCGATCAGCCGTGCCTCGAGATCGAAGGTGGCCGCCACCCGGTGGTGGAGGCCGCGCTGGCGCGTAGCGGAGGGCGGTTCGTCGCCAACGACTGCGCGCTCGGGCCGGGCGACCGCTTGTGGCTGATCGGCGGGCCCAACATGGGCGGCAAGTCGACCTTCCTCAGACAGAACGCCTTGATCGTGCTGCTGGCGCAAGCCGGCGGCTATGTCCCGGCGGCGCGCGCGAAAGTCGGCTTGGTCGATCGCCTGTTCAGCCGCGTCGGCGCGAGCGACAATCTCGCGCGGGGCCGCTCGACCTTCATGGTCGAAATGGTCGAGACCGCCGCGATCCTGGCGCAGGCTACCGAGCGCAGCTTCGTGATTCTAGACGAAGTCGGCCGCGGCACTTCGACATACGACGGCCTCGCGCTCGCCTGGGCGGTGGTCGAGGCGGTGCACGAGACAAACCGCTGCCGCTGCCTGTTCGCCACCCATTATCACGAACTCTCGCGGCTTGCCGAAACCTGCGACGCGCTCTCGCTGCACCACGTCCGCGCGCGCGAGTGGAAAGGTGACCTCGTGCTGCTGCACGAGCTCACCGAAGGCCCGGCAGACCGCAGCTACGGTCTTGCCGTGGCCAAGCTCGCCGGCGTGCCGAAGGACGTCGTCGCCCGCGCCAAGTCCGTGCTCGACCGGCTCGAGAAAGGCCGCGCCGCAACCGGCGGGCTCGCCGCCGGGC
>Ga0207705_10001219_pt1 | contig 20805 bp, 21 predicted proteins | sample KBSC13metaG_FD_184314 | JGI IMG/M metagenome (GOLD analysis project Ga0207705, IMG submission 184314) | Corn rhizosphere microbial communities from Kellogg Biological Station, Michigan, USA - KBS C1-3 metaG (SPAdes) (version 2) | ecosystem: Host-associated > Plants > Roots > Rhizosphere > Soil ... | reverse complement strand
GCCGCTGGTCTTGCCGTTGAGGCCGACCGGCTCGCCGATGCCGCGGACATTGCCCCAATAGGTGCCGATGCCGCCGCCGCGCGAGGCGAGCCAGACATTCTCGTTCCAGGTGTCGACGATGCCGTTCAGGCTGTCGGGGACCGAATTGAGGAAGCACGAGATCGGCAGGCCGCGTCCGGTGCCGCCATTCGACAGCACGGGCGTCGCCGGCATGAACCACAGTTTCGAGATATAGTCATAGAGGCGCTGCGCGTGCGCGCCGTCATCGGCATAAGCCGACGCCACGCGGACGAACAGGTCCTGGTAGGATTCGCCCGGCAGCAGATAGCGATCGTTGAGCGTGTCCTTGCCGAAATCGGTCAGGAGATCGTCGCGCGAATGGTCGACCTCGACCGGATATGGCTTGGCGATCGACTTCGAATCGCGCTTCTTCGATTTGGGTGCCGCATTCGCCTGCACCGTCGCCGCAGCCGCTTCGATCGCATCGGTCGCCATAGTCTCGCCCGTTCCTTCGGTGTCTCTGAAATCCATCTCTCGCCCCTGCTTTTCCGCTCGCACAAATCGACTCGGGGGAACGAACCCCCACCTTATCATTCGGGCTCCGCAGGCGAGAACAAAAATAGTCCACAGCCTGTTTAAAAAGCACGAGCAGGGTCCTGCCGCGATATAAGATCGCGACTGGATTTCCACCAGTGCTTGGGTCGCCCCCGAACCGAACTACAACAGATTGTGCCTATCCGGCGTCAGACGCAATACCGTAAATGACGAATTAGTGACTCCATTCGTCGCTATTTTGACTCGACTCGCGGAAGGTCCGATCCGGTCCATTCGCCGCGACGCGCGGGTTTCCGCGGGCTTCCGCGAAGGCAAGGGAACGAACGCGGAACACACAAAAATATTGTGGTCGATAGCTGGACCGTATCAACCGGTTGTGGTCGGGTCGAGTCATGACTGATCCGATCGCTTCATTTGATCAGATTCGCGGACTCCGGGCTTTATGGGCGCGGACGACGAACCACGATTCGCCGGCCGAGCCACGTCCCGTGCCGATCCGGACATTGCTCGACATGCTCGGTCTCGGGCTCGAACAGACGATGTCGATGTTGGGACAGGGCCAACCCGACTGGCCCGAATTCGTCGCGTGGATCGAGGCGACGGCCGGGCCGCCCGACGCGGCGCGACTGGCGCGCTACACCGCCTGGTATGACGGCGCCGAACCGCCGGCCGAGGAAGTCGCGCGTCAGGCGGCGGTGATGGCGATGGCGCCGGTATTCGACGCCGACGACCTGGCGCGATGGGATCGCGACGGCGTCGTCGTGCTGCGCCAGGCGATCACGCGCGATCAGGCGGCGGCGATCGCCGACCATCTGTGGTCGATCCTCGACGCCAACCCGGCCGATCCCGCGACCTGGTACGGGCCGCGGACCAACGGCATCATGATCCAGCATTTCCAGCATCCGACGATGGACGTGCCGCGCCGCTCGGCGCGCATGGCGAAGGCGTTCGCCGAACTCTACGGCCATGCCGATCTGATCGTGTCGACCGACCGGCTGAGCTTCAATCCGCCGATCAGGCCCGGCTACACCTTTCCCGGGCCGCATCTGCACTGGGATGGCAATCTGACGCCGCCGATCGCGCTCGAGACCCAGGCGATCCTCTATCTGACCGACACCGCCGCCGATCAGGGCGCGTTGCAGGTCGTGCCGGGATTCCATCACCGCCTGGCCGAAGGCTGGATCGCGAGCCTGAACGGCGCCGATCCGCGCACGGTCGATCTGTCGTCCGAAGCGGTCACCGTGCCTGCAGGGGCAGGGGACCTCGTAATCTGGCGCCACGAAATCCCGCACGGCGCCAGCGCCAATCGCAGCGACCGGCCGCGGCTGGCGCATTATGTGAACCATTATCCGATGCACTGGCCCGACGAGCGGTCCTGGCTGTAGTCGCCTCAGCTCGCCTTGCGGATCTTGCGTGGCGGTGCCGGCGCGTTGAGTCGCTCCAGGTTGAAATTCTGGGCGAATTCCAGGCCCGCGCGGCCATCCTTGGCCCAGCGCACGGTGGCCGGAAACATCTGGCCTTCGAGCAATTCGATCTGGACGTCGACGCCCGATGGATCGATCGGGAATTCGATGCCGTCGATCAGCGCGCCGGTCGACGAGATGTTGCGGATGCGGACCTCGCCCTTGGCGATTCCGAGGTCGAGAATGGCGGAGCGCAGCATCGTCGATCGCGGACTGCGGCTGGCCTTGTAGCCGAGCGGCGTGGCATGGCCGCCGGCGGCCTGGAGCTGGCGGACGACTTCCTCGCTGCGCGCGGGCTTGCCATAGACATAGCCCTGAATGTGGCTGCACCCGAGCTCGCGGATCAGTTCGACTTCGTCCTGATGCTCGACGCCTTCGGCGGTCGTTTCCATGTAGAGCGTATTCGCCAGGGTCACGATCGCCTTGATGATCGCGGCATTGCGATTGCCCGGCACGGCAGCGCCACGCACGAAGCTCTGGTCGATCTTGATCTTGTCGAACGGCGCTTTCTTGAGATAGCCGAGCGACGAATAGCCGGTGCCGAAATCGTCGAGCGCCAGGCGTACGCCGATCCCTTTCAGCGACTTGAACATCTTTTCCGAACTGGCGTTTTCGTTGACGAACACGCCTTCGGTGATCTCGAGTTCGAGCCGGTGCGGCGCCAGGCCGGAATTGGCCAGCGCGGAGGTGACGATCGCCGGCAGCGCCGGATTGGCGAACTGGATCGGCGAGACGTTGACCGCGACGCGAACATGGTTGGGCCAGCCAGCGGCCTCTCCGCACGCGGTCCTGAGAACCCATTCGCCGATCGTCTCGATCATCCCGCATTCCTCGGCGATCGGGATGAATTCGGCCGGGCTGATCGCGCCGCGCGTCGGATGGTCCCAACGGATCAACGCTTCATAGCCGACGATTTGCTCGCCTTCGGTCGATACGACCGGCTGATAGGCGACGTAGAATTGGTTGCCGACCAAGGCGTGACGCAGATCGTCTTCGAGCTGCTTCTTGGATTGGGCGCCAGCGAGCAACTCGCTGCGGAAGAAGCGGTGGACGCCGCGCCCGTCGCCCTTTGCCTCGTACAAAGCGAGGTCGGCATTGCGGATCAATGTTTCGGAGTCGTTGCCGTCCTCGGGCGAGATTGCGATGCCGATCGAGCAGCCGATCGTGATCGACGATCCATCAATGAAATAGGGCTGCGAGAGCGCCGCGATCACGCCTTTCGCCAGCTCTGCGAGCCGGTCGCGATTTCCTTCGCCGGGCAGCACGACCTGGAATTCGTCGCCGCCCAGCCGGCCGACAAGTCCGGCCTCGCCGACCGACCGTTGCAGCCGTTGCGCGACCTGCTTCAACAACGCGTCGCCCATCTGGTGGCCGAGCGTGTCATTGACCGCCTTGAAGCGGTCGAGGTCGAGCAGGAACAAGGAAGTGATGGAGTGGCCCGATTGCCGCGCCAACGTCTTGTCGAGCGAGGCGCGCATGCGTTGGCGGTTGGCAAGCCCGGTCAGGCCGTCGAACAGCGCGAGGCGCGTGATCTCGGCTTCCGACCGACGTTTTTCGGTAAGGTCGCGGCCTGATCCGACGAACCCCTGGAACCGGCCGAGTTCGTCGATCATCGGCCGGCCGGAAATCGACCACCAGCGCTCGCTATCCTCATCGGCGGCGGGGCACACCGAATAGTCGGAAAAGCTGGTGCGCGAGGACAAGTGAAAGCTCAGTGTGCGCTCGGTGTCGCCGGATTCGGTATCCATGCGGAAGATGTCGTTCAGCCTGCGGGCGATCGGCTCGACCCCGAGCCGCGCGAATTCGCGCCCGACCTTGGCCGACAGATAAGTGATCATGCCGTGGCGATCGGTCTGCCAGAACCAGCCGTCGCCATGATCTTCGACCTCGCGCACCAATTGCGCGGCGAGACGGCCCGAACTGCTCTCGGCCTCGTCGAGTCGGTTGCGCTCGACGTCGTTGCGCGCGAGCCGCACGGTCGAGATGCCCAGGTTGGCAAGCGCCAGGAAAGCGATAGCGGTAGGCAGGCCGAGCCCGGTGTGGATCAGCACCATCCCAGCGAGCGCGGCGGCAAAGACCAGGGTCGCGGCCCGCAACGGATGGATCGCGACCGCGGTGATCGTCACGGCCGCGAATACAGCGATGAACCCGGCGAGATGATATTCGCCGATCGGAAACGCCGCGACCAGCGGCAGCAGCGACAACAGCCCGACGCCCAACGCGCCCGAACAGAGCGTCAGGGTGCGGATTTGGACATGAGTCGGCCAGAACCGCGCGAAGTTGAGCTTGAGCTGTGCGAGAGCGGCGAGCGATGCCGCGGCGATCACGCCGCCGCGCAGCGCTGTCAGGCGAATAAGATCGTCATGCCCGGTATAATGCGCGATCAAGCCGACGACGAGCGGCGCGAGCAGCTGGGCGAACAGCACGAATGGCCAAACCGCGCCCAGCTCGCCAATGCGCTGCAATCGCGTCTCGATCGTCTCCGGCGTGGCGTCGGCGTCGAGCGCCAGCGCGCCCCAGGTGGAGCGCGTTGCATCGGCCACAGATCGGCTCGGACGAACGGACATGACCATGCCCGTAGCGCGAAGACGTTAGGAAGTGCTTTCAGTCGGGCCTAAAATAAACGGCCGAGTCGAGGCGAAGGGCGCGGTCAGCTGGCGTCGTCGGTTCGAATGAAATCGACGAAGGCGCGCAGCGGTACCGGCATCAAGCGGCGGCTGTGATAATAAAGCGAGGGACCGGGAAACGGCTCCATCCAGTCGCTCAGGACTTCGACCAGCGCGCCGCGCGTCAATTCGGCTGCAAAGAATTCGTGGAATCCCGCGGCGATGCCCAGGCCGGCGACAGCGGCGGCGGTCGCCATTTCGATCGAGTTGGAGACCAACGGCCCTTCCGGCGCGAGGCGATAGCGCCGGCCGCCGCGCTCGAAATCCCATGCGATCATGCGTCCGCTGGCGAAACGATGGCCGATCCGCTGATGCACGGCGAGGTCGCGCGGGTGCCGCGGCGTTCCGTGGCGCTCGAGATAGGCAGGAGCAGCGACGCAGACGAAGCGCTGACGGCGCGGGCCGATCGGGACCGCGATCATGTCGCGGTCGATACTCTCTTCATAGCGGATGCCCGCGTCGAACCCGGCGGCGAGAATGTCGACGAAATCGTCCTGTCCGGAGACTTCCAGCCGGATGCCCGGATGCACGGCGAGAAAACGCGCTGCAATCGGCGGCAGGACGTGGCGTGCGACGATGCCGGGAACGTTGAGCCGTAACGTGCCACTCGTCTGGCCGCTTTCAGCCGCCAGGTCGTCAGCGGCATGCGCGAGTTCGGCAAGCGCAGGCGTCAACCGATCGAGCAACCGTCGGCCGGCCTCCGTCGGCGTTACGCTCCTCGTCGTGCGATTGAGCAGACGAATTCCGAGGTCGCTTTCGAGTCGGCGCACTGCCTCCGACAAGGATGACGCGGAGAGATTGCGCGCTTGTGCCGCCGCCCGAAACCCGCCCGCTTCGGCCACGGCCGCGAACTGCGCGAAATCGTCGAGATTGGGTGTCACCATTGTACGGAATTTCGCACAGGTCGTTCCGGTTGTCATGGCTTATCGCACGATATCCGCCGTCGCATATACCGCGTGCGAACAGGAGTTTGAGTCATGGAACACAGAAAGCTTGGCGATACCGGCCCGACGACCTCGGTTATCGGATTGGGGTGCATGGGCATGTCCGGCGCCTACGGGCCTGCCGACCGCGACGAGGCGATCGCGACGATTCATGCCGCGCTCGATGCCGGCGTGACGTTGCTCGATACCGGCGATTTCTACGGTCAGGGCCATAATGAGATGCTGATCGGCGACGCGATCGCCGGCCTGCCGCGCGATGCTTATCAACTCAGCGTCAAATATGGCGGGCTGCGCGACCCGGCGGGCGCATTCATCGGCTTCGATGCGAGCCCGCGCTCGACCAAGAACTTCCTCCATTACACGCTGCAGCGGCTGAAGGTCGACCATATCGACATCTACCGCCCCGCGCGGCTCGACCCCGATGTGCCGATCGAGGAAACGATCGGCGCGATCGCCGAGATGGTGCAGGCAGGCTATGTCCGCCATATCGGCTTGTCGGAAGTGGGATCGGAGACGATCCGCCGCGCCGCCGCGGTGCATCCGATCGTCGACCTGCAAATCGAATATGCCCTGGTCAGCCGCGGCCCCGAGGACAGCATCTTTCCGACGCTGCGCGAACTCGGGATCGGCGTCACCGCTTATGGCGTATTGTCGCGCGGGTTGATCAGCGGGCATTGGCAGGCGTCGAGCAGCGCCCGGCAGGGCGATTTCCGCGCGCATTCGCCGCGATTCCAGGCGGGCAATGTCGAGGCCAATCTGCAGATTGCGGACCGGCTCAAGGCGATTGCCGACGCCAAGGGTATCACCACCGCCCAACTCGCCATCGCCTGGGTCGCGGCACAGGGGCAAGACATCGTGCCGCTGGTCGGGGCCAAGACCCGCGCGCGATTGCAGGAAGCGCTTGGCGCGCTCGACGTGACGCTCAGCGTCGAGGATCTTGCCGCGATCGAGGCGGCGGTGCCGCGCGACGCGGTGCGAGGTGATCGCTATCCCGCGCAGGGCATGGCGTCGCTCGACAGCGAGCGGGGATGAAAAACCCTAGGGCCGGTAGCCTTCCCATTCGGCGGGAAGGCCGACCGGCCCGAGCAATTGGTTGGTCAACGGCACGAAGATCGCCGCCGCGCGATTGTCGTTGGCCATCAGCAGGATGCAGCTCTGCCGCGTGTCGACGCACATCGCGTAATTCTCGGTGCCGTCGTCATGCCCTTCCTTGAAATAGGCATGGCCGAACCGGCTTTCGAACGTGCCCCAGCCGACGCCATAACCCAGCTTCATGCCTTTCCAACGATCGGTGCGATCGTCGCGCAGCGTCGGGAACTGGGTGGGGCTGTCGATCCAGATCGTGGGGCGGACCATGGCGGTATGCACGCCCAGGCCCAACCCGTCGCTGCGCGAGACCGCGGCGAGAAAGCGCGCCCAGTCGGCCAAGGTCGTATCCATCGATCCGGCAACGTCGACCTTGTGTCGATGCGCAAAGGGCTGGCGCTGGCCGTCCGCGGTATAGCCATAGGCGAAGCGGCCTTCGTAGCTGTCGCGCCAGGTCATCGACGTATCGCCCATCCGGAAACGGTCGAACACGCGCGCCTGGATTTCCTTGCCGACATCGATCCCCAAGCCCTGTTCGAGGACGAACTGAGCCAAATGGACGCCTTCGCCCGAATAGCCGTAGCGGCTGCCGGGATCGCGATGGAAACGCAGCTTCTTGTCGTCTTCGAAGAAGCGGAAATTGGCGAAGCCGCTGCTATGGTTCATCAATATCCGCAAGGTGAGCTTGCGCCAGCGCTCGTCACCCTTGAGATCGGCATAAGCGGTGTAATCGGGTAGCGGCTTGGCCAGATACTGATCGATCGGCTTGTCGAGATCGACTTTTCCTTCAGCGACCAATTGCATCAGCATCCAGGCGAAGGTCGCTTTGGTCAGCGAGGCGCCGGGCATGATCGTCGCCGGCGTCAGCGGCGCCTTGTTCTCCAGCGAGGCATAGCCATAGCTCTTGATGAAGACGATCTTGCCTTTGCGGATGACGGCGACGCCAAGCCCGGTGACATGGTTCGCCGTCATCATCCGCTGGACGATGTTGTCGACGGTCGATTCCGACAGGTTGCGATTGTCGAGCGTATTGTACACGCGTTGCGGCCGATCGGTGGCGCCGATCGCGAGCAGCGCCAAGGCCGCGCTTATCATCCGCAACGATCGACCGGTTGGCATGCGAGTCTCTCCAGGAAATTCCGGCGCGCTGTATCGCCGGTCAGGCGCAATTAGCCAACGCTTCGTACGCAGCGGTCAATCGCGGCAATACCGGTTCGTGATTCGGCGGCAATGGCGTACCGAGATGGTCATGGCGCAGCTCGGCCATGAACGCTTCCCATAAAGGTGGTCCGCCTTCCTCGAGCAATTGCGCGCGAATTGCGAGCTCGGGCGTGGTCGGCAAATGGCGGCGGCCCCAGGCACCGATCTGGGCGAGCACCGGCAGCAGCTGGATCGCCGGTTCGGTCAGGCTGTAGATCGCCTTCTGCTTGTGGCTGGGATCGTCAGCGCGCGTCAGCAGCCCGCGCTCCATCAGCTTTTTCAGACGGTCGGCCAGGATGTTGGAGGCGATTCCTTCCTCCGATTGCGAGAGCAGTTCGCGATAATGGCGGCGATTGCCGAACATGATGTCGCGGATAATGACCAGGCTCCAGCGATCCCCCAACGTCTCCATCGATAGATTGATCGGGCATCCCGACCGCATCGCCTCAGCCATACGCACAATGTAAAAAACTGCTTGCAAAATGCAACTGCTTAATTTAGCCGATGCAAATACCGCTTGCGAGTTGCAAGCAGTTTTGCGAGGAGGATGCGATGAAGTTTTTGTGCCTGTGCCATTACGAATCGGCGCGCTTCGCCGAGTTGAAGCCCGCTGATTTCGAGGAGATCGGCGCGATCTGCGCGCCGCACGACGCGGCGCTGAAGGCAAGCGGGAAGGTCGAAATGATCGGCGCGCTCGGCATGCCCGAACAGTCGCAGACCCTGTGCGTCGAGAATGGCGCGGCGGTCGCGAAGGAGGGGCCCTATGCCGCGACGCCCGAACCGTTCGGCGCCTTCTTCATCGTCGAAGCCGATGATATCGACGGGGCGGTCGAGATCGCGAAGCTGCATCCGGGAACGCATCTCGGCGACAAATTCGGGCGCGGCGGGATCGAAGTGCGCCCGATCGACTTCATCGAACGGCCGTGAGTAGGAGAGAGACGATGGGTAAGATTCGTGTCGGTGCATTTTCGGTATCGGTCGACGGGTTCGGCGCCGGACCCGAGCAGAGTCTCGACGATCCGCTCGGCAAGAATGGCGAAGAGATGCACGGTTGGTTCTTCCCGACGCGGTTCTTCCGGACGATGATCGGCAAGGGCGACGGCGAGACTGGCATCGACAACGATTTCGGCACCCGCGCGATGACCGGCTTCGGCGCGTTCATCCTGGGCCGCAACATGTACGGGCCGATCCGCGGCGAGTGGAACGGGACGGACTGGAAGGGCTGGTGGGGCGACAATCCGCCCTATCACGCGCCGACCTATATCCTGACCCATCACCCGCATCCGCCGATCGAGATGGAGGGCGGGACGACCTTCATCTTCGTGACCGACGGGATCGAAAGTGCGCTCGACCAGGCCCGCGCGGCGGCGGGGGATCTCGACATCAAGATCGGCGGCGGGGTGTCGACCGTGCGCCAATATCTGCAGGCCGGATTGATCGACGAACTCCATTACGCCGTGTCGCCGATCGTGTTGGGACAGGGCGAGGCGATGTTCGAGGGGATCGACCTGCGCGCGCTCGGCTATGCCCCGACCGAGCAGGTGATGGGCGAGCGGGCGCTGCACATCGTGTTGTCGAAGGAGAAGTGATGTGACGCTCAAACTCTACGCCCATCCGCTGTCGTCTTATTGCCAGAAGGCGCTTGCCGCTTTCTACGAGAACGACACGCCGTTCGACTATGTGATGCTCGACGGCAGTGAACCGGCGGCGAGCGAGTTCGCGACCTTGTGGCCGGTCAAGCGGTTTCCGATCCTGACCGACGATAGCCGGCTGATCGTCGAGGCGACCACGATCATCGAATATCTCGACCTCAAATATCCCGGGAAAGTCAGGTTCCTGCCCGACGATCCCGACAAGGCGATTGAGGTCCGGATGCTCGACCGCTTCTTCGACAATTACGTCATGACGCCGCAGGGTAAGATCGTGTTCGATTTCATCCGCGACAGTGAGCATGACGAGCGCGGCGTGCGCGAGGCGCGGGCGATGCTCGATACGTCGTACGAGGTGCTCGATCGCTGGATGGCGGACCGCGAATGGGCGGCCGCGGGGCAGTTCAGCCTTGCCGATCTCGCCGCCGCTCCGTCGTTGCTTTATGCCGACTGGAGCCACCCGATACCGGAGCGGTTCGCCAATGTGCGGGCTTATCGCAGCCGCCTGCTCGCGCGGCCCGGCTATGCGCGCGCGCTCGACGAGGCGCGGCCCTATCGGCACATGTTCCCGCTCGGGGCGCCGGAAGGGCGGGATTAGGCCGATGGCCACTTCGCTCTACGATCTCAGCGTCCCGACCTTCCTGCAGACGGTGCGTGCCGTCGGGGGTTTTCTCGATCGTACGGTCCGGCATTGCGCCGAGATCGGCGCGGATCCGGATGATTTCGTGAGCGCCCGCCTCTACCCCGACATGGCGCCGTTCCATTTCCAGATCGAGGCGCTGTCGCATCATGCCGCCTGGGGCGTGGAGACGCTGAAGACCGGGGTGTTCGACCCGCCTGCGTTGATCGGCGCGATGCCGTTCGCTGACCTGCAGGCGATGGTCGGCCGCGCCGAGACCATGCTGGCGGCGTTCGACCGCACCGAGATCGATGCGTGCGCCGGCAGGGAGCTCGACCTCCAGATCGGCCCGCGGCGTCTCGCCTTCACGGCGGAGACCTTCATCCTCTCCTTCTCGCTGCCCAATTTCCATTTCCATGCCGTCACCGCCTACGACATCCTGCGCTCGCGCGGCGTGCCGATCGGCAAGCGGGACTATGAGGGGCGGTTACGGACGAGGTCGGGATGACGATGCGCGGGATCAGATTCCCAGGGCGTCGGCCAGTTCGGTCAAACTGCTGACGTTCCATTCCCACTTTTGCGCGAATGAGCGGTCGGGCGCAGGGCGGCCGCCATATTCCTTCGGGCGATCGACATAAGCAGTGAGCAGCCCGCAGCTGCGCGCAGCAGCGAGGTCACTATGATGTGCTGCGACGAGGCAAAGTTCGTCTGGCTGAATCGCGAGCGCCCAGGCGCTCGCGAGATACGCTTCGGGATCGGGCTTGTAATGACCGCTGACCTCGGCGCCGAGGATCGCATCCCACGGCAGCCCGGCACGTCGTGCCATGTCGAGCATCAGCGCGATATTGCCGTTCGAAAGCGTGACGATCGGGAAGCGCCGCTTCAATTGGGTCAGGCCGGCAACCGCGTCGGGCCAGGGATCGAGCCGGTGCCAGGCGAGCGTCAAATCGTGCAGCCGCTCATCGCCAACCGCGGCGGGGTCGATCTCCAGGCTCACCAAAAGATCTTCGAGCGTTTCGCGATGAAGCGTGTCGAGAATGACGAACGGCCGCTCGCCCGATCGCACGCGCGCCATCGCCGGCTGATACCGCGCGCGCCAGCCGTCGGCGAATGCCTCGGGCGTGATGTCGGCGCGGCCCAGGCTGTCGAGCAACAGCGCGGCCTCGCGAGCGATTCCGGCCCGCCAATCCACCACCGTGCCGAACACGTCGAAAGCGAGGGCTTTGGGGAGTTTCATCACGCCTTCTTGTTTCATCGCCGCGCTCGGCGCTAGAGGGCCCGTTCATGACCACCACCATTCGCGCAGCCGATCTGATCGAGAGCGTCGCCGACGCGCTCCAGTTCATCTCTTACTATCACCCGATGGATTATATCCGCGCGCTCGGGACCGCCTATGAGGCGGAGCAGTCGCCCGCGGCGAAGGACGCGATCGCGCAGATCCTGACCAACAGTCGGATGTGTGCGGAAGGGCATCGGCCGATCTGCCAGGATACCGGCATCGTCAACGTCTTCGTCAAATGGGGCATGGACTGCCGCCTCGACGACACGTCGCGCTCGATGCAGGACGTGATCGATGAAGGCGTGCGGCTCGCTTACCTGAACCCCGAGAACAAGCTGCGCGCGTCGGTGCTTGCCGACCCCGCGTTCACGCGGCGCAATACCAAGGACAACACGCCGTGCGTGCTCCACGTCGAGATGGTGCCCGGCAACCGGGTGTCGGTCGACGTCGCGGCCAAGGGCGGCGGGTCGGAGAACAAGTCCAAGTTCAAGATGATGAACCCGTCGGATTCGATCGTCGACTGGGTGCTCGAGATGCTGCCGCAGATGGGTGCGGGCTGGTGCCCGCCGGGCATGCTCGGGATCGGCATCGGCGGGACGGCGGAGCATTGCGTGCTGCTCGCCAAAAAGGCGCTGATGGAACAGATCGACATGGCGACGCTCAAGGAGCGCGGGCCGAAGACCGATCTCGAGGCGCTGCGCATCGAGATTTTCGACAAGGTCAACGCGCTCGGCATCGGCGCGCAGGGGCTGGGTGGCCTGTCGACCATCCTCGACGTCAAGATCATGGACGCGCCGTGCCATGCCGCGGGCAAGCCGGTGGCGATGATCCCGAACTGCGCCGCGACGCGCCACGCGCATTTCACGCTCGATGGGTCGGGCCCAGCCTATCTCGAGGCGCCCAAGCTCGACGAATGGCCCGACGTCAACTGGACGCCCGATAAGGCGGCGATCCGTGTCGATCTCGACACGCTGACGCCCGAAGTGGTGCAGAGCTGGAAACAGGGCGACCGGTTGCTGCTCAATGGCAAGATGCTGACCGGCCGCGACGCAGCGCACAAGCGGATCGCCGACATGCTGGCGAAGGGCGAGGAGCTGCCGGTAAGCTTCAGGGGCCGCGTGATCTATTATGTCGGCCCGGTCGATCCGGTCGGCGAGGAAATCGTCGGCCCGGCGGGACCCACCACCGCGACGCGGATGGACAAGTTCATGCGCATGATGCTCGACCAGGGGCTGTTGGCGTGCGTCGGCAAGGCCGAGCGCGGTCCCGCGGCAACGGAGGCGATCAAGGACGCGAAATCGGCCTATCTGATGGCGGTCGGCGGAGCGGCTTATCTGGTGGCGCGGGCGATCAAGGGATCGAAGGTCGTCGGGTTCGAGGATTTGGGGATGGAAGCGATCTACGAATTCGAAGTCGCGGATTTCCCGGTGACCGTGGCGGTGGATAGCGAAGGCAACAACGTGCACCAACTGGCGCCGTTAGTGTGGCGCGAGAAGATCGCGCGGGAGAAGCTGTTGGAAGGAGCGTGAGGTAGGATCTACTTAATCCTCCCCATCTCAGATGGGGAGGGGGACCGCCGAAGGCGGTGGAGGGGAAATGCCGCCACCTAGAAAAACGGTCGAACGAGCGAGAAAGCTTCGTCGCGAAATGACGCTGCCGGAGATCGTTCTGTGGCAGTGGATGCGTGGCCGGCCCGACGGATTGCGCTTCAGGCATCAACATCCAATCGGTTTGTACTCGCTCGATTTCTATTGCCCGTCTGCCAAGCTCGCGATTGAGGTCGACGGTGAGGTGCACAACCGCGGAGACCAACCACAGCGGGACGTCAAACGCGACGCCTGGATGGCGGGCCGAGGAATCCGAACTCTTCGAATCGCAGCGGCGGATGTGTTGAGCGACTTGGATGCTGTGACCCGTCTGATCGTGGCGGAGTGCGGGATTTTTCCCCTCCACCAGCCTTCGGCTGGTCCCCCTCCCCATGCTGCGCATAGGGAGGATTAACGTGAGCCGGAAGATCATCCTCCGTTCGCCGCTCGACCCAGTCGCGCTCGCGACAAAGCTGCGCGACGTGTTGGGTGACGAGAAGGCCAGGCCCAAAAAGGGCGTCACCGGACATGGCAGCGAGCAGGACATGATGCTGTTCGTCTATCGGCCCAATATCCAGACCAACATGAATGTCCGGCTGACCGCGACGATGCGACCCGATGGCAGCGGGACGCGGATCGAGGGAAAGATCGGACCGGCGAGCAACGTCACCTTCTTCATGATCTTCTGGTTCGGGTTCCTCTCGATCTTTCTGGTGATTGCCGCCTTCTCGGCGGCTAGCGGGGCGCCGTTCGAATTTTGGGGCATCTTCGGCGGCATTCCGCTGGCGATGATGGTGTTCGGCGCGTTGCTGTTCCGCGTCGGTCGGGGGCCCAAGGGCAAGGACGAGAAGGCGATCCTGGAGTTCCTCGCGCGCACCGTTCAGGCGCGCGAGGCGTGAGCTTCCCGATCTGGCTGCCCGCGACCTTGCTCGCCGGCGCGCTCCAGGCTTGGCGCACGGCGGTGCAGCGGAGCATGTCGCGGACCTTGTCGGTCAATGCCGCGGGGCTGGTCCGCTATCTTTATGGCCTGCCGGTCGCAGTGGCGATGATGCTGATCTATCAGTTTGTGGTAGCGCCTGCGGCGTTCCCTGCCTTGGGACACTGGTTCGTCCTGTTCTGTGCGGCCGGCGGGCTGGCGCAGATCGTCGCGACCAACCTGCTGCTGATGGCGTTCGGCGAGCGCAATTTCGTCGTCGGCACCGCTTATTCGAAGACCGAAGCGGTGCAGAGCGCGATCCTGTCGGTTGTGCTGCTCGGTGACCATCTGAGCGTCCTCACCTGGCTCGGGATCGGGTTCGGCGTGGTCGGCGTGATGGTGCTGTCGACCGGTGGAAAAAGGATGGGGCCGGGCGAGCTGTTGCACGCGCTAGGCCAGCCGGCGGCGCGTTATGGCATCGCTTCGGGCTTCGTTTTCGCGTTGACGACGATCGCGATCCGTCGCGCGACGATGGAGGTTGCGACGCCGGACCACATCCGCGCCGCGCTGATCGTGCTCGCGATGACCGTCACGCTGCAGACGCTGATGCAGGGTGGATATCTTGTCTGGCGCGAACGCGACCAGGTGGCGAAGGTGTTCGCGGAGTGGCGCACTGCCGGGCAGGTGGGGCTGATGTCGTCGGTCGCCTCGGCCTGCTGGTTCACCGGTTTCGCCTCGGCGCCGGTCGCGCTGGTGCGGATCGTCGGGCAAGTCGAGGTCGCCTTCACCATGGGTTTCGCGCATTTTTATCTGGGCGAGACAACTGCCAAAAGCGAAGTCGCGGGGTTGCTGCTGGTCGCGATCGGCGTAGTGCTCGCGCTTGCCGGCGCATGGTGAGGAGACAGGCATGGCGTTCGACATCGAAGCGATCGCTTATGTACGCGGCGGTCGCGCGGAAGCGGTCGATGACGATTGGGACCGCGAGACCGCGGTGATCGAACTCGAACCGCGCTTCGGGCCGGAGGCGCTGGCCGGACTCGGCGACTTCAGCCATGCCGAGATCGCCTTCGTGTTCGATCGCGTGCCGCCGGACAAGATCGAGACCGGCGCGCGTCATCCGCGCAATCGCGCCGACTGGCCGCTGGTCGGCATCTTCGCGCAGCGCGGCAAGAACCGGCCCAACCGGATCGGCATTACCGTCTGCCGGATCGAGAAGGTGGAGGGGATATGTCTTCACGTCCGCGGGCTCGACGCGATCGACGGCACGCCGGTGATCGACATCAAGCCGGTGCTGCGCGACTTCCTGCCGCGCGGTGACCTCCGTCAGCCTGAATGGGCGAGCGAGTTGATGGCGGGATATTGGCGGGCATGACTGGCGCCGCGCCCGGCAAGGCCGGCACGGGTGCGTTATGGGCGACGGTGCTGGGATCGAGCGTCGCGATGATCGATGGATCGGTCGTCAATGTCGCCTTGCCCGCGATGGCGAAGGCGCTCGATGCGGACGCGGCGGGAATCCAGTGGATCGTCAACGGCTATATGCTGCCGCTGTCGGCGCTCGTCCTGATCGGCGGCGCGCTGGCGGACTCGCTGGGGCGCAAAGCGGTGTTCCTGGTCGGGCTGTTGCTGTTCGCGCTCGCCTCGATCGGCTGCATGGCGGCGCCGTCGCTCGGCTGGTTGATCGCTGCGCGCGTCGCACAAGGCGTCGGTGCCGCATTGCTGACGCCGGCGAGTCTTGCGATCCTGGGCGCCGATTTCGAGGGCGAGGCGCGGGCCAAGGCGATCGGGACCTGGGCGGCCGCGGGTGCGATCGGTGCGGCGATCGGGCCGATTGTCGGCGGCTGGCTGGTCGATGTCGCCGGCTGGCGCTGGGTGTTCGGCCTGATCGTGCCGATCGCGGTCGCCGCCGCCTTTCTGGCGATCGTGGCGGTCGAGGGCGGGCATGATCCCGAAGCGGCAAAGCCCGACTGGCCGGGTGGCGCGTTCGCGACGATCGGGCTCGGGCTGCTGGTGTGGGGCCTGACGATCGCCACGTCGGGTGGGCAGGGTGCTGTATATTATATTGCGGGCGGCGTGGCCGCGTCGGCGGCGTTCCTGTGGTGGGAAAGCCGATGCGGCGAGCGCGCGATGGTGCCGCTCGGCCTGTTCGGCACGCGAAGCTTCAGCGCGATCACATTGCTGACTTTCCTGCTCTATGCGGCGCTGAGCGGCGTTCTGCTGCTGCTCCCCTATCTGCTGATCTCGACCGGGTGGCGGGCGACCGCGGCGGGTGCGGCGATCCTGCCTTTGCCGCTGATCATGGGCGGGGGATCGCGCGCGGCGGGCGCACTGGCCGAGCGGATCGGAGCTCGCTGGATGCTGGCGGTGGGGCCGTTGCTTGTCGCGGCCGGTTTTGCCGCGATGCGGATCATTCCCGGCACGGCGATCGAGTTCGTCCCGCATATCCTGCCGTCGATGCTGTTGATCGGCATCGGCATGACCGCGGCGGTCGCGCCGCTGACCAACGCGGTGATGGCATCGGTCGATCGTCACCATGCCGGTGCTGCGTCGGGCGTGAACAACGCGACGGCCAGGATCGGCGGCATGGTCGCGGTCGCCCTGATCGGACTGGTGCTGACGGGAGGTGGGCGCGGCGTGTCGATCGAGGCTTTTCACGCCGCTTTGTGGTTGGCCGCGGCGGTGGCGGTGATCGCCGGCGTGGCAGGTTGGTATTCGGTCCCCGCCAAACAGCCCTAAAGCTTCCTTAACCCTCGCCGTTTAGTCGCTGGAATCGAGGGAATTCAGGGGGCGACGCGGTTGGATATCGCAGCGACGGTACGAAAGGCAGCCAAGATGTCGGGCGAGCTCGGCATCCGTACGCTCGACCTGCAGGCAGACATTACCGAACTTGCCGAGCGCGTGACCGCGCAGGCGGCGACGATCGATACGATCGGCGGCGAAGCCGTGCGGTTGGCCGATGACGGCACCGATGTCGCTCGCGCGGCGGAAGAAGCACGGCGCAGCACTGCGGCGGCGCGGCTGGTGATCGAGGATTCGACGCGCCAGCTGTCCGACGCCTCGATCAATGTCGTCGACCTGATCGACCAGGTCAGCCGCATTCACGCCAGTCTGGGCGCGTTCAACGAGGCACTCGCCTCGGTCAGCCATGTGACGCAAGTGATCAGCGGGATCGCCAGCCAGACCAATTTGCTCGCGCTCAACGCAACGATCGAAGCGGCGCGCGCGGGCGATGCCGGGCGCGGCTTCGCGGTGGTCGCCGGCGAGGTCAAGAAACTGGCGCAGGAAACCGCGGCGGCGACGCAGACGATCGAGCGCTCGATCGGTGCGCTGGCGGGCGAGGCAGCGGGCATGCTCGACCGCGTCGCGCATGGCGTCGAAACCGCGAAGGCCGCACATCAGGGCAGCAAGGATATCGAGGAACTGGTCGACCGGCTCGGCGCACTGATGCGCGACCTGTCGATGTCGAGCGAGCGCGTCAGCGACCGTATCGGCTCGATGGTCGACTCGGTGGGCAACATTCGCACTGGGCTCGGCGCGCTGTCGGCGACGTCGGGCGCCAATGCCGACGGCCTGCACCGCCTGTCGGGCCGCGTTACCACGGTCAGCGATGATACAAATACCCTGCTCCAGCACTTCGCCGAGAGCGGCGTAGAGATGGTTGATTCGCCCTATATCGCGTTCGGCCTCGACGTCGCGAAGCAGGTATCGGACGCGCTCGCTCGCGCGGTGGCCGACGGCAAGATCTCGCTCGCCGATCTGTTTCGCGACACCTACGACCAAATCCCCGGGACCAATCCGCCGCTGTTCAGCCATCCGGTCCAGCCGTTCATCATCCCCGCGGCGCGGCCGCATCAGGAACGGGCGCGAAGCTATAAGGGCTTTTTTGGGATGAGCTTCAGCGACCGCAACGGTTTCGGCGCGGTGGCGATGCCCGAGCGATCGCACGCGCAGCGTCCCGGCGACGATGCCTGGAACGTGGAATATGCGCGCTGCGGGATGATGTTCGAGTTCACCGAAACGCAGCAGCAGTGCAAGATTACCGACCCGTTCTGCCTCAAGGCCTATCGGCGTCAGGTCGCCGATGGCAGCGTGTTGCTGCTCAAGCAGGTCATCGCTTCGATCGCGGTCGAGGGCCGCCACTGGGGCATCCTGCAATTCGCCTATGAGGATCAGGGCTGATCTAGTCGTCCAGGTCTTCGGCCGGCGCGCGTCGCCAGCTGGCATGAAGGGTTGGGATCGCGTTCCACAGAAGCAACAGATACATCGCGACGAACCCGCCCAGGACGACCATTTCCGCGGGCGGACGCTGCTGAAGCCAGGCGAGTGTCGGCAGGCCGACCAGCCCGCACACGGCGAAAAACAGGATGACCGGCAGCGCGGTCAGATAGGCTTTGGCGCGGATTTGCGCGTCCAGTTCGTCGACGCGCTCGGTGAACGACATCCAGGGCTTGATCGGACCCATGAGCGGCAGCCAGCCGGACAGGATGAAGCCGATCACCAGCACCGTATCGCCGAACAGCAACATCTGGCCGCCGAAGAGAGCGATCGCCATACCGATCGTGCCCAGCACAAGCGCGATGATTGCTAGCCCCCGCAACGGCCGCCGCTTCGGTACTCGTGTGGTCAGCGCCGGTATGCCGGTGAGATTGGCAATATCGTCGAGGCGCTCTGTCAGCGGTTTGGTCGTCATGCGGAGTCTCCCGCCCGGCGCAGGACTGCCGCCACGGGCTCGAAGGGGGTGAAGGAAAACAGATGTTCGATCGCGACGTCGAACTGCGCGGCGATCTTCATCGCGAGCTCGAGGCTGGGCTTGTAGTCGCCGCGCTCGAGATAGCCGATCGTCTGCGGGTTGACGCCGACCGCTTCGGCCAGCGCCTTGCGTGAGATGCCGCGTTCGGCGCGGAATAAGGCGATGCGGTTGTGTAGCATCTTCAGTGTATTTTCGTGATCATATGTTGTGTTTACACAACGAAATGTCGAAAGAGTCAATAGGGCTTGTTCGGCGCGCCGCATAGGATAGAGGGCGCGGATGCGGTGGGTGAAACGTGTCGGTGCCGGGCTGCTTTGGCTGGTCGCGTTGCTGTGTCTGGCGGTCGCGATCGTTCCCGACTTCCTCGACGCCCGTTATTATCGCGGACCAGTCAGCGATCATTTCGATGGCGAGCGTTTCATCAATCCCGACGGTGCCGATGATGCGCTGTCGCCGCCGGGCGGCACCGGCACGATGCTGCGCTATGTTACCGCCCGCGACAATCGCCCGGTCTGGCCGGATCGCGTTGCGGTAACGCCGGGCAAGCCGCCGGCCCGCGTTGAGGGCGATCGGATGCTTGCGACCTGGATCGGGCATGCCACCGTGCTGGTGCAGACACAGGGCCTCAACATCCTGACCGACCCGGTGTGGAGCAAGAGCGCGGGGCCGTTCGGGATTGGGCCGACACGCGTGGCAGAGCCGGGCATCCGCTTTTCGGATCTGCCCAAGATCGACCTCGTCCTCGTCAGCCACGATCATTACGATCACATGGATTTGGTGACGCTCCGGAAGCTGTGGGATCGCGACCATCCGCTGATCGTCACCAGCCTGGGCAACGATAGCGTGATCGGCCAGGCCGGGGTGCCGACGCGCGCGCTCGATTGGGGTGGGCAGGTCGCGGTCCGGCCGGGCGTGAGCGTCGTCGTCAATCGCAGCCATCATTGGGACAGCCGCTGGTTCGCCGATCGCAATCGCGCGCTCTGGTCGGGGTTCGTCGTGCGGCTGCCCGGCGGCAATCTGTTCTTCGCCGGCGATACCGGCGCGGGCGATCTCAAATGGGCCGACCAGGCGGCGTCCTATGGTCCGATCCGGCTCGCGCTCATCCCGATCGGCGCATTCCGCTTCAGCGCCGGGCAGATGGCCGCGGGCAGCCATGTCGGGCCGGTCGATGCGGTGGAGGTCTATCGCCGGCTCGGCGCGGCGCAGGCGATCGCGATTCACTGGGGGACGTTTCGCCTGTCCTATGAAGGCTGGGACACGCCGCCGCGACTGCTGGCGGCGGCGGCGGCGTGCACGGGACAACGCGGATTCTCGGCGGTGCGGATCGGCCGGACGATGGACGTGCCGGCTTTTGCGCCACAGCCTGCGCGTCCGCCGGTGACGCGCGATAACCTGTTGCGCTGTCTCGACACCCCGGCGGTTGCGGCGCTGCGCTGATGTACCGCAATGGGTCGCGTGAGACCGCTTGGGGTCGGTCGCACCCGATGCTATGAGGCGCCGGGGAGGGGGTGTCGCAATGTCCCGAACGATGGCGCAACGACGCCGCTACGAAACCTCGCTCGATCGCATCGGTCTGGCGATCGGGGCGGGTGGACTAATGGGCGGCGCGATCGCCGTGCTGCTGATGCTGTTCGGCGGCACCTTCGCGATCGGCACGCTGGCCATCGCTTTGATCATCGGCTCGGTGCTGACCGCACTCGCCATCACCGCGCTTGCCGCCTTTCCCTGGATGCTGCTCCACGCCGCGGGCCGCCGCGGGCCGGTCAGCGCGGCGCTGCTGGGGGCGGCGATCGGGTTCGTCGTGTTCCTGGGCGGGCAGACTTGGATTTACGGCCTGGTTGCCATGCCCGCGATGGACGCGCGAACCTTGTTGTTCCGCTGGGCGAGCGGCGTCGCCACTGCGTTGGTGATGGGCATGATGTCGGCGGGGATCGCAGTGGTGATGTGGCGCGTCGCCTATCGGCGGACGGATTAGCGTTTCTCCACCGGCGGCGGCCCGTGACGACGCGAAAAAAATCGCGTCGCCATGGATCCGCGATCAGATCAGCTGCACTCGCCGACGCGATGCGCCTCGCTATGCACCTTCTGGGTCATC
>Ga0207705_10001217_pt1 | contig 20815 bp, 20 predicted proteins | sample KBSC13metaG_FD_184314 | JGI IMG/M metagenome (GOLD analysis project Ga0207705, IMG submission 184314) | Corn rhizosphere microbial communities from Kellogg Biological Station, Michigan, USA - KBS C1-3 metaG (SPAdes) (version 2) | ecosystem: Host-associated > Plants > Roots > Rhizosphere > Soil ... | reverse complement strand
GCTCGGCTTGTGGGGCGCGACGCGCAGGATGCAGCATATCTCCGATCCGAGCTGGGCGCCGTTCCTTGCTGTCGAGCTCGTCGGCGCAGCGATCATCGGCCTCGGGATCGTGCTGACGGTCGTTCAGCTGCTTTATTCGATCAAGACCCGCGACCAGCGGCGCGACGTCACGGGAGACCCCTGGGACGGACGCACGCTCGAGTGGCTGACCCTGTCGCCGCCGCCGCACTACAATTTCGCGGTGCTTCCCGACGTCCACGGCGAGGAGGCCTATTGGACGCGCAAGCAGACCGCGATCAAGGAAGAGAAGCTGATCGACGAACCCCATTATCAGCCGATCGAAATGCCCATCAACACACCCACCGGGGTGATCGTCGCCTTCTTCGCCTCGGTCTGCGGCTTCGCCGTCATCTGGTACATCTGGTGGCTCGCGATCCTCGGTCTTATCGGGGCCTTCGCGATCTTCGTCTGGTACGCGTGGCGCGACGAGCATGAGCATATCATTCCCGTCGAGGAAGTCCGTGCCAATGCGCGGGAGCGCCGCCGGATCCGCATGGAACATCTCCACAGCATAAGTCAGTCGACGTGAGCACCATCAGCGAAACGCCGGCCATCGGCCTGACCCACGGAGGCTCGGAGGATACCGGCCTCGGCCATCGCGGGCCCGAGTCCAAGAGCATCGTCGTTCCTTACGGCTTCTGGCTGTTCGTCCTTTCGGACATGGTCCTCTTCTCGGCCCTGTTCGCGAGCTACGCGACGCTGGTCCACGCGACCGACGGCGGTCCGGCCACCAACCAGCTGTTCGACCGCAACCTGGTTGCGATCGAGACGATGGCGCTCCTGCTGTCGAGCTTTGTCTGCGGACTGGCCATGATCACCGCCAAGCGCAAGAACATGGCCTGGACCCAGATCTGGCTCGTGGTCACGGGCCTTTTCGGCCTCGTTTTCCTCAGCATCGAGCTGTTCGAGTTCGGAAAGATGATCGGCGAAGGTGCGGGCCCGCAGCGCAGCGCATTCCTGTCGGCCTTCTTCACCCTCGTCGGCTGCCATGGCGCTCACGTCACCGCGGGCCTGCTCTGGCTCGGGACGATGATAGCGCAGATCTGGGCGAAGGGTTTTCGCCAGGATATCACTCGCCGCCTGCTGTGCTTCAGCGTCTTCTGGCACGCCCTCGACATCATCTGGGTAGCCATCTTCACCATCGTCTATCTCATCGGGACCTTGCCATGACCGAGCGTGACCCCGAACTGCTCAACGTTGCCCCGGGCGAACCGCATGACAGCATGCTTAGCGAGACGCTGAGCTACGTCATCGGTCTGGCGCTGGCCTTGATTCTGACCGGGATTTCGTTCTGGGTCGCCTCGACCTCGGTGCTTTGGGGACCGGGAGTGGCAACGGGCCTCGTCGTGCTCGCCATCGCGCAGATGGGCGTTCACCTCGTATTCTTCCTCCACATCACGAGTGGGCCGGACAACACCAACAACGTTCTGGCGCTAGCCTTCGGGGTCCTCATCGTCTTCCTGGTGATGGTCGGCACGATCTGGATCATGGCGCACATGAACGCGAACATGGGCGTCAGTCCGGAGCTGATGAACCTGCAGATGCAGCACTGACCACTTTCATTGATGCTCAGATGAGACACTGGCGGCGGTTGCCGGCGTGCAGTGCTTCAGCCCCTTGTCGCTCCCAAAACCCCTCGCTAAAGGCCACGCCAAGCGCGCCGGACGTCCTGTCCGGGGCGGCGTCGCAAGCGTGCCGATCCCGGTGCCAATGCAACAAGCGTCAAAAGGGGAATGATGGCCACCAAGGCACAATCCGCTGAGGTTTCTAGCACCACAGGAACCGAAGGCTCCGACGGTTATCGCCGGCGGGACTTCCTGAACGTCGCGGCGGTCAGCTTCGCCGGCGTCGGCACGGTAGCGGCGATTGCTCCGCTGCTCGTCCAGATGGCGCCTTCGGCCGACGTCCTGGCACTCGCGACGACCGAGGTGGACATCTCCAAGATCCAGCCGGGGCAGGGCATCAAGGCCCAATGGCGCAAGCAGCCCATCTTCATCCGTAACCTGACGCCGAAGGAAATCGCGGAGGCCAACGCCGTGCCGCTTTCCTCGCTGCGCGATCCGCAATCGCTCGCAGAGCGCACGAAGCCGGGCAAGCAGAACTGGCTGATCACGCTTGGAGTGTGCACCCATCTCGGCTGCGTGCCGCTGGGTATCGGGGAAGGCGAGAACCGGGGGCCGTACGGCGGCTATTTCTGCCCCTGCCACGGCTCGGCCTACGACACCGCTGCCCGCATTCGGCAGGGGCCCGCGCCCCTCAACCTGCAGGTGCCGGAATATAAGTTCACCGGGCCGACTACGGTCCAGATCGGTTAAGGGGACGGTCGAAAGATGAGTTTTTCCTGGGCCAAGCCCTACGAACCCAAGACTGCTCTCGGACGCTGGTTCGATGAGCGGCTGCCGTTGCCGCGCCTCGCCTATGGCGCAGTGGGCGGCGGCTATCCGGTACCCCGCAACCTCAATTATTTCTGGAACTTCGGCGTTGCTGCCGGTCTGTTCCTGACGATCCAGATCATCACCGGCATCGTCCTTGCGATGCATTATTTCGCCTCGACCGACGGCGCCTTCAATTCGGTCAATCAGCTGATCATGCGCGACGTCAACGCCGGCTGGCTGCTGCGCTACGCGCACATGAACGGCGCGAGCTTCTTCTTCATCGTGGTCTACGTCCACATCTTCCGCGGCCTTTATTACGGTTCGTACAAGGCACCTCGGGAACTGGTTTGGATGCTCGGGCTCGTCATCTATCTGCTGATGATGGCCACGGCCTTCATGGGCTACGTGCTTCCCTGGGGGCAGATGAGCTATTGGGGCGCCCAGGTCATCACCGGCTTCTTCTCCGCCTTCCCGCTGATCGGCGAGCCGCTGCGCGTGTGGCTGCTCGGCGGCTACGCGCCCGACCAGGCCGCGCTGACCCGCTTCTTCTCGCTCCACTATCTCCTGCCCTTCGTGATCGCCGCCGTGGTGATCCTGCACATCTGGGCGCTGCACATTCCGGGTTCGGGCAATCCGACCGGCGTGGACGTGAAGGACGAGCGCGACACCCTGCCGTTCCATCCGTTTTACACGGCCAAGGACGGCTGGTTCTCAGGCGTCATCCTGCTGGTCTACGCGCTCGTGACCTTCTTCGCGCCCAACTACCTCGGGCACCCAGACAATTACATTCCGGCCAACCCGCTGGCGACGCCCGCGCACATCGTGCCGGAATGGTATTTCTGGCCCTTCTACGCGATCCTGCGCTCCTTCACGGTCGACTTCATCCTCCCGGCGAAGCTGTGGGGCGTGCTTGCGATGTTCAGCTCGATTCTGCTGCTGTTCTTCCTGCCGTGGCTCGACAAGTCGCCGGTGCGTTCGGGTTCGTATCGTCCCGTGTTCAAGCGCTTCTTCTGGCTGCTCGTCGTCGACGTGATCATCCTGGGTTATGTCGGCGGCGCCCCGATCAGTCCGTTCCGGACCGCGCTCGGACAGGCTGCGGCGGCTTATTATTTCCTTCATTTCCTGGTGATCCTGCCGATCGTTTCGGCACTCGAGACGCCGTTGCCGCTGCCAAGCTCGATCAGCGAGTCCGTGCTGCACGGAGAGGTCGCTGAAGCCGCGCCGGTGGGACAGACGAAGCGCCGCGGCGGATCGATCGCCACGGCAAGCGCCGAATAAGGGGGCAGGCAAGCACATGCGTTTCATTCTCGGTTTCATTGGCGCAGTCTTTGCCCTGATCCTGACGATTTCGCTGATCAGCGGAGTCGCGACTTATTTCAGCAATCCGCCCGCTCCGCTCGCGGCCGAAGAGTTCCATCGGGAGCCGAAGGAGCTGCGGCTGGCGAGCGACGGACCCTTCGGCAAGTTCGACAACCAGCAGCTGCAGCGTGGCTTCCAGGTCTTCAGCGAGGTCTGCTCTGCGTGCCACAGCCTCAAGCTGGTGTCGTTCCGCGATCTCAAGGGCATCGGGTACAACGATGCTGAGGTGAAGAAGATCGCCTCGGACTGGAAGGTCCAGACCCCGTCGCTCAACCCGGACACGGGCGAGCCGGCCACGCGCAAGCCCCTTCCTTCGGATACCATCCCGTCGCCGTTTGCGAACGAGATTGCGGCGCGCGCAGCCAACAACAACGCGCTTCCGCCCGACCTGTCGCTGATCACCAAGTCGCGCGAGGGCGGGGCTGCTTACGTCCACTCGCTTCTGACCGGTTATCAGAACCAGCCGGCGGAGCTTCTCAAGAAGTTCCCGGATGCGAAGACGCCGCCGAACCTGCATTACAATCCCTATTTCGCGAACTTGAACATCGCGATGCCGCCGCCTCTGACGACGAATGGGCAGGTCAGCTATGAGGACGGCACCAAGCCGACCGTCGACCAGATGGCCCAGGACGTCGCGGCGTTCCTGGTCTGGACGGCCGAGCCGAGCCTCGCGCGCCGCCATGCCTCGGGTCTTGCGGTGTCCGTGTTCCTGCTGTTCGCGACGATCCTCGGATATCTCGCCTACCGGAACATCTGGCACGAGGCGAAGCGAGCCGTTCGCGTCACCGGTCCGCTGGACCCCGAGAACCAGGCGAAGGCCAGACGTTCGAAAGCCAAGGCCGGCGTCGTAGGCTGAGGTGAACCGAGCCGGCTAGGCGAGGTCTGCCGTCAAGTCACAGTAGGAACGGGTTTTTCCCTAGCACGTTCACGCCCCAAACCCACTTTGAGTTTGGTAGGTGTAAGATGCGTATTCCTTTTGTGAGCCTCGCGGCAGCGGGCGCTCTCACCCTCGGCGGCTGTGCCTACGGCGATCTCGGTTACGGCGTCGGTTATGGCGGAGGCTATGGGTACGGTGCGTACAACAGCCCGTACTACGGCTATGCCGATCCCTACGGCGGCTACGGCGCGCCCTACTACGGATGGTACAACGATTATTACTATCCGGGCACCGGCTACTACGTCTACGACACGTACCGGCGGCCGCACATGTGGAACAGCCAGCAACGTTCCTACTGGACGTCGCGCCAGACAGCGACGAGCCGCGCGAAGGCCGCGAACTGGAGCGGCTTCGACCGGCGCTCCGAGGTCCGCCAACATCGTGTTCGGGACTAGACAGTCTCGCTTGAGGGTCGTCGCCTGATCAGTACGATCGAGATGAACGTCATCACCGTCTCGCCGTTCTGATTTGTGACGGTCGTCCGCGTGCGGAAGGAGCCCATCTCAGGCCGACTGCGCGAGGGCGTCTTCTCCAGGATTTCGCCTCGCACGTTCAGCGTATCGCCTGGATAGACCGGCTTCTTCCAGCGAAGCTCGTCGATGCCGGGCGATCCGAGGCCGGCCTGTTCGTGATCGACCACGTGCCGTGCGATCACGGCCATGGTCATCGCCGCGGTATGCCAGCCGCTCGCGGCGAGGCGTCCGAAATGCGTCTTCGCAGCTTCTTGATCGGACAGGTGGAAGGGCTGGGGGTCGTACTTCCGGGCGAACTCGAGCACTTCCTCGCGCGTCACGTCGTAGGAGCCGAACTCGGTTACGCGACCGATTTCCAAGTCTTCGAAGTAGATCATGACGACGGCGCATAGCCGCGCGCAATTGTTGGCGCTACGCTTAGAGCGTGGCGACCCAATCATCCCTCGGAGCACGCTGGCACCCCCGCCTCATCGAGGCGGCGATGGCGCTCAACGAGAACCGTCTCGACGTCGCCGAGCGACTGCTCAAGCCGCACCTCAAGGAAGATCCCTTCGACCCCGCGGCGATCCGAATGCTGGCGGAGCTCGCTGCGCGGATTGGACGGCTCACCGACGCCGAGAATTTGCTTCGACGAGCGATCGAGATCGCGCCGGGCTTTGCCGCTGCTCGATCGAATCTTGCGATGGTGCTGGGTCGAACCGGACGGCCAGCGGAGGCGCTCGAACTGCTCGACGAGATTTTCGCGATCGATCCCGAGGATCTGGGCATCATGAACCTCCGAGCGGCCACACTGGGCAAGCTCGGCGACTTCGGGGAGGCGCTCGGCCTCTATGAGGAGCTGCTCCAGAAAACACCGAACCAGCCGCGGATCTGGCTCAGCTATGGTCACATGCTGAAGACAGTCGGTCGACAGCCGGAAGGAATCGCAGCCTATCGGCGCGCACTCTCCCTCCAGCCGAACCTGGGCGAGGCGTGGTGGAGCCTGGCAAATCTGAAGACGGTCAAGCTCGACCATTCCGATATCGCGTCCATGGAACGCGCGCTGAAATCGCCGGGCTTGTCCGACCAAGACCGCCTCCATCTCGATTTCGCGCTCGGTAAGGCGATGCATGACGCCGGACGCGTCGACGAGGCATTTGCCCATTATGCCAAAGCCAATGCGCTGCGGTTGGAAGAGGAGCCCTACGAGCCTGCGAGGCTCAGTCGAACGGTCGACCTGAGCATCGAGCGGTTCACGCCAGACGCCTTCGCCGAGCGTCCCGGCGGTTGTGATGCGCGAGATCCGATATTCATCGTCGGATTGCCTCGCGCCGGCTCGACCCTGATCGAACAGATCCTGAGCAGTCACAGCTTGGTCGAGGGTACGGCGGAACTGCCCGACATTCCCGCCATGGTCCGCAAGATCGGATCGGATCCAAGTGCCTTCCTGAAGATTGGAGAGGCTGAGCGGGAAGAGTTGGGCCGCGAATACCTCAAGCGCGCGGGCGTTCAGCGGCGCACCGATCGACCCTTCTTCATCGACAAGTTGCCGAACAACTGGCTGTACGTGCCGTTCATTCAACTCATTCTACCGAACGCGAACATCATCGACGCGAGGCGGCACCCGCTTGGGTGCTGCTTCTCCAACTTCCGGCAGCATTTCGCGCGCGGTCAGCCCTTCACGTACGACCTCGAGCATATCGGCCGCTATTATTCGGACTATGTTCGATTCATGGCGCACATCGATCGCGTGCTGCCGGGCCGTGTGCACCGCGTCATCTACGAGCGAATGGTGGACGACACCGAAACCGAGGTTCGGCGCCTGCTCGAACATTGCGGTCTTGAGTTCGAGCCTGCCGTGCTTGAATTCCACAAGACCGAGCGAGCAGTCCGGACCGCCAGCTCCGAGCAGGTCCGCCGCCCGATCTATCGCGAGGCAAAGGACGAGTGGCGTGCATATGAAGCGCATCTGGGGCCGCTGAAGGCAGCCCTCGGCTCGGTGCTCGACGCCTACCCGGACTCACCCGCGTCCTGAACGCAACGGTCCTGTAACAATCGACATGGGCCACCGCTCGTCCCGTTGACTTTCGACAACGGCTCTGCCGCAATGTTCATCATAGACGGATGGGGGCATTCGCAATGATCGATCGCAAACTTCGCGCGCTGACTTTTGGACTGCTGGCCTCCACTGCGCTGGCGTCGTCGGCGTGGGCACAAAACGCCCAGCCTCAAACTACGGGACAGTCGCCCGCGCCCGGTACGAACGCCACGGACGTGACAGCTCCGCCGCCCGCCGCTCAACAGGCCCAGGTTCCGGATCAGAGCGAGATCATCATCACCGCGACCAAGCGGGAAGAGAATGTTCAGAACGTTCCGATCAACGTGATCGCGCTCGGTACGAAACGCCTCGATCAGCTCAACATTTCGAACTTCGAAGATTATACGAAGCAGCTTCCGTCAGTCTCGTTCCTGACGACCCAGCCGGGCGTCACGACCGTCTACATGCGCGGCGTGTCCGCCGCCGGCGGTACCAATGCCGAGGGCAATCACTCCGGGCCGCTGCCGCAGGTCGGTACCTATCTGGATGAGCAGCCGGTAACGACGATCGGCGGCACGCTCGACATCCATATCTATGACGTCGCGCGGATCGAGAGCCTCTCGGGTCCGCAGGGGACGCTTTACGGCGCCTCGAGCGAAGCGGGCACCATCCGCATCATCACAAACAAGCCCGATCTTGCGGCCACCTATGGTCGGATCGACGGGGATCTCAACGTCGTCGCGCACGGTGGCGTGGGCGGCAAGCTCGAGGGCATGATCAACGTACCGATCGCCAAGAACATCGCCTTCCGCGGCGTCGCCTTCTACGAGCATGATGCCGGCTTTATCGATAACGTCTTTGGTTCGCGGCAATATTGCGGCGACACGATTTACGACAGCAACCACGACCCGATCGGGTGCGTTCACAACGGGATCGCGTTCAACAACGCCAACCTCGTCAAGAAGAACTTCAACGATCAGGATATCTACGGCGGTCGCGCCGCGCTGAAGGTCGACCTCGACGACAATTGGACGGTCACGCCGACCTTCATGTACCAGAAGACGAAATCGAACGGCGTCTTCTTCTACGATCCAGAGATCGGCGACCTCAAGATCGATCGCTTCTTCAAGGAGGTGAACAAGGATCGGTTCTGGCAGGCGGCGCTCACGGTGCAGGGCAAGATCGCCAATTTCGACGTGACCTATGCCGGCGCCTATATGGATCGGCCGACTTACAATACCGCCGATTACACCGACTATTCAGACGCTTACGACCGGCTTTACGAGGACAAAGGCGGCCTTGCTTATTACTTCTATTTTCACGACGCAGCGGGCAACATCATCTCGCCGCAGCAGTTCATCATCGGCACCAACCACTTCAAGAAGATGAGCCAGGAGATTCGTTTTGCGTCTCCTGCCGACAAGCCTTTTCGGGTGATCGGCGGTGCCTTCTACCAGGACCAGAAGAACTTCATCCACCAGGACTACAAGGTGTTCGGTCTCGCTCCGGAACTGTCGGTCAACGGACATCCTGAAACCTTGTGGCTCACTCAACAAAAGCGCCAGGACAAGGACTACGCTCTGTTTGGCGAAGCCAGTTACGACATTGTCCCGACCGTCACACTGACGGCTGGCGGACGCTGGTACAAATACGACAACTCGCTGATCGGCTTCTTCGGCTTTGGCCGGAACCCCGGCGGCAATTTCACCGACAAGCCCTTCAATGGATCGGGAAGCTCGAAAACGGGCGTGATCCAGTGCTTCACCGTCGATGGGGTCAGGCTTACGGATGCATTAGCCGGCGGCCTTGATACGACTTTACTCGCGCCGATCGTTCCCGGAAGCCCGTGTACCAACCTCGGCGTCTTCAAGAACGGCAAAATCCAGCCGGTGCGGGCAAAGGATAGCGGCTTCACCTATCGCTTCAACGGCCAGTGGAAGCCGCAGCAGAACCTCATGTTCTACGCGACCTGGTCGAAGGGCTTCCGACCGGGCGGCGTGAACCGGCGGGTGGACGTCCCGCCCTATGCTGCGGACTTCCTGATCAACTACGAAATTGGTTGGAAGACAACCTTTGGGCCATTCCGTTGGAACGGAGACATCTTCCACGAAAAATGGAAGGCATTCCAATTCGCATTCCTCGGCGCGAACAGTTTTACGGAAATCCACAATGCCAAGGACGCGCGGATCAACGGCCTCGAAACCGATTTCAGCTATTTCCGCGGCGGCCTCACCTTAAACGCCGCAGCGGCTTACACCGACGCCAAGACCAAAGGGAATATCTGCACCCTCGCAGGCGACCCCGATCCTAAATGCCTTGGTGTCGTCGACGGCGTTCAGGACTTCCCGTCCGCACCGAGCGGCACGCGATTGCCGATCACGCCGAAGTTCAAGGCGACGGCGACCGCGCGTTACAGCTGGCCGGCCTGGGCCGACGTCAAGGCTCACGTTCAGAGCACGATCACCTACCGCGGTTCAGCGCCCTCGTCGCTGCGCACGGCGATCGCGCTAGTCCATACTGGCGAAATCGTCGATCCGAATGAGTTCCAGGGAAGGCTGCACGCGGCAACTTTGGTCGACCTCTATGCGGGTCTCGACTGGCCCAGGTGGAATCTCGAACTATTCGCCACGAACGTCTTCGACAAGCGCATCGACATCAGTCGGCAGACTGCGTGCGGAAGCTGTACGCGCGCGCTGGTGGTCCCGGGTCAGCCGCGGACGATCGGCATCCGCGCCGGCGCAAAATTCTAGCGGACCAAGTTCGATCCAACCACGTCTCGTTTCGTGCGTTCGGGCGTGAATGACGGTTCGCGCGGATAAGCTTGCGAAATTTCGGCTGCCGCTCGCCGCTGCTGGCCTCGCTTCAATTTGGCTGGCGATGCTGGTCTGGGGCGGCGGGCCGCTCGATCGCACAATTTACGAAGCCCTTTACGCGGGCGACCGTCCGGCCCTGACCATCGTTGCGCGCGTTTTCACGGCCCTCGGCGAGCCTACGGTACTCATCGCTGCGGGGCTCGCCACCGCATTGCTCCTCTGGCGCGCGGGACATCGCCATCTGCCGTGGATCCTGATCGCGATCACAATGATCGGCCGCGGTCTGAGTGAGCTTCAGAAATATTGGATCGCACGCGCGCGTCCCGATCTCGAGCCTCACCTCGTGCTGGTGAAAACCTCGTCATTCCCGAGTGGGCACGCGGCTAGTTCCATGATTTTCTACCTCACGATGGCGCTTGCGCTGACCGCCGACACGCGCTGGCACCGTCCGGCCGCCGCGGCCGCCATCCTTCTTTCGTTCCTGGTCGGAACGAGCCGCGTGATGCTCGGCGTGCACTGGCCCAGCGACGTCGTCGGGGGTTGGGCCTTCGGAATGTTGTGGGTCCTGCTGACACTTCGGCTCGCTGGACGGCTGATTAAGGATTAAGATCGAAGCGAAAGAGGGGAGGCGTCAATGAATCGATCGAGACCCTTTACGTGGATCGCATCGGCGATTTTCGCGCTGATGGCGATCGTTCACATCTACCGGTTGATCAAGCCGTTCGACGTCGTGATCGGCCAGTGCCATCTCCCGCAATGGGCGAGCATGGTCGGCGCGGTGATCGCTGCCGGGCTCAGCTGGATGCTGTGCCGCGAGGCGAGGGGCACGTCGGGCGCTTAGACGTTGAAACGGAAGAGCATGACGTCGCCGTCCTGGACGACATAGTCTTTACCTTCCGAACGCATCTTCCCGGCGTCCTTGGCCCCCGTCTCGCCGCCGCACTTCACGAAATCCTCATAGCCGATGGTTTCGGCACGGATGAAGCCGCGCTCGAAGTCGGTGTGGATCTCGCCGGCGGCTTCGGGTGCGCGAGCACCGCGATGCACCGTCCACGCCCGCGCCTCCTTCGGGCCGGCCGTGTAAAAGGTAATAAGGCCGAGAAGCTCGTAAGCGGCATGGATCATGCGATTGAGCCCAGTCTCGTGCAGCCCGAGATCTGAGAGGAACGCGTCGCGCTCGTCCGCCGGCAGCGTCGCGATCTCGGCCTCGATCGCGGCGGAAATGACGACGGCTTTCGCGCCTTCGCCCGCGGCTTTGTCGAACACCCTTTGCGAGAGTGCGTTGCCGGTGGCCGCGTCACCTTCATCGACGTTGCAGACGTAGAGCACCGGCTTGCCGGTCAGCAGCTGCGCACGCTGTAGAGCCTTGGCTTCTTCAGGATCTTTCGGCTGCACCAGCCGAGCAGGCTTCGAGGCGCACAGAAGATCGAGCGCCTGCCCCAGGACCGAAGCTTCGATCTTCGCTTCCTTGTCGCCCTGCTGCGCCTTCTTCACCAGGTTGGGAACCCGCCGCTCTAGCGATTCCAGGTCGGCGAGCATCAGCTCCGTCTCGACGGTCTCGGCGTCCGCGATCGGGTCAACGCGGCCTTCGACATGGGTCACGTCGCCACCTTCGAAACAGCGCAGCACATGGACGATCGCGTCCACTTCGCGGATGTTGGCGAGGAACTGGTTTCCCAGGCCTTCCCCTTTCGACGCTCCGCGGACCAGCCCGGCGATGTCGACGAACTCGATCTGCGTCTCGATCTCCTGAGCCGACTTCGCGATAGTGGCGATCTGGTCGAGCCTTTTGTCGGGCACAGCGACGCGGCCGACGTTCGGCTCGATCGTGCAAAACGGATAGTTCGCCGCCTGCGCCGCGGCGGTTTCGGTAAGTGCGTTGAAAAGCGTCGATTTGCCGACGTTCGGCAGGCCGACGATGCCGCAGCGGAAGCCCATGATATTCCTGCAGGTAAGGGGAGTTTGGCGCCCTTTAGGCGAAGTTGAAGGAAATGCTCAACCGGTCACCGCGACCGGAGCCGGGAAGCACCTCGTGGCGCAGCCAGCTTTCCCACATCAACAGGAGACCGGGACGCGGATCGACCGTCACGAAAGTTTCGGCACGCGTAGGCGCGGCCATCATCAAGGGAAGACGCGGATCCTCGAACCGGATCGCACCCGATCCCTTCGGGACTTCGATGTAGAGCGTGCCGGAAATGATGCTGTTCGGGTGAATGTGTCCACTATGATATCCACCCATTTTCAACAGGTTGACCCACAGGCTGTCGAGCTTCGGCTTGCGCTCAATGGTCAGGCGGGAAGCCTGCGCGAATTTGACCGCGTGGCGAGTCAGCAGCTTCGAAAGATCGGCGAACGCCGGGTCTCGCCGCGGCAAGTCGTCGAGCGAGGCATAGCTGGTGTAGCCGGCGTAGCGATGCTCACGGGACCAATTTTTTCCCGCTTCGTCGTCGGCCGCGAGCGAACGTATCGAATGCGCGAGTTGGCCGAGCAGGGCAGCGTCGCCGAGTTCCCCCTCATAGAGCTGCGTGGCAAAGAGAGAGCGCACGGACATGCCAGACCTGTGCGGCCCTGCGCGCGGAGGCGCAAGAGCGTGGACAGGCCCTCGAGGGCTAACTAGCGTCCGCGTCTCTTTCGGGGATACTTCATGCATCGTCATCTGTTCGCGTCTTCCTTGTCGTTTTGCGTCGTTACGGCGCTGCCATCCCCCGTGTTGTCAGCGCCGGCGTCTCCGATGGTCGCCAAGGCCGAACGAGCCCTGATCGACGTCAAGGCCGACACCAAGACCGGCAAGATCATTGCGACATTTCCGAAGCCCGCGGCCGACGGCGTATCGGCGCGCTACATCTACATCACGCAGCTGGAGACAGGCCTCGGCTCGGCCCCGACGCAGCTGGACTTCGGGGCCGCAAGCAACTCGCGAATCCTGGTCTTCCGCCGGCTCGGCAAGAAGGTGGTCGCGGATGTCGAGAATACGAAATTCGTTTCCAGCAACCCGGCCGAACAGCTGACGACCCAACACAGCTTTCCGACCTCGCCATTGTGGATGGGCGATGTCGTGAAGGATCTGCCGGACGGTTCCTACCAGGTCGATCTGGCAGGCTTCCTGGCGCGCGACGACATCGGCATTCCGCGCGTCGTGAAAGCCGTCGGCGGGGGCGAGTTCAAGTTCGTTCCGGAGCTCAGCGCCGCAGATCCGACCTTCGTCAAAGTCTTCCCAAGGAATGCCGAATTCGCAGCGCGCATCGCCTTCCGCTCCGACGAGCCGAAGGAGGAGATGAACAACATCCTCCCCGGCGACAATACGCTGAGCGTGATCGAGCGGCACTCGCTCATTGCGCTTCCGGAGCCCGGCTATGTGCCGAGGACCGATCCGTTCGGCTATTCGATCGGCCGCCAGCAGGTCGACTTCTCCAAGCCGCTCGGCGCACCGATCGTCAACGATCTTGCCAGGCGATTCCGGCTGGAGAAGCTCGATCCGTCGGCAGCGCGTTCGCCGGTGAAGAAGCCGATCGTCTTCTACGTCGATTCCGCGATGCCCGAGGCGATCCGCAACGCGGTGAAAGATGGCGTCGGCTGGTGGACGCAGGCCTTCGATGCGGCCGGCTTCGAAAATGCGTTCCGTGTAGACGTTCTTCCCGACGGCGCTGATCCGTTGGACGTAGGATATAATGTCGTGAACTGGGTCAACCGTGCGACCAGGGGCTGGTCCTACGGTCAGCCGATCGACGATCCGCGCACCGGCGAGATCATCAAGGGCGCTGTGGTTCTGGGGTCGCTTCGAGCGCGTCAGGACATGATCATCTTCCAGGCGCTGGTCGGAGCAGGTTTGACCGGGACCGGCGATCCGAATGACCCGATCACGGCCACGCTCGCGCGCCTCCGCCAGCTCGGTGCCCATGAGGTTGGCCACGCCATCGGTCTCGCTCACAATTTTGCGGCGAGCACCCAGGGTCGGTATTCGGTCATGGACTATCCTGCCCCGAGGATCAGCCTCGAAGCCGGGGCTCCGTCGCTCAAGGATGCCTACGGAGTGGGGCTGGGTCCGTGGGACCGATGGGCGATTAAGTGGCTCTACGGCGCGACGACAGACGCCGAAGCAAAGCCGATTGTCGCAGAAGCCAGGGCCGCGGGCCTGCGCTTCGTTGCGGACAATGACGCGCGTCCATTGCGCGCCGGCCAGCCCGTCGGCGCGCTCTGGGACGACGGTCCAGATCCGGTCGGCGAGCTGCGGCGCATGATGGAGGTTCGGCGCGTCGCTATGGCACGGTTCGGAATCGGTGCCCTGCCGCGCGGCGAGCAGCTCGCGGACTTGCGGCGTGCGTTCGTTCCGATCTGGCTGCTCGACCGATACCAGATAGAAGCTGCCGCCAAGTCGGTCGGCGGCGTCGATTTCCCCTATGCCGTCAATGGTGAGCCCATGGAGGCGCATCCCGTACCTGGCGGGGCGCAATGGGCTGCGCTTTACGCGCTGCTGGACACGATTACGCCCGCCGAGCTGACGGTGCCGCCGCGATTGCAGCCTTTGCTGTCGAGTGCTTTCGGCGGCAATGACGACCGCCAGACCGAGATCGAGATCATTCCGACGGCAGGCGGACCCGTGTTCGACCCGTTGAAGGCCACGGAGGTGGGGGCCGTTCAGACCCTCAACGTTTTGCTTGCGCCCGAACGCCTGAACCGGATGGAGAGCCAGCACGGCGTCGATCCCTCGATGCCGGCCCCTGCGCAAATGTTCGACCTGCTTCTCGGTCGGTCGATCGCCGAGGCCGGGTCGGATGTGGGCCGCAGAATCGCTACGACGACGGTGCTCGCACTCGCGCGTCTGCAACGCGACGCGGCGCTGTCTTCGACCATTTCGCTCCAGCTTTCCGGGCGCCTCGATCGGCTGGCGGAACAGCTTGGGCGCGAGCGCGGCGCTCAGCAGGATTGGGCAAAAGGCCTCGCCGCGCTGCTCAAGGATCGCGAGGCGCTCGACAAGGCGATCGCCGATTCCGCGCGCCTGCCTCGCGTTCCGCCAGGCATGCCGATCGGCATGGACGACGCCTTTTAGTCCTCCTCGAACACCGTCTCTGCGCCTCTCCGCTCGAACGTGAGATTGACCGATCGGTCGCCTGCGGGGCGCGTGCGATGGAGTGTGCCGGCGGGGACGGTGATGAAGTCGCCCGGTCCCAGGACGACCTCGCCATCGGTGAACTCGATGATCAGCTGACCGTCGATGCCGTAGAAGGTTTCGTCGGAGTCGGGATGGCGATGCCATTGGAACGGTGTGGTCATGACGCTCATGCGGATCTCATGATCGTTGACCGCGGCGAGGGAGACGTTGTGGTAGGCCTCCGTTACCAGCCGGCTCAGCGCGAGCGGATTGATCCGTTGCGGGTCGGGATCGGATTTCTTGGTCATGCGCTCACGATAGCGTCGGCGTTGAGGCCCACCCAATCAATGGTCGCAGCCGGTCGATAAGGACCGCTTGTCCGTCGGCAAGGCGAGGCTGGCCGCCCCGAACAAGTCAATCGGATTGCTGCATCCTCAACGCCACTTCGCTCATGAAACGCGCGTCATCTCCATCGGCGAGCCATTCCGCTTCCGCGGCAATGGCTGCGAGCATGTCCGACAGGGACTCCATCTCCGCCTTCCCATAGTTCCCAAGGACGTGGGGCGTGACGAGATCCTTGCGCCCCGGCCCAGGGTGACCGATGCCGATGCGCACTCGCCGGAATTCCGGCCCAAGGGAAGCGTCGATCGAGCGTAATCCGTTGTGTCCCGCGAGGCCGCCGCCGACCCGGACCTTCACCTTGAACGGTGCGAGGTCCAGCTCGTCATGAAAGACGGTGAGCGCGTCCTCGGCGAGCTTGTAGAAGCGCAATGCTTGCTGAACCGCATCGCCGCTGTCGTTCATGAAGGTCTGGGGCTTGAGCAACAGCACTCGCTGGCGGCCGATCCGGCCCTCCGCGATCAGGCTTCGGAACTTCTTCTGCCACGGGCCGAAGTCGTGCGTCTCGGCGATGACGTCGGCCGCCATAAACCCGACATTGTGCCGGTGGAGCGCATATTTCGCGCCCGGATTACCGAGGCCGACCCAAAGCTGCATCGACCATCCCTAGCGTGACCTTTCCGCAAAAAGAAACCGCCCGCCGGTGAGGGCGAGCGGTTCCTGTGTTCGAAGCTTCGAGCGATTATTCTTCGCTCTCGCCGCCCTCGGCTTCGCCGCCTTCGGCAGCTTCTTCGCCCTCGACGGTCGGGACCTCGCCTTCGGCCGCGGTCTCTTCCTCTTCGGCCTTCATTGCCGACGGTGCGACGATGGTAGCAACCGTGAAGTCTTCTTCCGTGTTGGCCGGATTGACTCCGTCCGGCAGCTTGACCGAGCTGATGTGGACTGAATCGCCGATCTCCAGGCCGTCGAGCGGCACGTGGATCTCGTTCGGGATGTGGGCCGCGTCGCAAACGATCTCGAGTTCATGGACCACGACGTTGAGGACGCCGCCGCGCTTCAGGCCTGGCGAAGCGTCTTCATTGTCGAAGCGCATCGGCACAGCGACGTGCACCTTGGTGTGCTCGCCAATGCGCAGGAAATCGACGTGGATCGGCCGGCTCGTGACAGGGTGGAAATCGACGGCCTTCGGCAGGGTGCGATGCGCCTTGCCCTTGAAGTCGATCATCACGACCGAGTTCATGAAGTGGCCGGTGTGAAGCATCTTGGTCAGGAGCTTCTCCTCGACGTGAATCGAGAGAGGTTCCTTCTTTTCGCCGTAGACCACGGCGGGTACCCGTCCATCGCGGCGCAGTGCTCGGGAGGCTCCCTTGCCAGCCCGGTCGCGTGCTTCGGCGGGCAGCGTCAGCTGTTCGCTCATTTCGCTATTCTCCGATTGATAAAACCCCCGCCACGCCTCCAGGGATGACCATGGTCGGGAGGGCGCGCCCTAGTGGACGGCGCCTGGAAAAGCAAGTTTTCGGCCGGTCAGTTGACTCGGGCGGACGGAATGCCGAGCTGCGCCAGCCGCACGAGGACGCTGTCCTTGCCGGCGAGATGCCCTGCGCCGACCGCGACGAAGACCGTCCCGGGCGTCTGCATGCGTGCGCGAATCCAGTCGGCCCAGCGCGCGTTCCGCTCGACGAACATCATCCGGTACGTGTCGGGCGCCGCCTGCTCGAGCTGGCCGAGAACCCGGACGAATACCTGCTGATCGCCGCGCTTCCAGGCATCCTGCATCTCGATCATCGAATGAGAAAGGCTTGTCATTGCCGGGGCTGAGCCCTGGGTCGAAGCAGGAGTCGGGGATCGAGGCGCCGCGGGCATGCGAGCGAACATGGCCAGCTGAGACTCGAGCGTCTCGAGCCCCTCCACTTGCTTCCCCTCGGCCTCGGCGGCGCGGCGAAGGACCATGTCAGCGCCGTTGGTGACCTGCATCCCCTGCGAATTGCCTGCCTTGATCGCCATGCGGGTGCTGGCGAGAAAAGAGGCCGAGGGCGTCAAGGACAGGCTGCGCAGCTGCGGCAGAGGTTTGCCTTGAAGAATGGGAGCGGGGCCTTCCGGTACGAGCGTTTCCAAGACTAGCTCGTCGGATTTCTCGAACGCGTCCTTGACCTGATCGTTGAACCATTCGGACTTGCCGTCGAGAGCATGAAACGTGCCGAAGATGTAGACGGTCGTGTCGGCGTCTCGGACGACGAAGATCGCGGGATCGGCATTGGGCTGAGCTTCCGTCGCAGGGGCGGCGGCAGGCATTGCGGCGGCTATCGCGGCGGCAATGAGAAGACCCATGCATCATCCTTCCGTACGCTCACGGGCGTAAGGAAGCCGACTTGCGCAAGGAATAAGGCATTCACCCGATAAGTCGCGACGGGCGCAGCTTAAGCGGGGCAGGGAAATCCCTGCACCTACATCCCCCCACGCGCATCAGACCCCCCAGCCCGATACCCGCTTAGGATGCTCACCAACTGCTTAAGAAATGTCTAGCGGTTTCCGCGACCTGTGAATTGTTATCCACAGGAACGCGCCGCCTTCTGCCACGAGTCGCTGCTATTGCAGCCGCCGGACCTTGTAGCCGTCCTTCTTGAGCAGATCGATGACCGATCCCCGGCCAGCCAGATGCCCTGCGCCGACAGCGACCATGATCGATCCCGGCTGCTGCAGCCGACCCTCGATCCACTTGCTCCAATTGGCGTTGCGTCTTTTCAGCAAGGCCTGCTCGAGCGCCGGGGAGCCGGACAGGTCCTGATTGAACGAGCGTGCGATGGCGTTCACGTCGCCGCGCACCCAAGCCTTGAGCATGGCGCGGAACTCTTCGCGCGTCGCGCTGGAAGGATCGATTGCCCCTTCGAGGAGCTGGCGCTGCGCGTCCTCAGGAAGCTTGTCGAAGAAAGTCAGCTGCTGAAGGTTCGTCTCCAGTTCGCCGATCGGCTTGCCTTGGCCGGCGAAGGCGTTGCGAAGCACCATTTCCACGCCTTCCTCGCCCTTGAGCCCCATCTCGCGGAACTGGTTGCCCAGCAGGATGAAGGCCGCTGCCCAGGTTTCCATGCGATCCAGCACCTGAGGCGGAACGCCGCTCTTCTTGACGGCGTCGGCGAGATCGGCCTGCTTTGCGGCAGGAACGCGCGACGCCAGCGGCGGCTGGCCCGGGGACATGCCGATGCTCATCAGCACCTGGAACAGCTTCATCGGATCCTTGTCGTCGATGATCGTCTCGACGACGAGCTGGTTCGAATTGCTGACCGCCTGGTCGATCCTGGCCGAGCGCCATTGATAATTCTCCGGCAGCAGGTGGATCGTTCCGAACAGATAGACGGTCGTGTCGGCGTCGCTCACGGCCCAAAGGGCAGGGCGAGCCGTGTAGGGGGCGCTCGACGAAGCAGAGGCAGAGCCGAGAGTCAGCAGTGCGGCAATCGGGGCGAGCAGTCGCTGAAGAAGCTTTTTCATCGTTGGTTCCAAGTGGGACCTCGGGTTTAAGGCCGCAAGCTTGCCGATTGCTGAAGACCGGTCGCGACTTGCGGGGCGGACAAGCATTCGCCAAAGCCGCAGCGGAACCTTCACCTTCGTAGGGGCGATCTCGCTTGAGCCTGAGCTTCCAGGACTTGATCCTAACGCTCCATCATTATTGGAGCGCCCAGGGCTGTGTGATCCTTCAGCCCTACGACATGGAGATGGGGGCCGGGACCTTTCACCCGGCAACGGTTCTGCGCGCGCTCGGGCCCGATGCGTGGAAGGCGGCTTATGTCCAGCCATGCCGCCGCCCAACCGATGGGCGCTACGGCGAGAACCCCAACCGGCTCGGACATTATTATCAATATCAGGTGGTCTTGAAGCCTAGTCCGCAGAAACTGCAGGACCTCTATCTCGGCAGCCTCGTCGAGATCGGGATCGATCCGCTCAAGCACGACATCCGCTTCGTCGAAGACGATTGGGAAAGCCCGACGCTCGGTGCCTGGGGCCTCGGCTGGGAGGTCTGGTGCGACGGGATGGAGGTGACGCAGTTCACCTACTTCCAGCAGGTCGGCGGGTTCGAATGCCGGCCAGTCACGGGCGAGCTGACCTACGGTCTCGAGCGCTTGGCAATGTACATCCAGGGCGTCGACAACGTCTTCGACCTGAAGTTCAACGATGAGGGCGTGACCTACCGGGACGTGTTCCTCGAAAATGAAGTTGAGATGTCGACTTACAATTTCGAGGTCGCGGACACCGAGACCTTGTTCGATTCATTCCGCAAGGCCGCGGCGGAGTGCGAGCGCTGCCTCGAGGCCAAGCTGCCGATCCCGGCGTACGAGCAGGCGATCAAGGCAAGCCATATGTTCAATACGCTGCAGGCGAGGGGAGTAATCAGCGTCGCCGAGCGCCAGGCTTATATCGGCCGCGTGCGGGATCTTGCGAAGGCCGCCTGTGCGGAGTGGATCGACGTGAAGGGCTACGCAGCCTGATGGCCGATTTCCTTCTCGAGTTGCTGTGCGAGGAGATTCCGGCGCGCATGCAGGCCAAGGCGCGCAACGATCTTGCGCGTCTGTTTGCGGAGGGCGTGGCGGCGGCCGGGCTCGAGACCGGCGCGATCGACACGCATTCCACACCTCGGCGACTGGTTCTGATTGCGCGAGAGGTAGCAGATGCGACCGAGGCAGCTCGCGAAGAGATCAAGGGACCGCGCTCAGCGGCTCCGCCTCAAGCGCTGGAAGGATTCCTTCGCAAAACCGGCCTGACTCGCGAGCAGCTTGAGGAACGGGACGGAGTCCTTTTCGCGATCGTCGAGCGGCCGGGCCGCTCGGCCGCGGACGTGATTGCCGATGCGGTCGGGCAGATTGTGGCCGACTTCCCCTGGCCAAAGTCGATGCGCTGGGGATCGGGCTCACTCCGCTGGGTGCGGCCGTTGCAGGGGATCGTGGCCATCCTCGGGGACGAAATCGTACCGATAGAAGTCGACGGCATTCGCTCGAGCGCGACGACGGTTGGACACCGATTCCATCATCCGGGGCCGATCACCATCGGCGGGGCCGACGACTATATTGAGAAGCTTCGGGCGTGCCACGTGATCGTCGATCAGGACGAGCGCGAGAGGCTCATTCGAGAAGGTGCGCAAGCGGCAGCGAAAGAGGCAGGGCTAATCCTGCTCGATGACGAAGGGCTGGTCGTGGAGAACGCCGGTCTGACCGAATGGCCGATGCCCCTCCTAGGCCGGTTCGACCCCGACTTCCTCGACGTTCCGCGCGAAGTGATCGTGCTCACCATGCGTACGAACCAGAAATATTTCGCATGCCTCGATGAGAATGCGGATCTCGCCGCGGCGTTCGTCTGCGTTGCGAAT
>Ga0207705_10001214_pt1 | contig 20873 bp, 17 predicted proteins | sample KBSC13metaG_FD_184314 | JGI IMG/M metagenome (GOLD analysis project Ga0207705, IMG submission 184314) | Corn rhizosphere microbial communities from Kellogg Biological Station, Michigan, USA - KBS C1-3 metaG (SPAdes) (version 2) | ecosystem: Host-associated > Plants > Roots > Rhizosphere > Soil ... | reverse complement strand
GCGTCGCCGGAGGCGGCGGCGGAGGCGGCGGCGGCGGCGGCGGCGGCGGAGGCGGCGGCGGCGGCGGCGCGAAGTTGTAGATCAGGCTCAGCAGAAGGCTGTGCGACCGCCAGCGAGTCCTGACGGTATCTCCTTCGAAGTCGCCCTTCATGTTCGGAACGTTGAAGAAGCGATACTTCAGGCCAAGGTCGAGCGTCGGCGTGATCGCCGTGCGAACGCCGGCAACGACCTGCCAGGCGAGGCGCGTCTCGGAGATCGAAGCATCGGCCGGCGCGCCGTCAATGTCGCGGACTTTGAGCTTGGCGTCTGCGATGCCGATACCGGGCCCGACGTAGCCGCTCCAGCTATCCTCGTCACCAAAGTCGAGGAGCGCATTGATCATGAACGACAAGGAGCGGGCACTGCCGTCCGCGGGAAGATGGGCGCCGAAGCCCAGCCCGGTCGGATCTGCGAATTCGATCTCGTCCAGGCCAGCGCGCTTGTAACCAAGCTCGCCCTCGACCCGCACCATTCCCAAATCGTATCCGGCAACGACATCGACGTCCCAGCCCGGCTTGAAGTCCAGGATTGCCTGGTTGTTGACAGTCGTCGCACCTGTGTTGTCGGTCAAGTCGACGCCAGTATCTTCAACCAGCATGACGCCACCCTCGATACCCGCATAAAAGCTATGGTCGCGGGCAAGCGCCGGGGTCGCCAGCGCCGACGAAGCGAGCGCCAGTGAGATGGCAAGCTTGCGCATAGAAAATTCCCCTTTCAAACGCGTTCATTACAGAACTGCTGTCGGTCTCTTATGAGAGGGCCTGTTCCCGCGCAACCGGCCCGCGGTGCCATCTGTTGCCAAAAAGCATCAATTGCACATAGCAATCTTCCGCAAGTTATTGGGCCGCAACATTTTTCGATTATGAAGAGATTAGTCCATGTTGGCGGAGCGCCGAAAGGACGTCCGCGATCGCCGAGCGCGCTTCCAGATCGATCGTTGCGCCGGCCGCGGGATCGGCGATGGCAGCAGCTTGCGCCCCCACAACCTGTTGCCTGTCAATGATAATCCTGGATCCCCGGTGCACGCCCAATTCTTATCCGCCCGTTCGAAAGAAGGCGAGATTGCCCGTCGATTTTTCCGTCAGACACAGCCCGACGATCGGCGCGACAAACCTCCACCCGGCGACGCTGAAGGCGGCTATGTGATCTGGATAGTCCAGCCAATCACCGGTCGGCGCCGTGCCGACGAGATAGGCTTGCCCCGGCACAGGTGACGGCGGCGGATCGTTCCGTGCTGGCTCATTGATCGCACCGGCCACAATGGAGTCGAGGACCTGGAGCGCACCAGGCAAAATCATGCTCCGGCCCGCGCAGTTCGTCCGTATTGTCCCCGGAGAAAATCTGCTCCTCGCTCCCGTTGGGCCATGTCAGGCGCCGCAGGCTCGGTTCCCATTTGACCCTTGTGTCGCCGCTGCCTTGCGACGCTCAGCACCTCGCTCTCGCGCACCTCGGCGACATCCACTTCGTCCGGCTCCGCCGCGGCCTCCATGGCCCTGTCGCGGTGCATCTTCAGGAGATGCATCGCCACTTGGTTCGGATATTCGCGCATCCGCTCTTCGGAACCGTCCTTGCGGACGACACTCTCCAAATGAAACGGACCCGCCCTGCAGAGGCAGACCCGAATCGCTATTTCCAGACTGTTGCAGGATGTACCGAAACAGCGTTGCAGTGCCAAGATATTTGTACCGATATGGTTCTTCTATCCGCATAGCTGACACCATAACGGAGGAAAGGCGGTTCGAAGCCGACGCGGTTGCGATCCGTTTCGCCGCGCCTCTCCGGTACCGCATTCGGGCATGCGCCATCAGGGTTCCGAACTTCCGCTGAAGCTCGACGGTCTCGCCGTCGCCCGCGCATTCTTTGCCGGCTGCTTTGCCGAGTCCGATTCCGCTCGCGAACGCCTGTCGGTCGCACACCTCGATCGCCATTCGAACTGCCTTCGGCTCACGCACCATGACGGCGGTTCGGCCGGCACGGATTTCCCGCTCCACTCGATCATCGCCGATGCGGCGCTCCACGGCAGCGCCGGCCTCGTCCTTGCGCATAACCACCCAAGCGGCGATCCGACGCCCAGCCAGGCGGACAAGCGCGCGACGATCCGGCTGGCCTGCGCGGCCGAGGCGCTCGACTGCGCGCTCGTCGACCACCTGGTCTTCGGCGGCGGCGGCTGCACGAGCTTTCGACAGTTGGGGCTGCTCTGACTTCTCCCCTGCGCTGACGCGCCAGAGCAGCACCGGCTTGGGACGGGCTAGTCCGCCGGTGCCTTTGCCAGCTCCAGCACCACCGCCCACTCTTCGTCGCGGACCGGTGCCACCGACAAACGCGACTGGCGGATGAGCTCCATCTTCTGCAGCCGCGGCTCGGCCTTGATCTCCCTAAGGCTCACTGGCCGCTCGAGCGAGCGCACCGGCTCGACCTTGACCGAGACCCAGGCCGGATCCTTGGGGTCCGGCGCCGCCTCGCGGGCGATCCGCATGATTCCGATCACTGCCCGTTCATCCATGCTGTGATAGAAGAATGCCTCGTCGCCGCGCTGCATCGCCTTGAGGTGGAGCCGAGCGGCATTGTTCCTGACGCCGTCCCATTCGGTCGAGCGATCGCGGACCAGGTCCTGCCAGCTGTAGCTGGAAGGTTCCGATTTCATCAGCCAGCGCGCCATGCTTTCCTCCTGTAGCGCGCACTTAGGCGGCTCCCCCACTAAAGCCAAACTGTTGTTTTTCCTGTGCAATATCAACAGGTTCCTTCGTTCGTCCCGTTGTCGGCTCGACTCGCCGCTCACCGGGTTGGATTAGCTGGGAAAGTCCATATTTGGCACTCATCGGTAAACGAGAGCGAGGGCCACGGCGCATTAGACGCCAGGCCCCGAGCAAGACGGACGACCCTTTGCAACCGGATCACCAGACGCCAACCGGCGCCCGGTGATCGCTGTGCCGGGTCCGCCGCCAAGGGCAAGAGAGACACAGTTGAACAAGCTATTTCGCCGCGGCCTCGTCGCGGCCGTAGGAACGGCCACGCTGACGATGGGCGCGGGCAATGCCGCTGCCCAGTCGACTGCGCTGGTCAGCAGCAATTATTCGCTGAACGGCGGCGCCGTCGACAACTCGGCCAAGGCGCTTGGCAGCAGCCTTCCGGTGGTCGCAGCCGTGCAGCGCACGATTGCCTCGACCTCGAGCATCTTCTCCAGCACGCTGGGCGAGGTGCTCGGCTCGCAGGGGGCCGGTGTGCAGCAGACCGAGCTCCAGAGGATCACCCGCGAAGGCCGCTGGCTCTATAACGCCGGCTGGCCGCTTTACGCCCTGGTCGATCACTACAGCGCCGGAGCCCCGCTCGACGAGCAGGCGAACTGCCTCGCCACGGCGGTCTATTTCGAAGCGCGTAGCGAATCGCTCGAAGGGCAGCTCGCGGTTGCCAGGGTGGTGATGAACCGCGCCGCTTCCGGCCAATATCCCTCGACCTGGTGCAATGTGGTCAAGCAGCCGTGGCAGTTCTCGTTCGTCCAGCACGGCCAGTTTCCGGCGATCACGGACATGACTTCGTGGAAAACCGCCCAGGGCGTCGCCCGGGTGGCGATGGCCAATATCGTTCCCAGCCTGCCTTCGGACGTGCTGTGGTACCATGCGGATTACGTGCATCCCTCCTGGGGAAGCCGGCTCACCCAATATGAGCGAATTGGCGCGCACATCTTCTTCAGCGCCTGATCCATCGACCGGACTCGGGAACCCCTCGTCTCGGCGTAAACCCCGTTTACCGGGGATTCGCCTGACCCCGCTTTTCTGACTCCCTCCCCTTGCACGTCCGCTGGATGTGTCGGGGGAGGCTTTTTCCATGTTGAAGATACTGGTGGTCGAAGACGACGCGCAGCTCGCAACGACGATGAAGTTTCTGGTCGAGGACAATCCCCGCTACCGGGTCATCGGCATCGCCGACGATGCCGACGGGGCGGTCGCTGCGGCGGAGCGGCACCGGCCCCAACTCGCGCTCGTCGACCTCCACCTCGCCCGCGGGACCACCGGTTTCTCGGTCGCGGTTCGCCTGAGCGATTTCGACGTGCCCTGTCTGTTCGTCAGCGGCAAGGCGCCGAGCTTCGCAATGCCCGACCTCGCGCTCGGCTGCCTGATGAAGCCCTTCACCGCCGAAGATGTGCACCGCGCGCTGGCGCTGGCCGAGGACAGGCTTCGCGGCCGCGAGGCGCACCGGAGCCGGATCCCGCGCAATCTCAAGGTCTACGATTCGCCTGACGAAACGCTCGAAATTCGCGGCTTCATTCCTTCGAAGCCCTCATTTCGGACCCGGCTCGGCCACTGGATCGCGGCCCACCAGCGTTAAGCGGCCGCCTTCAGCGCGAACTGGCCGTAAAGCCCGAACAGTTCGCGGAAATGATCTTCCATCAGGCGGGGCGCCGCGATCGGAGCGCGCGTCGGCGCCGAACCCTGCAAGGCGATGAACCGGATGAGCGCCCTCGTCAGCTCGGCCTTGTCGCCCGCAGCATAAGCGAGGCCAAGGCCCGGCCTCAGTTGCTCGAACGCGCCGCCCCGGTCCGGGACGATGACCGGAGTCCCGCAGGCCAGGGCTTCCGCTAGTACAAGGCCGAACGTTTCCGCCTCGCATCCGTGCACCAGCGCGTCGGCACTCGCCATCAGCCGCGCGACCAGCTCGCGGTCCGAGATGTGCCCGAGCAGGCGGACGCGCCCGCTCGCCGCCGCGAGGCGTTCCAGCTTGCGCCGCATCGGGCCTTCGCCGACGAGCACCAGGCCGGCCTCACGGCTTCGCCCTGCCTGGGCGGCGGCCCGCGCGATCAGCTCCGGCCGTTTTTCCGGCGCCAGCCGCCCGACCGACAGCAGCAGCGTCGCCGACGGCCCGAGCCCCAGCTCCGCAAGCATGCTCTCGCGAAGCGAAGGATCGCGCCGCGCGGGTGAGAAGCTGCGATCCACGCCCAAGGGTATCGTCGCGACGTTGGTCAGTCCGCGCTGCCGCAGGCGCTCGGCGAGCTGGCGGCTCGGGCTGACTACCGTGTCGAAGCTGCCGCCAAGGAACCGCATGTGGTCCCAGAAGCGGGAGAAGAGTCCGTCGACCACTGCGGGATTCAGGAAGCCGAACCAGCGATAGGCATAAGCCGCCATCGGGTCGCTGTGCATGAACAGCGAGCGCGTGGCGCCGCCCCGCCAGCGGGCCACCGCCGAAGCGCTCGACCACGGCGACGAGCATTCGACATGGTCCGGCCGCCAGATATCGAGCTCCCGATGAAGCCGGTTCGTATCGTTGAAATAGCGATAGCGGCGGTCGAACGGCATGGTCGGCGCGGGAATTCCGGCAATAAGCGCTCCGGGCGCGACTTCGGTGACCTCGGCATTTTCCGAGGGGACGAGCACCACGATTTCGTGGCCGAGCCGCGATGCCGACCGGAGCTTGGCGTCGACATAGGTCCTGACGCCGCCGCCCGACGGGCTGTAGAAGGCGCAAACGTCTACGATTCTCACCGGCATCGCTCCCTTGGAACGACGCCCGGAATTGGGTTCGGGCGGGCGAACATCAAGTGAACTTTTGTTCAATTTCAATGCGACTCGGGCGCGTGCACAATGCCGCGATGCCCAATATGCCGAAGCGGCTACTCCTCGCCTCGATCCACGACGTCGCGCCCCGTTTCGAGCGCGAGGTGGACCTTCTGGCGGCCGAAATCGAGCCGTTCGTCGGCTCCCGTTTCGCGATGCTGGTGGTCCCCAATCACTGGGGCACCGGCCCGATCGTGGCGGGATCCCCCTTCGCCGCGCGCCTGCGGTCGTGGGCCGACAGCGGCGTCGAGATGCTGCTTCACGGTTTCTACCATCGCGACACGCATCGACATCGCGGCCTCGACAGCCTCCGCGCGCGCTTCCTGACAGCGCGTGAAGGCGAGTTCCTGGCGCTGTCGAAAGCGGAGGCGGCGGAGCGGATCGCCGAAGGCCGCGCCCTGATCGAGGACATCACCGGTCGCCCCGTCGCCGGCTTCGTCGCTCCGGCCTGGCTCTACGGCCCCGGCGCCGGCACGGCGCTCGCCGAGGCCGGGTTTGACATTGCCGAAGATCATTGGCGGGTGTGGTCGCCGGTGACCGGCCGCCGGCTCGCCAGCGGCCCCGTCATCACCTGGGCCAGCAGAACGCCGGCGCGGCTCGCGTCATCCATCGCGGCTGCAGCGGTGCTCGGCCGTGTCGCTCCCCAGCAGGCGCTCAGAATCGCGGTGCACCCCGGCGACTGCAGTTCGCCGGCGCTGCTCGCCAGCATTCGCTCGACTTTCGCGCGGGCGTCCCGAAACCGCGTCGCGGCCCATTATTCGGAATTGAGCTAGGTCAATGGATGCCCCGTGAGGATTCGAACCTCAATTGACGGAGTCAGAGTCCGTAGTCTTACCATTAGACGACGGGGCAATGCCGGTTCGGCGAGGGCGCGAGATAGGGAGTTGCCCCAGCCGGTGTCAACACGCTTGGCGCACCCGCAAAACCGCAAAAATCCCGCAATCTTGCGCTTTTACCCCAATCGCGCTTACATTCGGAGCAAGTCAGCCGTCGGTATCGTCCGGCGGTGGAAGGATAAGAACGGGCGTTCGTCATGGCGCAGCAAGTCGCCAGTGCGCCGGCGCCGCAGACGCGGCATGATCCGGCCCTATCGGGCCCGCCGGAACGGCGGGCGGCCCATCCGCACAAGCAGCGCCACACCTATGGAGCGCTGGATCTCGGCACCAACAACTGCCGGCTGCTGATTGCGCGCCCGAACGACGGCGGCTTCACCGTCATCGACGCTTTCTCCCGAATCGTTCGCCTCGGCGACGGCCTCTCGCACAGCGGCAAGCTGTCGGACGACGCAATGGACCGCGCCGTTGGAGCTCTTTCGGTTTGCGCCGAAAAGCTTCGCCGCCGCAATGTCTCGCTCTCCCGCTCTGTCGCGACCGAGGCATGCCGCCGCGCCGCCAACGGCCGCAAGTTCCTCGAGCGGGTCCGCGACGAGACCGGGATCGCCCTGGAGATCATCGAGCCGGCCGAAGAGGCGCGGCTGGCGATGCTCGGTTGCCACAAATTGCTCGAGCCCGGCGACGGCCCGGCGCTGATCTTCGACATCGGCGGCGGCTCGACCGAGCTGGTCCTCATCGACCAGGTCAGCGGAGTTCCCAAGATCCGAAGCTGGTGGAGCGCGCCCTGGGGAGTCGTCTCGCTGACCGAGAGCGAAGGGCGCGAAGCCATTGAGGGCGAGGACCGGGTCAGGGCCTACAAGCGCATGCGCGAGCGGGTCCGCCGGTCCTTCGACCAGTTCGAGGCGATGCTTCCCCGCGGCCGCAAGGGCATCCGCCTGCTCGGCACCAGCGGCACCGTCACGACGCTGGCGAGCGTCCATCTCGCGCTTCCGAGCTACGACCGCCGCGCCGTGGATGGGCTGCACGTACCGATCGAGGCGATGCGGGCGATCAGCACGATGATCGCCGAGATGGATTATGAGGAGCGTTCGGCGCTGCCCTGCATCGGCCCCGACCGCGCCGACCTCGTCGTCGCCGGCTGCGCCATCCTCGAGGCGATCCTGGAAATCTGGCCGGCCAGCAAGCTGGGGGTCGCCGACCGCGGAATTCGCGAGGGAATCCTGCGCTCGCTGATGGCCCGCGACGGATATATATTGTGACCGTCGGCCGCGGACCGCGGCAGCGGGTCCGGACCGCCCGCAACCGCTCCGCTTCCTCGACCCGCTGGCTCGAACGCCAGCTCAACGATCCCTATGTCCGGCGCGCCAAAGCCGAGAATTACCGGAGCCGCGCCGCCTACAAGCTGCTCGAGCTCGACGAGAGGTTCGGGTTGCTCAAAGGCGTCGGCGCCGTGGTCGATCTGGGGATCGCGCCAGGCGGCTGGAGCCAGGTGCTGCGCAGGCGCGTGCCCAAAGCGAAAATCGTCGGCATCGACCTGCTGCCGACCGACCCGATCGAGGGCGTTGAGATCCTGCAAATGGACCTCATGGACGAGACTGCGCCGGAGCGGCTCAGGACATCTCTCGGCGGCCCCGCGGACCTCGTCCTGTCCGACATGGCGGCGAACACCGTGGGCCATCCCCGGACCGACCATTTGCGGACCATGGCCCTGGTCGAGGCTGCCCTGGAATTCGCCAAGGAAGTGCTCAGCCCAGGCGGCGCTTTTGTCGCGAAGGTTCTCGCCGGCGGCGCCGACAACCAGCTCGTCGCCGAGCTCAAGAGGCATTTCGGCTCGGTGAAGCACGCCAAGCCTCCGGCGAGCCGGAAAGACTCGTCGGAATGGTACGTCGTGGCTCAGGGGTTCAAGGGCGCCTAGCCCTTCGCCCGCGTCTCCTCGACGGCTTTTTTCAGCTCCTCGTAGCTCACCGCGCTGTTGATCACCCGGTTGCCGATGACGAACAGCGGCGTACCGGTCGCCCCGAGCGCGCCGGCCAGCTGGAAGTTCTTCTTGAGCTCGGCCTCGATGTCGGGGCTGTCGGCGGTGCTGGACGGGATTCCGGCGGCCTTGCTCGCCGAAGCGAGGGTCTGCGGCGCCGGCCGCCCGGCCTGCCACAGGGCATCGTGGAATTGCGCGAATCGACCGGCCTTCGATGCCGCGAGCGACAGCCGCGCCGCGGCCACGCTCTCCTCGCCCAGGATCGGTAGCTCGCGATAGACGACCCTCAGGCCGCTGTCCTCGCTGATAAGCCGCTCGATCGCGGGGTTGCTGGCCTTGCAATAGGGGCAGGCGTAATCGAAGAATTCGACCAAAGTCACGTCGGGCTTGGCCGATCCCTTCCACGAGGTTGCGAACGGCGTTTCGATTTCGGCGCGATGCTGGGCGAGGACCGGCGCATATTGCTGGTCGCGAAGCGCCTCGCTGGTGTCGACCAGGATTTGCGGGTCGGCCAGCATGCCCGCGCGAACGATTCGGGTCCCGACCAATTGCGGCGCCGCGAATACCAGAAGCGCGGCCGTGACGACCGCGCCGATGACACCCCCCACAACCGCCGCTCCGAATCGTCCGGAGGACGGCTTGTCTATTTGTTGCACCGCGCGGCCAGCTCCTTCGTCATCTTCTTGTCGTTGCCGTTCTTGTCTTTACCCAGCTCCGAACAGGAGACCATGAAAATATCCTGGGCGCGAAGATAGTCGGGAGTCCCGCGCGCAATGCCGCGCATCGCGATCTGGGCGCTGACAAGGGCAAGCTTGGGATCGCCTTCCAGGTTCTTGCGCTCGGCAGTCGCGAGCGCTGCCCGCGCCGTATCGCCTTCCTGCTCGTAGATCATGCCGAGCTGGAACCAGGCGAACGGATTGTCGTCGTCGCGGCCGACCGCGGCCTTGAGCACCTGCTTGGCCTCGGCGTAATTGCTCCGGTCCTCGGTCGCAATCAGCGCATGGCCGAGCATCGCGGCGATCAGCGGCGCGTCGCCCGACGCCTTGGTGGCCTCCCTCAACGGCGCGATCGCATCCTTGGGCCGGCCCGATTCGAGCAGAATCTGGCCCTTCAGCTCCAGGAAATAGGGATCGTCCGGATCGGCAGCGACCAACGAGTCCGCTTCCTCGAGCGCTTTGTCGGGATAGCCGCCGACATGATAAGCGTAAGCCCGCGCATAATGGCCCGGGATGCTCTTGTCGCTCTCGGGATATTTGATCAGTGCCTGCTTGGGATCGACGAAACCGTAGAGCTTCGCCTTCACCCGCTCGAACTCCGCCTCGAGCTTCGGATCGACCGGCTTGCTCCACGCCGGGTCGCTCTTGAGCTTTTGCTCGAGCGCGGCAATCCGCTCGCTCGAGAGCGGGTGCGTGCTGTCGTAGCTGTCGGTCTGGTAGATCGCGAGCCGATATTCCTGGTTCTGCAGCTTGGCGAAGAAATCGAGCATGCCCTTGCCGCTGATCCCCGCCCTCGAAAGATAGGCGGCTCCGGCGGCGTCGGCCGTGCTCTCCTGGGTGCGGGTGAAGGCAAGGAACTTGCCGAGCGCGGCCCGCTGGCCGGCCATCATCACGCCCATTCCGGCTTCGCCCGCCCCGGCGGCGAGAGCGATCGCTCCGAGGATCATCGTCGCAATGCTGATCCCGGTCGCGGCACCGGCGCCCTGGGCCATTCGGATCGAATGGCCTCCGGCGACGTGCCCGAGCTCGTGCGCGACGACCCCCTGCAGCTGGTTGACGTTGTCGGTCGCGAGCAGGAGGCCCGACTGGACATAAACCGTCTGACCGGTGGCGACGAAAGCGTTGATCTCCGGGTCGTTCAGCAGCACGACATGGACGCTGGTCGGGTCGAGCCCGGCCGCCTTGATCAGCGGCAGGCTCATGTCGCGGAACAGCGCCTCCGTCTCCGTGTCGCGAAGCACCGACGGACCGCTGTCATCGTCCGCAGCGACGGCCGGTTGCACGACGGACAGCGCAAGCACGAGCGCCATCATCAGGGCGCGCGTGAGCCTGGACAGGGCAGAGGTCATCGCACCTCCTTCACAAGATTGGCCTGAACCCCGGATGAAACCGGCCATTTGAGCTGTCTTAGCCGAAAGTCCTTTGCCACCAACCGCTTCTGGGCTTCCCGCCTTGCCCGCCGCCATTGGCATCATTGGCGGGCACGGTCGCAGCCTCGGCGGATTGCTCTTTCGGCTTGGACTTGCGGCGCTTCGGCTTGGCGGCCGGAGCATCCTCGGCTTGCGCCTGGAAAGCTTCCTCCGCCTCCGCCCCGGCAGCAGGTTCCGGCTGGGGAGCCTCGGCCTCGGGTTCGGCCTTCTTCCTGCGCGAGCGCTTCGGTTTCGCTGCAGCCTCGACCTCGGCCGGAGCCTCGGTCGCGGCGATTGGCGGCTCCTCGTCGATCGGGCGCTCGACCATCGGCGAGCTGCCAACTTCGACTGTGGGCATCTCGACCGCCGCAGCCTCGGGAGCGGCAGCCTCGGACACCTTCTTGCGGCGGCGACGGCCTCTCCTGGGCTTTTCTTCCGCCTCGGGCTCACCTTCGGGAGCTTCCCGAGCAGGCTCTTGCGCGCTCGCTGTCCCCTCGAGCGGGGGCGGCAGCTCGTCGGCCGGAAGACCCTCCTGGCCGCCGCGCCTGCGTCCGCGCCCGCCACGGCGCCGGCGGCGGCGGCGGTGGGGGCCGCGCTCCTGCGCTTCCGCCCGCTCGTGGGATTCCCCCTCCGCTTCTTCTTCTTCTTCTCGTTCTTCTTCTTCTTCTTCCGCGTCGGGGCCGATCAGGGCCGCTTCCAGCTCCTCCTCTTCCTCCTCGGGGCTTTCAACGACCGGCGGGCTCGGCTGAGCAGGGACCGGGCGAGGGCCGGAGCTCTCGACGGACATTCGCGCGCCCTCGAGGCTTTCATCGATCGCGATCTCGATCGAGACTCCGTAGCGGTGCTCGATCTCGGCGAGCTCGGAGCGCTTCTTGTTGAGCACGTAGACCGCGGCATCGCGACCGGCGCGCAAAAGGATCCGGTCACCTCGTCCGCGCGCCGCTTCGTCCTCGACGATCCGGAGCGCCGACAGCCCGGCCGACGAGGCGGTGCGCATCAGCCCGGTGCCCTCGCAATGCGGGCACGGCTTGGTCGAGGCCTCGAGGACCCCGGTGCGAAGCCGCTGGCGGCTCATTTCCATCAGGCCGAAGCTGGAAATCCGCCCGACCTGGATTCGCGCGCGGTCGTTCTTCAGCGCGTCCTTCATCGCTTTCTCGACTTTGCGGACGTGGCCCGACTGTTCCATGTCGATGAAGTCGATGACGATCAGGCCCGCCATGTCGCGCAGCCGAAGCTGCCGGGCGATTTCGGCCGCAGCCTCGAGGTTGGTGGCGTAGGCAGTCTGCTCGATATTGTGCTCGCGGGTCGACCGGCCCGAGTTGATGTCGATCGAGACCAGGGCCTCGGTCGGATTGATGACCAGATAGCCGCCCGACTTGAGCTGCACGACCGGCTGGTACATGGCCGAAAGCTGGTCCTCGACGCCCGAGCGCTGGAACAAGGGCGTGGACTCGACGTGCTGCTGGACCCGCCTGACGTGGCTCGGCATCAGCAGCTTCATGAAGCCGCGCGCCGCCTTGTAGCCTTCCTCGCCCTCGACGATCACTTCGTCGATGTCGCGATTGTAGAGGTCGCGGATCGCCCGCTTGATGAGGTCGCTGTCGCGATAGACGAGCGCCGGCGCGGTGCTCTTCAGCGTCCGCTCGCGGATCTCGTCCCACAGGCGCGCAAGATAGTCGAAGTCGCGCTTGATCTCGGTCTTGGTGCGCGACAGGCCGGCGGTGCGAACGATGAGCCCCATCGTCTTGGGCAGGTTGAGGTCGCTCATGATCGACTTCAGCCGCTTGCGGTCGGCGCCGTTCGAGATTTTCCGGCTGATCCCGCCGCCGTGCGACGTGTTTGGCATCAGCACGCAATAGCGGCCGGCGAGGCTCAGATAGGTGGTCAGCGCCGCGCCCTTGTTGCCGCGCTCTTCCTTGACGACCTGGACGAGAAGCACCTGGCGGCGCTGGATGACGTCCTGGATCTTGTAGCGGCGGCGCAGGTTCTGGCGCCGCTTGCGAAGTTCGTCGGCTGCGGATTCGTCGACTGGCGAGCGGGACGAGCCGGTTCCGGCCTCGTCGGCTTCCTCGGCCGCTTCGTCTTCCTCGTCGCCGGCAGTTTCGTAGGCCGGCTCCGGATCGCCGGCGGCCTCGGCCCTATCGGCTTCGGCGTTGCGAAGGCGCTCTTCCTCGGCCGCCTGCTCCGCTTCCTCCCTCAGGAGCGCGTCGCGGTCAGATTTCGGAATCTGGTAATAATCGGGATGGATTTCGCTGAAGGCCAGGAAGCCATGCCGATTGCCGCCATAATCGATGAACGCCGCCTGGAGCGACGGTTCTACCCTGGTGACCTTGGCGAGATAGATATTGCCTTTGAGCTGCTTGTGCTCAGCGGATTCGAAGTCAAACTCCTCGATCCGGTTTCCCTTGACGACGGCGACCCGGGTTTCCTCCGGGTGGCGCGCATCGATCAGCATGCGCATGGACATTGAAAACTCTCCGGGCGCGGCGGACCGGTTCCTGGGCCGGCGGGCGCGCCATTGACTGGGCCGTATCGAGCGGGTGTCGGCCGCTCGAGCTGGCGAATGTGGTGAAAAGCGTGTCTGCTGCGCGCGCTTGTCCCGCGACTGTCGCGGATATGCCGCCCCGCTGCCCTGTGGGGAGCTGTCGGGGGGGAGAAAGTGGCGTCATGCAGCGTCAACCTGTGTCATGCCGCGTTCCAGGTAGGCGCGGCGCAACCCTTCGGCCCTAATGAACGCCGAGGATTAAAGGCGGTTAGCATCGCGCGACGCCCACGGCAACAAAGATGGACGCACGAACTCACGTTAACAGGTAAGTAGCTGTTAACCATAAGCTTGTGATAAGGAGCCGAGTGAGTGGGGCCTTTGGAGTACCAATGCCGGGGCGTTGGAAAGCCAGCACAATGATCGCCGGAGCAGGCGCTGCCGTTGCGGTTGCGGCCGCGCTCGGCTTTCTCGCGTTCGGCGGCGCCGCGGCGGCCGGAATCGAAGCCGGCTGGTCGGGCAATGGCGGCAACGCCGTCACCGTCACCCTGCCGACGGCAACGCAGCGCGTCGCGATCATCGAGGCTCGAACGCCCGGCCGCCCGCTGGTTCTGATCGATCCCGGCCACGGCGGCCAGGATCCGGGAGCGACCGCGGTTTCCGGCGACGTCTCCGAAAAGGATTTGGCGCTGCAGCTCGGCCGCGAGCTTCGCGACAGGCTCGCCAGCGACGGCCGGGTGCGGATCGCGATGACCCGCGACGACGACCGCTATCTGACCCTCGACCAGCGCTCGGCGCTCGCGCGCGATCTCGGCGCGAGCCTGTACGTGTCGCTGCACATGGACAGCGCCCCGAACCCGCTGGCACGCGGTGCGACCGTCTATTCCCTCTCCGACGTCGCCTCGGACGAGGAATCCGCCCGCCTCGCACGCTCGGAAAACAGCGCGCTTGCCCGCGCCGCCGGTTCGGACGGCTCGGTCCGGGCGATTCTTTCCGACCTCGTCGTGCAGAGCCAGATGCGCGCTTCGGCCACCCTTGCCGAGCGGCTGGTCCGAAATGCCGGCGGCTCGGTCGAGCTGAGACCGAACCCGCACCGCTTCGCCGATTTCCACGTTCTTCGAAGCGCCGGAGTCCCTGCGGTGCTGTTCGAGGCCGGCTACATCAGCAATGTCGACGACGAGGCGATGCTCCGCGATCCGAAGCAGCGGGCGCAAATCGTCGCCGCTCTGGCACGGGCCATCGAGACCGACGTCGCCGCCCGATCGCTCCGCTAGCCCTTTCAACCTTTTCGCGGTTCGCGGAACGGGCTAGACCTTCGCCGCACACATGAAATTCGAACGCCTGTCGCCCCCCTCGATCCCACTGCCTGACCTCGTCGCATTCAACCAGCGCGTGCACGAGTGGGTGGACCCGTGGTTCCAGCGCCGCTGGGTCAGGCGCCTCACCGTGCTCGGCGCGATCCTGTTCGCGATTTTCGCCGGCGTTTGGCTGTTCTTCGCCAGCACCATTCCCTCGACCGATACATTGCTGGCCTACAAGGTGCCGCTTCCGACCTACGTCCGCGGCTACAGCGGCGACCCGGTGCAGAGCTTCGCCCGCGAGCGGCGAGTCGAGCTCGCCTATGACGAGATCCCGCCGGTCGTCGTCCACGCCTTCATCTCGGCCGAGGACAAGACTTTCTTCTCGCACCACGGAATCGACTACACCGGGCTTCTGGGAGCGGTGGCAGACTATGGCATCAAGTCGGTCACCGGTGGCGGCCGGGCCAAGGGCGGATCGACGATCACCCAGCAGGTCGCCAAGGGCCTTCTCCAGGACAGCAGCTACAATGTCGGCCGCAAGATCCGCGAGGCGATCCTCGCCTTCCGGCTAGAATCGGTGCTGACCAAGCAGCAGATCCTCCAGCTTTACCTCAACCAGATTTTCCTCGGCCGGAACGCTTATGGAATCCAGGCCGCGGCCCGTGCCTATTTCGACAAGGACTTGAGCGAGCTGACGCTTCCCGAGGCGGCCTATCTCGCGGTGCTTCCGAAGGCGCCTGCGAATTACGATCCCGTACGGGAGACCCAGCGCGCGCTCGACCGCCGCAACTATGTCCTCAGGGAGATGTATCGGAACGGCTACATCAGCGAAGAGCAATGGAAATCGGCAGCGGCCACCCCGCTCGACACCATCCGCTACGGCGCCGGCGAGCATTTCCGCGACATGGGCGGCTATTACATGGAAGCGGTTCGCCGCGAGCTGCTTCGTCGCTTCGGGGAAAGCGCCAAGGACGGCCCCAACAGCGTCTATGCCGGCGGGTTGTGGGTCCGCACATCGGTCGACCCGGTGATGCAGCAGGCGATGGCGAATGCGCTCCAGGAAGGCCTCGCCAATTTCGACGGCGGAAGGGGCTGGCGCGATCTCGGCAAGAGCATCGACATTGCAGGCGACTGGGCGGGCCGGCTCGATCGGACACCGGTCGGCACCGGCTTTCCCGACTGGGTCAAGGCGGTGGTCCTGTCGAAGGATTCCAATTCGGCGACGATCGGATTCACCAACGGCAAGACCGCCGAGCTTCCGGCCTCGGCCGCCTCGATGCCCAAGCGCGGCGGCGGCGGCTCCGCCTTCGACAATTTCCGGCCGGGAATGATCATCGTCGTCAAGGGCCAGGGCGACGGCAGCTACGCGCTTCGCTCGATTCCCCTGGTCTCGGGCGGAATGCTCGCCCAGGAGGTCCACACCGGCCGAATCCTTGCCATGCAGGGCGGCTTCGACGTCGTCGATTCCTCCTACAATCGGGCGATCCAGGCGTCGCGCCAGCCGGGCTCCGCGTTCAAGCCGATCGTCTATGTGACGGGCCTGGAAAATGGTTTCACGCCGGCGACCATCGAACTCGATGCACCCTTCTGCGTGTGGCAGGGCGCCGGGCTCGGCAACAAATGCTTCACCAACTTCGACGGGCGCTATGCCGGGCCCCACACGATGCGCTGGGGGCTCGAGCAGTCGCGCAACCTGATGACGGTGCGCGCCGCCTCCCAAATCGGAATGGCCAAGATCACCGACACCGCGCGCAAGCTCGGGGTCGGCGATTATCCCAATTATCTGTCGATCGCCCTGGGCGCCGGCGACACCACGGTGGCCCGGCTCGTGAACGCATATGCGATCCTCGCCAATCAGGGGCGGTCGGTGAACCCGACGACGATCGATTATGTCGAAAACCGCGCGGGCCAGGTCATCTACCGCTCCGACAACCGCTGCGCCATCATGCAGGGATGCAACGCGCCGGACTGGAACGGCAAGCCGATGCCGCGCCCGCCGGTCAGGACCAAGCAGCTGGTCGATCCGATGGCGGCGTTCCAGATGGTGCACGTGATGGAAGGCGTGATCACGCGCGGAACCGCTGTCATCCTGCGCGACTTGGACCGGCCGCTGTTCGGCAAGACCGGGACGACCAACGGCCCGACCAACGTCTGGTTCGTCGGCGGCACTCCCGACATCGTCGCCGGGGTCTATGTCGGCTACGACCAGCCACGCCCCCTCGGCCATGTCCAGGGCGCGAGCGTGGCAGCGCCGATCTGGAAGGACTGGGCCAGGGTCGCCTTCAAGGATCAGCCGAAGGTGCCGTTCGTCGCTCCGCCGGGAATCCGCTGGGTCAGAATCGACCGGGCCACGGGCAAGCGGGTCTACGGAGTCTTCCCGACCACCGAAGAGGCGCAATCGCCGGTGATCTGGGAAGCGTTCCAGCCGCAGACCGAGCCCAGGCGCAGCTTCCGCCGCCGCCACGACGAACAGACGGATGAACTGGCTGCGGGGGCGACGAGCCCGCAGCCGCCTTCACGCCAGCCCGCCCAGCCCCGATATCAGATGCCGGCACCGGTCGAGCCGTTCCAGCTGCCGCAGCCTGCACCCTTGCAAAATACCACCGCGGCTCATTAGCCCGCGTCAACGACAGCTTACGAAAGCCCAATCATGCGCGCCGAAGCGCAAGCACATGTCGACCAGATCAATGCCGCGACCGCGCTCTTGCGCCGGTTCCTCGACTGGGACCGGGCGGAGCGCCGGCTCGAGGAGCTGAATGCCAAGGTCGAAGACCCGACGCTGTGGGCCGATCCCAAGGCGGCGCAGGACGTGATGCGCGAGCGGCGGCGGCTGGACCAGGCGATCGGCGCCACCAGGGCGATCGAGCGCGAACTCGCCGACACCGTCGAGCTGATGGAGCTTGCCGAAAGCGAGGGCGATTCCGCGCTGGTCGACGATGCCGTCAAGAGCCTCTGCGACCTTGCCGAGCGTGCCGAGCGTGACAAGGTCGCCGCGCTTCTTGCCGGCGAGGCCGACGCCAACAGCGCCTATGTCGAGGTGAACGCCGGCGCCGGCGGCACCGAAAGCCAGGACTGGGCCGAAATGCTGCTCCGAATGTACAGCCGCTGGGGCGAGCGCCACGGCTACAAGGTCGAGAGCATCGACTATCACGCCGGCGAACAGGCCGGAATCAAGTCGGCCACGATCCTTGTCAAAGGCGAGAACGCCTACGGCAATCTCAAAACCGAGAGCGGAGTCCACCGGCTGGTCCGGATCAGCCCCTACGATTCCAACGCCCGCCGTCACACCAGTTTCTCCAGCGTCTGGGTGTTTCCCGAGGTCGACGACGACATCGACATCGAGATCAACGACGCGGAGCTCAGGATCGACACCTACCGGGCGTCGGGCGCGGGCGGCCAGCATATCAACACCACCGACAGCGCGGTCAGGATCACCCATCTTCCGACCGGAATCGTCGTCGCTTGCCAGAACGAGCGATCGCAGCACAAGAACCGTGCCCAGGCGATGAAGCAGCTGAAGGCGCGGCTGTACGAGGCCGAGCTCCAGAAGCGGGAAGCCGAGGCCAGCGCGGCCAACGCCGCCAAGACCGACATCGGCTGGGGCCACCAGATCCGAAGCTACGTCCTGCAACCCTACCAGCTGGTCAAGGACCTCCGGACGGGCGTGACCTCGACCGCTCCCGGCGACGTTCTCGACGGCGATCTCGACCGGTTCATGGCCGCGGCGCTGTCGCAGCGGGTCACCGGCGAAAAGGTCGAGGTCGAGGATGTGGAGTAGGAGCGGGAGTTCAACCGCGGCGCTCGCGCTGCTTCTCCTCGCCTCCTGCCGCGCTGCGCCCGAAGAAAACCGGTTCCCCAAGCCGGACCGGCCGGTGGCGGCGATCGTCGGCGACACCTTCTCGACCGAGGACGCGCGCGATCGCATGGGCGAGTTCGAGAAGGTCGTCACCCTGGCCGGCGTGAAGCCGGGCATGTGGGTCGCCGACGTCGGCGCCGGCGAAGGCTATTATTCTGTTCGGCTGTCACCCGTTGTCGGTCGCCGCGGCCGAGTGCTCGCCGAGGACATCCAGCGCGACGTCACCGACCGGCTGGCGCAGCGAGTCCAGCGCGAGAATCTCGACAATGTCGCGGTGACTCTGGGCGCGCCGGACGATCCCAGGCTTCCGGCCCATTCGCTGGACCGCGTGTTCCTCGTCCATGTCTATCACGAGGTCCAATCGCCATACGCCTTCCTGTGGCATGTGCGCGAGGCGCTGAAGCCCGGCGGGCTGATCATCGTCGTCGACGCCGACCGGCCGCCGCAGCGGCACGGCCTTCCGCCCGCGATGATGCGTTGCGAGTTCGCCGCCGTCGGTCTGCAGATGCGCGCCTTCCAGCCGATCGAGAGTGGCGATGCCTATTTCGCCGCTTTCGCCCCGGTCGGAAAGCGCCCGGAGCCGAGCCAGATCAAGCCCTGTAAGGCTTAGGCAGCTTCCAGCTTTCTCGCCGCCCGCTTCCTCTCATGCGGGTCGAGGAAGCGCTTGCGGATGCGAATGTTCTTCGGGGTCACTTCGACCAGCTCGTCGTCCTGGATATAGGCGATGGCCTGCTCCAGGGTCATTCGCCGCGGCGGGGTCAGGCGGATGCTCTCGTCCTTTGGGCCCGAAGCCCGGAAATTCGTGAGCTGCTTGGATTTCAGCGGATTGACCTCGAGATCCTGGGGCTTGGCATTCTCGCCGATCACCATGCCTTCGTAGAGCTTGTCGCCGGGCGAGATGAACAGCACCCCGCGCTCCTCCAGCATGTTGAGCGCGTAGGCCACGGCCTCGCCCTGCTCCATCGAGATCAGCACCCCGTTCTGGCGGCCCTGGATCGCGCCCTTGTACGGCCCGTATCTCTCGAACAACCGGTTCATGATCCCGGTGCCGCGCGTGTCGGACAGGAACTCGCCGTGATAGCCGATGAGCCCGCGCGAGGGCGCCGAAAAGGTCAGCCGGGTCTTGCCCGCGCCGGACGGGCGCATGTCGGTCATCTCCGCCTTGCGCAGCGCCATCTTGTCGATGACGGTGCCGGTGAACTCGTCGTCGACATCGATCATGACGGTCTCGTACGGCTCCTCGCGGCCGTTGGGGCCGTCGCGGAACAGCACGCGCGGGCGGCTGATCGACAGCTCGAAGCCTTCGCGGCGAAGCGTCTCGATCAAGACTCCGAGCTGGAGCTCGCCGCGGCCGGCGACCTCGAAGCTGTCGTTGTCGGCAGCCATAGTCACCCGGATCGCGACATTGCCTTCCGATTCGCGCTCGAGGCGTTCGCGGATCACCCGGCTCTGCACCTTGTCGCCGTCGCGTCCCGCATAAGGGCTGTCGTTGACCGAGAAGCTCATCGCCAGCGTCGGCGGGTCGATCGGCCGTGCGTGGAGCGGTTCCTGTACGGCAGGATCGGCGAAGGTGTTGGACACGGTCGCCTTGATGAGGCCGGCAATGGCAACGATCTCGCCCGCTTCAGCGCTTTCGACCGCCACGCGGTCGAGGCCGCGGAATGCGAACACCTTGGTGGCGCGGCCCTCCTCGACCAGGTTGCCGTCGACGTCGAGCGCCTTGATCGGCATGTTCGTGGTCAGCTTTCCGCTTTCAATTCGCCCGGTCAGGATCCGGCCCAGGAACGGGTCGCGGTCAAGCAGAGTCGCGAGCATCTTGAACTCGCCGCCGGCATCGAGCCCCGGTGCAGGCACGTGGCTGACGATCGTTTCGAACATCGGCGCCAGGTCTCCCGAGCGGACGTCGTCGGTCAAGCCTGCATAGCCTGCTCGGCCCGATGCATAAAGTACCGGGAAATCGAGCTGCTCGTCGCTTGCTTCGAGGTTGAGGAAAAGCTCGAAGATCTCGTCGAGCACTTCGGCGGGACGCGCGTCGGGCCGGTCGATCTTGTTGACGACCACGATTGGACGAAGCCCCAGCGACAGCGCCTTGCCGGTCACGAACTTGGTCTGCGGCATCGGCCCTTCGGCGGCGTCGACCAGAAGGATCACGCCGTCGACCATGCTCAGGATGCGTTCGACCTCGGCGCCAAAGTCGGCGTGGCCTGGAGTGTCGACGATGTTGATGTGAATCCCGTGCCAGTCGACCGACGTGCACTTGGCGAGGATGGTGATCCCGCGCTCTTTCTCCAGGTCGTTCGAATCCATCGCGCGCTCTGCCACGCGCTGGTTGTCGCGGAAGGTGCCCGACTGGCGGAACAGCTGGTCGACAAGGGTCGTCTTGCCATGATCGACGTGGGCAATGATCGCCACGTTACGCAGGTTCATTGGGTTGTCCTGAAAATTGGAGGGGCGCCCGTACAGGAATCGCCACGTTGTTGCAACGCAACATGGGGCGAAAGGCCCGGTTTACAAGCCGCGTTCCAGGATCTCGATTGCGCGCTCGACCGCGCGAAGCTCGCTGTGGGCAAGGCGTTCGAACTTGATCCGGAGCATCCGGTTGGAGGCCGGGCTCCTGGACAGATCGGCCTGCCCCGCGGCGGAAAGGCGGAGCGCCAGCCGCCGCCGGTTGTCGGGGTCCGCCTGACGCTCGACGAGTCCGGCGCGAACCAGG